>Ga0209056_10006534_pt1 | contig 12046 bp, 14 predicted proteins | sample GraSoiAngelo_114_FD_185876 | JGI IMG/M metagenome (GOLD analysis project Ga0209056, IMG submission 185876) | Grasslands soil microbial communities from the Angelo Coastal Reserve, California, USA - 14_0903_13_40cm (SPAdes) (version 2) | ecosystem: Environmental > Terrestrial > Soil > Grasslands... | reverse complement strand
GGAGTATGCCTGGGTGCTTCCCCCTTCACAACGGGTCCATCTCAAACAAGGTTGGCGTGGGGGTTTCATATAATTGCTTTTCGAATCTTGACGGTACCGGTAGTTTGATCTCCTCCGGAACTGTTACGGTGGGTAAGCCGGTCGGCAGCACCTTACCGTAGGTATGCTTCGACTCATGTTTTGATTGAACCTGGTGCGGGGTGCCATCCTGAAACTGACAACAATTGCGGGCGCCATTCTGCTGTTCCAAGTGGCACACGCCGAACCCCAGCGAACGCCAAAGGCAAAAGGTTCAATCGAGGGTATTGTCGTTCGAGTTGGTACGAACGACCCGATTGTGGGCGCCCGCCTCAGATTGAGTGGGTCGAATCCCGTCACATCAGTTTCGCCTACGGCAACAGCGATAGTTTCGCCTACGGCAATAGCGATCACGGATGCACGGGGCGTTTTCGCCTTTCGCGAAGTTGAGGCCGGATCATACCAGATCCAAAAAATTCTCCACCTGTTCGGTTCGACACGAACCAATGATCGCGGCGAGTACCGCTTCTATTGGGTAACCCCTGGGCGGTACTACCTGAACGCGGGCTCGGCCAAAGGTTCTATCGGCCTCCCGCCAACAAGCGGCAACAGTCCCAATGAAATGGGAGAAGAGTACGAGCCGGCCTATTACCCGGGAGTCACCGATATGGGACAGGCGGCCGTCATCGAAGTCCGTCCAGGCGATCAGATGAGTGCGATCGATCTGACCGTGAACCGCCGGCGGTCGTACCGTATACGCGGCCGGGTTATCGACGCGGGAAGCCGCCGGTTTCCGGCCACTGCGAGTATTTCCGTCACCGCCCTGTCCCCGACGGGTCTTGGGAATACACTCTTCTCCGATCCAACGCAAACCTACGATAGCGCCTCCGGAATATTCGATATCCGCGACATTGCTCCCGGATCCTATCTTGTGGGTGCGGCATTGCCGGAAAGATCAGCGGATTCTTCCGACGGGCCTGCGATACTGGAGTCCGCGGTACTCGTGGCAGTAACCGTTACCGATTCCGACGTCGACAATATAGTGCTGGCTGTCCGGCCGCCCATGTCGATGCCTGGCCGCTTGCGAATCGACGGCAGCCAGCCACTCTCGACGGTTCCTGGCATCGCTCACATGCGCGTCGAGCTCGAAACATCCATCAACGGCGTCGTCATACCTAACGCGCCGACGCCAGACGCGGAATTCCGATGGGTGAGCGCAGATGGTGCTTTCATTTTGTCCAGGGTGGCGCAGGGAGAGTATCGCGTCCGAGTGACAGACCTGCCGCCCGATTACTACATCAAGGATGTTCGCTTCAATCAAACGGACGCGTTCAATGCGCCAATGCATTTTAGCGGCGACGTATCGACTCCTTTGGAAGTCCTGCTCAGCCCCAACGGCGGGCGAATCGATGGAACCGTCATCAATGAAAAGCAGAACCTAATGGCGGGTATTGAAGCCGTCCTGATTCCGGACCGCCGGCGCGATCGCACCGACCTCTACAAGACCGCAACGACGGATGAGACGGGGCACTTTACGATCCGGGGCATTCCCCCAGGCGACTACAAAATATTCGCGTGGGACGGCATCGAGGAGTTCGGATATTACGACTCAGACCTCATCCGGCTGTTTGAGCAAAAGGGAACACCCGTCCGGATTGTTGAATCTGCGAAAGAATCGCTCGAGGTGAGAATCATTCCACCAATCGCACAATAACGGCTGACTCGTATTTGTCAACGGCGAGATACACCACGCTGTAACGGGCATGACGCAAACGCGGTTCGTAGAAGCCTTCATCTCGCGTAAAAAATGTCGGACGCCGCTGCTGAAGTAGGAAACGAATGATTTCCTCGGCTTGCATTCCGCGTTGTCCAGCATTGAAACCGATTTGACGAACGTGAATGCGCCAACTTTCAGTGTCTTCGCTTCCGGCATCCTTCCCTTGCGTCTCCCTAACGGCTTCGGATCGGTACAATCCCGGCGTGCCAACCAATTCTGCTCCTGTGCGAAACGCCGTCGCGTCCATAATCCCCTGCGTTCTCCACGGCGGACGAATAACCCAAGGGGAACGCGACGGCAGCACCGCCAGACAAACGACGACTCCTAGCACGCAAGAGATAAGAGTTCTTAGGGTGGCAGGAGCATCCGGTGAACGCATGTCGAGAGTCTAGCAATATGGACCAGCATCTTGTGCACGTTTGAAAAAAGGTGTTGCTTACCGCGCCTGAGCGCTAACATGGCCGACTGTGCAGGAAGCCGTTCCAAGCTTGAAGCTTGCAGATCTCATCCTTAACTCGAACCGTCTGAAAATCTTTAGAACTGTCTTTATCTGTCTACTCCTTCTATTTGCAGTCTCAGGCTTCCTTCGGCTATGGCTGTCCATGCAGTCTTTGGAAACCCCCAATATCTACAGAAAAGACTTTCTCCAGGAGTATCTGCTGGCGCGCGCCGCCGTTGAAGGAAAGGATCCCTATTTACCCGTGCCTTCGCTGGCTCGGGCGTTTGTGGGAGAGATCGACGTCCCTCTCTTTCCTCACCCGACGCCACATCCGCCTCCAGCGGGACTACTCGCATGGCCTTTAGCATTTGTCGGCTATGAAACTGCGGCGGCCGTTTGGCTCATATTCGAATTGTTCTGCCTGATAGCCGGAGTCTGCATATTGTTGCGTGGCATTACGGAGAAAACGCCCTCGGCAGGAGTCGTGATCGTTGTTACATCGGCTGCGATTGCCACTTCGCCTATATGGACCGACCTCATCCTGGGACAGTTGATGATTCCTTTGCTGCTCCTGTTATCCGGCAGTTGGCTCTCCCTGAAGCAGGGGAACGATCGCCGGGCCGGCGCTCTTCTCGGATTGTCGCTGGCCTTGAAATTGATGGGACTCCCTATTTTGCTGTTTCTGGCAATCCGGCGGCGTTGGGGTGCCGTGCTACCCGCGGTTGTGACGGTGGCGGTCGCCAATCTTTTCTGTGTCCCGCTAATGGGGTTGAGTCCCGTGCTGAAGTACTACTTTAATGTCAGCGGGATGATGTTTCCCCTTTATCGCGCCGCCGCGTCAAACATCTCATTGTGGACAATTGGATGGCGATTCTTTGACGGAACGGGGTCTCCCGTGATCGTCCTTCTGCAGGCACCGCCTCTGATACATGCACCGGCAACAGCCGCGCTGGTTTTGGTCGCGCTGCCAGTCGTGGTTCTTGCGGTTGTACTCATTGCGGCACTTCGAACTCGGGATCAATCGTCGGCGTTCGGAATGCTGATCTGCTTGAGCATTCTCATTCACCCGATTGCATGGAACCACTACCTCGTATTAATGGCGATACCGGTGCTGGTCGCTGCACGAAGACTTTGGGAGCGCGGCTTTCCTAGCCCGCAATGCATTCTGCTCCTCTGTTTGGGTCTAATCCTGGGCCTGCCACCCGAGCAGATTAATCACGCACAACTCCACTTCACACAGCATCTCCTGCCAGACGGGGAGGCTTTCGTCACGTTCGCAGGGAGTCTGTTAGGGTTGAGCTATACCATTGCAGTCGTTGCGGTGGTGTGGTTCCTGAAGCGCCTCGACAGTTTCGGAAGTAGTCCCTCTCCGTCGATGATCTCGTAGCGCAAGAACAGTTCATCCGGTAAGCGATCCAGATCGGAAGTCTTCCAACGGTAGTTGGGTCCGGTTAATGCGCTCACTCGCCCCGTCCCTTTCGTCTACCCGGTCGGCCCGCATTCCTTTATACCTCCTAGCCGCCGCGGGCATCAGCTTAACGATCCGCGATTCAGGCTCAGGGAGATTCTTCTTCGCCCACTGCAGGACCTCTTCTTCCTGAGTGAAGAGAATCACCTGCCGTTTTTCGCTGACCTTCCGGAGCGTGTTGAGACGGCGTAATGCAACGGCCGCCGAAACTTCAGACCTGACTTAATTGCGGATATTTGACCCGCCGCGCGCTTTGGACAACGCAACACACAAAGATGCCGAGAAGGACGGCGGGAATTACGGGCCATGTGGGCCCAGCCTGGCCGCGAATACCAAGATAGATTGCTGGAGAAAGCATCAGGAGAAAGAGAGCGCGGCGCCGGCCTTCAGACACCTGATCTTGGCCATGAGTAATTGCTAACGCCACAACGATTAAGACGAGATCAAGATCCTGGATCATGATGTGTGGTGCAACGAGAACAGTGGCGAGAACGAGCGCGGAAAGATCCCAGTCGGTGATCGACTGGCCTTTCCGGCGGACAGCAAGTCCCAGGAGGGTCATGGCTGTGAGAACGATCCAGGCCGCGTTGCCGCCATTCCAAAACGCGCTGATGGCTTTGATGTTCTCCATGCGGCTCGTCTGAGCCGTCTCGAAGCGGCCGGCGGCCATTTGCTGAGTCAGTGCCACATAGCCGGCGACGCCGTATGATCGGTTTGGTCCGGCAAGTGACGCAACAAGCGAAGGCCCGTGTTTTTGCTGGCGACACGCATTTCGCCGATAAACTGGTCAGCTTGTTTGAACCGCAGACCGAGGTTATCCGCAAAGGCAAGGCGAATAAGCCGACAGAGTTTGGAAAGATAGTCAGGATACAGGAGGCGGAAAATCAAATCATCACCAGCTACGAGGTCTTCGAGAAGCGGCCCAACGATTCAGATTTGTTAGTGAAGGCTGTTGACGAGCATAGTGAACGGCTCGGTCAAGTTCCCGACCTGGTTGCAGCCGATGCCCCCTTTCATTCACCGACTCAGAAAGCGGCGATTGAAAAGATGGGTGTGAAGCATATTTCGGTTCCCAATCGCCCCAGCAGAGATCTTGCTCTTCGCCAGCTTCAAAGGACGCGCTGGTTCCGACGAGGTCAGAAGTGGCGAACCGGCAGCGAGGGTCGAATCAGCGTTTTGAAACGACGACATGGATTGGATCGTGTCGGTATCGGGGCCTGGATGGCATGGGCCGATGGGTTGGATTGGGCGTGATTGCCGACAATCTGATCAATATGGGGCAAATTCTCGCCGCAAAAGCGTGAAGCGATGAAAAATCCGGCAAAAATTGCGATCGGTGTCTTCGGGAAAGCAACCATCCGCAGGGAAGCCAATTCAAAACGTCATTTTTGCGCCGGAAAGTAGCTACGCTTTTTCGCAGACTGCGCTGCGAAAAAGTGGCCCTACGGGCAGCCGGGTCCCCCCGCAGTCTGCGAAAAAGCGGCGGTCAGCCATCAGCTATCAGCCGTCAGCTAGCGATCAGCATTCAGCTTTTGAATCAGCCCAGTAAGCATGCGCTTCAGCTCGATCACACGTTCGCTGATCTGGGCGTAATCATCAGCTTTGATCATTTTCAAATCGCGCGCCAGCAGGAGATGATATTCGAGGTCGCTGGCAGAACCGCGGGCGATACTGCAGTAACGGGCGAGTTCCGCGTCTCCGTCCTTGCCGCAACCTTCGGCCAGGTTGGCCGGAATCGACGAACAAGCGCGGCGGATCTGCGCCGTCAAGCCATACATTTCTTCACGCGGCAAAGACCGTGTCAGTTCGTAGATTGCCAGAGTCAGTTCGTGGGATTTCTGCCAGACACTCAGCTGCCGAAAATCCTTCATCGCATCACCAGCCACTTCTCCAAACCCTCTTCGGTAATCGTTAACGCGCATCTGATGCGGATGGCGGGTCGTTTTAGCCGTCGCGTGCGTGGATATGCGAAGGCCAACGGCATCCCCATCATCGATTGCGGATCCGACGAGAGGAAACCTCAGATCGCCGAGGACTACTTAGACAAGAACGCATCAGTCCGCGGATTGTTCATGATTCTGGTCGCCCGGGCTTCAGCCACGGTCTGGGAAGTGCAGCGAAACAAAGGTGGAGTAATTTGCCATCTGGAATCCAAGAGAGTGTTCATCAATCATTATTCTTTCCACATCAACGATCCCGATTGGGGACACATCGCGATCAAGATGGCTCGGGCATCCACCTTTCGGCACGCAGATCATGCTGAACGGTCATGAATACGTAGCGTCTGCGAGGATGGATAACCTGTATTGCATGGATGCCACTTTCGTGAGCGATGACATGTTGGATCGACTCCCAACACTGTCTTATGTAGGGCGAACTCGGATCGGCGGCATCGATCTCAACAAGCCACGCTCGCGTGCAGTGCTGATGGGCGCCTTAGCATTGGCTTGTTCACCGGACGCCTTCACGGTCAAAGACTTCGCCGCCACAGTCATTCTGATGCTGGCGACTTCGACTCCAAACTATGGTACCCGCCAAGCCGCTTACGACTTGAAAAAACTCCGCGGGAAGAACCTGCTGACGAGAGTCGCCAAATCCCAACGCTACTGTATCCCCAGCGAAGCGATTCGTACGATTGCGGCGCTTGTCACATTCTCCGAGAAAAAGTCCTTACGTCCGATCCTCGCTGGAGTCGCCAAAACCACGTCGCATCGCAAACCGAACAATCGCAGCCTTATCGATGTACATTACGAAACCATCCAGCAAGACATGTTCACTCTATTCGAAGACTTGCGCATCGCCGCTTAGAAACTGACAAACTTTTGTGGATGTCATTTTGGCAAGCCTAGGTGACGTCAACGGTGGCGCAAGTGGCCTCGGCCTCATGAGAAACTTCCAAGCGCTGTTTAGGGAAGCAAAAAGTCTGAGGATGGGCAAGACGCCACCGCGCAAGGCGGAATCCCATAGATAGCTTCAGCACGCCCAGACCGTAGATAACGCTGCGCCGGAAGTTAATGGAGGAGGCCTCGGGAAAATAACGCGTGGGACACGAGATCTCGCCAATCCGGGCACCTAGCAAGATGGCCTGCGCGAGCACCTGATTATCAAACACAAAATCGTCGGAATTCTTCTCTAACGGAAGCGCCAGGAGGAGATCTCTGCTGAAAGCCCGAAAACCAGTGTGATATTCCGACAATTTGGCGCCGGTCATCAAGTTCTGGAAGGCCGTGAGGGCGCGGTTCGAGACATATTTGTAAAACGGCATGCCGCCGCGCAGGGCACCTCCCCCAAGAATTCGGGATCCTAGAGCCAGATCGTATACTCCATAAGCAATCATGCTTGCCATCGCAGTTACCAGCAGTGGCGAGTATTGGTAGTCGGGATGAACCATGACAACCACATCTGCGCCGCTGTCCAAGGCTGCCCTATAACAAGTCTTCTGGTTGGCTCCATAGCCGCGATTCTTGTCGTGGACAATAACAGCAAGCCCCAAACGCTTAGCCAATTCAACTGTTTCATCACTGCTGTGGTCATCCACTAAGATCGTCGTATCTACAATTCGGGGAAGCTCGCGTACAGTGGCCTCGAGCGTTTTAGCTGCGTTGTAGGCAGGCAATACTACCGCGACGCGTTTTCCCCGGATCAGACCCTTGACTTCGCCGATCATGCTGGCACCTCTTTCAGGAGGATAAACAGAAGCTGGATGGACTGTAATGGCACTTTAGTGTTAGAGCCGAAATTCGGACTTTGGGATAAGTTTTAGGAATGCGCGTCATGTATCAAAAATTCGGTGGGATAGTCCTTCGCACCTGGATCCCGGTTGGAGCCATCTTAGCAATGACGTTCTTGCTGCATTCACATGTCTGGATCCCTTCGGGCGACTCAGCTCTAGATGAGGTTCGCAAGCCGCGAGCAGATCTCATGCTTTTCTACGCAGGCGCGCTCCTTATCCGCGAGTCTCCTGAACGGCTCTACGACGTGTCCAGACAGGCGGAAGCCCAACGCGAAGCCACAGGCCTAGGGATGTCTGAGGGGGACATCGATTTTCTGCCTTATCTGTATCCGCCGATCGTCGGCCTCGCATACGTGCCGCTCACGTTTGTTTCATATAAATCAGCGTACCTTCTGTCGATATTGCTGAATTTCATCTTGCTCGGCTCAGGCCTGGCGGTTCTTTCCTCCGGCCTGCGTCTGAACCTTGAGGCGGCTCAGGTGCTGAGTTTGTGCGCAACCGCCTGTCTTGCAGTCTACGCAACTCTGCTGGAAGGGCAGGTTTCCTTTTGGTTTCTGCTGCTATACGCACTTATGATCGTAAACCTTCGAAATGGGAACCCCGATCGTGCTGGAATCTGGGCCGGACTTCTGGCGTTTAAGTTTCAGCTTTTGCCGGTATGGCTATTCTGGTTTGCCGTCCGCCGGCACTGGCGCGCACTCGGATATGCTCTCGGAATCGCTGGAGTGATCGCCGGGGTCTCTATGCTCCTGGTTGGCGTCGATGGAAGCTCCGGGTACTTCCGCTTGTCGCGACAGGTTATGGCTGGAAACTTCTTTGCAGCGCTTCCCCAGGATACGCCGAACTTACGGGCGCTAACTTACTTCTTTAATCTTGGGGATACCGTCTGGATTGCTGCTGTTGCTCTCGTGCTGTTGGCGCTTTACAAGAGGCCGCCATCGCGAGACTGGGAATACTGCATGATCGTCATCGCTGCACTACTCGCGGCACCTTATATACAGATATCCGAATGTGTCGTGTTGCTAATCGTTGTAGGGCTTGTTTTGTCCCAACAGGCCGAAAAAGTGTCCGTTGCCGCGAGGTGGTCCTTGTTTGCGTTGATGCTCTGGCAATCCGTCGAAAGGTGGTTATTTGGGGGGCCCGGCGGAAGTCATTGGCCCGGTGTGCCGCTGACTCTCGCCGGATCGTTCATCTACGTTACTTATCGAGCCTGGCGGGTTAGCCCCGCTCATCTGGCCGCCCAATAAAAAGATCAACATCCTGATGGCCTCTTGGGCAACTCCGAGTCACTCGCTGCCAGACCCGGCATACGCATAATCACCTACGTGCCGGCTGTCTTCGCCCTCGATTAAATATCGATGAAACTCGGATTAAAGCAAGACAGATAAGCCGCGTGAGATCCGGAGTCGCCGCCCCCGGGCCGGCCCGCGGGGGCACCTTTAAGTCCTACTGCAAATGGAGGAGCTTTACGAAGCGGCGTAGCAACAGACTTGCCAAAGAGAAATACAAAACGCAATTGCCCCGTGAGAAGCCGCCATGGAAACGAAATTCCAACGGTCGAATGATTTTCAAATTCAAGCTCAAGGCGTCCGGCGTTTTGGACGAAAAACCCTGGAAGAATGATCCACCGAAGCTATTCGAGGCTGCGGGAAAGCGCACGCGGGGTGGAGTCATTGGCCAAAGCTATGAATTGCCAATAACGGTTTCCAATCCGCTCGTGTCGCCATTTCAGGCCGCGGCGACCCTACTTCTTCTGGAGGCTGCGGACAAGACATACAATGCCAGGGCCAGCAGTGCCAGGATTTGTGTTCCGCCGATCATTACGGAGTTCTCCGGGATCCCGCCCACGACCGCGCCCAGTATGTTTACACCCAGGGCTTCTGACGGGCGGTCAAAATCCCGGATTGAAAGCCGCTTAGAAACGAAAACTGTGAACGCAACGAGTACAAAATTCTCGTAGGATGCGGATAAGGTTCTTAAGGACCGATGGTGGCTTCCTCTACTCGGAAACGGCATGTCGTAAGTATCGGGCGGCCAATTTGCGGCCTTCTCTGGCTTTTGCGGCGTCGCATGACGCCTTTTTTGTTTACCTGGAAAGTTGCCCAAGTCTGCCGCATTTTTTTTAGAGGCCGGCCCCTAATTCGGGTGGTCCTTGACCGCCGCGGCCGCGTCAAGCATTTCCCGGATGCATTGATTTTTCGCAACAGCTTGAGCGAACTTTCGCTCGAACTCTACAATCGCAATATCCAGAGCTTCATCATGGAGTGCGGGCCGGACCTGGCGTTTAGCGCTCTTCGGTCGGGAATCATTCATAAAGTATTCGTGTTCGTAGCGCCGAAAATCCTGGGAGGACGCGAGGTTCCCGCGGTCGGCGGAGAAGGTTTTGAGAGGCTATCGGACTCGATTCGCTGCGAGACTGGACGACTGATAAGGCGGGATCGGACCTCATCCTGTCCGCTTATGTTCACAGGTAGGCGTCCTATCGTACGCGCTCCAGTATTTGAATGCCGAAATCCGGACCTCGGAATGGCTCTGTGCCGAAAATCGCAGTCTGGTGATAGTGACGGCGTACCCAATCCATGATGGTCTTTCCATATGCCGCGCTGGTTCCAAAGAACGGAACACCGTACTCCGTAGTGTCCTTATGCACGACAACAACAATATCGGGGCGGCTTTCGTTCAATGCCGTGACGATATCTGTTTCAGAGGAAACAGCCAGCTCCGGGGGCATGAAATTGATATATCGCGTTGGATTGACTCTCCTCGCCAGATAATTGAGCATCACACCCTCCGGAAGCACCACCATCGTACTGTTTACGGGAGTGCGCTGCTTGATCCAGTCGAGCGCCTGGCCAGCAATAGGACCGGCCGGCGACACGCTCGAATCGAAAACGCGGATCGTATCCCCGCCGCTGCCGATCTCGACATTTTTGTGCTGATACAGCGTCCTTGAAAGCGCAAGATGCCATCCGACGCCCGTGCAAATTGCGGTGATAACCAGAACCTGGAGCGTTTTACCACCACCTGCCGATCGAGCGCACATTTCCGGCATGTAGCCAATGCCGAATCCGACCACGAGCAGCGTTGCAGGCATGGCGAGAGCAAAGCCGTAATGATAGAAACGCGTGTACAATAAAATCTTTGCTAGAAAAGCAAGCCCAAGTACATTCCACATGATCAGTGGAATTAACCGAACGCGTACGGCATGATCGTGCCGGCCTCGATGAAGGTGTAACGCAAGCATCCCAAGTGTGGCGAAGCTCAGCGCGGGAATAGCTCGGCCGCTGTCACGCCAGGTAATCCTCAACGCGATAAAGACCATCATCAGCGCGAGGCTGAGCGCGAGATTTAATCGCAGAGGGTTTGCTGCGGCGCCGCGCATTCGCGCGTCGATGGCCACGGCAATTCCAACGAAAACAGCCGCGCACAACGCCAGGTACGCCATTCGCGCGAGGTTTTCCCAGGGCGCATCGAGCCCCATACCTTGCAGATAGAAGATATTCGCGAAAATGGTGCGTGAGAATAAGGGTAGCCAGGCTCCCATGACGTAGCGTCCTGCGTCCGTTGGCGGCACAAAGGCGCCAAAATATGCAAAGAAGATAGCGATTGGCGTAAGAACGCCGAAAAGCGCAACGGCCATCGCAGGGGCCGGGCACCGGCGTTCCGTCACAGCCCCAGCAATGAGAATGACACCAGTGACTGCGCTCGCGGCCGCCGCCATCGCGATCTCGGGTTTTGTCAACAGACTGATGCCCAGGCAACTTCCGGCAAGGAAGGCCCACCACAGCAAACCCCTTTGGAGCCATCGCTGGAACGCATAAATCATCAGCAGAGCACAGGCGACGCCGTGCGTCGTTTCGTGCGAATAAGGAGATATGAAGTTGTAGTTGCCGATGATCGTATATTCAGAAAATCCGAACATCGCCAGGAAGACGATTGAAACCGCGGTCGCTGTGAACCGGTTGAGACACGCCGCGAATAGGCGGTAAGTGATCGCGGTAATCCCGGCCAGAATGGCCATGTTGCAGACGATCAACGTGGTAAAGGAGACGCCGAATAGCCGGAACCCGACCGCATTGAAGTATTGAGAAAACGGGCCAAACAGAGAGGCTACGTCTCTATACAGTAACTTCCCGCCGGCCAACTGCCACGGCGAGTACAATTCGCGGCCGAAATCTACGAGCAGGTCGGGCCAACGGCGCCAGCTCCATAGGGTCAGCAAACCGAACACAATTGTAATCAGACCCGGTCCAATCCATGGATTGGACTGATCGGCAGCTGGACTTTCGCCAACACTCAATTCTTCGTATCGTTCAAGCACGACGTGCCAATTCTACCAGTAGGGAAATGCGCCCACCAGGTGTCGCGGGTTTTTTTACGCCTAGAGCAGGATGCTGAAAAAAGGCGAGAGGAGCGGCTGTAGCGGCGCTCCGCCAAGCGCAAGCGCCACAGCGCGCAGCCTCAAGAGAATGAGCGCCGGTTTTTCCATATATCAACAAAATACCGGCGGTCATAGACCGCCGGTACAGTGCAAGTCATATAGAAGCTGACGCGCGCCGGGTGAGGGTTCCTCCTCCTAGACCGCCGCGGGCATCAGCTTAACGATCCGCG
>Ga0209056_10006530_pt1 | contig 12049 bp, 10 predicted proteins | sample GraSoiAngelo_114_FD_185876 | JGI IMG/M metagenome (GOLD analysis project Ga0209056, IMG submission 185876) | Grasslands soil microbial communities from the Angelo Coastal Reserve, California, USA - 14_0903_13_40cm (SPAdes) (version 2) | ecosystem: Environmental > Terrestrial > Soil > Grasslands... | reverse complement strand
AGTCCTTATCCCCAGTGCAGCCCAGGCCCAAACCGGCTACTATCTGACTCCCTCACTGTCAATCGCCGAGGTCTACGACGATAACTTGTTTTACACCCAATCTCCACGCACGCACGATCTCTTCACCCGCATCAGCCCAGGCCTCAAGGCGGGTTACCAGTCCGCTCCGCTGACGGTTGAGGGAAGCTACGCCTTCGACTCGGAGGTCTACAGCCAGCATTCGGAGTTGACGACTCCACTGGTACGACAGCGGGGCTTGATCGAGTTGAAGGCCACACCAGTTCAGGTGTTGACACTCTCACTCCCAGTGTCTTACTACCAGTCAAGAACGCCGACGGAACTCAACCTCACAACGGGGCTTGCAGTCGCACGAGTGCGAGCCGAACGCTACACCACGAACCCAGGGTTTACCTACCGGCTCGATCCGTTGACGACGGCCAAAGGGGACTACACTTACTCGAAGGACCTGCTGGCCGCAGGCATTACGGCTGGAGCCATTACGATCGATACGCATATCGTGAACCTAGCTCTCGACCGCCGGCTCAGCCCAAGAGACACGGTGGGGCCGGGGTATCTTGGCCGTCGGTACGAGTTTTCCGGCTTCCCGGCACTGACCTCCCACGCATTCACCCTGGGCTGGTCGCACGAGCTCACAGCGCTGACCACGTTCATGCTGCGCGGAGGTCCGCGCTTGACAGAGGGAACGGTAGACCGTCTACCCGAAGCCTCGGCGTCCATCCGCCATAAGCTGCAGAGCGGCGAACTCTCGCTTGCGTATGCAAGCGTCCTGACCACGGTCTTTGGGCTGACCAATTCCGTAAAGTCTCAGAGCATTACGGCGACCGCGACGACGGAACTGCTGTCCACGCTGCGGTTAAGCGTAGTGCCGGCCTTCTACAGGATCTCGAGCGACATCATCAAGGCCACGGTCTATGCGATGAACCTCGAAACTTCCTACCAGCTCACAAAGACGCTGGCTTTGGGGGCGGCGTACCAGTTCAGCCTGCAGCAAGGAACACCGTCAGGACAAAGAGAAGTGGAGATCCTGCACAACGTCTTCCTGATCAGGCTGATAGTCATCTATCCTGTTCGGGTGGACTAGGAGGACACCGATGCTGAGGCACATTCCCATAGCGCTATTTGCAACACTGGTCATGCTCCCTCTGACCACCCCCGGTTCCGGATCTGCCGCAGCGCCAGCCGAGGAGTCCGGATCGAGTCCCACGCCTGAGCAAGGGGACTATCGCATCGGGCCCGAAGACGTCCTCGACATCGCTGTCTGGAACAACACAGCGATCAGCCGAACCGTTCCGGTGAGACCGGACGGCAAGATCTCTCTCCCGCTCCTGAACGACGTGCAGGCGGCAGGACTGACCCCGATGCAACTCCGGGAAGTCCTCATCAAGAAGCTGGCCGAGTACACGCCCACACCTGAAGTCTCGGTGATCATCCGGGAAGTGCACAGCTTTAAGGTCTCCGTGATCGGAGAGGTCAAGAGGCCCGGGCGCCATGAGCTAAAGAGCCGAGCCACGGTGCTGGATGCCCTGGCAATGGCCGAAGGGCTCGGCGAGTTCGCCTCCCGCGGACGAATCGTCATTCTCAGGCCAGATGGGAACACCTTGAAGCGGATCCCGTTTAACTATAACAAGGTCGTCTCGGCGAACGGGGCGAACGGAGATTTGGAGAACTTCTTGCTCCAGCCTGGCGACATCGTTGTGGTGCCCTAAGCAGGCTGACGCGGACCGGAGCCGGAGATGGAAGGCAGGCGCAACACCTCAGGAATGGATGTCTTGCTGGAAGTGTGGACTAGGCGTAAGTGGCTGGCGATCCTGGTCTTCACGGGGCCTTTTGCGGTGGCCGTGAGCTTGGCGATCGCACTGCCGAACCTCTATCGGTCGACAGCCACCCTGCTCCTGGAACGGCCGCAGGTCTCAGAGACATTCGTCAAGTCTTCCGTCTCGAGCGAACCGGAGACGAGAATGCAAACAATCAGCCAGGAGATCTTGAGCCGGTCGCGGCTCCAGGAGCTGATCCTCCGATTCGACCTGTATCCGGAATTTCGCAAACGGGTGACCCCGGAAGAGGTCGTTGATCGGATGCGTCGCGATATTCGCATGGAGTTCAAGGGGCGCGATATTCGCATGGAGTCCAAGGCAGTGGAACCACAAGGCGAGCGCGGCGCGACCGTCGCCTTCACCCTCAGTTTCCGAGGCAGGGACCCGGAAACCGTGGTGAAAGTGACCAACACCCTGGCTTCCTGGTTTGTCGAAGAGAACCTCAAGCTGCGTAAACGACAAGCGGCCGGAACTGCTAAGTTCCTTCGGGTCGAACTCGATGAGATGAAGAAAAAGCTGGATAAAGAGGAGCGTCGGCTGAGTGCGTTCAAGGAGCGACACCTAGGCGAGCTGCCCGAACAGATGGCGGTGAACCTGACCACGCTGGGACGGTTGAATGCCGAGCTCCGTCTCAATAAGGAGAACCAGACGCGGACCTTGGAGTGGATGGAACGGGAGAAGCTCGCAGGACAACTTGCGCTCGCAAGGCAACAGTATGCGGACGGGAACTCGGTGCCCCCCAGTGTCGATTCGCTTGTCCCAGACGGTGACGCCGAGGTCATCACCGCCCGCCTGGCCCAGTTCCGGCTGGCCCGGCTGAAGCAAGAGCTGACGGACCTCCGCGCCCACTTTAGCGAGAAGTACCCCGACGTGATCCGGGTGAAAGCGGAGATCGCATCCCTGGAACGACAACTCGCCGCAGCAGAGAGCACCGACGGCGCAGCAGCAAAACCGGATTCGCAGGTCAATCCGTCTCGCACACAGGACGGCAAGGCCCGTAGCGAAGCCGAGAAGCAACTGCAGATCTTGAGAGAGGAAGAGAAGACTCTACGGCAGGCTATCGCGATGTACGATCGGCGCGTGGACGCCACGCCTCGCCTAGAACAAGAGTACCAGGAGCTGTTTGGGGACTATAAGACGATGAAGGACCTCTACAACGCGCTGTTGCAACGGTACCAGGAAGCCCTGATGTCCGAGAGCATCGAGCACGGGAAGAAAGGCGATCAGGTCCGGCTCTTGGACCCTGCAGTGCTGTCGACACGACCGGCCGCACCGAACCGCTTGCGGCTGATTTTCATCGGACTGATCCTGTCGATTGGACTAGCTGGAGCGACGGTCTGGCTGATCGAGCATCGCGATACCTCCTTTCACACACTGACTGAACTCGAGGCTTTCACGAAGCTGCCGGTGTTGGCGAAGATTCCCCGTATTATTACCAAGGCCGATGCCTCACGGTGGCAAAGGCAGGTCTGGATTGGAACGGCTGCGGCGCTCGTGGGGCTGGCGATCCTTGCCGGTACAACTCACTACATCGCCCAGGGAAACGAACAATTGGTCTGGATGTTCGAAAGTAAACGCTCCTGAAATGGCACGGAAATAATGGCTGAACCGCTGGATATCGACGAGCGCTTGGTGAGCCTCTTCGCTCCAAATTCGTTTGAGGCGGAGAAGTATCGAGCGCTCGCCCACACGATTGAGTTGATGCACAAGGCCACCGGCCTTCAAGTGCTGGCGGTCACCAGTCCCACACCCGGCGATGGGAAGACGACGACGACGATCAACTTGGCAGGGGCCCTAGCCCAATCTCCTGAAGCAAGAGTCTTACTGATGTGCGCTGACTTACGCAAGCCCTCAGTGATCGAACACCTTGGAATGGACCATCCTCACCCGGTCGGGCTTGCGACCGCAATCTTGAACCCGGGGCACACGTTAACGCGGGTGGTCGAGCGTCTTGGAATGTTTAACCTTTCAGTCTTGCCTGCGGGCCCGTATCTGGCCAATCCTCAGGAGGCCCTCAAAGCGCCCCGGCTGGGTGAACTCATTCAAGAAGCCCGGCAGCATTACGATTACATCGTGGTGGATACCCCGCCGCTGCTCCTTGTCCCCGACTGCCGGATCATCAGCAAGTGGGTCGATGGTTTTCTGATGGTGGTGGCTGCCCACAAAACACCACGCGGGCTGCTGGAGGAAGCGCAGAATCTCATGGATCCCTCAAAGCTGGTCGGCCTTGTATTCAATTACGACGATAATCATATCGAGAGCTACTACTATTACAACTACCTCTCCCACGATGACCGCCCCGGGACCCATCAGCAGGAGAGCTGGTGGCGGCGACTGACGAACAAGCTCGGCCATACAGTCTCTGCCTAAACAGGACTCCGCCCTCTCAGCTAAGAAACGGATAATCACCCATGGTGACGACGCTCTCAGTGCTTGAGGTGATATCCGTCTTCGCGACCATGTGGGCGACGACCAGGCTTTGGATTCCCTGATTCCCACGATTGAAATTCAGGGCTTTACCCGATTGTCCTTTACGCCCGCTGATGCGATGTATGGTGAGGTAAAAGTGAGGCAAAAGGGGGAAACGTTGGCTTTGAAAGAAGGAAGGAGGAACCAGTTCCGTGGAGCAATCAACGGTGCGCTCACGGAGCGCTTGCCTTTACCTCCGACCCCAGGAGAAGGAGTTCGGCTGGGCCAAGCTTACAACGAACAGGCTTTCCGGTACTTCTTGGCGATCGAGCGGAAGCGCTCCGAACGCTCGGGCCACCCCTTCCTGCTTCTGCTGGTGGATCTGAAGGAGCAGGAAGGAGCAAGTGCAAGCTTCGACTCCATGGTGGCCAACAATCTCTTCTCGAATTTACGGCTCTGTCTCCGCGAGACCGACTTCGTCGGCTGGTACCGCGAGGAGCGTGTTGCTGGAGCCGTGCTGATCGAGCTCGGGGATAGGCGCCCGACGGAAGTCTCACGCCTGATTGGTCAAAGAGTCAGTGAAAGGCTTTACGAATGCCTTCCCGCAGGCGTTGCCCGTCGGCTCCAGGTGTGCATCTATCAACACCCCGAGCTTGACTGGATCGATTCGGGCGATGGCTTCCACTCGGTCCTCTACCCCGAGGTAACCCGTCGGTCCCTGTTCCACAGGTGTGCGCTGGCTGTCAAACGGACAATCGCCCTGGCCGTTGCGGCTGTCCCCTTGCTCCTTTACCCATTTATTCGTGGACTGAACTGAACTAGGGAGAAGTCTTATGCTCAAGCTTGGTGTCGTCGGTTACGGCTACTGGGGGCCGAACATCGTGCGTAACTTCTTGAGCCAACCTGACTGCCGGATCGTGGCCATTTGCGACAAGAATCCCAAGGCTGTGGCTCAAGTGTTGAGCCGCCATCCGGCCGTGCACGCTTCCTCCAATCCGGATGAAGTCATGAGCTCGCCCGAGATCGATGCTGTGGCCGTCGTCACTCCGGTGTCGACACACTACGACCTTGCCAAGAAGGCGCTCGAGAACGGAAAGCACGTCTTCGTCGAGAAGCCTTTTACGGCCACTTCGGCCCAGGCTGAAGAGCTGATCGAGCTGGCCGATCGCAAGAACCTACAGATCATGGTGGACCACACCTTTCTCTTCAACGGGGCAGTGCGCAAGATCAAGGAGTTGGTCGATGAGGGGGTCTTGGGGCCGCTCTACTACTACGATTCGACTCGAGTCAACCTGGGGCTCTTTCAGCACGACGTGAACGTCATCTGGGACCTGGCGCCTCACGATCTGTCCATCATCGACTATCTGATCGGCCTTGAGCCGGAGCTGGTCGTGGCAACCGGCGGAGCGCACTTGAACGGCCTGGCGGACATGGCCTATATCACTCTGTACTTCCCCAAAAACATAATCGCCCACCTCAACGTCAACTGGCTTTCACCCGTGAAGGTGCGCACCACGTTGGTCGGCGGGCAGCGGAAGATGCTGGTGTGGAATGATCTCGAGCCATCCGAAAAGGTCAAGGTGTACGACAAGGGGGTCCAGGTGACCGATACTCACGACGAGTCGCGTCAACGGCTTAAGGCTTTGGTCGAGGCGAAGGTTTTCGAGGTGGGAGCAGAGCAAGCGGTCCACGACCTTCTGGTGAGCTACCGAAGCGGAGACATGTGGGCACCACGCGTGGACCAGACCGAGGCCCTCCAGCTCGAAGCCCGCTACTTTTTGGACTGTGTGGCCTCGGGAAAGAAGCCTATCAACGACGGGCGGGCGGGCTTGCGCGTGGTGAGGATGCTGGAGGCGGCCGACGAATCGCTCAAGCACCGCAGGGAGATCGTCTCGCCGGGACGGAACCGGAGCCGGCCCGCTCGACATCCGGTCAACGCGATGCTGCGTAGTATTCGCGCCTTAGGCCGATGAGCACACGGCACCAGCCGGAACAATCAAGAATGCGGGCGTGGGATCACGGCGATGGCATGGGCCGACCGTACGTCATCAACGAAGAGCTCTTCAGAGGCGTCCTGATCAGGGAGCGAAAGCGTTCGGACCGCTCCAATCAGCCAGTCGTTCTCCTGCTTCTAGGCGTGAAGGATGGCCTGGGCGCCGATGCTTCATCGATTTGGGAGGCGGCCATCGCGGCCTTGGCGGCTGTGAAGCGTGAAACAGACATCCTTGGATGGTTTGAGTGGCGGGCTATGATCGGACTCATCGTGCCCGAGATCCGCGCGTCAGATCCGGCCAACACGTGTGAAGGGCTCGACGCACGAGTCCGTCGAACGCTCGCCAAGCGGTTGGGCACGGAAGCGGTCGCCAAGTTTTCGATTCGACTCCATGTCTATCCCGAGCCAAAGCTTGCGGGGGAGGAGGGATTTTGGCTCGTGAATCCGCTCCTCTACCCGGAACGACGCTCGCGCTTGGAGAGGAGGGCGATCGACGACGGGATCAAGCGGGGGCTGGATATCGTCGGCAGCCTGACACTCTTGATGATGCTTTCGCCTCTTCTGTTGCTGATCGCCGCCCTGGTGAAGTTGAGCTCTCACGGTCCAGTCTTCTTTAGACAGGTGCGCGTTGGGCAGATGATGAAGCCCTTCACAATGCTCAAGTTTCGAACGATGTATTCGGACGCTGATCACAGGCCCCATCACGAGTTCGTCAGCTCTTTCATTAAGGCGAGCGGCCAGGTCCACGAGCCTGGCAGGAACGGATTTTTCAAGCTCACCAACGATCCACGGGTCACACCGGTCGGACGCATTCTTCGCAAGACGAGCCTCGACGAGCTGCCTCAGCTATGGAACGTGCTGCGAGGGGATATGTCGCTGGTCGGGCCACGTCCTCCGCTTCCGTACGAGCTTGAGCAGTACCGGCCCTGGCACCGCCGTCGCGTCTTGGAAGCCAAGCCGGGGATTACAGGACTCTGGCAGGTGGCGGGGCGCAGTCGCACGACCTTCGACGAGATGGTGCGCCTCGACCTCCGGTACGCCAGGACGCGCTCGCTCTGGACCGATATCAAGATCCTCCTGATGACGCCCGCCGCGGTGATCTCGGGGAAGGGTGCCTGTTGATGCGGGCCGGGGCAGTGCAGGATGTCGAGGGTGGTCTGCCGGTGAACGAATCGGTGTACATTGCGCCCGACGTCAAGCTGGGGAAGGACGTCAAGTTTTCGAAATTCATCAACCTGTACGGCTGCGAGATCGGCGACGAAACGAAGATCGGGACGTTCGTCGAGATCCAGAAGAATGCGAAGGTGGGCCGGCGGTGCAAGATTTCGAGCCACACTTTCATCTGTGAAGGCGTGACAATCGAGGACCACGTCTTCATCGGCCACGGCGTCACCTTCATCAACGACTCCTATCCACGGTCCACGACTCCGACGGGGGAACTACAGACAGAGAAGGACTGGAAGGTCGAGGCAACCATGGTGAGGAAAGGCGCGTCGATCGGGTCCGGGTCGACGATCCTCTCGAACGTGGTCATCGGGGAGAATGCCATCGTCGGGGCCGGCAGCGTCGTCACCCGCGACGTGCCGGCCGGCGCCATCGTGGCCGGCAACCCAGCGAGACTCTTGCGGTACGTCGCCACCGAACCAGTGTTGTTCCCCAATCGCACCATTAACGTTGGTTCATGACATGCTGAGATTCGCATTTGCATCAAAAAAGACTCGCCCCATAAAAATTTTGTGTCTGGGTGCACACAGTGACGATATTGAAATCGGCTGTGGAGGCACGATCTTACGGCTCCTCTCAGAATATGATGATGTGGAAGTCCACTGGGTGGTCGTCGGATCAAGCGGCCAAAGAGACGGCGAAGCACTTGCGGGCGCAGAGAAATTTTTGGCGAATGTGAAAAAGAAGGAAATTATCATTCAGCACTTCAAGGCCAGCTTTTTCCCGTATCGAGGCGAAGAAATAAAGGACTTCTTTGAAAAGCTCAAAGAGAAAATATCTCCGGATATTATCTTTACACATCACCGTCATGATCTACACCAGGATCATCGCGTGATTTCAGAGTTGACATGGAACACTTACAGGGATCACCTGGTCCTTGAATATGAAATTATGAAGTATGACGGCGACATTGGGAATCCAAATGTGTTCGTTCATTTAGACGAGACGCTGTGCCGTAAGAAGATCAGGTTCATCATGGACTCTTTTAGAACGCAGCGGGGAAAGGACTGGTTTACCCCCGATGCTTTCTTGTCGCTACTGAGAATTCGTGGGATCGAGTCTAAGGCACCTGGACAATACGCAGAAGGTTTTTACTGTAGGAAGGTAGTGCTTTAGCCCATCGGAAATGTAAGAGCATGCGCATCCTGGTCACCGGACACAAGGGTTACATCGGCTCGGTAATGGTCCCGATGCTCATTCGGGACGGACACGACGTGGTCGGCATGGACACGGATTTGTACGAGCATTGCACGTTCTGTGATGGCCTCCCCATCGTACCCTGCGTGAAGAAAGACATCCGCGATGTAGAAGCCCGCGATGTGGACGGGTTCGACGCCGTGGTGCATCTGGCAGCGCTCTCCAATGATCCTCTCGGCGATCTGAACCCCGATCTGACGTATGAGATAAACCACGCGTCTGCGGTGCGCCTGGCGAGGGCTGCCCGCGCGACTGGCGTCAGCCGGTTCGTGTTCGCCTCGTCATGCAGCAACTATGGCGCGGCCGGCGATGACTTGATGACTGAGGAGTCTCCGTTGAATCCGGTGACCCCCTACGGCATCTCGAAGGTGCGGGTAGAGCAGGACGTGAGTCGGATGGCGGATGCGACCTTCAGCCCGACTTTTCTCCGTTGCGCGACCGCCTACGGAGTCTCCCCGCGCCTGCGGTTCGACATCGTGCTCAACAACCTGGTCGCCTGGGCCTACACGTCTGGGCTGGTCTACCTCAAGAGCGATGGGACTCCATGGCGCCCGATTGTTCACATCGAAGACATCGCACGGGCGTTCCTGGCGGTGTTGCGTGCGCCGCGGGAGGCGGTACACAACCAGGCCTTTAACGTCGGACGGACAGAAGAGAACTACCGGATAAGCGACTTGGCCGAGATCGTGCGGGAGACCGTGCCGGGCTGCCGGATCGAATTTGCGAACGAGGCTGGACCCGACAAGCGGTGCTACCGCGCCGACTTCAGCAAGATCGGACGACTCGTCCCAGAGTTCAAGCCGCAGTGGGATGCACGGCGTGGGGCACGCGAGCTCTACCAGGCATACCGGCACAGCGACCTCACGCTCGAAGACTTCGAAGGGCGCAAGTACAAGCGTATCGACCACATCAAGCACCTCATCGCCTCGGGCCGGCTCGACTCCGGGTTGAGATGGCGCGAGGCTGAAGCGGCGCAGTGCATGCAGGCCTGAGTCCATGAGAGGACCTCTCCATGAACCTCATTGAACGTCAACACGCGCTGCGCCAGCTCCGTATGATAGGCCGACTCCTGGGCAGTCTGCTCGTCGCCACGCTCCTGCCGGTCCTGGCGGTCGCCGACTCGCCGATCGCATCCTCCAGCTTCGTCGGCGCGGAGGACCCACTCTCCGAGAATGGTGCGTGGGCTGCGCTTACGTCCTTCGCGCCCCAGGGCACTCGGTTCCAGAAGAACAACGGCGCCTACGCCGACCAACTCTTTGCGAAAAATCATGCGGGTGCCCGTACCACGGCGGTCGTCCCGGCCGACCACTACTCTGAAATCGTCGTCGGGCATATTGGAAGCGACATCAACAATCCACAAGGCGGGACCCCCGACTGCTGCAACAACGTGGGGCCCATGGTTCGCGTCCAGGCGTCCGGGCCGGCGATTGACAGCCACTACCTCTGGTGGGCGGGGCTCAACATCAACCAGTGCTGCAACAACGCCCTCTATCGCATTGACGCGAATGGAACCACTTACAATCCGGCTCAGATCTTCAAAACGTCGCCCGTCGTCGATGGAGACCGACTGCGGCTTATCGCGCGCGGCCTGGTGCTCTACGGCATCAAGAACGGCGTGCGCGACTTCATTTATAACACCGGCCCGGACTCGACAAAATATTCCACCGGCACGACCGGGATGCTCGCGCATCCCTCTACCGCGGTGACGGACGCGAAGATCGCCTCGTGGTCGAGTGGAGCCGCCCCCGTCTCGTTGGCAACCTGGACTTCCTCGACCTTTGCCGGGACGGAGGATCCCCTGGACGAAGGCGACCGGTGGTATCCGCTGCCGGGCTATTCCGGATTCAAAAAGTCGGGCGGTTTCGCCAGCGCCCGGCCCCCCCTTCACATCGGGGACACTCTTCACAACGCCTCGGGCGTCTGGAGCATCACGCCGCCTGCGACGCAGTATTCCGAGGTCACGTTGGGTTCGGTGGCCAGCGGTGGCGGCGGGCCGATCGTCCGAATCGACCGCAACAACCCCGGGCAGACGGGGTGGCTGCTGTTCCTCTGGGCCGACAACCCGTCTTTGTCGGGGATCTACAAGATGACCCCCGACGGGGGCTTCACTCTGCTCGGACTCCCCTTCACTGCCACCATCGTCTCCGGAGATAAGTGGCGGCTGACCGCCACTGGGAACACCCTGGATGTATTCAGGAATGGTGTCTTCCAGTTCACGCGCACGACTGACGGGTCCTATGCCACCGGCGATGTCGGGATTGAGGCGTTTACCCAGAACTTTAGTTTCATGGGGTGGGAGGGCGGGGATCCTGCGGGCCCACCGCCGACGCCAGACACAACCCCGCCGACGCCCCCGTCGAACCTGACCGCAACGGCGGCGAGCAGTAGCCAGATCAACCTGGCGTGGACCGCCTCCACCGACGATGTCGGAGTCACCGGTTACCTGGTGGAGCGTTGCCAGGGGAGCGGGTGTACGGGCTTTGCCCAGGTTGCCACCGTGGCGGGCACCACGTACAACGACACCGGGCTCGCCGCTGCGACCAGCTACAGCTACAGGGTGCGGGCGACGGATGCCGCCGGCAACCTCAGCCCCTACTCCACCACCGCGAGCGCGACGACTCCGGCTCCGATCCCCAGCCCGCCGACGATCACGAGCTTCACCCCCACCAGCGGGCCGGTGGGGTCCAGCGTATCGATCAGCGGCACGAACTTCACCGGGGCCACGACGGTGAAGTTCAACGGGGTGAGCGCCGGCTTCACGGTGAGCTCCGACACCGCGATTCAGGCCACGGTGCCGCCGGGGGCCACGTCGGGGCCGATCGGCGTGACCACGTCCGGGGGCACGGCAACCAGTTCCAGCGCGTTCACGGTCACCCAGCAGAGCTTCACCCTCTCGGTCAACAAGACGGGCAGCGGCAGCGGCACCGTGACCTCCAGTGATGGCAGGATCAACTGCGGGCCTACCTGCTCCGCCACCTACAATAGCGGAACCACGGTGACCCTCACGGCAACGCCGGCCAGCGGGTCTATCTTCACCGGCTGGAGCGGCTGCGATGCGGTCTCGGGCACGACCTGCAGCGTTACCATGAGTGCGGCGCGGGCGGTCACCGCCACGTTTACCTTGCAGAGCTTCACCCTATCGGTCAGCAAAACGGGTCTCATCGGCAGCGGCACCGTCACCTCCAGCGATGGCGGGATCAACTGCGGAACCACCTGCTCAGCCTCCTACAACAGCGGTACAGTGGTGACCCTCACAGCGACGCCGACTGGTCTTCTCTCCATCTTCACCGGCTGGACCGGCTGCGATACGGCTTCGGGTACGACCTGTACCGTTATCATGACTAGGGCCAGGGCGGTCACCGCCGACTTCCTGCCATGAGTGCGGCGCGGA
>Ga0209056_10006529_pt1 | contig 12049 bp, 8 predicted proteins | sample GraSoiAngelo_114_FD_185876 | JGI IMG/M metagenome (GOLD analysis project Ga0209056, IMG submission 185876) | Grasslands soil microbial communities from the Angelo Coastal Reserve, California, USA - 14_0903_13_40cm (SPAdes) (version 2) | ecosystem: Environmental > Terrestrial > Soil > Grasslands ... | reverse complement strand
CACCACACTCGGTTGATCTTCGGGTCCACTGTTACGACACCGATGCCCAGGAATTCGCGTGATTGCTACTTGGTGTCGTAACTCGGCTCCCTAGCGAGTCACATGGGGTTCAGGGGGTCGCGGGTTCAAATCCCGCCGTCCCGACTGGGGTTAGCAGAGGCCGGCCCGTATGCCACGGGCGCCCAATCTCCCGCGTTGCTGCCTGAGCGGATCGAGTCCTCATTTCGCAGGAGGACCCCAAGTGGGTTACGTCCGCCGAGCAGGTTGAGAAGCGCAAACACGAAGGTTTTCGGCAGGCCCAATGAGCATCCCATGCAAAATGGGAGACAATGTTCTGGCGGAACAGATGACCGCCCTCGGGTGTTGGGATCGCTTGTCCCAGGCTTTGCTCTAGCCATCGGAAGATAGGATGCCGAGATTCTCGTTAGCCATGCGCGCGAGAACGCCGCGGGGCTGGTACACATGTATGGGGAGGCCAGCCGTCGACGCCTCAAGGCGGCGCGGATGGCGCTCCTGCTGACGCCGAACGTGCGGGGCGTGTTCTCGAACCGGCTGCTCCACGACGTGCGGCTAGACACGTGGTGACGCGTCGGATGCCGGGGCGCGTGCGCGGGGATCGAGGCGACGCGATACACGACATGCGAAGCACGGGCATGCGGTTGTTTTACAGTTACGCCCACGAGGACGAGGCCCTCCGGGACCAGCTTGAGAAACATCTTGTGGCCCTACGGGCACAGGGGGTTCTGAGCGAGTGGCACGATCGAAAAATCGGTGCAGGAATGCCGTGGCGCGAGGCTATCGAACGGAATCTCGACACCGCTCACGTCATTCTGCTTCTCATCAGCCCGGACTTTCTTGCGTCACCCTATTGTTTCGACGTCGAGATGCAACGCGCGCTGCAACGGCACCGGGTCGGGACAGCCCGAGTCGTTCCGGTCCTCCTGCGGCCGACCGACTGGCAAGCTGCGCCGTTCGCCGAGCTGCAAGCGGTGCCGTCCAAAGGAAAGCCCGTGGTGTCGTGGCCGAATCGCGACGCGGCGTTCGCCGATGTCGCACGCCACATCCGTATTGTCTGCGAGCAGCTGCAGCAAACGCCAGGAGACCCGAGTAACCCGTACTCTGTTGCGAGGGTGGGCGATTGGACGGAGTACGAGACCTCCCACTACATCAAGGTTCGGGAGCAAAGGTTCGTCGCGCGTGCTCGGTCCGAGTTGGTGGAGAAGAACCCGCAGCACGCTGTGCTTCGCATGACGGCAACGTTCCCGGATGGCAAGAAGGAGGAACTCAGGTTCGCGATCCCGCTAGACCGGCCGTTCGAAGACGTATCCGCGAAGCTCGCTCGCGAAGCCGGTGAGAAGGTTCCGCCGAACGCCAGGATCGAGCGCAAACCGACTGGCGCCGGAACTGACAAACTCTTCATTGGCGAGCGGGTTTACTATACGACTTGGACATCAGTTGAGATCACCGTCACCATTGAGCTTCAGGAGACGCCGACGAATTTGAAAGTGTGGGTCTGCGACGATGTGCCGCTCGACGGGGTCGTAAAGGTGGAACAGGACAATCCGGCGATGAGCATGACGATGGTCCTCGTTGATTACGGGCGTGCACGTGGCAAGCGACGGTAGTCGCGGTGGCGTCGCGGCGAAGCGCCACGACGCCACAGGGCGACCCCGCGCTTGGTGTGAGCTGCCAGTAGAGGACGTGGCCGCAGGGGCCGCTTTGTAGCGGCACGCAGGTGGTCCCGCATGGATTGAGAAGACACCGCAATCGGCCCAGCCGATCATGCTCTTACTCCATTTGAAGCCTTTCACCAATGCGCTATGGCCCGACTCAGCGCACAAGCGGAGTTAGAGGGCAACCCGGACGCATGCGCGCCCCACCCATTGAGCTGCTTTCGTGGGTCGCGCGCTGTGAGTTCTGCTGTGAGTTTCTCACAACACTCGGTTGATCTTTGGGCCTGCTGTTACGACACCGATGCCCAGGACCTCGCGGGATTGCTACTCGGTGTCGTAACTCGGTTGGCTAACGACGCGTTCAAATCCCGCCGTCCCGATTGACTCGTAGATCCCGTGCGGTGAGCGACCGGTTGCTGGGTCGCTGTTCCAGAACAAGATTCATGACGCCGGTGGTCAACCGCAGGGTTCTCGCTAGCCGTGTCGGTGGATGGGGCCCTTACCAAGGGCTGAAACTGATGGACTCGTCCGTGAAGAGGGGATGAGGTCCGCCCCCGGAATCCTGCACTTCTGGCGAACAGATAACGGAGGCCCACGTGAACGCGAATGATGCAACGATGGAGCGTCTCGATGACCAGATCGCTTGGTATGATCGTCGGAGTCGGCGCAGTCAGCGCCTTTTTAAGAGCCTCAAGGTGGTGGTAATAATTGCGGCGGGAGTGATCCCGCTGTCCGCCGGCCTGGAGGCTCCTGCCTACGTGACAGGGGGCCTAGGTGCGTTGATCGCGGTGCTCGAGGGTTTACAGCAACTGAACCAGTATCAGCATAACTGGATCACGTATCGATCTACATGTGAGGCGCTGCAGCACGAGAAATACCTTTTTTTGGCCGCGGCCGGCCCATATGTCAGCGCGGCCAACCCGCGCGCCCTGCTAGCTGAGCGGGTCGAATCTCTCATTTCGCAGGAGCACGCCAAGTGGGTGACCGCCGCGGAGAAGGGTGCCAAGCCGCAAGGGGAGGAGAGTTAGGCGGAGTCCAAGGGGACGGTCGTCTCGACTCGCATAGCGTTCAGGGGTCGCGATCCCTCGGCACGGACGCAAGCACTCCCCGAGACTCCCGTCGTTTTGTGAATTTCAAATCCGTGGTCCCATCAGACAACGCCAAGTAATTGCTGCTCTTGGGCTTCCACGCCCCAGCCAAAGTTCGCTGCGTGCCGCAAGAACACCCCACAATGCCGCAAAAGCGCCCTTGCTGAACGGGCGACGGCGCTGAATCGTTTTCCGCGGACTTCGTTGCCTGTGGAGAACATTCGGACATCACGCGGCCTGGTCGTCCGCTGACTGGCGGCTAAGAATGGCATTCGTTCCTGGTTATGCCCACGATCTCTTTATCAGTTACGCCCACGTCGACGATGAGCCGATGGGCGACGCGAAGGAGGGGTGGGTCAGCACGTTGTTTCGTGAGCTGCGTGCCAAACTGAGTCAGAAGCTCGGTCGTACCGACGCCTTCGACGCGTGGAAGGATGACGGCCTGTCCCGCAACGAAGGCGTCACTCCGCAGATCATGGAAGCAATTACTTCGACCGCCTTGCTGGTGATCGTGCTCTCGCCGGGCTACCTCTCGTCCACGTGGTGTCTTCGGGAGAAAGACTCGTTCCTCCGGCACCTGCGCGAGCGACGTCGTCCCGGCAGTCGTGTATTCGTGATCGAGCGCGACGAAGTGGAACGGTCACAGCGGCCGGATAGTATCTCCGACCTCATCGGTCATCGCTTCTGGACGAAAGACAAGATCGAGGATCCGGCCGAAACGCTCTGTGAAGCAGGTCTGAACAGCACCGATCTCGGCTACCAGGAGTACTTCCGTCGACTCAACCACTTGGCGACGGATCTCAAAAAGGAACTGGAAGCGCTCAAGGCCGGCGGCGGACAGGTCCTGCAGCGGCACACGCGGCCGACGGTATTCCTCGCCGAATCAACGGATGATGTCGATAACCTCCGGACCGACTTGCTGGAATACCTGGATCAGCTCGACATACCGGTGCTTCCGCAGACCCTCTACGACCGAGAGGCTGAGGCGTTTCGCGATGCGATGACGACTGATCTGTCCCACAGCAAGCTGTTTGTCCAGCTCTTGAGCGGGCTCCGCGGTCGGAAGGCGCCAGGAGGCTCCGCCGGGTATCCGCGGCTGCAGTACGACATTGCGCGCGCGCGGGGAGCGGAGATCCTCCAGTGGCGGGATCAACGCTTGGACGTCGATGGCGTCCCGGATGAAGATCAACGGAAGCTGCTGCGCGAAGTGACCGTGCGTGCGGAAGGGGTGGAGGACTTTAAGCGATACATCAAACAGCGGTTGCTGGAGGAGCCGAAGCCTGTCGTGGTGCCGAAGCAAGGCCTGCGCGCGATCGTGTTTGTCGACAGCGACAAGGACGATTGGGACCTCGCCATCGCCATCCGCGATCGACTGAAAGCCCTGGGCGTGGACGTGTCACTTCCCGTTTGGGATCAGGCACCCGACGAGGTGCGGCTGGATCTCGAGGCGAATCTGAAGCAGTGCCACGCATTGATCGTGGTCTACGGGAAGAGCACGGTCAGCTGGGTGCGGCAGCAGCTCCTCGGGCTGTACCGCAAGGCGATTGCCCAGCGTGAGGAGCCACTCCAGGCACTCGCCGTCTACCAAGGTCCGCCCGAAAACAAACCCGCCCTACACATCGACATTCAGAACCTGCGTCTGATCGACAGTACCAACGTACCGAGTAATGAGGTGGACGCGATGTTGCGAGAGTTCATCAGCCAGCTGCAAATCATCTGATGCCAACGGGCCTGCCGTACCCCGGACTCCGGCCCTTCGAGTCGGAGGAGAGCTACATCTTCTTCGGACGAGAAGAGCAGACTGACGAGTTGCTCAAACGGCTCTCGCAAACGCGCTTCCTCGCGGTGGTAGGACCGTCTGGGTGTGGGAAGTCATCCCTGGTGCGCGCCGGGATGATCGCCGGCCTGGAGACGGGATTCATGGCCACTGCCGGCACGCGGTGGCGCGTCGCGACGCTGAGGCCGGGCGACCATCCCCTTAGTCACCTTGCCGCCGCCCTCACCAAGCCGGAAGCCTTGGGACCGAAGCTCACCGGCGACCCACACGCGGAGGAATTTCTTCACGCGACCTTGGCACGCGGGCCCCTCGGTCTCGTGGAGATCCTCCGAGATACGCCACTCGACGACCACACGAACCTACTCATCCTGGTCGACCAGTTCGAAGAGCTCTTCCGCTACCAGGACGGCCGCGTGAGCGACGAAGCCGAGGCATTCGTCGCTGTGCTCATCGCGTCGGCCGCGCAGAAAGAGGTGCCGATCTACATCGTGATCACGATGCGATCGGATTTCCTCGGCGAGTGCGCGCGCTTCTCGGGGCTGCCGGAGGTAATGAACGACAGTCAGTACCTCACGCCGCGCCCGACGCGCGAACAGCGCCGTGCCGCGATTGAAGGCCCGGCGCGCGTGTTCGGCGGGTCGGTCGAGGCCGAGCTGGTGAATGCGATTCTCAATGATATGGGTTCTGACCCCGATCAACTGCCCCTGATGCAACACGTCTTGATGCGGATGTGGATTCAAGCGGCGTCCAGGCCATCGCAGGGCGGTGCTCTCGATCTCAGCTCCCCGCGCACGCTCTCCCTGCGGGGTTATGAGGCGGCCGGCGGATTGCGACACGCGCTGTCCAATCACGCCGACGAAGCTTTCAACTCCCTGAGTCCGGCGCAGCAGAAGATCGCGGAGGTCATGTTTCGCAGCCTCGCGGATCAGGGCCGCCAGCAGCTCGACACACGCCGACCCGCACGCCTCGATGCGATCGCGGCCGTCGCCGGTGTCCCTCCTGCCGACGCCCGCAAGGTGGCTGATGTGTTTCGCGCGCCTGATTGCAGCTTCATCACACCGCCAGCCGGGGAACCGTTGCAGGACGACACGAGACTCGACATCAGTCACGAGAGTCTGATCCGTCAATGGCAGAGAATGGCTGAGTGGGTGAAGGATGAGGCGTATTCGGCCTGGCTCTATGGCCGGTTGAGGGAGCAGGCGAACCTGTGGAGAACAGGGAAGTGGGGACTCTGGACCACGCCCAATCTCGAGAACGGGCTAGCGTGGAAAGAGAAGTCCAAGCCGACCGCGGCCTGGGCCGAACGGTATGGCGGCGACTTCGATCTCGCGATGACCTTTCTCGATGCGTCCAGGCGCCAGAAGGCCATAGGCCGACGAAGAGTCGTTACCGGCGTGTCGGTGGCGTTCGTGGTCCTCGCCGGAATCGCCGCTATGGCGATTCGACAACGGGTCGTCGCCGGCCGGGAGAGGAATCAGGCCACCCTGCGAGCAGTCCTCAATGAGGCCGCGGACAAGATCGACGCGGACCCCGAGCGGAGTCTACTCCTCGCGTTACACGTCGCTGATCACATGCATCCCTCCGCGGCCGGCGAGTTGCCCGCCGAGGTGCAGACCCTGCTGCATCGTGTGCTGAAGGCATCGCGCGTCCGGTTGACTGGGGTGGGCCACGCGAGTCCGATCCTGGATCTGGCGTACAGTCCGAACGGCCGACGCCTCGTTGTCGGGGCTGCCGGGGGGCAGGCTTCGGTGGTGGACGTGCGCGATGGGCACGTACTCGTAACGTTGGATGGTCACACCAATGACGTATCGGCTGTTGCATTCAGTCCGGATGGTCGACGCGTGGTGACGGGAAGTCGGGACTTCACCGCCGGCGTTTGGGACGCCAATTCGGGGCGGCAACTGGTTCGTTTCGCCGCACACCACGAAACAGTTGGGCGAGTGAGCTTCAGCCCGGATGGCCGCTGGGTAGCTTCGGCCAGCGCCGATTCGACAGTCCGGGTATGGGACCCGGCGACTGGCGAAGAGCGATTCTCGCTCAAGGGGCAAAGAGGTTACGTCTGGGGAGTGGCCTTCAATCCGCAGGGTGATCGAATCGCCACCGCGAGCAACGATGGCACGGTCATCATCTGGAACGCCAAGAGCGGCCAGCCGATGGACACGCTGTTTGGACGCGCGGCGTTGAACAGCGTGGTGTTCTCGCCCGACGGCACCCGTATCGTAGCCGCGGGACAAGACGGGACCGTGAGCATCTGGGATGCCCACACCTACCAGTTCTTGCGCACCGTCGCAGCCCATTCGGGCGGAATCTGGGACGTCGTATTTGGCGGCGACGGCGAACGGATCGTGACAGCGAGTGATGACGGGACGGTACGAGTCTGGAATGCAGAGTCTGGCGAGAAAGTCCTCGACCTTGCGATCGATACGGTCGAGATGGCTGCGGTACGCGCGGTCGCGATATCGCCGGACGGCAGGGAGCTCGCGGCTGCAGGCGACGCCGGAATAATCTCTTTCTGGCACTTACCCTCTGGAGCACCTGCTCGGGCATACTTGTCTCGGCCGGCCGGGTTCAATGCGATCGCCGTGAGTCCCGACGGCATGACGATCGCGACTGCCGGCGTGAATTATGTGGTAGAGCTGTGGGACGCCGATCTGGGGACTCGTGCTGGAGCGCCGCTTCGTGGACACGACGATGCCATCACGGACGTTGGTTTCAGTCCGGACGGCTCACGCATTGTCACGGCCAGCTCCGACGGCAACGCTCGCATCTGGGCGGCTCGAGGTCACGCCCCGCTTCGGACGTTGACGGCCGCGTCCGGCTTGACGGCCGTCGCGTTTGGGAAGGACACCACGCGAGTCGTCACGGGCGGGGTAGACGGGAGGGCGGTGGTCTGGAACGCGCTGTCCGGCGACACCGTCATAACGGTCCATCACGGTGCCCCTATCACCGCGGTGCGGTACAGTCCGAACGGCGATCAACTTGCAACCGGCGGTGACGATGGCTGGGTCAAAGTGTGGGACGCCAAGCGGGGTCGATTCCTGTTTCGGCTTGGTGATTCGACGAACCTTGGTAGAGTGGACGCTATCTCGTTCAGCGCCGATGGGCGCCGTCTCGCCACGGCGAATTGGGATATGACAATCCGGATTTGGGACGTAGCCTCCCACCGCTCGTCGGTCACCATGGTCGGCCATTCCGGTCCGGTTCTGGCGCTGGCGTTCTCTCCCGATGGGAATCGGATTGCCTCGGGCAGTTATGATCGGACCGCGCGGGTGTGGGATGCCCGTTCGGGCCGCGAGCTGCTGAAACTCTCCGGCCATACCGATCAGGTGCCTGGGGTCGCTTTTACTCCGGACGGAGACCGACTAGTTAGTGCCAGTTCGGACGGCACCTGGAGGCTGTGGGACCTCACGGACAATCCGGAATTCGAACTGGGATCACTGAGCGCGGACTCGCGGGAAGTTTACCAGGCCGCGTTCAGTCCGGACGGCCGGCGGCTGGCGACTGTCGGCTCTGACGGCGCCGTGAGGCTGTGGGACGTCGCTTCGGGCGATAGCATTCGGAGCTTTGGCTTCGCGGCTCGTACTGCGGTTGCGTTCAGTCCGGACGGCGCCCGCATTGCGGCGAGTTTCGTCGGGGACCTTGAGCTGTGGGACGTCTACTCGGGCACCGTACGCGCCCTCACTGACCAGGCCAGCAGACTTCAACGGCTGGCGTTCAGTCCCGACGGCAAGCGCATCGTCACCGGCAGCGAAGATGGCGCGGCGCGAATTTGGGATGCCTCATCTGGAAAACAGCTTTCCCACCTCAAGGGGCACAACGACTGGGTTTTTGCAGCGACGTTCGATCCGTCCGATAGCTCGCGCCTGGCGACGGCGGGACGAGATAACAAGGCGATCATCTGGAATGCCGTCACGGGCGAGCCGGTCGCGACGCTGTTCGGCCAGCAATACGGCGTCTGGGACGTGGCATTTGTGCCGAATGGTCGACTGCTCGCGACTGCCGGAGGCGATGGGACGGTCAAGGTTTGGGACGCCCGCAGCGGCAGGGCAATCTACACCCTCAGAGGCCACACCTCGGTTGTGCCGAAGATCGCTGTTAGCCCCGATGGCCGCCTGCTTGCCAGTACGAGCTGGGATGGCACGACGACGGTGTGGGACCTGCGGACGGGCGCAGGCCTCTTCACTGTATCAACCGATCATCGCCAGAACTGGATCGGCTTCAGTCCAGATGGTCGCCGGCTGGCTGTTGCGGGAGTCGACGGAAAGGTGCGGTTCTATTCCGCGTCCCCCAACGAGCTCCTTGCGCTCGCGCGGACCCGCGCCACCCGGTCGCTCACCCCCGAAGAATGTCGCAAGTATCTGGAGCAAACAACGTGTCCCGCGGAATTGATCGATGCGCTCATCCGCGGCACGGCCCTGGCGAACGCAGGAGACACCGCGGGAGCCGAAGTGATCTTCAGCGCCGTGGCACGGCACGACAGAGAGTTGTATGGGAGTCGTGAAACCAGCGCGGAGTACCTGATGGCTCAGGGTGAGGCTTTCGCATCGAGCGGCGATGGAGCGGCAGGCGCGGCAAGCTTCCGCGCGGCACGGGCGGTGGGTGCCACGCACATCCTCGATCCGAACAAGGCGGCCAGACAGTTGACCGCCGGTTATCAGGCGGTCCGGGCGCATGCCCTCGCCCGGTCGGGCCACGACGGCGCCTCCGTCCAGCGCCGTCGGCTGCGAGAATCGCTCGACCCAGTGCTTGTTTTGCTCGATCAGGGGCGACGACAGCTGGAGCGAGGGCATATCGACAGCGCGATGGTCAGCTTCCGGGCGGTTCGCGAACTGGATGCGGAGCGAGATCTCGGATTTGAAACGCAGCTCTTAGCTGGGCGTGCGGCGGCGTTAGCCAGAGCGAATCACGATAGCACCGGCCCTGCAATTGCGGCGTATCGCGACGCGATGGGTCTCGATTCCCAACGGGTGAGTGCCGAACAATCTGATGTGCTTTGCCGGTTCGGAACTCTCTGGGGCCATGCGCAACAAGTGATGGATGCGTGCGACCGATCGCTTGCCCTGACGGGGGATTCCGCGTCCTTTAAGGAAAGTCGGGCCATCGCGCTCGCTGTCACGGGCCACCCGCGCGAGGCGATCGCGGATCTCCAGGCGTTCATCGAGTGGACGTCAGACGACCTCGAGCGGATCGTGCGGCAAGCGTGGGTCGATAGCCTCAACGCGGGCCGGAATCCATTTCCGCGGGCTGTTCTCGACGAGTTGAGAATTATCGAGCTTACTCATTTTGGATCGTATCGTGCAAAGGATTTGATTCGCGGCTACACAGCGGCGATTCACAGCAATCCCGAAGATCCGATGGCGCATGCTGAACTTGCACGGGCATACGCGCAAGGGGACAACGAAGCAGGCGCCATTCGCGAATACGCCGAAGCCGAGCGCCTGGCGTACCGCTCCCGTGCCAAGGCTCGCCCGTTGGCCCTCTACCGTGGCACCGTGACACACGATTCATTGCCTAACCGGCCCGCCGCCTTCGAGATACGCTTTGAGGGCGCCGGCGCCACCGGGATCATCGTCATTGGTCCGCCGCTCCACGGCAGCGGCCCTTTCAACGCGATTTGGGAGCATGATTCGCTGATCATCTGGAGCGCGGGAGTAGTAGGAGACACGATTCGCTGGGCCGCCGACGTCAGGGGCGACGCCCTGAGCGGGCGCTACGAAATCGCAAGCGGTTACGCGTCTGATGTAGGAGGACGCTGGACCGCCCGTCGCGCATTAGGGACCGCGATAAAGCAGGCAATACCGTCGAACACTCCTGCGTCAACGGACGCACGCTCACCCCTGGGCGGGGTATGGGTGGGGGACTGGACGGGGAGTGGGTACATGTTCACGGCTCAAATGACGCTCGCGCTGGCTGCCGACAGCAGCGTTCGAGGCTCCATCGTGTGGACGCTCAAAAGCTCCCCAGATTCTAGCGACCGCGAGCGGATCGGTCTCAGCGCGACGGAATACGTGGTTGGGAGCTACGACGCCGCGCGCCGCCTCCTGCGGGTCGCTGGCTATGGGAAGGACGACCCTTCGAAAACCATGGGCCTCGATCGCTATCGGCTGCACCTTTCTGACGACGGCGCCACCCTCAGCGGGGACACCCGCAACCACGGGCGCTGGGACGGCCGGTTCTCGGCGACACGCAAACCGTGACTCACGCTGATCCGCGCCTCCCGATTGGTTGACCAAGCCTTACCCTGAGTTACGTGTGGGGCTCTTCTCTCCATCCCTTCGCCACGCCGTCGCTAGCAACCAGACACTCCACGTCAGGACGAAAACAATCCCCGCCAGTGTGGCGACCGCATTGGCGGCGGAGAACCCTGGGGAGCCAATCACCCAACCCTGTGCGATGTACGCGAGTCCCGATAGTCCCATGATGTAACCGACCGTGCTCGGCACCCCGGCCGTCCGCGCAACGAGCGCGCCATATAAGGGGAAGGACGTACCGAGCAAGTAGCTGTGATAGCTGTGAACGCTCCACTCGAGCCAGCGAATCGCCTCGGCGCTCGCGAAGCGCGCGGCTCGCTCGGTATCAGGTGCAGTCGCCCACGCATCCACAGCGTGCTTGAGCGCGACTCCATCCACCGCTTGGAGGACGCCGTACAACCCAAGGGCAAGCACGCCAGCAACGGCTCCGAACGGACCCGCTCATACCGATCGTCCCGGTCTCCCGTTGAGGACGAGGAACAACGCAACGAGCCCGGGATGAGGACGGTCATGCCCACGAACTGACCGAGGTGCACTGCGATCCAGGCGTCGCTGCGGGCGTAGTCCGCAAACGCGGCGGCGTGATCGTTGGCGGGTGCCTGATCGGGGTGAAAGAAGCCCGCCACCATGGCGAGCAGAACGCCGCCGAAGATCAGGGTGGCGGGCGCGCGCAAAGCTCGCTGGGAGTCGTCCATGGGGATAAGATGATCATCTAGGACATGCGCGCCACCGAACACGAGGAGACTCGCATGTCGTCATCACACGATCACGCGGCGCACCATCACGGTTCCGTCGTTCATGGGCCGCCTGCTGACGCGAGCACTGCACACCGCCAGGCGTTTGACGCCGCGCGCCCCGACCGCGGCAGGACCGTCGTTGCGGTGGACTTCGAGGCCCGCGAGTTCGATTGGACCATCGCTCCTGGAGCAACCGTCAAAGGGTGGGGGTTCAACGGCCAGGTTCCGGGGCCGACGATCGAGGCCCGGGTTGGCGACGTGCTTGAGGTGCGGTTCACGAATCGCCTTGCCGAGCCGACGACGCTGCACTGGCACGGGCTGCGGATCCCGGCCCCGATGGACGGGACGGATATGGTACAGAGCCCGGCGGCGCCGAAAAACGACGACCCCCCGATTCTTTCGGGGGGTCGCCTGCTGTGAGTCTTGCTGTGAGTTTCTCACGACACTCGGTTGATCTTCGGGTCCACTGTTACGACACCGATGCCCAGAACTTCGCGTGATTACTACTTGGTGTCGTAACTCG
>Ga0209056_10006526_pt1 | contig 12050 bp, 15 predicted proteins | sample GraSoiAngelo_114_FD_185876 | JGI IMG/M metagenome (GOLD analysis project Ga0209056, IMG submission 185876) | Grasslands soil microbial communities from the Angelo Coastal Reserve, California, USA - 14_0903_13_40cm (SPAdes) (version 2) | ecosystem: Environmental > Terrestrial > Soil > Grasslands... | reverse complement strand
CCGGCGATCGCCGCGTCGAGATCGGCGTCGGCGAAAACGATGTTTGGATTTTTGCCGCCGAGCTCGAGTGAAACTTTCTTGAACGATGGCGCGCATGCTTCCGCAACTTTCTTTCCCGTCACTGTGCCGCCCGTGAACGAGATGGTGTTGATCTTCGGATGCGCAGTGATCGCGGCGCCCACATTTGGCCCGGTGCCATGCACGACATTGAGCACGCCATTTGGCAGTCCGGCTTCGCGCACGACTTCGCACAACATGTAAGCCGTCATTGGCGTCAGCTCGCTCGGTTTCGCGATTGCCGTGTTGCCGACCGCGATTGCCGGCGCGATTTTCCAGCTCAACAAATAGAGCGGCAAATTCCATGGAGAAATCAGTCCGGCGATTCCGCGTGGCTGACGAAGCGTGTAGTTGAATGCGACGTTGTCGGTGATGTGCGCTTCCGATTCGGTGTGCAGGATGGCGGTGGCGAAGAATCGGAAATTTGCCACGGCGCGCGGGATGTCGAGGGCGCGCGCGAGCGTGAGGGGTTTGCCTGTATCGATCGATTCAGCGCGAGCAAATTTCTCCAAATCGCGTTCGATTAAATCGGCGATGCGCAAGAGAAAGCGTGAGCGTTCGCCTGCGGGCCTCTTGGACCAATCGGTGAAAGCTTTTTCCGCAGCGGCGACAGCGAGATCGACATCATGCGTATCGCTGTCGGCGACCTGCGAATACGGTTTGCCTGTTGCCGGTTCGATGTTGTCGAGGTATCGGCTGCTGATCGGCTCGACGAATTTGCCGCCGATGAAGTTTTGAATCCGAGTGAAGTTTTCGGTCATGGCAACGACGGACATTTTTCCAGAAACAACCAGAGATTCCTCGACTCCGCTCGGAATGACAAGGGAGAGAGGAAAAATTGTTCTGGCAGGGGACACAACCTCGATGTAAAAGACTGCCCAAAAATAATCACATGAAAAAATCTTACCTGTTGCTTACTGGTCTCGTTCTGTCTGTTCTGACCTTCGCCTTCGCAACGAACCACGGATTCAACGAGGTCTTTGGCCCGCTGTTCCACCCCGCTCCCAACGTGCCCCCGCTTGAGGGCCCGAGGCAGGGCCTGGATTCGCTTCACCGTTGGAACGTGATTGCCATAAATGCGACCGGTCTGGATCATACGCCGGTCGCTCCGGGAGAGAACCGGGTTTTCGGAGAACAGTTCGGACCCGGGCGCTCCAGTCGGGCGATGGCGATTGTCCATATCGCCATGTTCGACGCGCTGGACGCGGTCGTTGGCGGTTACACTAGTTACACTGGGACGCAGGCCGCGCTTGGCCCGATGTCTGTGGATGCGGCGATAAGTCAGGCTGCGCACGACACTTTGGCGGCGATGTTTCCGTCGCAGACGGCGATTTTTGACGGCTACCTCGCACAAGATTTGGCTGCTGTGAGGAACGCGCAGCAAAAAGCAAACGGAATCGATTTGGGACAGCGAACGGCTGCAGCCATTCTTTCGATGCGTCTCAATGATGGTTCGCAAGTTCCTGATCCACAACTTGGGGTTGATTACTTTCCGAGCGATCAACCCGGGCATTGGCGGCAGGACCCAGTCAGCTTGTTCCCGCTCGCGATAGGAGCGCACTGGGGCGAGTGCATTCCGTTCGTGGTCAACTCGACGACTCAATTCCGCGCGCCGCCTCCGCCTGACATGACCAGCGCTGATTACACGGCTGCATATAACGAGGTGAAAAACGTGGGCGGCGACGGCATCATTACGCCCACGCAGCGCACCGACGAGCAAACGTTCATCGGCACGTTCTGGGCCTACGATGCTACGCCAAGCCTGTGCGCTCCTCCGCGACTTTACAATCAGCTCGCGGTGCAACTCGCCGACCAGAGGAGATTGAGTGGCATTCAATTCGCGCGCTTGCTCGCGTTGGTAAATACCGCCATGGCCGATGCCGCAATGACGGTTTGGGAATCGAAATACTACTACGATCTCTGGCGTCCGATTGCTGGCATTCGCGAATCCGATCCGGGCTACGGGCCCACTGGTTTGGGCGACGGCAATCCCGACACGGTTGGCGATCCCAACTTTATGCCGTTAGGCGCGCCCGCCAGCAATCTCACCGGTCCCAACTTCACACCGCCGTTCCCCGCTTATCCTTCGGGTCACGCCGGTTTTGGAGGCGGGGTCTTCCAAGTGATGCGCAGATTTTACGGCACCGATAACATCGCGTTCACGTTCGTTTCCGACGAATTCAACGGTCAGACCCGCGACCACGATGGAAACATCCGTCCGTATCAGCCGCGGAGTTTTTCAAATTTTTCACAGGCAGAAGAAGAGAACGGCCAAAGCCGAATTTATCTCGGCATTCACTGGCAGTTCGACAAAGTCCAGGGGATCGCCCTCGGTCGCGGCGTGGGCGACTACGTATTCGACCACGCGTTTACGCCAGTTCGCCCTTAATTTGGAAGTTAGAATCAGATCGCCCGACGAAATACCTAATCCGTGCGGGTGGGATATTAGGACCGAAGGGAGCGAAATGGCGTTCCGCTGCCCGCGACCAAAGCAAAAAGAAGCTCGACCCGGATGCTGTTGCTACGAAATTATGTCTCCCCGGCTCAAGGAACCGCGCACCCGTATATGGTGTCCCGTCGAGCAATCCGCTCACCTGATTATCGGGCGCAATAATTACGTAGGACTCCGGAATCACAACTTCAAAATCCATCCGCGTGTTGTCCTTCGAGGACGGCTTTAGAACCTTGCCGAGCACGCGCAAGTCTCTCTCGACCAGTAAGTAATTTTGCTTGAGGAACTGACGGGCAGTATAAGGCACTCTCATCGACGTTTTCGCGACACAGGTGTGCGTCTCGATGCACCTCTGCACAATATTTTCGAGAATCATTCCGCGCCGGATCCGCTCTAGCGTGATCGGCTCCAAGATTGGACCAAAACAACGTTGGCGAAAAATCATCTCCCCTTTGCAATCGAAAACGTACTCGCCTGGCTCGGTCAATGTGAGGACGCCCCTGAGCAGCATCGCCTCTCTATCCGCAGCGCCCTCCCAAAATGGCCGCGACCCAAGCGAAATGAAAAACTCAAGGAGAGCAATGGACCCGGGCAACATGACACGCCAAAGAACCTGGCTGACGCCAAAGTAACAAGTTGCCAACCAATTCGAAACAGCGAGCAGCCCCCCGCTATACAAGACGAACGCCAGAGGATCGAACGGCAACTAATCCTGCCGTGTGGCCAGATTCCAAAAACTGATGAGCCCTGGAAGGTAAAATCCACAGGTGAGAAAGATAAAACCGCGCCGAAGAGCAAGCCCCGGATCGGGTGCAGCGCGAACAATCAAGTGCGCCGCATAAATTACAAATGGGAATGCGATCGGGAAAATGATGATCCACCAAGCCGGATGATTTTTGGCATTGAGATGCGGTAAAATGTTGTGCTCGAAAACCCAATAACGAAATTCCGGCCAAATGCCTTTGAGCGCGAAGGCGAGCAGGATTGTAACTGGAATAAGCGCAGCGGAAAAAAGGAATGCCACGCTGCATTGAGCTAAATGTCCCCAGGATTGACCAAGCTTTTTACGGCCAACCAAAAACAGTGCAAGCGGGGCGCTTACTGAGATCGACAATAATAAAAACAGCGATTTCATCGAGATGCCAAAGCAGAAACCAAGGAGAAGTCCGGCGATCAAAGCACGCCGCACACTCACAGTGCCGCCAAGCAGCACCATGATGCACAACAACCAAAGCGGCGCCCAAAGATTGTCTGGTCGAAATTCAAAGGACACAAAATGATAACTGCTATAAAAACCCACAAGAATTACCGCCCACACACCAGCGCGCCGCGAGAATAGCAATTCTCCGATCCGGTAAGTGCACCACGCTGCCACGAAGTACATGGGCAATAGAATGAATCGCATCCAGTAAAGGATGGTGGCCCGATCGCCAATCAGTCCGAAGATCGGTGCGAACATGATCTGGAAGAGAGGCATGTGATTATCGAACACGTCGCGGTATTGAACAAAGCCACGCGCCCACGCCCAGATCACATGCATGTGCTGCGATTCATCGCTGTCGAACCGGTAGCGCGTCATGTTCACGAGCTTGAACACAATCATGAGCGCGAGAAGAGCAGCCGCTACAGCGAACTCTATTGGGCCGGACAGGCCGAAATAATCGGAAGCTCGTCGCAAGAGCGATGCTCGTCGTGTGGGGGCAAGAGCAATTGCTGATTTCGCGGGATCAGTTGCCATTCCCAAGAATTAAAAGACCCATCGGCCTAGAATTTTTTACTTCGCGCCTCACGATTGAGCATTTGACTGCTCACCGATTCGATCAAGAGCATCTGCAATAGCTCAGAGCGCGCAATTTAGCAACGCAAGCAGGTCATGGGACTTTAGATGTGGCGGTGAGGGAGGGATTCGAACCCTCGGTAGCTGTTATGACAGCAGACTTGCGCAGGGTTCGTGATGCTGCGAAAATGCGCTCCGCTTTGGAGACGCCAAAAACAGCTTCAGGTGAAGTCCGCATTGATGCGTCGCGTTTTGATACGAACCACGCCCTGTTTTTTGATCGTTTCAAAATCAAAGCGGGACCTTCGTTCTTTGAGCTTCACTTCGGGTTTTACGGTTTCGCACGCGAACTACAAGACGGCTTGATTGTGATTGTGTCTCGGCTGGCAGTGGAGGCACAAAGGAAAGTTTGCTGCAATACCTGAAGCGCATTGGGCCTCTGCCAGAGCCCACTGAACTGCTTCCGTGCACACTAAGGGGGGAAGTGGATGTTGTGATAGCGGATATTATTGGCGCTTCGCAACATCGGTCCGCCGTTGCTGAAATTACCTTTCATGCATTCAGCTGGAAAACTATTGTAGATAAGGTGCGGGAAACGAGCACCGAGCCGATATTAGCTACATGCACAGCGCTTCTCCGATGCGATCCTGATTTGCAGAAGCGGTGGCTACTTAGTCTTTATGAAGAAGAGGTTCCAGACGACAGCAAAGCTTCGTAAAGGGGTCGCAGTTGGCTCTGTCATGGTTTTGGGGGGCACGTCTTTGGGAGACACTGCCGAGAAGCCAATCTCGCCGGAATCTGTGGAAATTATTGCGGACCGTGACCTGTCTCCCGCTCAAACGATAGGTACGTCGGAGGATACGATCGTTACAACGCGAATGCTAACAATAAAGGTAGCGTCGGAGCCGACTTGGACGAAGGCAGATGCGCGCCGATTTCGTGAACTCGCGACGAAACGGGCTGTTGGCGATGCTTCGAAAGCAGATGAAAAGGAATTTGTCGCTTTGCAGCAGCAGCGACGATTCCACTACGTATCCCAACCCGATGAAATCATTGCCGAATGGCAACGGCGTCGCTTCATAAGCGAAATGCTAAATGTCTTAACTCGGAATGCCAGGTTCTTCAAAACCGAGGATCAAACGCGGCCCAGGGCCGTCCGGCAAGCTAAACGCGCGTAATCTGCGTAAGCGAGCATTGCCACACCTGCTCAAGGACTTTGCGCGTCGCTGTGCGTATTCGATGCGCCATGTGCAGATTGCGGGGCGGCTTGTTGCACATGGAGATCGATCATTTTAATCCCACCCTAAAAAGTCGTGCGCGGAATGCTTATTCGAACCTAATGCTGGCGACCCGTCTCTGTAACAACATCAAGAAGGATGCTTGGCCGACGCCGAACGATATCGCGGCCGGCGCCCGATTGCTTAATCCGACGGTTGAGATGGATTATGGCGAGCACATTTTTGAAGATCCCGACACGCACAAATTGGTAGCCATGTCGCCGGCGGGAAGTTATCATATTGACGTTCTCGATTTGAATAATGAGACCTTTGTCTGGGAAAGGGAAAAGCGAGCGACGTATGCGAAACTCAGAGGAGAATATGCCGCAACACTTTCCGGCTCCTTCGATGAGTTCCGCGATATGCTCAAAACAGTAAACGAGGTCTTTGACCTGCTTATCCCGTTGATTCCAGCACCGCCAGGAAAGGGAAACTGAGTTCCGGCCCCCGCCCCGCGATTTTCTTTGCGCGGACGGACTTCGTAAACGCGTATGGGCAGCGAGATAAGGGGAAACTCACGGTTCTTTGAAATAATCGCGAGACGCACGAGCACGCGGGACAGGTTTCGGATACTCGGATAGCGGCAGGTCAGCCACCGAAATGAGCACGCCAGTGGTTTTGCCGATCACCATCCAACTAACTTTCCGAACGATGAATCGGAAAGGCTCGGTGGGGCCTTTGAAGACACTCACTTGATCGCCAACGCGCGGGACAGCGTCCATTTTCACGTGTGCAATCGTGCCTCCGTTCTCGTGCGTGATTTGAACGTCGATTTTGCTCATCCATTCGCTGTCGCCGATGAATAGTGGCTGGATCGTTGCCATTCGGCAATCAGAAACAACGTGCGCTTAGAGACGCTAGGCTTGCGCTGAAACCCTCCTGAACGCGGTGGACGAGTCAAAGTAGCGAGCAGGGAATCGGGACTGTCCAGCAATGACGTAGAGAATATTTCACTCTGCGTTCTATTGTTACTATGATTATTACTTTTAGTTGCCGCCAGCATTTTTCATTCGTGGCGGCGAGGGAGGGATTCGAACCCTTGGTTCCACCGCAAGCCTTTTGCCTAACGATTCTCCCTCGTAAATGGACAAGGAAAAACATTGCTGGACACGGATGGACGTTATGCATTAGAGTTATGCCACTATGCCAAGCATTCATCGTCAGGTGGGCAGACCGTTTTGGTTCTGCGCATTTTCGATCTTCAATCCCGAAACTCACACGAGCAAGCGCGTCTTTCGCTCAACGAAAACTCGCGACAAAAAACAAGCGCTCGAAATTTGCCGCGCGTGGCATCGAGCCGCACTCAAAGCGCGCAACGGCAAACTGAGCGTGGACGCTGCGCGTGAAGTGATCGCGCAGGGCGTCAGCGACGTTTTCACTGCGACGAATGTCGAATCATTGGAGAGTTACACCATCAAATCCTGGTGCGAGACGTGGCTGCAAGCCAAGTCAATCGAGGCGGAGCAATCCACGCACGAGCGTTACCAGCGCATCGTCGAACGCTTCACCGAATTTCTCGGAGCGAAAGCCCACCGCGATCTTTCCACTTTGCAAGCAAACGACATCGGGCGGTTTCGTGATCGCGAGGCAAAAGAGCGCGCACGCGCGACAGCCAATCTGAGCCTCAAAGTTTTGCGCGTATGCTTTGGCGAGGCTGTCCGGCGAGGCTTACTCGCAGTGAATCCCGCTGTGCGTGTGCCAATTCTCAAAACGCGCGACAAATCCGCGCGACGCGCGTTCACACTATCGGAAATAAAGCGCATCCTGAAAGCGTGCGGCAACGACCAGGAATGGCGCGGCCTTGTGCTTTTCGGATTGTATCTCGGACAACGACTCGGCGACCTGGCAAAGCTTACATGGCGCGCGGTCAATTTCGAGACTGGCGAGATTGCTTTCACAACGCGCAAGACTGGACGCCGAATCGTGTTGCCGCTCGTGCAACCGCTCAGCGATTACTTGGCATCGCTGCCAGCGAGCGACAATCCGAACGCTTTCATCTTCCCGCGCGCGGCGAGTGCAACGCGCACGGGCACACTTTCCAACCAGTTCCGCGAGATTTTCGTTGCCGCTGGCCTTGTTGAACCACGCGGACATGAAGCGACCGGCAAAGGCCGCTCACAAGCGCGGGAGACTAGCGAAATCTCATTCCACAGCTTGCGACATAGCGCGGTAACGATGCTCAAAGCGTCCGGCCTCTCAGATGTGTTCGCGCGAGAGATTGTAGGGCACGAGAGCGCGGCGGTCTCGCGCCAGTACACGCTACGGCCTCCATTGGCTTGACAGCGGGCGAAGCATCTTCGCGTTTTACGAGTGCCTTTGCGTTTTCAATCTCGCGCGTCCAACCTTCGCGCTTCGCATGCGCGAGCACAGTTCCCTCTGGAATGCCCATGTTGCGCGCGATCTCGCGCAGACCGATGCCACTTGCGTAGGCTGTACGAATTTGCTCCCAAACATCTGCGGAAATTCTGCTGCGTACTGTTCGCTTCGCTAGCGGCAATTGGCCGTTTTCTCGCTCGTTCATGTTCAAACGAACGGTAATTCCGCTTTGGGAACAAAACAAGCCGAAGTGCCGTTGAACAGGCTCAATCCCTACTCAGCTTTTCTCGTGAACTTCGTTCCGTCGTTTCCGTAGAAGAATAATAAAAGAACATATCTTATCCAACCCCAAATCGATGTCTGCGGACTATTAGGCGTTCCAAACGATGATTCTTGAATCGAAGAAGCGGGCGGGGGAAACAATTAGTCTGACAGTCGAAGATCGTCGAAATCGAGAGAAACATTATGAAAACAAAACTTACATTCCTACTGGCAATCGCCTGCCTCTGCACGGCCCAAGCCCGCGTAATTGACGTAACTCCTGGCGGCTATAATCCAGACGGCCCATTGCCGCCAGCCTTCTATCAACTGATCCGTCAAACCTTTTTCGACGAAGCCGCTCACGGCTGGTTCTACACTCCGAATGGTCGCGAACACATCAATGATTGGGTTAGCCTCTACGGTGTCTTAGACGGCGGCACGTACTTCTTCACCAATATCTTTAGCCTTCCCGGGAACACTCCAAGCGCATTGATCTGGTGGGATTTTACCGGAGAGCCGAATGGATATTTTTTAACTGGTATTCTGGTAGAAGGCTTCCAAGCCGATGGTCAAACGCCGTGGGCCAATATCTATGCGATACAAGGCATGGAACGAATGCAAAGCCTAGGCGAGCACCTGATCATACTGAATGGCATGGCCTCAATCACCTCCATCTCCTTCTACGGGCGCTAAATGAAAGAGCGGACGGTACGAGGAGAAGTAAGTTCAACTACCAGCGAAGTCTTGTATCGCAAACACCGGGAGAACGTGTTGAAGAAATATGAGCAATTAAAGGGCAAACTCGCGCTCCTCCGGCTGCGATGCTTCGCATATCCGATTGCGTTTGGTTCAACGTACCACAGCCGACCGAATGGCAGCGCACTGGAAATCAGATCAGCACCGCGATGATCTTTACGCGGGCGGGACTTCGTAAATGTGCTTGGACGCTTCGACCGTATTTTCGGGTGAAGAACTCATAAGCCGCGTTGATTTTCTTGGCCTCAGCTTCTGCTACTTCATTCGTTCTGTGATGAAGTTGTGATGAACTTAGCAGCGCCGTCTCATCTAAGATCGACGTCGGAAGCGGGCACGGATTGCTGGTGTCCTCGATAGCGGACGCGTACTTCTGACTCGTCGCGCGATACGAACTCGAGCGTGCTGCCGCGAGGAAGCGTGACACTGCGATACGGAAGCTGAAACGTGGTCGGGCACTTTAGCACTGCAGTTGTGTACGTTTGCGCCTGCGGAGGAGCCGGGCCTGAAGCTTTATGTGCGGCGTAGACGAAGCACGCGCCAACGGCAATTGCGCCGATCACGGCGATCTTTTGGAACATTTTACTTCGCCGAACCTTTGCGCGCTTGACCAGCACACGCTGCACAGTTTCGGCTCGGTGCTGATGCTGCGGCGAAATTTCCGGGACTGGCGAAGGCAAGGTAGATCTGATCGGAACCATGATCGTGCGCTTGCACTTTGGGCACGTTATTTCGCTTTCAGTATCTGTCGCGGAAAGATGTTGACCACAGAGATGACACCCGAATCTAATCTGCATAGACGATTATCTCCGCCTTCCCCGATGGGATACTAGCACATTCTTGCTGTGTTTGAAATCCGAGATTTGTTGCGAATTGCTGGCTGCGTTTGGCTCGCCGTACCACAGCCGACCAAATGGCAGCGCACAAACGTCGCGACTTCCACGGCGTGTCTAGTGCGTTTGTTCGACTGTTCCAAAAACGGCTTCGTTTCTCGTTTCGCGTCTATAGGGCAGGAAATGGGAAACGAACAGTATTCGGTGGAAACCGCGAGGAAACGAGTAGGAAACGAAGCAGCCTCTTTCACTCGTTAAGCAGGGAAACGAGCGGGAAACGAACGGAAACGAGCGCCGGAAATATGGAAACGAAGATCATTCAGTTTCATTTCGTTCGTTTCCATCCTCGACCAGCTCGTACTCACGGCCTTTTTTCCGCAGCCAGCCCTCTTTCATGGCCTTTTTGGCCCACTTTGAGATTGTCCCCGGCGTCACCCGCATCTCTTGCGCGAGCTGATTGCACTCGGTTACGCCGTCCTCGATCAACTGCCGGAGTACGTCCAATGTCTGCGCTGGTTTACATCCAACGCTGACCTCTCCGGTCACCGGATCAGTAACAACATGCCACTCGTAAGAGGGGACTTCGTCCTGTGTATTACGGGAAGGCTTTGTGAAGGTAGAGATAAAGTGCGCACCGCGCTTGTCGTCTGCGTGCTTCTTGCCATCCTTCAATGAGATTACCCAAAACGCGGCATCCTCGCGCTTTGACGTGCCACGGATTTCACCAGATCGCCCTGCATGGTGTATGAGAATCACAGCGATCTTATGACGCCGAAATTGCAACAGCCAATTGTGCAAACGTTCCCATTCAAAGCTGTCATTTTCTTTAACGCCGGAAGCGAGAGTTGAAAGGTTGTCCAGTATAACAAGGCGGATGTTGTCGCGGATGGACCTTTGCAGAATCGCGTCTTGGACGGCAGGCTCGGTGATGTTCAAGACTTTTCCTGTACGATCGAATAAGATTTCGTGATTGAGAAATTCGACTTCGCCGCTGCCTAAGCCTTTGTCGCGATCGCGCATCAGATCGGCTGGCATTTCGCCGTCGATATAAAGCACCTTTGCAGAAGCAGGCGCTTTCCATTCTCCGACGTGTCCACTTGTAGCCACTGCTTCGGCGATCAACAGTCCAAGCCATGTCTTACCCACACCGCGAGGGGGCGAAGATGATTCCGTAGTCGCCTTCACAGAGCCAATCAGTGAGCAGCGGTCTGCGTTTGTTTAGCGCGAGGGACGCAAGTTCGCTTGAAGTCACGGTTGCCTTGTCGATGGTTGCCAGCCAGTTAGTCTCCGTCCCTGTCATCGATAGCTGCGAAAGAACCTTGTCCAGTTTCTCGCGAGCCTCAGCGGCAGTGATTTTCCCGACGCACCGAGCTTGCATATTTGCATCGCCTCGCGGTCACCATAGGCGTCGAGCACGCACTCAAGCGCGTAGTCTGCGATGTCTGCGCTAGTGGTCTCATTTGAAATTTCGATCAGGCGCGGAACACCGCCGCACGAATCCAGTTCGCCTTTTTCGCGCAGGCGATCTGAGACTGTGAGGTGATTCACTTTCTCGCGCTCATCGTAAACGTCGCGTATTGCATCCAGGATTTTCCGGTGCGCTGGGATGAAAAAAATTTCCGGTGAAACTCGGTGCAGGAATTCCCCGCACGCGCCCGGCGTAGTCATGAAGTAAGAGAGCAGCGACCGCTCGTGGCCCTCAAGCAAAAGGCAGCTTGTCTCAGAGGTCACGGCATTCATCGCACATCAGCTCGACGTAACCGCCCAGCATTCCGCGCGGATCGCCGCTCCGAAGATGTCCGAAGAAAAGCAGCCGCACCAGCCGCTTGCCGCCAAACCACGAGAGTGGCTTGCGAAACACGAGGCGCCCTGTAATATGATTCGCTAGTCAGTTTCTCGCGTCGGCCGTTCGCATTTGCAGGTGGGCCGCTCATTGCCCTGCCTCCATTTGCGATTGGAGGTAGCGGCGGATGGAGTCACAGTTCCAGAGCCGTTTGCCTTTTACTGCTCCGCGCTTGCGGAGCGAACAACCAGCGCTAGCGCCGCGTGCGAGCAGCTCATACAACATCGACCTTTTCAGGCCAAACAACTCTTTCGCACCAGGGCTATCACACCATTCAGCACCATTGATCGGTGATGCCGCCACCCGGGCAGTCGTTAGGTCGGGCTGCCGCCGACTTTTAGAAATACGCATTTCGTCTTGAAATCATTTGGATTGCAGTTTGTGCGACTTGGCTGGCGGTCGCCCGCTGTGCGCTTAAGTCCGGACATGCGCACCCAACCGGACTGCTGATTTTCAAAACGCGACCCAATTTTTGTAGGGT
>Ga0209056_10006525_pt1 | contig 12050 bp, 10 predicted proteins | sample GraSoiAngelo_114_FD_185876 | JGI IMG/M metagenome (GOLD analysis project Ga0209056, IMG submission 185876) | Grasslands soil microbial communities from the Angelo Coastal Reserve, California, USA - 14_0903_13_40cm (SPAdes) (version 2) | ecosystem: Environmental > Terrestrial > Soil > Grasslands... | reverse complement strand
GACGCTCGCGCTTCTCGGCGACAAGGCGGCCGCTCGGGCCCTCGCCGAGCGCTGCCGGGTGCCGGTCCCGCGCGGGACGCGAGCGGCCGTGAGCCTCGACGAGGCGCGAGCGTTCCTCGCCGCGCTTGCGCCGGGCACGGCCGTCATGGTGAAGGCCGTGGCGGGCGGCGGAGGGCGCGGTCTCCGCGTCGTCCGCCGTGACAAGGAGCTCGAGGAGGCGTGGGCGCGCTGCCGCTCGGAGGCGCAGGCGGCGTTCGGAAACGACGCGCTCTACCTCGAGGAGCTTCTGCCTCGGGTGCGGCACGTGGAGGTCCAGGTGGTGGGCGACGGGACGGGCGCCGTGGGCCAGCTCGGCGAGCGCGACTGCAGCCTCCAGCGCCGGCACCAGAAGCTGATCGAAGTGGCGCCGGCACCCGGTCTCGCCAACGACGTGCGGCAGCGTCTCGCGGCCGCCGCGGTGCGCATGGCGGCCGAGGTCCGCTTCGCGAGCGTCGGGACGTTCGAGTTTCTCGTCGACGCCGACCGCCCGGGTACGTTCGCGTTCATCGAGGCGAACCCGCGGCTCCAGGTCGAGCACACGGTGACGGAGGAGCTCACCGGCGTCGACCTCGTCGCGGCACAGCTCCGGCTCGCCGGGGGATGTTCGCTCGCGGAGGTCGGTCTCCGGCAAGAGGACGTCCCGCGACCGCGCGGCTTCGCGCTGCAGGTCCGGGTCAACCTGGAGACGCTCGCCGCCGACGGCAGCGTCCGGCCGTCCACCGGCCTGCTCGCCGCCTTCGACGTGCCGGCAGGACCCGGAGTCCGGGTCGACACCGCCGGCCATGCCGGATACCGCTCGAGCCCGAACTTCGACTCGCTGCTCGCGAAGGTCATCGTGCGGAGCGCTTCGGACGATTTCCCGGCCGTCGTCGCAAAGGCGTACCGCGCGCTCTGCGAGTTCCGGGTGGAGGGCGTGGCCACTAATCTGCCGTTCCTCCGGAACCTCGTCCGCCACCCGGCGCTCGCCACATACGCAGTCACGACGCGCTTCGTTGACGAGCACCTGACCGAGCTCCTCGAGGACGCCGCGCATCCCCGCCGGCACGCCGAGACCACGCCGGGACGCGCCGGCGCCACGGTCGACCCGCGCGACCCCCTCGCGGTGCTCGTGCACGGGAAGACCGCGTCGATCGTCGAGCCCGTCGCCCCGGAAGGCGCGATCGTCGTGCGCGCACCGATGCAGGGCACCATCGTCGCGATCGACGTCTCCCCGGGCGACGCCGTGCCCGCCGGCGCCCAGCTCCTCGTCATGGAAGCGATGAAGATGGAGCACGTCGTGGCCGCGCCGGTGGGCGGCATCGTCCGCACCCTGCACGCGGCGGCGGGCGACACCGTGTACGAGGGCTCGCCGCTCGTCGTGCTGGAGGAGAGCGCCGTCGAGGCGACGGCGACGGACGACGGCGACCAGGTCGACCTGGCGCACGTCCGGCCCGATCTCGCCGAGGTCGAGCGGCGGCACACGCAGACGCGCGATGCGGCGCGGCCCGACGCCGTCGCCCGGCGCCGGCAGACCGGCCAGCGAACGGCGCGCGAGAACGTCGACGACCTCTGCGACCCGGGCACGTTCGTCGAGTACGGGCCGCTGGTGATCGCCGCGCAGCGGCGCCGGCGGCCGGTCGAGGAACTGATCGAGCGGACGCCCGCGGACGGGCTCGTCGCCGGGATCGGCCGGGTGAACGGCCACCTCTTCGACGAGCCGCGCTCGCGCTGCGTCGTGATGGCGTACGACTACACCGTGCTCGCCGGCACGCAGGGCATCCAGAACCACCGGAAGAAGGACCGCCTCTTCGAGCTGGCCTCGCAGCTGCGGCTGCCGGTCGTCTTCTTCACCGAGGGCGGCGGCGGCCGGCCGGGCGACACCGACGGCCCCACCGTCGCCGGCCTCGACTGCTGGGCCTTCAACTACTGGGGGCGTCTCTCCGGCCTCGTACCGCTCGTCGGCGTCAACTCCGGCCGCTGCTTCGCGGGCAACGCCGCGCTCCTCGGCTGCTGCGACGTCGTCATCGCGACCGCGAACTCGTCGATCGGCATGGGCGGGCCCGCGATGATCGAGGGCGGCGGGCTCGGCGTCTTCCATCCCGACGAGGTGGGCCCGATGCCCGTCCAGGTCTCGAACGGCGTCGTCGACGTGCCGGTCGCCGACGAGGCGGAGGCGGTGCGGGCGGCGAAGCAATACCTCGCCTACTTCCAGGGGCCGCTCGCGGCGTGGGAGTGCACCGACCAGCGCCGCCTGCGGGCGATCGTCCCGGAGAACCGGCTCCGCATCTACGACGTCCGGGCCGTCATCCGGACGCTCGCCGACACCGGCTCGGTGCTCGAGCTCCGCCGCCACTTCGGCCTCGGCATGGTGACCGCGCTCGTCCGCGTCGAAGGCCGGCCGCTCGGCATCGTCGCCAACGATCCGAGCCACCTCGGCGGCGCCATCGACCGCGACGGCGCGGACAAGGCCGCGCGCTTCATGCAGCTCTGCGACGCCTTCGACCTGCCGCTCCTCTTCCTCTGCGACACGCCGGGGATGATGGTCGGGCCCGAGGTCGAGAAGACGGCGCTGGTTCGCCACGTGAGCCGCCTGTTCGTCGTCGGCGCGAATCTGACCGTGCCGTTCTTCACCATCGTCCTCCGCAAGGGCTATGGCCTCGGCGCGCAGGCGATGGCGGGCGGCAGCTTCAAGGCGCCGCTGTTCACCGTCGCCTGGCCGACGGGCGAGTTCGGCGGCATGGGGCTCGAGGGGGCGGTGAAGCTCGGCTACCGCAAGGAGCTCGCCGCGATCGAGGACCCGGCCGCCCGCCAGCGGCTCTTCGCGGAGATGGTGGCCCGCATGTACGAGCACGGGAAGGCGGTCAGCTACGCCACCTACTTCGAGATCGACGACGTGATCGATCCGGCGGAATCGCGGACGTGGGTCATGACGGCGCTGCGCTCGGCGCCGCCGCGGCCGGCGCGCAGCGGGAAGAAGCGACCGTGCGTGGATACGTGGTAGCTGGCGCTCACTTCCTGTCGAAGAACCAGCGGCGCAGCTCCGCCTCGGTCACATAGCGGGACGCTTGCCGGAAGATGGCCTGGAGCGTGCCGGGCGCCAGCGTTCTGTGCAACGGGATGGTAAGCGTTTGTCTTTCCCCGTCGGGTAGGACGCGGCGCAGCTTGGCGTGACTTCCGCGGGTCGACACGACCTCGAAGCCGAACGCACCGAGCGCGCGAAGGACATCGCGGGGGCGGAGCCGCTTAAGCTTCGGCGGCATGCCGGGCCACCGGAACCTCGTACGTCACGACGAGACGGGGTTTCTCGGTGAGGCCCAAGGACCGCAAATCTTCCCCCTCGAGATGCAGCGCGATCGCCTCCTGGAGGTTGGCGAGAACCTCGTCGGCCGTCCTTCCCTGCGTCACCACCGCAACCTCGAGGCACTCGGCGACGTAGGAACCCTCGTCGCGGTGGAGCACCGCGTGAATGGTGTCACGGATCGCGCGCATGCCGCGCCGGCCGTAGGGGACGGTACGCTCCGCGACCCGCCGGGCGCCCGCTATCTGCGGCCTGGCTTTCCCTTCCGCACGGTACGGCGACAGGATCTCGTAGCGCCCACGACCCACGCGCCGGAAATAGGGCCAGCGATGAGGATGGTTCGGGGGTGCATTCACACAGCAGCGGCTGGAAACGTGGCTTCGGACGGAGTTCTCGTTGACGTGCGCCAGCGCGCGAACCACCTCTTCCGCCGAGAAGGTCCACTCTCCGCGTTCGCGGCACAGACGTCGGGCGGCACGGAGAACTTCGTCGTGGATCGCCATGGTGGAATTATCAACTGATGCAAATGATAGTCAAGCCTGTCGCGGCCGCCAGCGGCCCGTGGCCGCGGCTGCCTCCAGCCGCCTGGACCGGTGCCGCTAACGTTTGGGCGCGTATCGGCCGAAATGGAAGGCGGGAGAGCGCGAACCTCCGGTGCCGATCGTCGAGAAGGACCCCTGGCGGATGCAGTACTTCGCGGGCGTGGTGTGTCCCGCGGACGTCGTCATCCCGACCGACGACGAGGAGGCCTATCGCCTCTACCCGGCAAGCTCATGATCTGCGAGACCCAGGGACTGGAGCATGCGCCCCACGGGATCGTCCCGGGGCGCTTTCCCGTGTTCAGCAAGCCCATCTACAACCTTCGCGGCATGGGGACCGGCACCAGGGTCATCGCATCGCGCGACGAGTACGAGCGGGCGCAGACCCCCGGACATCTCTGGATGCCGCTCCTCGACGGCGAACACGTGAGCAGCGACGTGGCGGTCGTCGACGGCACGCCGGTGTGGTGGCGGCATACGACCGGCGTCGCGCTCGGCAACGGGATGTTCGACTACTGGACCGTCACGGCGGAGCCGCGGCCGGCCGTCGAGGCTTACTGCGGCGAATGGCTGTCGCGCCACCTCCGGGGATACTCGGGGCTCGTGAACCTCGAGACGATCGATGCGACGATCATCGAGTGCCACCTGCGCTTCGCGGACCAGTGGGTCGACCTCTACGGCGAGGGCTGGCTCGAGAGCGTCGTCGAGCTCTATGCCAACCGGCGCTGGCGCTTCGACGACGCCGTCCGCCGTCCCGGCTACAGCGTGGTGCTCTTCGGGCGCCACGGGATGCGGTACCGGATTGATGCCGACCGCGTGAACGAGCTCCGACGGGTGCCCGGCGTATCGAGCATCCAGATCACCTTTCACGAGGACCGACCGCTCGAGATGCACGCCATGCCGCCGGGCGGGTTCCGGCTCGCGATCGTCAACTGCTGGGATCTCGCCGTGGGTCTCCTGGTCCGCGAGCGGCTCGCGATGGCGTTCCGGTCGCTCGAGCCGCTGGATGGCGGACTCGTGGCCCAGGTGGTCGGCGGGGAGTGATGGCCGCCCCGCCGCGCCCGGGAGGCATGCGGTGAGGGTGGAGACCGCGTTTCCCAGCCCGGTCCGCGAGATCGAGCACTGCTGGATCCCTCTGCCCGATGGCTGCCGGCTCGCCGCCCGCATCTGGCTCCCAGCCGACGCGGAGGTCGCGCCGGTGCCGGCGATCCTCGAGTACATCCCGTACCGCAAGCGGGACCTGACGCGCGCCCGGGATGAACCGATGCATGGCTACTTCGCCGGGCACGGCTATGCGGCCGTGCGCGTCGACGTGCGCGGCTCGGGCGATTCGGACGGTGTCCTCCTCGACGAGTACCACGAGCAGGAGCTCGAGGACGGCGGAGAGGTCATCCGGTGGATCGCGTCGCAGCCGTGGTGCACGGGTGCGGTCGGGATGATGGGCAAGTCGTGGGGCGGCTTCAACGCGCTGCAGATCGCCGCCCGCCGGCCCGAGGCGCTCCGCGCGATCATCGCCGTCTGCTGCTCGGACGACCGCTACGCGGACGACGCCCACTACATGGGCGGCTGCCTCCTGAACGAGAACCTGACCTGGGGTTCCGTGCTGCTGACCCTGAGCGGGTTGCCTCCGGATCCTGCGGTCGTGGGCGACGCCTGGCGCGCGATCTGGTTGGAACGCCTCACGCGCGGTGTGTTCTTCCCCGAGGTGTGGCTCCGGCATCAGGGCCGTGACGCCTACTGGCGGCGCGGCTCGGTGTGCGAGGATTTCCAGCGGATCGCGTGCCCCGTCTACGCGATCGGCGGGTGGGCGGATGCCTACACGAACGCGATTCCCCGTCTCCTCTCGGGGCTGCGCTCGCCGCGGAAGGGCCTCGTCGGCCCCTGGAGCCACAACTACCCGCACAGCGGCGTACCCGGACCGGCGATCGGGTTCCTTCAAGAGGCGCGGCGATGGTGGGATCACTGGCTCAAGGGCATCGACACGGGCATCATGAACGAGCCGCCGTATCGGGTGTGGATGCAGGAGAGCGTGCCGCCGCGCGCGTCGTATGCCGTCCGCCCCGGCAGGTGGGTGGCGGAGCCCTCGTGGCCGTCGCCGCGGGTCACCACCAGACGCTACGCGCTCAACCCCGGCCAGCTCGGTGAGACGAGCGGTCCGGAGACGCGACTCGCATGGCAATCGGCCGCAGCGCTGGGGCTCGCGGCGGGTGAGTGGTGCAGCGACGGCGGCGAGGGTGAGGCGCCGGGCGATCAGCGCGAGGACGACGCGGGCTCCCTCACCTTCGATTCCGAGCCGCTCGCCGAGCGGCTCGAGATCCTGGGCGCTCCCGTCGTCGGCCTCGAGCTCACGGTCGATCGACCCGCGGCCTTCGTCGTGGCGCGCCTGAGCGAGGTCTTTCCCGACGGCTCCTCGACCCGCGTGACCCATGGCTGTCTCAACCTCACGCATCGGTCGAGCCACGAGTACCCCGAGCCGCTCGAGCCAGGCCGGCGATATACCGTGCGACTCCCGCTGCGCGACGTCGCCCACGCGTTCGCCCCGGGCCGTCGGCTGCGCCTCGGCCTCTCCACGACCTACTGGCCGATCCTCTGGCCGTCCCCCGAGCCGGTCACGCTTGCCGTGTTCACCAGGGCGAGCCATCTCGAGCTGCCCGTCCGGCCGCCCGGGACCGAAGACGATCGGCTAAGGCCCTTCGAGGACGCAGAAGGTGCCCCGTTCCCCGCCTACACCGAGCTGCGGCCGGCACGATCCTACCGGACCCTCGACCGGGATCCCGCGACCGGCGAGGTCACGTACACGATATCGAGCGAGGACGGAGGCTTCGGCACCGCCGGGCCTGGTCGCCTCCACGCGATCGACCTGGAGGTCGGCCACACGATGCGCCGGTGCTACCGGAGCCGCCCCGACGACCCGCTGGCCGCACGGTCGGAGGTCGCGGACGAGATCACGCTTCGCCGCGGCGAGTGGAGCGTGAGCGTGGCGACCGAGACCAGCCTCACCGCAACGAGCACCACCTTCGAGCTCGCAGGGAAGTTCGAGGCCCACGAGGGAGACGCGCTCGTGATGTCGCGTCGCTGGCGGCGGCGTATCCCGCGCCACGGCGTGTAGCGCGTCACTGCACCCGGGTTGACCATCCGGCTGGATGAGCGAGAATCCCACCGGAGGAGGGACGCAGTCATGGCGGTCAACGTGGACGACATCGCTCCAGACTTCGAGCTGCCCAGCCACCACGGCAAGGGCAAGAAGGTCCGGCTCTCGGACTTCCGCGGCAAGAAGAACGTACTCATCGCCTTCTACCCGCTCGCCTGGACCCCCGTTTGAACGGTCCAGATGCCCTCGTACGAGGCGGACCTCGGCCGCTTCGAGAGGGCGGATACCCACGTGCTGGGTATTTCGGTCGACTCGGTTCCCTGCAACGCCGCGTGGGCGAAGAGCCTCGGCGGGATCTCGTACGACCTCCTCTCGGATTTCGAGCCCAAGGGCGAGGTGGCGCGCCGGTACGGGGTCTATCGCCCGGAAGGGTACGCCGAGCGGGCGCTCTTCGTCGTCGATAAGCAGGGGAAGATCATCTACAAGGACGTCCACAAGATCGACGAGCAGCCCGACAACGAGGAGATCTTCAAGGCGCTGCGCAGGGCCGCGTGAGGTCGCGATGGCGCAGATCTCCCGGCGCTGCGTGCCGTTCACCCCGTTCGAGGGCGAGCTTGGCGCCGCAACCGTGGCGCTCGTCACGGCGGGCGGCGTTCATCGCAAGGACCAGCCCCCCTTCAACATCGCGGACGACCTCGGCGACCTGACGTTCCGCGTGATCGCCGGCGACGTCGATGCCGCCGAGCTCATGGTGACCCACCACCACTACGATCACGCCGACGCCGACCGCGACATCAACGTGCAGTTCCCGATCGAGCGCCTGCGCGAGCTCGCCGCCGACAAGGTGATCGCCGCCGTCGCCAGCGAGCACGTGGGCTTCATGGGCTACACGATGCAGCTCCGGAAGATGTACGAGGAGACGGCGCCGGCGATCGCCGACCACATCGACCAGCACGCGCGTCCCGACGCCGTCGTGCTGACCGGCGGCTGACCGCAGGTCTGCCACCGCACGGTCGTCGCGGTCCAGCGCGAGCTCGAGCTGCGGGGCATGTCGACGGTGCTCATCACGGTGAGCCCCGAGGCCTCCCGGCAGATGCGCCCCCCGCGCGCGCTCTATCCCCGCGGCTTCAACCTCGGAAATGCGCTCGGCCGGCCCTTCATGCGCGACCTGCAGCGTCGGGTGCTCCTCGACGCGCTCGGGCTGCTCGCCGGGCCGCCCCGACCGGGGGAGATCGTCGAGCGGGAGTACCCCGAGTACCTGGCCGAGCCGGCCGCATCGGGCGCTGCCGGGCGTCGAGAGCCGTCGGGCTGAGTTCGGGGACTGAGTCCCCGGCAACACCGCGTCGCAGCCCGGCTCGGCCCCGACGGCTATCCGCCGCACATTGGCGGTGCGAGCCCGCTGTCAGCGTCGACGAAGCTGCAGCAGTACCTGTTCAATGGATCATAGTTCACGTCGAAGGCCAGCGTGTTCGGTGCCGTCGGCTTCGCGCACGTGGTGAGGTGGTTGCAGCGCATCTCGTATGAACGTCCCGCCCCTAGGACGTAACCTCGTTCTCTTTGACGCCCGACAACGTAACATCTGGGACACAGCTGGTAGTCGACCCTGTGGCACCCCGGCGCGACGGCCGCGCGATAGATCGGTGACTCGATCCCGTGCCCGTCCACCCAGATGAGCTGACTCCCGGTCGCGTGCGTGATGCTCCACTTCCCGCCGAGGAACACGAAGGCGGCCCGTTCGGGGGGAAGCTCCGGTCCGTCGTACAGCCTGGCGGTGGAACATCCCGCTGCCAGCGATGTCAGCACGAGCAGGCAGCCGACAGCCGATATCGCCCCCGCGACCCCCCGTGCGCTTGGGCGGTCGCCTGGGTGCACATGTCTGGAGTTCATCGATACGAGTATCGGACGACCGGGCCGGCGCCTTGAGAGCGGTCCGACGCTCCACGGGAACACGCGCCACAGGCGCGCGAGTCGAAGCGCGAGCCGCGGCGGCAGCTAGTGGCTGACCGCCTGCGCACCCGCCACCGGTGCGGTGTTCTGCAGGAAGTGCATCAGCATCTCGACGAGCTCCTGCGGCGGCGTCACCTCCGGCTCCTCGACCGAGTCCTTGTTGTGCTCGAACTGCAGGAGGTCGAGCTTCGCGTAGGCCGCGCGCACGCGCGGGGTGAGCAACCCGAGGCGGTGGAGGTTCGGGACGATCGATCTCGGAGATCGAGACCGGGACCGACATGGTCCTCCCCAACCGCTACTCCGCCCAGGGCCGCGAGCACTTTGGCCGAGCTCACCTCGGTCCCGAGGCCGCGCCTCGGCGAGCGATATGTCACGAGGCGAGATTTTCGTGTTCACGGGCAGTCTGCTAAGCTACCGAATAACAAGGGCAACGCGTTCAGAAGTTCGTGTGTCTGTGCGCCAATAGGGGTCGGACCCTCGCCTTCCAAGCACAGAAATTTTAGCTTGACAACTTCGGAGTTTGTGTCGTAAGCCGCGATGACGGATGCGGCACTTCGTCTGTATTCTCCTCGCGCTGCTGATCCCCGCCCTCGGGGGCGGCGTGAGCGCTCGCCGCTTGGCGGCGGTCGGCGGGTCGGCGGCCCCGTCGGAGGACGACGCGGACGGCGAGCGCGCGCCCCAGGACAACCAGGACTCGGCCGGCGCCCAGGACCTCACGCTCGTCGCATTGCGCACGCCGGTGGCGCCGTGCACGACCCCTCCTCCATCCTTCCGCCTCCGAGTCCCCGCTGCGCTCACCCCGCGTCCCGGACCGGTGCGGACCGCGTCGCGGCTTTCCACGTCCGCCGCGCCTCTTCGCTGCTAGGTCCCCTCCGTAGTTCGTTCTGACCGTTCACGCACTCGTCTGGGTGGGTGCTCGGCGTGTCGCGTACGGGAAAGAGGCTCGAGGGCGATCATGGCAACGATTCGGATGAGATGTGATGGCGCTGGCACTGATCGGGAGAGCACGGCGTGGCCGTCGCTCGTGGTGGGGCCGGCGGCCCCGTGGCAGCGGGCGTCGGGAACCCGGGCGCAGGTAGGGGGAACGGGCATCCGATGGAAGCCTGCCCTGCTGCTCGCTTCCGCGATCCTGGCCGTCCGCCAGGCGGTCATCGCCTCGCCCGGTGACCCCTTCGGCGGAGACGATGCCGGTTGTATCCCGCCGACGGCAGCCGTCGGGAAGTGCGAGGACGGGGTGGAGAAGGCGATCACGAAGTACATCCAGACCGTGATCAAGTGTCACATCAAGGCGGCCGACGCCGCCGTGAAGGGCATGCCCTTCGACGAGGAGCTCTGCGAGTCCAACCCGTCGAGCGGGAAGGGCGCGAAGGAGAAGTACGACGCGGCGATCGCGAAGCTGGCGCTCACCTGCAGCGGGCAGTGCGCGGTCCTCAATGCGCCGGGGCTGCGGGCAGCAGTCGAAATGCTACTCGAAGACGGCAACGGGCTCGTCTACGCCTGTCCGGGGGCACCCTTCGGCGGGGACGACGGCGGCAACGTGCCGCCCGACGCCAGCACCGGGAAGTGCGAGGACGGGGTGGCGAAGGCCCTGACGAAGTATGTCCAGGCGGTCCTGAAATGCCACATCAAGGCCGCCGACGCTGGCGTGAAGGGGGACGCGTTCGACGAGGAGCTGTGCGAGTCCGACCCGGTGGGCGGGAAGGGCGCCAAGGAGAAGTACGACGCGGCGATCGCCAAACTGGCACTCACCTGTCCTCCGTGCAGCACGGCGAACGCGAGCGCGCTACGCACCTCCACCGAGGTGAACATCGACTGTCATGGCGGGGACGTCTACTGCGACGGCACGACGCCGAGCGCGTGCGCCGCCAACTGCCCGACGACCACCACGAGCACGACGGGCACGACCACGAGTACGACGACGACCACGACCACCACCACGACGACCACGACTACGAGCACGACAACCACCAGCACGAGCACGACGACCACCACGACTACCAGCACCACGACCACCATCCCGTTCTGCGGTCAGTTCGTCACGAAGTGGGGCAGCGCGGGCAGCGGCGACGGGCAGTTCAACAGCTCGCAGATCAACAATCCCTTTATCCTCACCGTGGATGCGATCGGGAACGTCTTCGTCGCGGACAGCAACAACCATCGCGTCCAGAAGTTCACGAACGCCGGGACCTTCCTCACCAAGTGGGGCAGCCTGGGCAGCGGGGACGGGGAGTTCAACTTTCCCTTCGGCGTCGCCGCCGATGCGAGCGCGAACGTCTTTGTCGCAGACGCCAGCAACAATCGCGTTCAGAAGTTCACGGACACCGGCAGCTTCCTCAGCAAGTGGGGTAGCATGGGCAGCGGGGACGGGCAGTTCAACGTTCCCGTTGGCGTCGCCGTCGACGGGAGCGGGAACGTCTTCGTCGCCGAATTCAACAACAATCGCGTTCAGAAGTTCACGGACACCGGGATGTTCCTCACCAAGTGGGGCAGCATGGGCAGCGGGGACGGGCAGTTCACCAACCCGCTCGCCGTCGCCGTGGATGGGACCGGGAACGTCTTCGTGACCGAGAGCGGCCCCAACTGCCGCGTCCAGAAGTTCACGAACACCGGCGCGTTCGTCACGAAGTGGAGCTTCCCCTGCCCCACCGGTATCGCCGTGGATGGGAGCGGGAACGTCTTCGTCGGCGACAACGTCAGCGCCGCCATCCGGAAGTACACGAACAGCGGGACGTTCCTCACTAGCTGGGGCAGCGGAGGCAGCGGGGACGGGCAGTTCAACTATCCCTGGGGTGTCGCCGTGGATGGGAGCGGGAACGTCTTCGTCGGCGACCGCGACAACAACCGCATCCAGAAGTTTGCCTGTCCCTAATGCAAGCGCGTGATGCGACCTGCACGAGCACACGGACCGCCTCGTGGCGAAGCGAGGCGGCGAATAGCGGTTATGCCGGTCGGAGACCGCGCCCTGGCGTGATGCGCGGTCGGCTGCTGACGCGCAATGAACGAGGAGCTGTGCGAGTCCAACCCGTCGAGCGGGAACGGCGCGAAGGAGAAGGACGACGCGGCGATCGCGAAGCTGGCGCTCCACCTGCAGCGGGGAGTGCGCGGTCCCCAGGGCGAGGAGCGAGGAGGCAGAGAGCGAAGCAGCAGAGAGGACGGT
>Ga0209056_10006522_pt1 | contig 12053 bp, 15 predicted proteins | sample GraSoiAngelo_114_FD_185876 | JGI IMG/M metagenome (GOLD analysis project Ga0209056, IMG submission 185876) | Grasslands soil microbial communities from the Angelo Coastal Reserve, California, USA - 14_0903_13_40cm (SPAdes) (version 2) | ecosystem: Environmental > Terrestrial > Soil > Grasslands... | reverse complement strand
AAATTCCAGAGCTGGGCGATTCCGGGCGGCGGCAACATCGTGCGCAACACCGACGTCACGAGAGACGGCAATTTCGTCCTCGCCAACAGCCTGGTCAACAAGGTGACCCTGGTCAGAATCGCGAAGTGAGTTACAGCGGCTGGAGGACTTTCTGCACCTTGCCGTGATCCGACATTAGAACTTCTGTAACCGCCGTGTGGTTTCTGATCACGGGCGTTACGGAGAAAACGGTGCCGGACTGGACCTTCTGAGCGCGCGCGATGATGTCTGCAAGAGAGCTATTGCCGAGCGCCATCAAAGTAAGCTGCGCCGACGATCTTGCGACGTGCGCAACGTCCTTGAACACTTCGACGTTCGGCGTCCACTTCTCGCCTTCCGGACTTCCGCTGAGCTCTTGAAGCACGTTCTGCTCAGGCGGGACGGAAAGCCCCTTTCCCGCCGTATAGACCGAGAGTGAAAGCTTGCCGTCTTCCAGCTCGAATTTCGCCGAGATCGGCACGGCACCGCCCTTCGCTGCCTGCCGCACACCATCCAGGACCGTGAGTTTGCTCTTCCCCAGCGCCTCCAGCAGCGCCTGCGTGTCTTTGGAATCTTCGGCGCCCGTGATAGGAGCAAGACCGATCAGGCCAAACAAGAGCACTACGAAAGAGATGCTGAGCTGCAACATGGCACGGCTTTTCATGATCATTCTCAACCCCCGCTGTGACAGAATCAGTCTAGTTCCGCAAACAACCGAAGGCAATGGCAACTATGAACTACAGACGCAGCTTTCTCTTGCAGGGAGCTTGCACGGCGGCCGGGCTGGCCGCTGCGCGCGCATTGGGCCAGCCGGCCGAACAACCATCACGAGGCGCGCTTATCCGCGGTAGCGAGCATTGGACGACGAAAAAAGCCGATGCCGGCGACGTGCGCCTGTTCATGTGGCGCAAGCGCATGGCGGACGCGCCCAAGGGAACGATTCTCTTCGTGCACGGCTCGTCGGTCTCGGCGACTCCGGTGTTCGACCTGCAGATTCCAGGCAAGCCGGAAGCCTCGACGATGGACTGGTTCGCGCGCCTGGGCTATGACACCTGGTGCGTCGACTGCGAGGGCTACGGCCGCTCGGACAAATGGCGGCCCGTCAATGCGGATGTCTCTTGCGGCGCCGACGACGCGGCTGCTGCAGCAGAGTACATCGCGAAGAACGCGAATTCCCCGAAGGTCTTCCTTTACGGTTCCTCTTCTGGCGCGCTGAGGGCGGGGCTTTTCGCGCAGCGCCATCCCGAGCGCGTGCAGCGGGTAGCGCTCGATGCGCTGGTGTGGACCGGCGAAGGCAGCCCGACGCTCGCGGAGCGCCGCAAACGCCTGCCGCAGTTCCGCGCGAGCAACCGCAGGCCGATCGACCGCGATTTCGTGCGCAGCATCTTCACGCGCGACCATCCCGGGACGAGCGACCTGACGGTCGTGGAAGCATTCGCCGACGCGGTGCTGGCCCTCGATACCTCCGTGCCGACCGGCACCTATATCGACATGTCGGCGAATCTGCCGGTGCTCGACCCGGAGCGCATTAGCGTGCCGACGCTCATCCTGCGGGGACAGTGGGACGGCATCGCTTCGTTCCAGGACCTGTCCAATTTCTTCGCCAAGCTGCCGAACCCTGACAAGCAGTTCATCGTCATGCCGGGGATCGCGCACACCAGCACGCGCTCGAAGAACTGGCGGCTGGTCTACCACCTGCTCGACAGCTATTTCAGCCAGCCTGCGCCCGTCTACACCGGATAAATGCCGGTAGCCGCAATCGCCTATGCGCTGATCTCCGCGGCGCTGTTCGGCGCCAGCACACCGCTCGCCAAAATGTTGCTGGGCGAATTGCCGCCGCTGCTGCTCGCCGCGCTTTTATATCTCGGCAGCGGACTGGGGCTTCTCGCGTGGATCACAGTGAGGCCTGCTGCGAGCCGTGTCGTCCTGGCTAGGTCCGAATGGCCCTGGCTGGGCGCCGCCATCGTCGCTGGCGGCGTCATCGCGCCGGCGTTGCTCATGTTCGGCCTAGTGCGCACCGATGGCGCCACGGCGTCCCTGCTGCTCAATCTGGAGGCCGCGCTCACGGCAGCGATCGCCTGGACTGCCTTTCGGGAAAACGTCGACCGGCGCGTCTTTATCGGCATGCTGGCGATCGTGGCCGGCGGCGTGGTGCTTTCATGGGAACAGTTGCCGCGCGCCGGCGGCGTCGCGGGACCGCTGCTCATTGCGGCGGCTTGCCTCGGATGGGCGCTCGACAATAACTTCACGCGGCGCGTCTCCGGCGGCGACGCGGCGACGATCGCCTGCCTTAAAGGGTTGATCGCCGGTGCCGTCAATCTCGCCTTGGCATTGGCCCAGGGCGCGCTGTTGCCGCGAGCAGGTGCAATCGCGGCAGCCGCCATAGTGGGCTTTTTCGGCTACGGCATCAGCCTGGCGCTCTTCATCGTCGCGCTGCGCGGGCTCGGCACCGCACGCACATCGGCGTACTTTTCCATCGCGCCTTTCTTCGGAGCCGCGGTCGCCCTCGCGGTGCTAGGCGAGCAAGCCACGGCGCTGTTCTGGGTCGCCGCGGCGCTGATGGCGCTCGGCGTATGGCTGCATGTCACCGAGCGGCACGAGCACCGGCACGTCCACGCGCCGATCGAGCATGCCCATGTCCACGTGCACGATGAGCATCATTCGCACGAACACGATCTCGGTTTTGACGGCGGCGAGCCGCACAGCCACCCCCATCGCCACTCGCGCCTGGTGCACAGCCACCCGCACTATCCCGATCTCCATCACAGGCACGAGCACTAGGCGCGAGGCTCCGCGCGGCGAAAGGCCGCGAACAGCGCGAGGTCGTAGGCGGTCTTCAGAACGCCGCAGATCACCAGCGGAGCGGCCATGGCCCCGGCAGCGAACATGGCGCCGGTCAACGAGGGACTGAGCGCGGAAGCGAGGCTGCGCGGCACCGCGGTGAAGCTCGCCGCCGCGGGGCGTTCCTCGGGCGTAACCACCGTCATCACGAAAGCGCTGCGCGCGGGGACGTCCATCTGCGAGAGCGCGCTGCGCGCAAGCAGGAGCCCGAGCGCGAGCTCGAGCGTCGGCGCGAGCGCAGCGCCGATCAGGCACAGGTTCGCCGGGATATGCGTGAACACCATGGTGTTGACGAGACCGATGCGCCGCGCGATTCGCGGCGCCGCAAGCTGCGACGCTGCGCTGAGCAAGCCGGTCCAGAAGAAGAAAGCCCCCGCGGCGGTGAGCGACATGCCGAAGCGCTCGAACAGCCACAGCGCAAGCAGCGAGTTCACGACCAGCCCGCCGGCGAACGAGTCCACGCTGAACAGGCCGGCAAGCCGCCACACGATGCCGCGCGACGGGCCGAGGGGTGCAGCGGGTTTCGTTTCCTCCACGCGCGCGTCGGGAAGTCGCAGATACAGGGCCCATACGGCGACGCCGACTGCGCCGTAGAGCACGAACATCGCCCGCAGAGCCTCGAGCATCGACAAGGCGCCGCGCGCGGCAAGCCATTCCGGCACCGCGGCGGCGAGCGCGCCGATGGCGCCGAACAGCGAGCCGGCGAAGCTGTAGCGGGCGAACACCGACGTGCGCGCATCCGCCGGCGCCGCCGCGGCGAGCAGCGTGTGGTCGAGCGGCAGGAAAACGCTCACGTCGCCGCTGCTCGGGTTGAGCGTGCCGACGAACGCGACGATGAGGAGCGGCCACAGGGAAGAAAGGCCCGCGAAGGCCAGCCCCGTCGCCGCCATGAGGAGCGAGGTGCCGAGCAGCAGCCTGCGGATGGAGAAGCGATGTCCCCAGCGACCCACCGCAAGCGTCGCCAGCGCCGAGCCGAACAGCGTCGCGGTGCTGATGAACCCGACCTCGAGCTGCCCCAGCCCGAGCGCCAGCAGGTACGCGGGCAGCAGCACGGCGATGAAGCCGTCGGCGAAGGCGCGCAGCGCCCGCGCCGCGAGCACGCGGCGGATCATCGCTATTTCGAGCCGTAGCTGAAGTCGTCGAAGGCGGTGACGCTGTCCGCCTTGGTCCACATGCCGACGGCGCCCGGTCCGGCAATATGGTTGTCGTCGAATTCGATGTACGTCTTGCCGTTCAACGCCACGCGAATTCGCCGGCCGGAGAAGTCCACTCGCAGCGTATGCCATTTATTCGCCGGCACCGGGGCATCGACGTACTTCAGGGTGCGGCGTCGTCCGGCCTCGGTGTAGTAGAGCGATACGTTGTTCTCCAGCGCATTCGCGCGCGCGACGTAGTAGTTGTCGCCGTCCTTCCAGCGCCAGACCACCCCGCCCGCCCGATCCTCGGTCCCGGCGAGGGCCTTGAACTTCACTTCCACGAACCCGTCCTCGATCGACGTCCTGTGCCTGACGCACCAGGGAAAGGTTCCCGCGCCCGACTGCTTGAGGACGTTCGGCTTGCTCGGCGCCGAAGCGTCGCTCTCGACCGTCCAGCGCGGCGTCCCGCGGCCGGTGACGCCCTCCACCCATGAGTCGGGAAGCGACCCGACCGCGTCCGTATCGAAGCCGATGGTTTCCGCGTAGGAAGAATGCATGAAGACCCCCGTCGCCAAAAATAGGGCGAGCGGCCATTTAAGGGAGTAAAAGCGGAGTGAGTGAAAACGGCGTGCGCCCATGTGCTCTCCTTGGCAGAGCTTGGACGCCAGGCGTCTTAAGCGGGGAGTCTGCGACGCCCCCGAGGTGCGAATTCTAGGTACCATGCCGGCTCGATGTCAAAGCCCCTTTCCCGCGGGGTGCACCACCTTGCGCTGAACACCGACGACATGAAGATGACGCTGGATTTCTACCTGCGCGTCCTCGGCATGCCGCTGGTGCACGCTCTGAAGGTCCCGCCGGGGCTGGGGACCGGCCCGGGCAACCGCGGCAACCCGCCGTTCGAGAACATCCGCCACTACTTTCTCGATGCGGGCGGCGATTCGCTGCTCGCCTTCTTCGAGATCCCGAAGGGCGCCAAGCCGCGGGGCGACCGCGACGCGATCGGCACGATGCAGCATGTGTCTTTCGCGGTCAGCGAGCAGAAGTTCAACGACGTGCTGAATCGAATCAGGAAGGCGCACATCGAGTATCTCGGCCCGGTCAATGTCGGCTGCGAGACCTACTCGATCTACTTCCTCGACCCGAACGGCATTCGCCTGGAGTTCTCGCACCAGAAGGAGAGCGAGCCCCGGGTCGTCGAGCGCTGGCGCCAGACCAGGGGCGAAGCGCTCGCCGAGCTGCGCACCCTGACCGACGACCAGGCATGGCTGCAAACCGTGGTCGCGCACCTGCCCGAGCGCCGCTAGACTGAAGGCCATGAAGATTCTCGGCATCTGCGGCAGCCTGCGCAAGGCGTCGTTCAACATGGCGGCGCTGCGCGCCTGCACGGAGCTGATGCCGCCCGGCATGACGCTGCACATCGCCAGCCTCGGCGACATTCCGATGTACAACCAGGACGTGTTCGACGCCGGCATGCCCGAGCCGGTGAAGCGGCTGCGCAGCGAGATCGCGGCGGCTGACGGCCTGCTCTTCGCATGCCCCGAGTACAACTTCTCTCTCACTGCGGCGCTCAAGAATGCGATCGACTGGGCGTCGCGCCCGCCCAACCAGGCGTTCCAGGACAAGCCGGCGGCGATGTTTTCCTGCACCCCGGGGCTGCTAGGCGGCGCCAGGGTGCAATACGACCTGCGCCGCATCCTGGTGCAGCTCTGGTCCTATCCGCTGCCGCGCCCGGAAGTGTTCATCGGCGCGGCGCCTTCCAAGTTCGACCCGCAGGGCAAGCTCACCGACGAGACCACGCGCAAGTTCCTGGCCGACCTGCTGGTCGGGTTCAGCGACTGGATCGCGCGGATGCAGAAGAAGTAGCGAGCGAAAAGTACAGTTCCGAGAGGTCGGGCCGCTGCGCGAGCCCGGCGGTGCTGTCTTCGAGGACCACCCTTCCCTTGATGAGCACGTAGGCGCGCTGCGCGAACGGCAGCGCGATGTCCAGCTTCTGCTCGACCATCAGCAGCGTCAGACCGGCGGCGCGGAGCTCTTCCAGAGAGCTTCTTATTTCGGAAACCACGAGCGGCGCAAGGCCGAGGAACGGCTCATCGAGGAGCAGCAGCCGCGGCGCGCTCATCAGCGCGCGGCCGATGGCGAGCATCTGCTGCTCGCCGCCCGAGAGCGTACCCGCAGCCTGCAAACGCCGCTCGGCGAGTCGCGGGAACAGCCCGAAAACGTACGCATAGCGCTCGCGCAGTGCGGCGCGGCCGCCCGCCAGGCGGACCGCACCCAGGCGAAGATTGTCCTCCACGCTGAACGGCGCGAACACCAGCCGTCCTTCGGGTACCAGCGCGACGCCGCGCGCGACGATGCGATGGCTCGGCTCGCGCGCGATGTTTTCGCTCTCGAGATAAATCGCGCCTTCGCGCTGCGCGAGCGTGCCGGTGATCGCGGCGAGCAGCGTGGATTTTCCGGCGCCGTTCGGTCCAAGCAAGGCCACGGTTTCGCCGCGGTCCACGCGCAGATCCACCTGCTGCAGAACCGGGGCGCGGCCATATCCGGCGCAGACGCGCTCAAGCCGCAGCATGGCTTCCCAGGTAGGCCTCGAGCACCGCCGGATGGTTGCGGATCTGCTCCGGCAGCCCGTCGGCGATCTTGACGCCGAAGTTGAGTACCGCGACGCGCTGCGCCAGAGGCAGGAGGAAGTGCATGTCGTGCTCGATCAGCAGCACCGCGATGCCGCGCGCCGCGATGCCCCGGATGATGCCCGCCAGGCGCTCGCACTCGGCGAGCGTCAGCCCGGCGGCGGGCTCGTCGAACAGGAGCAGGCGCGGTTCGCCTGCAAGCGCGCGCGCAATCTCGAGCAGCCGCCCCTGGCCGAACGACAGCGTCGCCACATCGGCGTGCGGCAGCTCCCCCAGGCCCACGAACTCGATCAGCTCTGCGGCGCGCTTTCGCCTTTGCGTCTCCTCGCGCAGGGCTCTTCCTCCCACCACCGCCCAGAGACCGGAAGCAAATCTCGTATGCGCCCCGACCAGAACGTTATCGGGCGGTTGTGCTGGAACGTGCGCATGACGCCGCGCGCGGCGATCCGGTGCGGCGGCAACCCCAGGATCTGCTCCCCGGCGAAGCGCACTTCTCCCTGCGTCGCGGCATAGGTGCCCGCGATCAGGTTGAACGTGGTGCTCTTGCCGGCGCCATTCGGGCCGATCATGCCGAGGATTTCGCCTTCGCGGACCTCGAAGCCGAGACTCGAAACGGCGGTGAGGCCGCCGAATCGCTTCGTCAGCCCCCTCACTTCAAGGATGGCGGCGGATGGCATCGTAGAGACCGACAAGACCTCGTGGCTGCAACAGAATCGCCGCCACCACGAGCACGCCGAACACGAGCACGTGGTGGTGTCCGATCAGCGGCGACAGTACGAACGGCACGAGAAACAGCAGTGCCGCGCCGATGATTGCCCCGGCATGGCGGCCGGCGCCGCCGACGATCACCATGAAAAGCAGCAGGAAGGCGTTGTCCAGCCCGAAGATCGGCGGATTCACGGTGTTGTCGACGAAGGCGTACACCATGCCGGCGATACCGGCGAGCGCGCTCGTCAGCGTGAACGCGGTGACCTTGGTGCGGGCGACGTCAACGCCCATCGCGGCGGCGACCTCCGGATTGTCGCGCACCGCGCGGCAGGCGCGCCCGAACCACGAGCGGTCGAGCCGCCAAAGCACCGCCAGGGTGCCGAGCAGCAGCAGCACGATCACTGCGGTGTACCACGGCCCGCGGATCCTGGTTCCCAGAAATTCGGGCAGCTTGTAATTCGCCAGGCCCCCGGGCCCCCCCGTCACGGCGCCTCCCTCGTTCAGCACCACGATGAACAGCTGCGCCAGCGCGAGCGTCGCGAGAGCGAGGTAGAAGCCCTCGAGCCGAGCCGACGGAATCGCAACAGCCAGGGCGAACAGGATGCAAAGCGCGATGCCGAGCAGGATCGCCAGCGGAAAAGGAAGATGGAATTGAAATAGAAAAATCACCACCGAATAGGCGCCGATGCCGTAGAAGGCAAAATGCGAGAAAGCGATCTGGCCGCAGATACCGAACAGGAAGTTGTAGCTGAGTGCAAGCGTCACCCACAGAAGAAGCTTGCGGTAAACGTCGTTGTGGTAGTCGCTGAGCAAAAACGCCGCGCCGGCAAGCAGCAGCGCGGCACCCAGCCAGCGGAGGAGCGAACTCATTTCGCGCGCAGCAATCCGGTCGGGCGCAGCAGAAGAAAGAGCATCAAGAGAAGCAGCGGCACGCCCTGCGCGTAGCCCGCCGGGATGGGCGCGTAGCGCACCGTGAGTTGCTCAGCGAAAGCCAGCAGCAGTCCGCCGAGCAGCGCGCCCTCGACGCGGCCTACGCCGCCGATCACCAGGGCGGTGAATCCCTGGATCGCGAGCGGCACCCCCATCAAGTAGTGCGCCGAGACGTTCGGCGACACCAGCAAGCCGGCGAGCCCCGCCGCGCCCGCTCCCGCGGCGAACGACAGCGCCGTGACGCGGGACAGATTGATGCCCATCAACGCAGCGGCGCGCCGATGGATCGCGACCGCCTCGAAGCTCTTTCCCGCGATGGTGCGCTCGAAAAACAGCCACACGCCGATGAACACAACGCTGGTGACGGCGATGATGAAGAAACTCTGGCGCTGGATGCCCAATGCGTACGGCACCGGATGCGGGTCGGGCGCAAAGCTCACCGAGATGGCCTCCCGGAACACGACCAGCATTCCCAGCAGGGCCAGAATGGGAGCGAGAAGCGGCGCGCCTCTCTCCACCAGCGGGCGCACCGCGATGCGCTCGGTCAGCCAACCGATCACCAGCATGAAGACGAGAACCGCCGCCATGCCGAGCGGATAGGGCCACTCGAACTTCGATAGCAGCAGATAGCCGCCGAACGCACCGACCATGGCCCATTCGCCAACCGCGAAGTTGATGATCCCGGTCGGCCGGATCATCAGCAGGTAGGCGAGCGCGATCAAGCCGTAAATGCAGCCCGAGGCCGCTGCGCTGACGGTCAGCTCGAGAAAGTCCTGCAAGACCTACTTCTGGCCGACGTGCACGACCCGGCCCTGCCTGTCACCCTCGTAGACGCGAACCACCATGCCGTCCGGGTCGAAGCCGGCGCGCTTGCCCTCCGGGAAGCGGTACTTCATGCCCTTCGCGCCCATGACGCCGGCGTAGGAGGTCTGCTGCATCGCCTCCCGGATCTTCTCCTTGTCGGTCGAGCCGGCGCGGCGAATCGCCTCCGCCACCATCATGATGCCGTCGTAGCCGTAGCCGTGCATGTTGAACGGCGCCTTGCCGGTCGCCTTGGTGTACTCGGCGACGAACTGCTTCACCTCGGGCTTGTCCGGATCGTAGGCATCGACGAAGGTGACGCCGTCGATCAGGCCTTTTGCCACGCTCATGTAGACCGGCACCGAAAGGTTGTAGGACGAATGAATCTGGAACTTCAGCCCGAACTGCCGGTAGGCCTTGAAGATCAGCACGTTTTCCGCCGTCAGCACGCCGGCCATGAACATCGCATCGGGGTTGGCCGCCCGGATCTTCTGCATCTGAGGCTCGGCGGTCGTGGCGCCGCGCGGCACCACCTCCTCGGCGGCGATCTGGATGCCGGCCTTTTCCAGTCCCGCGCGGAAGAACCTGGCGAGCAGCTGGCCGAGGTCGGAGTTGTCGCTGATCAGCGCAACGCGCTTCAGATTCTGGGCGCGGGCATGCGCCAGCAAGGTGGCGATCTGGATCGAGCCAAGCGGGCCCGTCTGCCAGAAGTACGGATTCGGCAGCTGCGTAGTGAGCGTGTCGCCGGAGTTCATCGGCGTCATCTGCGGCGTTTTCGCCTCCATGGTCACGGTCTGCTGCTGCTGGGTCGCCGGGGTCAGCGACATGCTGAGGATGAAGACCGCTCCCTGGTCGATCAGTTTGCGGGCCAGCGCCGCCGAGATATCAGGGCGCGACTGGTCGTCCTCGATGAGCAGCTCGATCTTGCGGCCGAGCACCCCACCCCTGCGGTTGATCTCGGCGGCGCCGAAGACGGTTCCCTCCGTGCAAGGCTCCGAGTACGGCTTGGAGACCCCGACGCGGTCGGTGATCACGCCGATCTTGATGGGCTCTTGCGCAAAGGTACTTGCGGCGAGCAGCGCCGCCGCGACAGCCAGCAGGTTCTTCATGCGTCCCTCCTCCTCAATCGAGCAGATTCCTCGTCCGCATCCATCCTACACAAAGATCGACCGCCTGCTTGAGCAGCTCGGGCTGCCCCTGGTAGTAGTGGGTCGCGCCCTTGATGACGCGCATCATCTTGTCCTTGCTCGCCGCGGCGTCATGGATGATGCGCGCGTGCGGCTGCGGCACGGCGTCGTCCGCCGAGTTCTCGACCGCCAGCAGCGGCACCGTGATGGACGCCGCGCTGCGTGGCCCGTCGGCGTTCGAGTCGTCGATCGACCATTGCGAGAGCCACGCTCTGAGGGTCGAAAAGCGCCCGATGCCGACCGGCCCGGTGTTGGCGGCCTCCGGCTTTCCGAGATAGCACCAGCGCGGCTTGCGATCGTTGGGGTCGATCGCCGGATCCATGAAACGCAGATCGGCCATCGTGCGGTAGGTCACGAAGCCACGCTCCATCTCGTCGCCTTTCAGCTTTTTCAGCGTCTGTTTCACCCAGGCGGTCCTGCGCCTCATGCGCGCGAGCTGTGCAGCGCGAAAGCGGACGATAAATTCCTTGGAGTAAGGCGGCTGGCTCGGGCACTCCGGGTTGTAGATGTCGAGCTCCAGGTCGCGCCGATCGGGATCGTTTTCGTCGGTCACCGAGGGGTCGATCCACTCGGCGAGCATGCGGGCGCGCGACAGGTGAGCGGCCTGGAAGACCATCGCATCGGCAGGCACCAGATTCCTTAAATCGACCGCGTCTCCCGCGGGCGTTTGCGTGACGGTCGGCTTCTCGGCTTGCGCCTGGTAAAACAGCGCCAGCGACCCGCCGCCCGACCAGCCGCAGAGCAGGATTTTTTTGTAGCCCCACTTCTCCTTTGCGTGCCGGAGGTACGCGCCGAGGTCGAGGACGACCTTTTCGATGACCAGCGGCGTGTCGTTCTTCGCGAAACGCGATCCGGCGCAGAGCACGTGGACGCCGGCCTTGGCGAGCGCCTGCGGCATCGGCAGCAGCTGCAGCGTGGAAGCCGGATGCATGAACACCGCGAGCGTCTTGGAGGGCTTGCCCTTCGGCACGAAGCGCACCCCCTCGAGATTGACCATGCCTTGCGAGCCGACAAAGCCGTAGACCTCGGTGAACTGCGCCGCTTCGCTATGTTGAACGTGCACCCATTCGGGTGCAATTTCAAAAATCACTTCTTGTGAACCCAGTCTGCGTGGTGCGGCGCCTTTTTGGTGCGGCTCCACTCCTCCAGCATCGGCTTGCTGGCGGAGGACAGCTTCCTCTTCATCTCAGCGCTTGTGGTGTCCACCGTGAGCTCGAGGCGATGCCCGTTGGGGTCGAAGAAGTAGATCGACTTGCAGATCGTATGATCGGTCGGGCCGACCACCTCGATGCCGAGCGACTGCAGCTTTTTCTTGTACGCCATTAGCGTCTTCTCGTCGGGCACGCGCAGGGCCAGGTGCTGCACCCATTGCGGCGTGTTTTCGTCACGCCCCATCGGCGGCGATTCCGGGATCTCGAAGAACGCGACGTAGCTGCCGTCGTCCATGCGAAAGAAGATATGCATGTACGGCGAGTGCTCGCCGGTGCTCGGTACGCGGTCCTCGGCAAGCGCCATGGCGTACTCTAGGCCGAGCACCCGGGTGTAGAACTCTGTGGTTTCCTTCGCGTCCTTGCAGCGGTACGCGACGTGGTGCAGAGATTTGATGTCCATGGCGTATTATCGATTATTTCACGGAGGAACGATGGACAAGCGCAGCCACAAGGAACGCTACGACTCGGGCCTGAAGACGCGCCGCGAGGTGCTCGGCGCCGAGTGGGTCGACAAGTCGATGGCCGGGGTTGACGAGTTCAACCGCGAGTTCACCGAGCTGCTCAACACCTACTGCTGGAACGACGTCTGGAACC
>Ga0209056_10006519_pt1 | contig 12056 bp, 18 predicted proteins | sample GraSoiAngelo_114_FD_185876 | JGI IMG/M metagenome (GOLD analysis project Ga0209056, IMG submission 185876) | Grasslands soil microbial communities from the Angelo Coastal Reserve, California, USA - 14_0903_13_40cm (SPAdes) (version 2) | ecosystem: Environmental > Terrestrial > Soil > Grasslands... | reverse complement strand
CTTCCCGATGGATCCGATGACACACCTGACTCCGGGTCATTTCCTGAGCAGCCCGGATCTGTGGATCGGCTTGGCAATCGCCGCGGCATTCCTCGCCGCAGCGGTCCGGCTGCGCCGCTATCAAGGACCGATCTGAGTCACTCGCACCCTTGATTGCAATTCGTCGCACAAGGAGAAGCGGCTATGAGCACAGCAGTAATGATCGAATGGATTACAGAAACGTCGCCGCGTCTCAAAGCCAGGATTACCGGTGTGTTGTATCTTCTCACCATACTGACGGGAATATTCGCCCAGGGCTTCGTTAGCGGCAGGCTGGTTGTAGATGGCGACGCCGCAGCTACGGCGACCAACATCCTGACGCACAGGTTCTTGTTTGAGTTGGGTTTCACGGTTTACCTGATCGAAATGGCGTGCCAGATCGCTATCACAGCTCTTTTTTATGATTTGCTTAAGCCGGCGGGAAGAAGCGTCTCTTTAGTTGCGGCATTCTTGGGCCTCGCCGGTTGCGTCATCAAGACCCTTAGCCGCCTGTTTTATATCGCCCCCTTGTTCATCTTGGGAGGCGCCCACTACTTGAGTGTATTTAGCACGGAACAGTTGCAGGCGCTGGCGCTCCTCTTTCTCAAAGTGAATGACCACGGCGCTGCAATCGCCTTGGCATTTTTCGGATTCTACGCACTCCTGACAGGCTACCTCATTGTCAGGTCCACCTTCCTGCCTCGAATCCTAGGTGTGTTATCGGTGTTTGGAGGTTTAGGTTGGCTGACCTTCCTATATCCGCCGCTCGGATACCGTCTGTTCCCCTACCTTGCAGCCTTCGGCCTTCTCGGGGCAGGATCGCTAATCGTGTGGCTCCTCGTGTTCGGCGTGAACGAACAACGATGGAAGGAGCAGGCTAGTGCAGCGGGGGAATAGTGATCCTAGCGCGCGATGAAACGACGCCAGGGTAACTATAAGACGTTCCGCGAGCGGGTGCCCCACGTTTCGCGGTTTTCGAAACGTGGGATCCCCACCCCAAGGGAGGGCAGAAATGACATCTCGTACCATTGAAACATCGCCACAACTTTACGCAAGAATCGGCGGCGCGCTGTACCTGATCATCATTGTTATAGGCCTCTACGGAGAGGCATTCGTCCGGGACAGGCTGATCGTCTCGGGCGATGCCGCGGCAACAGCCGCCAACATCGTGTCGCACGAATCGCTCTGGCGCTTCCATATCGCCGCCGAACTGTTCTTGCTGATTTGCGCTGTTGCCCTGCTACTGATCTTGTTTGTATTGCTGAGACCGGTCAGCGGAGATCTCGCTTTGCTGGCGGTATTCTTCAATCTGGTATCGATCGGCATCGAAGCCGCGACTACGATGTATCTGCTTGAGGCGTTGTTTCCACTGGGGAATGCTGGATACCTCAAAGCTTTTACGCCGGAGCAGCTCTACGCAATGGCAAGCCTGTCGCTCAAATCGCATGGATATGGCTTTGGCGTGAGCCTGATCTTCTTCGGCTGTTTCTGCATTATTGTCGGATACCTGATCTTCAGGTCAGGCTATCTTCCAAAAGCTATCGGCGTTCTGATGCAGATCACGGGCGTGTGCTATCTGACGAATAGCTTCGCGCTGGTTTTGGCCCCCGCCGTCGCAAATCGGTTGTTCCCCGCCATTCTAGTTCCTGCCTTTATTGGGGAGGTATCACTCTGCCTTTGGCTTCTGGTGAAGGGAGTGAACGTAGAGAAGTGGGAAGAGAAAGCAAGGGTTTGACGAGTTAGCGGGGCGTAAATACAAAGTACAACTGACTACTAGTGGGGATCGGGTGCTGACTATAGCCCTCGAGCTTGACGATCATCCGTAACGTATGTACATTGTGTACATATCAACGAGCGCGAGCTGTAAGAATGCTTTTCGAGTGGGACGAAAGCAAGCGCCAGGCCAACCTCGCAAAGCACCTCGTTGACTTTCAGGACGCGACTCAGATCTTCGATGGACCTGTCTTTGAGAAAGCGCGTCGCCGCCACGGCGAAGACCGCGTGTTAGCCATCGGCCTCATGGAAGATGTCGAGATCGTAGTGGTTTACGTTATGCGCGGCAAACGCCGGCGGATTATTTCGGCCAGGAGGGCACATCGCGATGAAAGGAAAGACTACGCAAACCACCTCAGGAACACGGGCAAAGGGAGCCACGGATTTTAAGCGGTTGCGCGCCATGCGCGATGCCGACATCGACTTCTCCGACATCCCCAAGCTCGGTAAATCCTTCTGGAAGACCGCACGGCTCACCATGCCCAAACCCAAAGACCGTCTCACCATCAGAGTTGATCACGACGTCGTGCAGTGGCTGAAGAAAAACGGCCGTGGCTATCAGACCCGCATCAACGCTATCCTGCGCTCCTACATGGAAGCAAAGTCCACCTCGGACCACTAGCCGAGGCCAGCTCTCCGCGTTGGACCAGGTCGAACCGCCGAAGTAAGCTGAGAGGATCCAGTCGGAGGAGGATGTTTAAACATGAACATCTACCAGATGCGTCACGCAATTCTGGCAAAGCACATAGGTGAGCGGGTTACTCCGGCGCAACTCAAGGCCGAACTATTGGAGAGTTTTCCCGGTGTCAAGCCCCAGAGTGTCAATGCGTCCGACTGTCATTACTCCGACCGCAAACGAGCGGGTTCCACCTGTCCGGAATGTGGGAAGGTCGGTGGGTTCGTCGTGAACAGAGATGGCGTGGTGGACATGGGTGCAAGTGGCTGGGGAGCTATCTCGCCCGTCTATGTACCCACAGGGAACACCCGCAGTAGCGGTGGGCCTTCCGCTGGGATAGCAGCGGCCACGCGGAAAACCAGCATGTCCGACCCTTTGGTCGGCTTTGAATCGACAACGCTGTACGCTCGGTATGACGCGGCCTGCCGTCGCTTCGAACCAAATTCCAAGCACTTACGTGGAATTTATGCAGGCACCCCAAACGACCGCTTCCTTTACTACAAACTGGTAGCGGTCGCCGAGAAGCGGTCCCAGCTTGACGCAGATTGGTACGAGGCGCTGCTCTACTGGAAGCTGTATTCTTCGACGCCGGACTCCAGCTTAACCAACTGGCTGCAAGGTTTCGCTGCTGCACGTTTCCATCAACTTCTGGCGCGGATGCCGGGAACCATTCCAAAAGATGTTGTTGAAATCCTGGCGCTCGTTGAGTCCATCGGCAAGTATCCGCTGCCAGGGATGGCATCTTCCAATGCTCTACCGGTCCGCACGACGTTTCTGCACATCTTGTACCCGAACGTTGTCTCGATTTTCGATAGGATGGTGCTCGAAGCCGTAGGAGCCTGGCGTAAGGACGCAAACCATGACATCAATGTCCTACGTCAGTACGTTCCGCACGCCTGGTCGCTCGCCGATAAACACACGCAGCAACTTTCAGGGTTTAAAGAGTCGGCTGTCCGGCTTATCGACATGGCCCTGTGGGTCAAGCGAAGCTCAGCGTGAGGAGGCGGGGCTAATGCGGGGTCTGGGCTTGCTGGCTGGGTTGCCCGTCCTTTCGCATCTATTGCAAAAAGGACGGGTGGCTCTTTCTGCGCGCCCTGATGGCTGTGCGAGGTATCCCCCAGCGGCCCAGTTAGTCCCTGTGGCTTAAGCCAGACTAGCGTGAATGCCAAGAACTTCGGCGACTTCACGGAGTCGCTTATCTCTTGTCCACAGAACGGTGGACGGATTGATAAAGACAGAGGCTATCAGGTGTGCGTCGGTGAGACCGATGCCCCGGTTGTACAAACGTCGAGCCTCAATCGTCAGCCGCACTTCGCTCAGTTGCGCCACCCGCACCTGTGGCAAGAGATCCAGCAGTGCAAGTGTCTTAGTGCGCTCCTGTAGCGAGCGCTCCTTTACCGAACCCAGGGCAAGTTCCGCAATGATGAACGGATGGATCACAATGTTCCCCTGGTTAAGCTGCTTACGCATTTCTTTGTTTCCCGAACGGAGATGGTCGATCCAAATAGACGTATCGGCGAGAATCAATTCGGCCGCACCCTGCGGCGTGGAACATTCTTCAATTGCGGCATTGTGCCTCCCAGGGACGCCAATCTGCGAGCGCTTTCTCGCTCGATAAGGGCTTTGAGAGCTTCACGAATCAACGCCGTTTTCTCCGCTACCCCAGTGAACTCCTGGGCAATGCGTACGAGGTCGTCATCAAGTGCAAGGGTTGTTCTCATCGGAACTCCAGGCACTAATTATAGCATCATATGATGTCATATTATGTGCTTGCATTTGTCGAGTAACGAACGCTACGGACCTCGTCTCCGTGGCTGCCGGTAGAAAAAAACTCCTTCACGAAGTGGCGTCTCGTATTCACGATTGGGCTGTCCCTCTGGGCGCTCATGTTGACGCTAAATTATTGGAAATGGGGCAAGTAGACGAAGCAAACAGATGCGCCCGGAGGATTTGCGTCTTTTTTCTTGGCTGGGCCGTATTCATGAGTAGCATGAACGCGACGGCCTGCTATTTCGTGACCGGGATGGAGCATGAGAACGCCGAGATCGCTCGCGGCCTGCGTCGCCGGGATGCCGACTTGCTCGACCGCTTGATTGAGCAGTATCAGCACCGGCTGCTCCGGTATCTGGTTTATCTGGCGGGAAATCGTGAACTGGCCGAGGACCTCTTCCAGGAAACCTGGATTCGCGTGCTGGAACGCGGCCATCAATACGACGGCAAACACGAATTCAGCACATGGCTTTACGCGGTGGCGCGAAATCTGACGATTGATTATTTGCGGAAGAAAAGCCCTGTCAGCCTAAACGGGCTGATGGAAGAGGAAGATCACGCACCGCTCGAACCGGCCGACACCCGGCCCATGGCGTGGGAAGTTGTGCAGCAGCACGAGCAATCTGAGCGCGTCAGCGCGGCCCTGGTGAGCATCCCGGCGGAGTATCGCGAGGCCGTGGTGTTGCGCTTTCAGGAAGGATTAGCTTTGGACGAGATTGCCACGGTAACCGGGTCGCCGCTGGGCACAGTTAAGTCGCGGCTGTATCGCGGACTGAACATGCTGATGTCGCGGCTGAAGGGAGCACAGGCATGACGCGGAACGCACATGACGAAGCACGGGAGCTGATCGCTCTGGGTGAAGGTCTCTCGGATTCGGAGCAGGCCTGGCTGCGGGCCCATCTCGATCAATGCGAGGCATGCCGTCATTATGCGGAAGCAGCAAACGGGGTGGTTCGTACTCTGCGTTCGCTGCCGCTCGCCGCCGATTCCCGCCTGGTGCGAGCCACGCAAATGCGGGTGCGCCAGCGGGCACTGGAACTGCAGCGCCAGCAAGAGCGGCTGTGGGTGATTTGCGTTTGCTGTGTCGCTGTAACGCTGGGTACTGCCTTCACGACCGCAGTGCTGTGGCGCGGGCTTGCGTGGATGGGCCAGCAGGCGCGGCTTCCCGGCCCGGTTTGGCAGATCGGCCTGGTGGCGCTCGGTTTGATGCCGGCGATTGTGGCGGGAATCCTCCTGCTGGCTCGGGGGACCTATCTGGCCGATCACAACGGGCCATTTCAAGATTGAATCAGCCAGGATTGAATCAGCCAGGGATGATCGAGCGGGCTGCGGACGCAATACGAACGGTAGGGAATCAGGGGGTTTGATGTGCCAGTTAAGAACGTAACTTCGACGCGCTTTATGGATGAAATCCGCATTATTTCGCCATGGGCTTTCATTTTCGCAATCCTCGGCTTCTTAATGCCCTTTGCGGCCATGGTGTACGCCACTCTTTCCGGCAACCCCCCTTTTCCGTTGGCGGCAATGGTGCCACTCGCAATTGTCGGAGGAACTGCCCTGGGGTGTTACGTTCTGCTGATCGGGTATGTGAACCGTGACGCCGGCCGCCGCGGAATGAGCCGCCTTGGTTGGACGCTGCTCGCGATCTTCATCCCCAACGCGCTCGGCATCGTGTTGTATTTCGTACTGCGGAAGCCACGCAGCGCGACCTGCCCGCAATGCGGCGCCCCGGTTCAGTCCGGATACGGTTACTGCCCGAAGTGTGGCAAAAATCTGGGTCTGCACTGTCCCCGCTGCCAGCACGCGGTCCATGCCGATGACGTTTATTGCCCGTATTGCGGGAACCCGCTTACTGCCGCCGATCCTTCGTTGCCGGCGCAGCAACCGCAGCAAAGCTGAAATGATCGCAGCCAAGTCATTGATTGTGTCGCCGTACCGATTTGCGATGATCGCGGAGACGGGGGAATTGTGGATTATGTTGTGGCTCCTGATTAAGGGCGCAAAGGTGCAACCATTGGTAGCGATCAAGTAAATCCTGACAACAATTCACATGAAAGCTATTGTTTATCGTAACTACGGTTCACCCGATGTCCTCAGACTTGAGGAGATTGAAAAGCCGACCGCTGGGGACGATGAAATCTTGATAAAAGTGCGCGCGGCTGCCGTCAATCCACTTGACCTGCTCTTCCGAGGCACGTCGTACATGGTTCGCATGATCACCGGCCTGCGCAAACCAAAGGACACACGACTAGGCGTTGACGTGGCCGGCCAGGTCGAGGCGGTTGGCAGGAACGTAACCCAGTTCAAACCAGGCGACGCGGTGTTCGGCACCTGCAAAGGGGCCTTTGCCGAGTATGTGTGTGCCTCCGAGTCGGCTGTGGTCGTGAAGCCCGATAACGTGACGTTTGAGCAAGCGGCTTCTGTGCCGATTGCGGCACTCACCGCATTGCAGGGTCTTCGTCTGGGCGGCTTGGGCGACAAGGGACAGATTCAGGCGAAGCACAAGGTCTTGATTAACGGTGCGTCGGGAGGCGTGGGTACGTTCGCGGTGCAGATCGCCAAGTCGTTCGGCGCAGATGTGACCGGCGCATGCAGCAAGAGAAATGTGGCCATGGTCCGATCCATCGGCGCAGATCGTGTCATTGATTATGTCCAGCAGGATTTCACCAAAAGTGGGCAACGTTACGACCTGATTTTCGACTGCGTTGGGAACCATTCGTTGTCTGCGCACAGGCGCGCCTTAAATCCCAATGGCGTATGCGTTGTCGCTGGTGCAAAAGGACTCTGGGATTTTCTGACTCGTGCGCTCACAGCGCCTGTCTTGTCACGGTTGGTGAGCCAGAAGTTCGTCACGTTCATTGCAAAACTAAACAAACAGGACCTGACCATCATGCGCGAGCTCATGGCGACCGGAAAAGTAACACCGGTCATCGACAGGCGTTACAGCTTGAGTGAGGTCCCTGAGGCTATCCGGTATCTGGAAACAAGACACGCTCGAGGAAAAGTAGTAATAACTTTGGAATAGAACAACAAAACCTAACAACGCGCTGCGCCCGACTTTGCTCCGCGGGTGGCCCACCTTTCGTTTTTTGAAAGCTGGGATTCCACATGCCTATCCCGCTTGGGATCTATGGATTCTGCGGATGCTAGCCAGGTCTTGCATTTCAGTGGGAATCGGCGAAGATGAGAAGGAAGCCCGGCGCTGCATGAGTCCTCGGCTCCCCACCTTTGCAAAAAACAAAGGCGCAAAGATAGGCCACCCGCCGAAAATACTTGTTTTATGATGGTGATTCAGAGCAACGGAATTTCATGCCGCAAAAAGTTACGATGTTGGGAGTTTTCGCCTCTTGCCCCAAAGACCTATCTGCCGAACTGAATGTACTCGAGAAAGTGATTGAAGAGCTAAATCCGAGGCTTCGCGATGCGTATTCGGTGGAACTTCGTCTTATTACGTCCGGAACCTTCGTGGTACCCGGGATAGGCTCCGATCCACAGTCCATTGTGAATAACCAAATATCGGATCAATATGACATTTATCTCGGAATGTTAGGCCCACGCTTCGGAGTGCAGACGCCCAGAGCCGGCTCGGGTACGGAGGAGGAGTTCCGACGCGCTTGCGACCGTTGGTTGAAATCGCCGGAAAGCGTGAGGATACTTTTCTATTTCAAGGGTACTTCCGAGGTGGCGGTTCAAGATTTGGATTTACAACAGCTCGCAAAAGTACAAGAGTTTAAGAAATCAATTAAGCAACAAATCTTCTATGCCGATTTCAAGACGACGGATGATTTTCTTCCGCTAGTCCGAGATCATCTGTGGAAACTGGTTTCGGGCCAGTGGGACGGAGAAAAGTGGAAGACTACTCCGACATCGGGCAGGCTAGAACTGGCGACAGGGGCAGGTGCGAAAACGGCGATCCAGGAAACACCCCTTTCGGTCGGCTTGGAGCTTGCAAGAGCAAGCGGACCAATGTCTGAACTCGCCGGTGAAGTTGATGACGACGACAAAAGCATGGAAGTGCTCGATGCTATCGTCGAAGCCCAAGATTCAGTTCAGGCGGGTATGGCAGCGCTTGATCGAATTGGAACTATTACTCGGGAGCAAAACGCGAAATTCCTCGAACACGCCAGGATTATTAGCGTTGTTGGTGCGAAAAACCCCGCCAATCCCAAGGATTTAAAGTCCGCAGTGGACGCCGCTGCTGATGACATTGCATCTTACGCCCGAGCTCTCCGACAAGAAATTCCCGCCTTTACATCCGGCTTCATCTCAGGTTTTAACGCGTTCGACTCGGCCATGAATTCGTGGATTAAGGGAGAGCCCTCGACGCAACAGGTCGTTGAAGTACAACAAATGCTGGGGCGCGTGATTCCAACACTGCGATCAAGCCGAGACCCCGTCGTTAACTTTCGCGATACGATCGCGAAGATACCGAACCTTACATCTCGATTGAAGAAGGCTACTCGGGCCACTCGGATTCAACTCGATGAGCTGATCGCAGGTCTCACAATCATTTCGGATCGTGCGGTGTCCATAGCTGCTCGGTTGAAGGTAAGCGAAGATCCTTCTAAGTGAATGTTGGCGCCTACTTGGGCGGGCGGCCCACCTTTCGTTTTTTGAAAGGTGGGATTCCACGAGCCTATCCCGCTTGGGATCTATGGACTCTTCGGATGCCAGCCAGGTCTTGTATTTCAGTGGGAACCGGCGAAGATGGGAAGGAAGTCCGGCGCTGCATGAGTCCTCGGCTCCCCGCCTTTGCAAAGAACTAAGGTGCAAAAGTGCGGCCACTTGCGGGAACTCTCCGCCTTCCAAACACGTAAGATACGTTATGCGAAGACTGAATCTCGCACCGCTGTTCCTTCTCTTGTTCGTTAGTGATGTCGCCGTTCTCGGCCAGCAGGATCAGACATCTCCTGCCCCGGCGACGCAAAGTTCTGAGCGCACTTCTGCTCCCGCAGGATACCCCGTCGACAAACTTTCTCCTTCTCCTGCAACCACAACCGCGGAACAACCGAGACCCGAAAACCCGAAGCTCGACTTGACGCCTGACGCCAACGGCGCCCTGTCCCAGGAGCAGATGCAGCAGTTGTTTCGCGTGGTGGCCGACAAGGACATTGACAACGACAAGCGGCTGCGCGACTACACCTACATCGAGCGCGATGTCCAGAACCGTCTCGATGGCAAAGGGCAAGTGAAGTCCACTGAGACCAAGACTTACCAGGTAATGGAGATTTACGGCGAGCAGATCAATCGCTTGATTCAAAAGGACGACAAGCCGCTCTCGGAGAAAGACGCAGCCAAGGAAGAAAAGAAGGTCCAGAAGGTCATCGACAAGCGTAAGAACGAATCAGAGAGTGACCGAAAAAAGCGGGAGCAGAAAGAAGAAAAAGATCGCGAAGAGGGACGCAAGTTTGTGCGCGAAGTGGCCGATGCCTACAACTTCAAGCTGGTGGGAACAGAACTGGTCGGCGGACGGGAGGCTTGGGTAATTGATGGCGAGCCGCGTCCGGACTTTGTCCCGCACATGAAAGAATCGAAGTTTCTATCGAAGTTCCGTGGGCGGGTCTGGGTCGACAAGAATGATCTGCAACTGGCCAAGATGGATATCGAGGTCATTGACACGGTTTCGCTGGGATGGGTCCTAGCGCGTATTCACAAAGGCACGCACGTGATGCTCGAACAGGCGCGAGTAAACGACGAAGTGTGGCTCCCGCGCCACCTATCCTTCAAGCTGGACGCGCGCATCGCCTTGTTTAAGGGCTACAACGTCGACGGCGACCAGACCTTCCGTGATTACAAGAAGTTCCGGACTTCCACGAAGATTGTGGGATACGGGGAAGTCAAGCAGCCGTAGCCGGGATGCCGAGGCGGTCCGGGCTGGCTGATGCCATCCACTACTTGAAACTGTCTTTCGCCAAGCGCCTGCGAAGCCAACGATCCCCGGAGAAGTCCGGAGGATTTTGGCAAAAAAGATACTACGACCGAAACGTGAGAAGTTATCGGGAGTTCGTGGTGAAGTTGCGTTACCTTCATCGAAATCCAGTGAAACGTGGGCTAGTTTCAAACCTCGAGGACTGGAAATGGAGCAACTACCGCCATTATCGGTTTCGGGAGATTGCGATTGTAGAGATCGAATCGGAGTGGACAGCGCGAGACCGGGAACAGAAGGAGCGCTGGAGGTGCGTGAGCACTGCTTTTTCGCCAGAGAAGGTTGAGGACCAAGACTCTGGAAATCTCACCTGAATCACTCTGCGGTGGAGTCGTTCCACCAACCATCGATTCGACCTAACACTCGGCCATGATTCTGCTATGCGAACATCCCGTCGCTACGGGATGCGAGAGCGCCCAATCAACTCCTACGGTCTAGCTCGCGCCGACCAGGGGCACCCGCGGGCTGCTCTCGATGCGAACGATCTCTGGATAGGCCACGTTCGTGCGCAGCATCCAGTAGAGTCGTACGGCTAATTTGCGGGCCACGGCCACTTTGGCCACGGCTTTGGGTTTCTGATGACAGCGGTGGCGATACTGCTTGCGCAATCCGGGATCGTGCTGCACCGCCACCTGCGCCGCTTCCACCAGCAACATGCGCAGCATGCGGTTGCCCTGCTTGGTGATCGCACGTGCGATGTGCTTGCCTTGACAATAGTATTCCATAGGAGTTATATTCCTTATGTGGAATGGGAGGTTGAGTACACCCATGAGTTCGGCGTGTGGTGGGATTCTCTCTCGGAAAGCGAGCAGGCAGAACTCGCTGCCAAGGTTGAGCTTCTGCAAGAATTCGGCCCGACGCTGCCCAGGCCGCACTCGGACACCATCGTCAGGTCTCGGCATTCCAATATGAAGGAATTGCGTGGCAAAGTGGACGAGCGGCAGTTGCGTGTTCTCTATGCTTTTGACCCGAGGCGCACGGCGATTCTCCTGATTGGCGGAGACAAGACTGGCGATCCAAAGTGGTATGAGCGGTTCGTGCCGATGGCAGATGATCTGTTTGACCGGCATTTGAAGGACATTGGCAAACGACGTTAGGAGTGGTTTCGGAGTCAGAGGAGCAGGACATGGCGAAGAACTTTAAGAATCTACGGGAGAAGATGTCTCCGGCAACGAGGGAGCGTGCCCGCGAGCTCGCGAAAAAGTACCGGGCTGAGATGGCGCTGGATGAACTCCGGGAAGCGCGGGAAATGACGCAGCAGCATCTGGCCAAGATTCTGGGCGTGAATCAGGCTGCGGTGTCGAAGATGGAGCGCCGCACGGACATGTACATCAGCACGCTTCAGGACTTTGTCCGCGCCATGGGCGGGCAATTGGTAATCACGGCGCTCTTTCCAGAAGGCGAAGTTCAGATTGATCAGTTCGAGAATCTCCGCAGACAAGAAAAACGGTCGCAAGAAATGGCATCGGTACGCTAGCGGGTCGCTCCACAACTCAGCAAGAATCGAGAGTAAAAACGTCGGACAGGAATGTCCGACCCACACGAGTATCGCGCTCGATGCCAGCGGCCTCGGCTACCTTGGCAATCCGCCCGGCTTTCAAATTCCTCGAAAGGCACGTATCATGGCCACGCTTTTTCAGTTCAATCCATTTCACATCCGAGGAGAAACTTAAATGGCCAAAATACACTGGGCCCTGGCTTGTCTTTTGCTGTTCGTAACGGCGGCGGCAGCGCAAGAGCACTATACCGAGGGCCCCGTCTGGCGGGTTACTCTGGTCAGAGTTAAGCCCGCTCAAATGGACGCCTATTTAACCAGCTTGCGTCAGGCCACCAAGCCATTGCTCGAGGAGGAAAAACGTACGGGAGCGATCATCGATTACAAGATCTTCCTCA
>Ga0209056_10006512_pt1 | contig 12061 bp, 11 predicted proteins | sample GraSoiAngelo_114_FD_185876 | JGI IMG/M metagenome (GOLD analysis project Ga0209056, IMG submission 185876) | Grasslands soil microbial communities from the Angelo Coastal Reserve, California, USA - 14_0903_13_40cm (SPAdes) (version 2) | ecosystem: Environmental > Terrestrial > Soil > Grasslands... | reverse complement strand
GGGGTCTGGGGGACGCGTCTAGGTCCCCCGGTACGATGAACGAGTTCCTGCGCGCCGCGATCGACGAAGCCGAAGCGGGCCTGGCCGAGGGCGGGATTCCCATTGGGTCGGTCCTGGTGCACGCCGGGCGTATCCTCGGCCGCGGCCATAACAGGAGAATCCAGCGCGGCAGCGTCGTGCTCCACGGCGAGATGGACGCGCTGGAGAACGCGGGCCGACGGCCGGGGCGGATCTATCGCGAGTGCACGCTGTACACGACGCTGTCGCCGTGCGCCATGTGCAGCGGGGCGATCCTGCTCTACGGGATCCCGCGGGTTGTCGTCGGCGAGAACGTGACGTTCCTCGGTGAGGAAGACCTGCTGCGAGCCCGCGGCGTGGTCGTGGAAGTCGTTCAAGATGCGCGGTGCCGGGAGCTGATGGCACAATTCATTCGAGCCCAGCCGACGCTGTGGGCGGAGGACATCGGAGATGGTGACGATCGAATCGACCGTTGAAATGGCCGCGAAGGTCTACGAGACCATGGAGCGCAACCTCGCCATCGTCCGCCGTCGCCTGGGCCGGCCGCTGACCCTGGCGGACAAGGTGTTGCTCGGCCACCTCGACGACCCCGAGCACCAGGAGATGGAGCCGGGCAAGAGCTATCTGATGCTCCGGCCCGACCGCGTCGTCCTGCAGGACGTCCTGGGCCAGACCGCGATGCTCCAGTTCATGCAGACGCGGCGCGCGCAGGTCGCGGTGGCCACGACGATCCACTGCGACCATCTCATCCAGGCCAGGGTCGAAGGCCAGGCCGACCTGCGTGAGTCCCTCGCCGAGAACAACGAGGTCTACGACTTCTTGCGCTCGGCGGCCGCCAAGTACGGCGCGGGCTTCTGGGGCCCGGGTGCCGGCATCATCCATCAAGTGGTGCTGGAGCAGTACGCGTTCCCGGGAGCGCTGATCATCGGCACGGACTCGCACACGCCCAACGCCGGCGGGCTTGGCGCGTGCGCCGTCGGCGTCGGTGGGGCCGACGCGGTCGAGGTCATGGCCGGTCTGCCCTGGGAGGTGCTCTACCCCAGGCACATCGCCGTGTACCTGACGGGCAAGCTCGGCGGATGGACGGCGCCCAAGGATGTGATCCTCTACGTGGCCGGGCAGCTGACGGTCGCCGGCGGCACCAACGCGATCGTCGAGTACATCGGGCCCGGTGCCCGGACGATCAGCGCGACCGGCAAGGCGACGATCACCAACATGGGCGCCGAGCTGGGCGCCACGACGTCCATGTTCCCGTCCGACGAGAAGATGGGCGTGTATCTGCGAGCGACGGGCCGTGGCGAGCTGGTGCCCATCGCTGAGCGGTATCCCCACCTGCTGGCGCCCGACAAGGAAGTCGAGGCGAGCCCCGAGAAGTTCTACGACCGCGTGATCACGCTCGATCTGTCCAAGCTCGAGCCGTACGTCGTCGGGCCGCACTCCCCCGATCGCGCCCGGCCGATTGGCAAGCTCGCGGCTGAGGTGGCGGATCCGAAGAACGCGTTCCTCGACAAGATCTCGAACGCGCTGATCGGCAGCTGCACGAACTCTTCCTACGAGGACATGAGCCGGGCGGCCGACGTGGCCGAGCAGGCGCAGGCCCACGGGCTCAAGGCGTCCGTGCCGTTCCTGGTCACGCCGGGCTCGGAGCAGGTGCGCGCCACGATCGAGCGCGACGGCCAGATGCAGTCGCTCAAGAACATCAACGGCGTCGTCCTGGCGAACGCGTGCGGGCCGTGCATCGGCCAGTGGCGGCGCGCCGCGTCGGAGACGGCGACGCCCAACACCATCGTCACCTCGTACAACCGGAACTTCCCGGCGCGCAACGACGGCGCGGCGACCACGATGAATTTCATCGGCAGCCCCGAGATCGTGACCGCGATGGCGCTGGCCGGGCGGCTCTCCTTCAACCCGCTGACCGACTCGCTGACGGGCGCGGACGGCAAGACGTTCAAGCTGTCGCCCCCGAAGACGGCGCCCGAGGTGCCGGCGGCGCGCTTCGACCGCGGCCGGCCCGTCTACCTGGCACCACCGGCGGACGGTAGCGCGATCACGCTGAAGGTCGATCCGAAGAGCCAGCGGCTGCAGCTGATGGAGCCGTGGCCCGCGTGGGACGGCCAGGACTTCAAGGACATGCCCATTCTGTTGAAGACCAAGGGCAAGACCACGACCGATCACATCTCGCCGGCTGGGACCTGGCTGCGCTTCCGGGGACACCTGGACAAGTTCAGCGACAACATGTTCATGGGGGCGATCAACGCCTACACGGGCGAGGCCGGCAAGGGGAAGAACGTGCTGACCGGCGCCACGGGGCAGGCGATCTCGTCGATCGCCCGCGACTACAAGGCCAAGGGCGTCAGATGGGCCGTCGGCGGCGACGCGAACTACGGTGAGGGCTCGAGCCGCGAGCACGCCGCGCTCTGTCCCCGGCTGCTGGGCGGGGCGGCCGTCATCGCTCGCAGCTTCGCGCGGATCCACGAGTCCAACTTGAAGAAGCAGGGGCTTCTGGCGCTGACGTTTCAGAACCCGGCGGACTACGATCGGCTGCGCGAGGACGACCGGATCAGCCTGCTCGGGCTGCGCGACATGGCCCCGGGGAAACCCGTCGAGTGCCTGATCAAGCACGCCGACGGGACGAGCGAGATGCTACGGCTCAACCACACGTTCTCGACGTCTCAGCTCGAGTGGTTCAGGAAGGGATCAGCCCTCAACCTCTTCCACGGCAAGTAACCGGGGCGCCTCCGAGCGCGGGCTTGGGGGACCCTTCGAGGCCCCCCATCTCCCATGGCGGGTCGACCGTCATCCTCAGCTCGAGGACGGTCGGCCCGTCGGCGGCGAGCGCCCGTGTGATCGCCGCTTCCAGGTCGTCGAGTCCCGGCAGGCGGTCGCCCCGCGCGCCGAAGGCTTTCGCCAGCGCGGGAAAGTCGGGATTCGCCAGATCGGCCCCGGCAAACATCGTTTCCTGGAGCCACTTGATCGCGCCGTAGCGGTCGTCGTTCATCACGAGGAACACGATCGGCAGCCGGTACTTCACCGCCGTCGCCAGCTCGTTCACCGAGTACATGAACCCACCGTCGCCCACGACGCACACGACCGGACGCTCGGGATTGGCGATCTTGGCGCCGATCGCCGCGGGTACGCCGTAGCCGAGCGTCGCCGAGCCCACCGGATACAGGAACGTCCTCGGCCGCACGATCGGAAAGCGCCACTCCATCCAGTAGTTGATCCCGGTCTGGTCGTTGACGACGATCGCGTCGTCCGGCAGCGCCGCGCGCAGGCTCCCGATGAGCCGGGCGACTGTGTCGGTGTAGCGTCCGCTCGCCGCGGTGCGGAGCCCCTCGCGCCAGCCCCCCTCCCAACCGTTGCGTGCCTCGCCCGGCCCGAGCTCCTGGAGCAGCGCCGCGAGCCCGTCCGCGGCGTCGCCCACGATCGCGAGCTGCGGCTTGAAGAGACGGCCGATCACGGTCGGATCCAGGTCGAGATGGATCAGGGTCTGCGAGGGGGCGAACGCGAGATTCAGGAGGAGCCCCTGCGTCGACCGGTGCGCGAAGCGGCACCCGACGGCGAGGACGACGTCCGCGGCCTTGATCACGTCCTCGGTCGCGCGGCTGTTCGGCAGCACCCCGTGCCACAGCGGATCGCGCTCGCTGATCGCGCCGCGGCCCATGACGGTGGTGATCACGGGCGCGCCGAGCCGTCGCGCGAGCTCGGTCAACCGAGCCTCCGCGCCCGCTGCGATCACGCCGCCGCCCGCGATCAACAGCGGCCGGGCGGCGCCGACGAGCAGCCGTGCGGCCTTGCGGATCTCGTCGACGTGACAGGGCGGGCGGCGACCGTGGCCGCCGCTCCGCTGCGGCGCCTCGAAACGAGCCGACAGGAAGTCGTTGGGGATCGAGATCGCGATCGGCCCGGGGCGGCCGGTGCGCAGCAGATCGAACGCCGCGTGCACCGCCGCCGGGATCGCGCCCGCCTCGGTGACTGCTTCGGCCCAGCGCGTGACCGGCTTGAAGCACTCGATCTGGTTCGGCACCTCGTGGAGCGCGCCGACGTCGCGGCCGACCAGCTGAGACGCGACGTCCGACATCACGAGGACGATCGGCATCGACCCGGCATACGACTCGACCAGCGGCGTCAGCGCGTTCGTTGCCCCAGGCCCCGTCGTCACCACCACCACGCCGGGACGCCCGGAGGCGCGGGCATAGCCGTCGGCCATGAAGCCGGCGCCCGCCTCGTGGCGGGCCAGCACGTGCGTGATCTCGGACTGTCGTAGGAGCGCGTCGTAGATCGCGAGGTTGTGGACACCGGGGATCCCGAACACGTGACGCACGCCCTCGGCGCGCAGCGCCTCGACCACCCACTCTCCGCCCGTCCGCGGCGGCATGCGCCTACTCGACTTTCGAGATCATAGACTCGCCTCGCCTTCGGCGGCGGCTCGCACTACTTGAAGCCGCGGTCGATCGCGACGTCGACGAGCGTGGGTGCCGGGGTTGCCGAAGAGACGGCGGACACCAGCCGACCGGAGAATCTCCATCAGGACCGCCGCGACGTTCATGGCGCGGAAGATACTACCGCGGCGTGGGCGTCGGGGTCCCGAACTTGAGGTACTTCGCGTCGATGGCCGCGCGGATCGCGGCGAGCGGCTTGCCCTCCGCCTTCATCTGCATCACGTCCCGCGTGATGTCGAGGCAGAGCGTTCAGGTCGCGGCGTGGCTCGTGAAGGTGACCCCCTCCGCCGGCTCATCCTTGATGTAGCAGGAGCGGTTCGAGACGTGGCCGAACCGCTCACACCCACACGTGCACGGGATTTTTCCGAGCGTGTCCGGATTCGCCAGCGCAAACGTGTAGAGCCGGGCCGCGTCGCCCCTGGCCGCGAAGACGGGCAGCTGACCGCGCGCCACGGTCTGGTTCTGATCGCCGATCGCGTCGATCGTGACGCCGCCATCGTCGGCCCAGAGCCACCAGACGGCGCCGGTAGCCGTGAGCGCCAGCACGAGGACGACGACGAGTGCCCGGATCACGCGCCGCGCTCCAGCGGATAATGCCGTTCCCCGAGCTGCAGCGTGCCGCGCCCGGTCTCCTCGTCGTACTGGGCGAGCGCCAGGAGCTGGAACGCGGCCGCGCGGCTCAGCCGGGCCTCGAAGGCGCCGCCTTTGACCGCGCAGTACGGGACGTCGTCGGGGCCGATCCGCAGCGTGCCCGGATCGACGTCCTCGCTCGTGCCGTCGATGAGGACGGCGTTGAGCGCGTCCTCGCAGCGCTGGATACGGGCGACGACGAAGGGGACGTCGGCGACGGCGACCGGGATGCGCACGCGCGTCTGGATGAAGTATCCCTGCCCGTCGCGGCGGAGGCCCGAGCGGAGATTGGCGAGGATCCCGGGGTGGGTGATCTGCACGTCGTCATCGTACCAGTCGCCGTTCACGTCGACCCGGAGGTTCGGGAGGGTCCATTGTGCCGGCGTCGTCATTCGAACGAAACGCTGGCGAAGGACACCACGCCCTGAGGATCGGGCCACTGACCGTAGCGCTTCACGCGGCCGGAGGCGCCGCCGAGCACTTTCAGCAGGGCGTAGATCGGCGAGAGGCCACAGATGCGCCGCCGGTCGCCGTCGCGGGCCACCGCGTCGAAGAACGCCGGCGCGTCGCCGGCCGCCACCGGCTCGAGCATCTCGCGGTCCTCGCGCTCGATCTGCGCCAGCTCCGGCGCGGAGACGAGCTCGGGATCACCGAAGCGTGGCCCCACGTGCGCCAGGTCGGCGCCGGCCACCAGCGCGACGCGCCACCCGCTCGCCGCGATCGTGTCGGCCAGCGCGTCGAGGAACCGGGGCACGCGCGGATCGGCCTCGGGCCGTCGCCCCGCGAGCATCGCCTCATGGGCGAAGCTCGCCAGCACCGGCACGATCCGGATGTCGCGGCGGTCCGCGTAGAGGTAGCGAAGGCACACGGCCTGGAACTCGATCGAGTGCTCCGTCCGGTGCGCGAGCTCCGAGCCGAAGCAGTCCTGGCGCGACCGCGCGGCCAGCGCCTCGACGAAGTCGCGGTCGACCTGCGCGGCCCCCAGCGGGCTTTCGTAGTCCTTGCGCGTCAGCGCCCAGGGATCCGCCATCCCGGTGTGGCAGGTGCCGAAGATCACGAACAGGTCCGCGTCGCATCGCTCCGCCACGTCGCGATAGGCCCACGCGTACGCCGGGCCGCCGCGGTGGAAGTCGATGTGGGGCGCGATGACGGCCCGCACGCGGGAGCCCTCGGTCCGGTATCCGGCGATCGGACCCGGGCCGTCCGGCGGAGCGAAGAAGCCGTCGATCATCGTTCGGAGCTCGTCGGCCTCTCCGGCGTAGGCGCCGCCGGCGTGGGTCGCCCGGCGCGTCGGCCCGGCGAGGAAGCCGCCATCGATCGACGCACGGCGCTCGGCGAAGCCGGGGCTGTCGAGAAAGCCCTGCTGATCGAGCGCCTCGGCGATCTCCTCGATCTGGCGCCGCTCGATCAACTGGCCGCCGTGGCGCCGCATCACGGCCGCCTGGATCTCGGCGACCGTGTGCTCGCCGTCGAACAGCGACACGATCTCGAGGAGGGGCCCGTGCAGCAGCACGATCGAATCGGTGTACCCCGCGGGATCGCGAAGGGCCACGCAGCTCCGCCCCTCGTGCTCGACGGGAAAGGCTTCGACGTGGCGGAGGCGCGGTGCGTCGGACATCAGCGAAGGAAATTCAGAGCCGAGGCGACGTAAATCTTCGCCGCGTCGACCAGCTCGTCGACTTCGACATACTCGTCGGCCTGATGGGGGATCTGCCGATTGCCCGGCCCGCAGGTGACGATCGGAATGCCGAGCTCCATGCGTAAGATCGTCCCGTCGGTCGACCCGGGCACGCCACCGAAGACGGCGCGGCGTCCGGTCGCCTGCCGCACGCCCGTCACCATCGCTCGCACCAGCGGCTCGTTGCGCTCGACGCGGGTCGCCAGCCGGAAGCCGTTCACGGCCTCCCACGAAATCGTGCTCCCGGGACAGCGCGCCATCGCCGCGCGACAGGCGGCGTCGATCTCGAGAGCCACCGTGGCCTCGTCGGGGCCGGGCGTGAGCCGCACGTCGAGGATCGCGCGGGCGCCGGAGGGGATCACGTTGGACTGCTCGACGCCCTGCAGGGGGGCGCGGACGATCGTCGGCGTCACCGTGGGCGGACGAAGGTGCGGGCTCCGACGGCAGAGCTTGCGGAGGCGCCGCTCGAGGCCCGGGACTTCGTGGAGCAGCGAAGCGAGCGCGGTGATCGGGTTCACGCCCGCCTCCGGCATCGCCCCGTGCGCCATGCGGCCGTGGATCGCGACGCGCGCCCAGACCACGCCCCGCTGCTCGAGGCACAACTCGTTCTGCTCGGGCTCGCAGATGATCGCCGCGCTGAGCCCACGGCCGATCGCGGTCGTGCACAGGTGCTTGACCCCGAGCATGTCGCCTTCCTCGTCGACGAGCGCGCCGACGACGAGGCGGCCGTTGAGCGCGGCGGCGCTTCGCTTGATGGCGACGGCCGCGACCATCGCCGCCGCCAGGCCGCTCTTCATGTCCGCGGCTCCCCGCCCGTAGATGCGGCCGTCGACCAGCTCGGCGCCGAACGGCGCGTGGGTCCACTCGGCGGGGTTCCCCTCGGTCACGACGTCGGTGTGGCCTTCGAGGAGCAGGCTCGGACCGTTGCCAGATTCGCCGAGCCACGCGACGACGTTCGGCCGGCCCGGCGCCACCTCTTGGACTTCGAGATCGAGCCCGTGCTTGCCGAGCCACCCCTCGACGTGACGGGCGACGGCGGCCTCGGTGGACGCCGGATCGCCGGGCCGGACCACGCTCGGGATCCGGATGAGATCGCGGGTGAGCTCGACCAGCTCGTCTCGGTCGATACAGGCCAGCGCGTCTTTCAGCGCCGCGGCGCCGCGAGGGGCCACGCAGGACTACTCGTGCGGGAAGGACAGGATGACGGAGTCGAGGCGGATGACCCGGTACTCCTCGCCGGCGATGTAAAAGTAGTGCCCCTCGACTTCCTCGGCGGACTCCTCGAACGCCACGACCGCCTTGAGATCCGGCATCTCGCGGAACGCGTTGGCGCCCTCGTCGAACCCGTCGCCGCGCGCGATGACCTCGCCGTAGCGGATCGGCGAGCCCTTCGGGCAGTGGACGCGCACGTCGGCGGGGCCCTCGGCCATCAAGCGGACCAGGAGGTTGATGCCGTAAACCTGGATCGGGATGGGCGGAGTCATGGACTGATCATACCCCAGTCGTCGTCAGGGGGCCTCTTCGGGGGGGACCTCGCTCGTCGTGAGCTGACGCGGAAATTCCGGCGCGTCCGGCTGGCGCGGCGCCTGCTCGACGGCCGGCAGCGGCGGGATCTCCTCGCTCGCGGTGGCGCCGAGGTCGCGGAAGCGACGGGCCGCCGGCAGGACGCGCGTTTCCATCGAGCCGACGAAGCCGTTGTAGGCGTTCACGGCGCGTGAGAGCGCGCCGCCGAGCGAGTCGAAGTGGCCGGCCAGCGTCCGCAGACGGTTGTAGAGGTCGTTGCCGAGACTTCGGATCTGCTCGGCGTTGGCGGCGACCTGCTCCTGGCGCCAGCCGTAGGCGATGGCCCGCAGAAGCGCGATCAACGTCGTGGGCGTCGCGACGACGACCTTCATCGCCATGCCGTCCTCGATGAGCGCTGGATCGGCCTCCGCCGCGGCGCCGACGAACGATTCGCCGGGAATGAACATGACGACGAGCTCGGGCGTCGACGCGAACTGCTCCCAGTACGCCTTGGCGGCCAGCGCCGTCATGTGTTCGCGGACCTGCTTCGCGTGGCGGGACAGCGCGGACGCGCGCTCAGCGTCGCTCGTCGCGCCCACCGCCTCGAGATAGGCGGCGAGCGGTACCTTGGCGTCCACGACGATGTCGCGGCCGCCGGGCAGGTGCACGACCATGTCGGGACGCAGCCGGCCGTCCTCTCCCTCGACCGTGACCTGCTCGACGTAGTCGCAGTGGCTCGTCAGCCCGGCCAGCTCGACGACCCGGTGGAGCGTGATCTCACCCCACCGCCCCCGCACCTGCGGCGAGCGGAGCGCGGTGACGAGGTTGCCGGTCTCGCCCCGGAGCCGCTCGCTCAGCCTCGCCAGCGTCTCCACCTCGCTCCGCAGGCCGCCGTACGCCTGGTCGCGCGCCTGTTCCAGCTCGCGAATCCCGGCCTCGTAGCGCGCCAGCGCGTCTTTCAGCGGCGTAACGCTCGCGTCGATCTCCTTCTGCCGATGGCCCAGCCGCTCCTCGGCCAGCGTCAGGAACTCCTCGTTGCTCCGGCGCAGGGCGTCACCGCTCAGCGTCTCGAACGTCCGGCTGAGGTCCGCGCTCGCGTCGTCCAGCAGCCGGCGCTGATCCTCGAGGTTCTGCCGGGCTGCCTCGAGCCGCGCGCTCGCCTCGGCGTGCTCGCGCTGCTCCTTTTCGAGGCGCAGGCGGAGCGCAGCGGCCTCGCCTTCCCGCGCCGTCCGCTGCTCACGCAGCTCGCGGACCAGCGCGTCGAGCGATGCGAGCCTCGCGCCGAAGTGGGCCCGCGCCACCAGCCACGCGAACACGGCTCCCAGGACCAGGCCGACGACGACCAGGACCGGATCAGGCACGCGGCCGCCCTCGGCGCCAGTGCCGGCAGACGGTTTTGAGGCCGCAGGGCGCGCAAACGACCGTATCGCGCCGATCGAGACAGTCGCCGGACATGCGCTTGTGGCAGAGCGCGAAGTCGAACTTCACGGGGTCGGTGGGATCGATCGCCGCGAGCTTCTGCGTGATCTCCTCGGCCATCCGCCAGTTTCGCGAGCGCCGGCGGGTGAGGCCGATCGACCGGCTGATGTTCTCGATGTGCGTGTCGATCGGCATCAGCAGCCGGGCCGGCGAGACTCCTGTCCACAGGCCGAAGTCCGGCGGCTCGCGCCGGACCATCCAGCGCAGGAACAGATTCAGCCGCTTGCAGGGGCCGCCGACCGACGGCAGCGGGAACAGATGGCGATAGCCGCGCGAGATCCGGCCGCGCCCGAACACGGGACGTAGATCCGCGTCCAGGAACTTCCGGGAGAAGCGCTCCAGGGTCGGGCCGATGGGGCCGCGCCCGTTGTCGTCGCCAGCGAGGAAGCACTTCTCGAGCGTGCCGTACCGGCCGAGCAGGTCGCGCGCGGCGATGCAGAAGGCGGCGAGGTCGCGGGGGCGGTTGAACCGATACCAGAAATCGGCGAAGGCGCCCGCATCGCGGCGCGGGTCGAAGGCTGTCACGAAGGCCGCGGGCGACGGGCCCATCTTGGCGAGCACGCCCTCCAGGGCGCCGCTGAACAGATCGACACGGCCGTAGGCCAGGCAGGCGCTCAGCAGCGCCACGATCTCGCGGTCGCGCGAGTCCGGGTAGCGGAGGGGGAATCGAATCGCGTCGAGCTCGACTCGGCTCGTGTAGTCGAACTCGCGGTAGAGCCGCTCGAGCGGCTGTCGCAGATCGTGCGCGGCCGTCATTCGAGTGTCAGGCGGCATGATACCATGCGCGCACGATGGACGTGGGCGTGGTCGGGCTCGGCGCGATTGGCCGGCAGGTCTGCCGCGCCCTCGACGAGGGCATTCCCGGGCTCCGACTGGCCGGCGCGACGGCGCGCGACCGGGCGAAGGCCGAGCGCTTCCTGAAGGACCTCCGCTCCCCCGCCCCGTTCCTCTCGCTCGACGCGCTCGTCGAGGCGTCGAACCTCGTCGTCGAGGCGTCGACGCAGAAGCACCTCGAGGAAATCGCCCCCACGGCGCTCAAGGCGGGCCGCGACCTCGTCGTGCTCTCGTGCGGCGGCCTGCTGGGTCGCCAGGACTGGGTGGACGTGGCGGCGGCCAACCACTGCCGCATTCTCGTCCCGTCGGGAGCGATCGCGGGCCTCGACGGCGTCAAGGGCGCCCGCATCGGCGCGATCACGTCGGTAACGATGGAGAGCCGCAAGCCGCCGCGCGGCCTCGCCGGCGCGCCCTGGATCGAGCAGCAGAAGATCGACCTCGACGCGATCACGCAAGAGACGCTGATCTTCGAGGGGCCGGCCACCGAGGCGTGCCGGGCCTTCCCGGCGAACGTCAACGTGGTCGCGGCGCTCTCGCTGGCCGGCATCGGCCCCGAGAAGACGCGCATCAAGATCTTCGCCTCGCCAGAGCGCCCGCTGAACCGCCACCGCATTTCCGTGGAGGGGGAGTTCGGCCGGCTCACGATCGAGATCGAGAACGTCCCGTCGGAGAACCCGCGGACCGGCAAGCTGTCGTATCTGTCCACGATCGCCCTGCTGAAGGACCTCACCGCTCCGCTCCGGATAGGCTGACTGTTCGAGATCCCCGGGGGTTCTGCCAATCCTCTCCGGACTGGCTCGTGGTCTTTGGGATGCTGAGGAGAGGCGCAATGTCGCGGACAGAGGCCGCTCGCTACGACTGGGGTATCGAAAACCCACGGGGCTACGCGAACGCGATGGGCCTGTACCCGCCACCTGGGCCACATCACTCTGCCCAGCGTCGTAGCGGTCTGGATTACACCGCTCCTACTTGACGCTGCCGGCGGTCAAGGATGAACAGCGCGACCACCGGCACGATCGCGATGATCGAGGCCGCGAAGAGCGAGTTCCAGTGCTGGACGTACGCCGTGACGTAGGACGTCACGCCGACGGTCAGCGGCTTCTTGTCCGGATCCGTCATGAGGGTGAGCGCCACGATGTACTCGTTCCACGCCGCGATGAACGCGAAGATCGCCGCCGTCACCAGGCCGGGCCGCGAGAGCGGGAGCACGATCCGCACGAGCACGCGCAGCCGGCCGCAGCCGTCGACCGCCGCCGCCTCTTCGATCTCGCGCGGGATCGACGCGAAGAACGCGCGCAGGATCCAGATGGCGAACGCGAGGTTGAACGCGGCGTTGGTGAGAATGAGCGCTGTGTAGGTGTTGATGAGGTCGAGCTCGAAGAATTCCCGGTGCAGGCCCACCACCAGGCTCGTGGGCGAGAACATCTGGGTCACCAGCACCAGGAAGAGGAACGCGGTGCGGCCGCGGAAGCGGTGG
>Ga0209056_10006509_pt1 | contig 12064 bp, 10 predicted proteins | sample GraSoiAngelo_114_FD_185876 | JGI IMG/M metagenome (GOLD analysis project Ga0209056, IMG submission 185876) | Grasslands soil microbial communities from the Angelo Coastal Reserve, California, USA - 14_0903_13_40cm (SPAdes) (version 2) | ecosystem: Environmental > Terrestrial > Soil > Grasslands... | reverse complement strand
TACCGAGCAGGAGATCGCGCGTCTCCTCCACGCCGCGTTCGCGCTGGCGCGCCAGCGGCGGCGGCGGCTCGCCTCGGTCGACAAGGCGAACATCCTGGCGTCGTCGCGCCTCTGGAGGGAGATCGCCCACGAGGTCGCGCGCGACTACCCCGACGTGAAGCACGAGGACGTGCTGGTCGACGCCATGGCCATGCACCTCATCAGGCGGCCGCGCGACTTCGACGTGATCGCCACCGAGAACCTCTTCGGCGACATCCTCACCGACGAGGCCGCGATGCTCGCGGGCTCGATGGGGATGCTGCCCTCGGCCTCGCTTGCGGGGCCGCCCGTCCCGGACGCACGCTGCCGGGGCCTCTACGAGCCGATCCACGGCTCGGCCCCCGACATCGCCGGCCAGGACAAGGCCAACCCGCTCGCCGCGATCCTGTCGGCGGCGATGCTCTGCCGCTACTCGCTCGCCCGCCCCGCGGCGGCCGACGCCATCGAGCGGGCCGTCGGCGAGGTGGTCGCCGCGGGGCACCGTACTGCGGACCTGGCGGGCGGCGGGACGTCGATCGGGTGCCGCGCGATGGGACACCTGGTCCGCCTCGGAAGCTAGCTAGAAGCCGGAGCCGCCCCTTTTGGGTCGCTACGGTCCCCTGTCGAGTGCGTCCTCGCTCTGAGCGGCGACGATGCCCCGGGTCTTGACAGGCGACAACGACGAATTACCCAATTTGCCGGGTCCGGCATCACATCGAGAAAGGAGGTGAAGGTCGATGGCGCTTCCCATCCTGTTTCGGCGGAATCGAGGGCGTAACGTGCCGGTACGGCGGGAGCAGAGCCCGCTCGTCACGCTCCAGCACGACATGGACCGCCTTTTCGAGGAGTTCTGGCGCGGCTTCGCCCTGCCCAGCCTCTTCGAGGAGACGTGGGGGTCGTTCACCCCGCGCGTGGACGTCGAGGAGACGGAGACGGAGGTCCGCGTGACCGCCGAGCTTCCCGGCCTGGAGGAAAAGAACTTCGAGGTCCACCTGACCGACGATGCGCTCCTCCTGAAGGGCGAGAGGCGGGAGGAGCACGAGGACCAGACCCTCGGCTGGCGCGAGCGCTCCTATGGGCGCTTCGAGCGCTCGATCCCGCTGCCGTGCGAGGTGGACGCCGACCACGCGTCGGCTCAGTTCAAGAACGGGCTGCTCACCGTGCGGCTGCCGAAGACGGCCAAGGCACGCGAGCGCTCCAAGCGGATTCAGATCGCCGCTGCCTGAAGCCCGGGACGCGCTCCCCCACCCCCCCTGCGGGGGTGGGGGCCCCGGCTCCGCCCGCGGGTCCTTCCAGCGGGGCCGAGCCGGACCGCATCACTACTCCAGGCTTTCCTCGAGGACACCCTTGAGGATCCGGCAGCAGCCGTCGACCGAAAACGCGAGCTGCGTGAGGGACAGGCCGGTCGCGGTGATCCTGAGCGCGGTCTGACGATGCGCGGGGCACCGAAAGCGAGCCGCCTCCTGCATGACCTTGATCGTGTTGTCCATGAGCGCCTTCTCGACCTCGGTTCTCAAGTCCGAATGACGCACCTCGCGGCCGTTGACCTTGACGGAGATGTCGATCATCTACGCCACGCCGGTCGCATGCGATGGGGATGCCGCCTCATCGACGCCATCCTACGCGCGGGCATGCTCGCCACCAATCGACGGACAGAGGGATTTCGTATCCCTCTTGCGAGGGAGATTAGCCGGAGGGCGCGACGGGTCTACGAGGCGAGGTCGTGAACCCCGACCATGCCCAGGCGAAGCGCGTAGCGCGTGAGTTGGACGCGGTCGCGCACGGCGACCTTCTTGAAGATGTTCCCCAGGTGCGTCTTGACCGTCTCCTCGCTGATGAACAGCTTCGCGGCGATCTCGGAATTGCGGAGGCCCGCAGCCACGTGACGCACGATCTCGCGCTCGCGCGCCGTGAGCAGCTCGTGCGACGGCTCCCGCAGCTCGCCGACGAGGCGCGTTTGGAGTGGGGCGGGCATGAACACCTGGCCGCTCGACACCGTGCGAATGGCATCCATCAGCGTCTCGACGGCGAAGCGCTTGAAGACGATCCCCTTCGCTCCGGCGCGGATGGCGGCGAGCGCGCTCTCGACCCCTTCGCTCGCCGTCACGACGATGACGTCGGTCTGCGGACTCACGGCTGCGATGTCGATGAGCGAGCTGCGCTCCATCTGGAGATCGAGCAGCAGGATGTCGCACGGCGTCGCGGCCACCATCGGCTGTATCGCCTCGGCGCAATCGGTCTCCGCCACGACGGACACGTCGTCCCTCATGCCGAGCAGGGATATGAGCCCTTGGCGAAAGAGAGCGTGGTCGTCCGCGATCGCCACGCGGAGGGGCTTCGCGGGAGCCGGCATCATGCCTCCGGGATCACGACCTTCAGGTGGGCCCCGGGCACGGCGTCGCGGATGACGCGGATCGTGCCGCCGGCATCCGAAACGCGCGAGGCGATCGACCAGGGCACGTGTGCCGGATCCGAGAATCCGACTCCGTCGTCGCCGACCGTGATGAGGACGTGCGAGTCGGCCGCGCCGATGGAGACCACGGCCGAGCGTGCTCGGGCGTGCCGCCTGATGTTCGTGACGGCCTCGCGCACGAGCTGAAGCACTTGGTCCACGAGGGCGCCAGATCCCGCGAAGTCCGCGCTCACCACGAATTGCGTGTCAACGGTGTGCTGACGAGCGGGCTGGCGCGGGTCGACGTCGGCCAGGTCGCGGACATACGCGCGCAGCTCGTCGTGGTCGCGGTTGATGCTGGTCTGAAGCTGCGCGAGACCGGCGAGCGCCTCCTCGGCGCGGCCTGCGCAAATGAGCCGCTGAAAGGTTTTCAACGTCAGGTTGATGCCGCCGAGCGTCTGCACACACCCATCGTGCAGGGCCCGTGCGATTCGGTTTCGCTCCTTGGCCGTCTCGAGCTTGAGGACCTGCGTTTCCAGGCTGAGCCGCGCCTGGGCCAGGTAGGCGGTCAGGTATCCCACGACGGCGAGGTATACGGGCCGGACCATGTAGACGTTCGTTTCCCCGTGCCAGGCGACGAGGATGAGACTCATGTAGACGCCGACGCTCACCGTCGTGACCAGTATGCTCCGGCGGAATCCGCCCTCGGCTCCGGCAGCAACGACCGCGAACACGAAGAACGCCCAGAACGGGCTGCTCGTGCCCTCCGTGAATATGACGATGACGGCGCCGAGAAGCACGTCGATCCACGCAGTGATCGTGGCAAGGCGCCGTGGCGAAAGGAGGTGGCGGGCGATCACCCAGCACACGCACGAACTGTACGTGAGATGAAGCGACAGGACGGCGAGCGCGTAGGGGTCGATCGCGAACTCGCCGCCGGTCAGATGTAGCCACGGCACCCCCGTGGGTTCGGTCGGATCGACGTACACGGCCACGATCGCGATCACGGAGAGAATCAGCCGGCACCGGGCAACCTTCGGCTGGAAGTCAGAAGTCGCGCTGCTTGGGTCGTGTGCGTCGGTGGAACGCATCCGGGCTGCCCAGGAGCAATCGCCATTCCGGGCCGACGGTTTCATCCCCGCACGGCGGTCGCTGAGAATTGGCCACGATTCGGAGTCAAGAGCAGCGCAACGATACCCGAGAACGGGCCCCCCGGTGCCGACGGCGGCACATGTGCCAGACCTGCAGCGCCTCCTTTGCGGCCTGCCTGACGAAGTGCCCGAATCTCTGAGAAAGGGGCCAACGGCCAAGTCTTCGTCGGCGGAGCGGGGCCGGGCGATCTCCCGTCGCCCCGGTCCCGCCCTCACTTCCGACACCTGAGGCGACGGACACAATCGATGATGGTTTGCCGCGAAGGACGACACGTCGCCTCGCGGCGGCAGTCGGCGACGCCTCTCGAAGAAGCGGGCTCTTTACACGAGCCCGACTCTTAGTCACGCTTCCGAGCGATGAGCACGGAGCTCACGGTCGCCGTCGTCGGCCCCGGCGGACTCGTTGGCCGGGAGATCCTCGAGCTGCTCGAGCAACGCCAGTTCCCGGTGGGCTCGATCCGCCTCCTCGGCACGCACCGGACGGCGGGGGCCGAGGTCGAGCTCGCGGGGCGCAGGGAGAAGATCGCGCTCCTCACGCCGCAGGCCTTCGACGGCGTGGAGCTGGCCTTCTTCGCGGCCGGGCCGGGCGTGGCGGGCGAGCACGCGCCGCGCGCCGTGGCGGCGGGGACGGCGGTGATCGACGTGAGCAGCCGCTTCCGTCTCGACCCGGAGGTGCCGCTCGTCGTGCCCGAGGTGAACGTTGGCAAGCTCGGCGAGTGGCGCGAGCGCGGCGTCGTTGCGAGCCCGAGCGGCACAGCCACCGCGCTCGGCGTCGTGCTCGCCCCCTTCGCCGCGGAGGCGGGGCTCCGGCGCGTCGTGGTCTCGACGTATCAGGGTGTGGCGAGCGCCGGGCGGCGCGCCGTCGATGCACTCTCACGGGAGACGCTCGACCTCCTGAACGCGCGCGGCACTCGCCGCCGCGGGCGCTTCGCGCGGCGCATCGCGTTCAACTGCGTGCCGCAGGTGGGAGCGCTCGAGCCGGGCGGCTCGACGACGCACGAGCTGCTCGTCGTCGAGGAGCTGCGGAAGCTCCTCGACCTCCCCGGACTCGGCATGAGCGTGACCGCGATCCGCGTGCCCATCTTCTTCGGCTCCGCCTTCAGCGTGAACCTCGAGACGGAGTCGCCGCTCGCGGCCGCGCAGGCGGCGGACATCCTGCGACGGGCGCCGGGCATCCTGCTGCACGACGAGGCTGCGGATTCCTACCCGACACCGGCCGAGGTGGCCGGCTCCGATGCGACGCACGTCGGGCGCGTCCGCGACGACCCGTCCGCCGAGCCGCCCGGCTTGATGCTGTGGATCGCGATCGACAACGTGCGCAAGGGCGCGGCGCTCAACGCGGTGCAGATCGCCGAGATCCTGGCGCGCGACCACCTCTGACGTGCAGCTCCGGCTCACCGTCGAGTACGAGGGCACGGCGTACCAGGGCTGGCAGGTCCAGCCGGACGGCCCGACGGTCCAGGAGGTGCTCGAGCGGGCGCTGGCGACGGCGCTCCGCGAGCCGGTCCGGGTGCGCGGCGCGGGACGCACGGATGCCGGCGTGCACGCCTGCGGGCAGGTGGCCGCGGTGCGGGTGAGCCACGTCCCGCCGGACCTCGAGCGCCTGCGGCGGAGCCTCAACGCCCTCACCCCCGACGACGTCGCCGTCCGCGACGTCGCCATCGTCGACGACGCCTTCGACCCGCGCCGGGACGCGCGGAGCCGCATCTACGAGTATCGCATCTGGAACGCGCCGGCGCCGTCGCCCTTCTGGCGCCGGCACGCGTGGCACGTGCTGCTGCCGCTCGACGTGGCCGCCATGGAAGACGCGGTCCGCGCGCTGGCCGGCGAGCACGACTTCGCCGCCTTCCGCGGCGCCGACGCCGGGCCGCAGCGCTCGACGGTCCGCCGCGTGCTCGAGACGGCGCTGCGCGCCGACGGGCCGCTCCTCGTCTACCGCGTCGAGGCGACGGGGTTCTTGAAGCACATGGTCCGGAACATCGTCGGCACGCTCGCCGAGGTGGGACGCGGCGAGCGGCCGCCCGCGGCGATGCGGGAGGTCCTCGAGAGCCGCGACCGCACGCAAGCCGGCCCGACGGCGCCGCCGCACGGCCTCCTGCTGGTGGCCGTGCGCTACTGAGGCTTCGGCTCCCGCCGCGCGCGCCAGCCGCGCAGCCGCTCCCCGATCTCCCGCTCGCGGCCGCGGTCGGTCGGCTCGTAGTAGCGCCGGCCGGCGAGGCGCTCCGGCAGGTACTCCTGGTCGACGACGGCGTCCGGATGGTCGTGCGGGTAGCGGTAGTCGGCGCCGTAGCCGAGGCCCTTCATGAGCGGCGTCGGCGCGTTGCGGAGGTGGAGAGGGACGGGCAGGGCGCCGCTCGCCCGCACGTCCTCCGAAGCGCGCAGCATGGCCTGGTAGGCGGCGTTCGACTTGGGGCAGGTGGCGAGGAAGGTCGCCGCCTGCGCGAGCGGGATGCGTCCCTCGGGCAGGCCGACGAAGTGCACGGCGTCCTTGGCCGCGACGGCCACCTGGAGCGCCTGCGGCTCGGCGTTGCCGACGTCCTCGGCCGCGAAGATGACCATGCGGCGGGCGATGAAGAGTGGATCCTCGCCCGCCTCGAGCATGCGCATCATCCAGTAGACGGCCGCATCCGGATCGCTCCCGCGGAGACTCTTGATGAACGCCGAGATGACGTTGTAGTGCTCCTCCCCCGCCTTGTCGTAGCGGAGCGCCCGCTGCTGCGCGGCCTCCTCGAGCAGCGGGACATCGACGGTGTGCGTCCGGCGGGTGCGCGCCAGCCGGGCCGCCAGCTCGAGCGTGTTGAGCGCCACGCGCGCGTCGCCCTGCGCGTGGGCGACCAGGAAGGCACGCGCCTCCGCGTCGAGCGCGAGCTTCTGGCGGCCGAGGCCCCGCTCGGGGTCGGCGAGGGCGCGGTCGATGACGGCGCCGATCTCGGCGTCGCCGAGCGGCTCGAGGGTGAGGACGCGGGTGCGGGAGAGGAGCGGGGCGATCACCTCGAAGGACGGGTTCTCGGTGGTGGCGCCGATGAGCGTGATGGTCCCGGCCTCGACGTGCGGCAGGAACGCGTCCTGCTGCGCCTTGTTGAAGCGGTGGATCTCGTCGACGAACAGCACCGTCGACCGTCCGGTGCGGGCGAGCGTCAGCTCCGCATCGTCGACGATCTGTCTCAGCTCCTTGACGCCCTGGAGGACCGCGGAGAACGCCACCGCCGGCGCGCCGCTCGCGGCGGCGAGCAGGTACGCGAGCGTCGTCTTCCCGCTGCCCGGCGGTCCCCAGAGGATCAGCGACTCGACGCGGCCGCTCTCGACCATGTCGCGCAGCACGTGGCCGGGACCGAGGAGGTGCTGCTGTCCGACGAACTCGTCGATGATGCGCGGGCGCATGCGCTCGGCGAGCGGTGCATGCGCCGCCGTCGTCTTCGTTCCGGGCGCGGCGTGGAACAGCTCCGACTGCCGCGGCATCTTTTCCTAGGTATCACAGCGCTCAATCCCTGGCATCGGTCGGGTGGCCGTGGTAGGACGGCGCGCGGGGTTGGGTGGTCGGGGCTGATGGGGCGCATCCGGACGGTCGGTCTCGTGGTGAAGCGCGACCGCCCGCGTGCGGCGCGTCTCGCGCACCGGATGATCGGCTGGCTCCGGCGCCGCGGCATCAAGGCGCTGCTCGACGCCGACGCCGGCCTCCGCGGCGCCCCGGCGCTCGACAAGGACCGACTCGCGCGCGAGGCCGACCTCGTCGTCGTGCTCGGCGGCGACGGCACGCTGCTCTCGATCGCCCGCCGGACCGGCGCGCGCGTGCCGATCCTCGGCGTGAACCTGGGCGAGCTCGGGTTTCTGACGGAGGTCGTCGAGGCCGAGGCGATGCCGATGCTCGCGCGCGTGGTGGCGGGACGCTACGACCTCGACCGGCGCCTGACGCTCGCGGCAACCCTCGAGCGGGGCGGGCAACGAGTCGGGGCCTTCCGCGCGCTGAACGACGTGGTGGTCACCAACGGCGCCCATGCGCGCATCATCGAGTTCTCGGTCTCGGTCGACGGCCTCCCGCTCACGACCTACCGGGCGGACGGCATCATCGTCGCCACGCCGACCGGCTCCACCGCCTACTCGCTCTCGGCCGGCGGCCCGATCGTCGAGCCCACGGCCGAGGTCCTGCTTCTCTGTCCGATCTCCCCCCACACGCTCACCAACCGGCCGGTGGTGCTCCGGCCCGGTGCGCGGGTCTCCATCACGATCGCGCGCCGCGAGCACGACGCCATGCTCACCATCGACGGGCAGGAGGCGCGGCGGCTCGCCGGCGGCGACGTGGTGAACGTGCGCCGCGGCCGCTCGCCGGTCGCGCTCGTCCGCTCCCCCGACCGCACCTACTACGACGTGCTGCGCTCCAAGCTCGGCTGGGGTGGCCGATGACGGACACGAGATGCTGCGCGCGCTGAAGGTCCGTGACCTGGCAATCATCGACGCGCTCGAGCTGGTCCTCGAGCCCGGGCTGAACGTCATCACCGGCGAGACCGGCGCCGGGAAGTCGATCCTCCTCCAGGCCCTCGACGCGGCGCTCGGCGGGCGCCCCGACGCCGACCTCGTGCGGACCGGCGCCGAGGAAGCCGCCGTGGAGGCGCTGTTCACCGGCGCCGCGCCGCCCGCGTACGCCGTGCTGGCCGCGGCGGGGATCGCGGCCGACGACGAGATCGTCATCCGCCGCGTCATCGCCGCCGGGGGGCGGACGCGTGCCTACGTCAACGACGCGCTCGGCTCGCTCGGCCTCCTCCGCGACCTCGCGCCGCATCTGCTCCGTGCCTACGGGCAGGAGGAGCACCACGCGCTCCGCCGCGTCGAGAGCCACCGGGAGCTGCTCGACGCGATCGGTGGGCTCGTGGGAGCGGTCGAGGAGATGCGACGCCGCCACGCGCGCCTCCAGGCGGCCAGCCAGGCGGTCGTCGAGCGGCGCGAGGCGGAGCGGACGGCAGCCGAACGCGTCGAGCTGCTGCGCTTCCAGGCGAGCGAGCTCGCGGGGGCGCGTCTCGTTCCGGGCGAGGAGGAGGCGCTCGGCGCGGAGCGGGGCCGTCTCGCCCACGCGGAGCGGCTCGCGGCGCTGGTCGCTGCCGCGGAGGCCGGTGTCTACTCCGGGGACGCGTCGGCGGTTGGACACCTCGGCCGCGCGCTCGGCGGGTTCGCCGAGGCGGAGCGGCTGGACGCGAGCCTCGAGCCGACGCGCCGCCTGCTCGAGTCGGCGCTCGCCGAGCTCGAGGATGCCGGCGCGGCGCTCGGCCGATACCTCCGCGGCCTCGCGCCGGATCCCGCGCGCCTCGAGGCCGTCGAGCAGCGCCTCGGCGAGCTCGCGCGCCTCAAGCGGAAGTACGGCGGCACGGTCGAGGACCTGATCCGCCGCCGCGAGGAGGTGGCGGCCGAGCTCGAGCGCGCGGAGGGCGGCGGCGAAGCGCTCGCCGCGCTCGAGGCCGCGGCCGAGAGCGCGCGCCGCGCAGCGACCGAGTGGGCCGGGCGGCTCTCCGTCGAGCGCCGGCGCGTCGCGCGCGAGCTCGAGCGCGACCTCGGCCGCGAGCTCGCCACGCTCGCCCTCGACGACGCCCGCTTCGCCGTGCGCTTCGGCGAGGGCCGGGCCCTCGGCCCGGAGGGCTGGGACGAGATCGAGTTCTTCCTCTCTGCGAACCCCGGTGAGGAGCCGCGGTCGCTCGCCCGCATCGCCTCGGGCGGCGAGCTGTCGCGGATCATGCTCGCCTTGAAGACCCTGGCCGCCGCCGAGGAGCGCGGCGCGACGCTCATCTTCGACGAGGTCGACGCCGGGATCGGCGGCGCCGTGGCCGAGGCCGTCGGCCGCAAGCTCGCGCAGCTCGGCCGGTCACGGCAGGTGCTCTGCATCACGCATCTGCCGCTGATCGCGGCGTGCGCCGAGCACCACATCGCGGTCACGAAGCGCGTGCACGCGGGACGGACCACGTCCACGGCCCGGCCGCTCACGGCGACGGAGCGCGTGGCGGAGCTGGCCCGGATGCTCGGCGGGGCGCGCCTCACGCGCGAGACCCGCGAGCATGCCGAGCATCTTCTCCAGCAGGCGAGGCCGCGGAAGGCGCGGCGAGAGGCCGCTCAAACGTGAGGAGGGGTGATCATGCCTGAGGTCCGACACGCTCTGCGTGGCTCGCGTCTCGCCGCGGTGCTCGTCGGCGTCGCCGTGCTGCTCGGCACGCAGCTCGTCTGGTCGACGGTCGCCCGCCGGCGTGGTGGGGCGCGCGAGCTGCGCCGGCTGCGGACGCGGCTCGTCGAGGGGCGCGCCGAGGGCGATCGCGAGCGGCAGGAAAACGCAGAGCTCATCGCTGCCGCGGACCGCCTGGTGCGCACCGCCGCCCTCCTGCACGATCGCGCCGCCGAGGCCCGTCGCACGGCACATCTGGAGGAGAGCCGTGAGCCGCTCGCCGAGCCGACCATGCAGGCGGTCTCACTCGTTGCGGGTGCGCCGTTCATGTCGGACGATGCAGCGCGGGCGCTCGGCGATCTCGCCTGGGTTGATGGCCAGCTCGTGGCCGCCGCTGACTCGCTCGGCGTCCTGACCGCACTGCTCAGGCAGCGGTCCGAGGACGTCGCGGCTGCGCCGACGCTCTGGCCCGTGCGCGGCGTCGTGACCTCGACGTTCGGCTCACGCCTGTCGCCCTACGGAGACGGCCGCGAGATGCATCCGGGTATCGACATCCAGGCGCCGTACGGGAGGCCTGTGGCCGCAGGCGGCTCCGGCGAAGTGATCTACGCCGGCCGCGACCCGGGCTACGGCCGGCTGGTGGTCGTCGATCACGGCGGGGACCTGGAGACGCTCTACGGGCACCTCTCCAAGATCTTCGTGCGCGAGGGACAGCGCGTCAGCCGCGGCCAGCAGCTCGGTGCGGTCGGCGCCTCGGGGCGCGCCACGGGCGCACATCTGCACTACGAGGTCCGCGTGAACGACGAGCCGGTGAACCCGAGCCGCTACCTCGTGAACTGATCCTCACACGGCGGCGTCACCATTCGCCGGCCGCCGCGATCCCGCCTTTTTTGGCTCTCTTTCCAGGTCAGCTTTGTTGTGGCCTTCACCGGCCAATGGTACCCACGCAGATGCTGACCAATGTGAAGGAGCTAGCATACTGACTGCCTCGCTTCCCTGCTCGCTCAGGGCTCTCGCGGCCCTCTGCTTCCTCGCGCCCCTTGCCGGCGCCCCACCTGCGGCCGCGGCGGGCGGCACTTGCACCAGCGTCCCCGCCTACCCGAACGACCCCGAGTACGCCCCGGCGGAGCGAGGCGATCCGCAGGCCACCTGGAACGAGGAGCAGTGGTATCTCTACTCGTGTCTGCCGAGCGATGCGCCGCTCGCGAGCGATCCCGAGGGCGCGAGCGGCATGAGCGTCGACCGCGTGTGGAACGAGCTCGCCACCCGCGGCCGCGACGATGTCATCGTCGCCTACATGGAGGGCGGCGTGAACTGGCGTCTGGCGGACGCCCCGGAGCTCCGGCTGCGCGCCTACCTCAACACGGGCGAGCTGCCGCTGCCTGAGGACGGGAAGGGGATCACGCACGCCACCTATGACCTGAACGGCGACGGCGTCGTGAACGTGGACGACTACGCGGACGACCCGCGCGTGCCGCGCCCCCTTCTCCATCCTCAGGCGGGCGGGATCACGGCCGAGGACCTCATCGTCGCGTTCTCGGACGGGCGTGACGGCGACGGCAACGGCTATGTCGACGACATCTCGGGCTGGAACTTCCACCGCGACACGAACGATCCCCAGACCGACAACAGCGTCTACGGCCACGCCAACGGCGAGTCGCGCCAGGTGGTCGCCGAGACCGACAACGGGTTTCTCGCCGCCGGCGTGTGCCCCAGGTGCCGTCTCCTCACGGTCAAGGCCGGTGACGAGGCGATCGACCGGCCCGACCGGGTGGCCGAGGCGATCGCCTTCGCGGTCGACTCGGGAGCGAAGGTGATCACGGGCGTCATCGCGTCCCTGGGGCTCATCCCGGAGGTCGCGAAGGCGCTGCGCTACGCGTACGACCGCGGCGTCGTGGTGGCGTGGGCCTCCAACGACTTCGACTCGGGCGATCACACCGACGGTATGTTCTACCCGCACATCTGGCCCGGGAACTCGATCGTCGGCGACCAGTCGACACGCGGCCAGCAATCGCCGAGCGTGCTGGCGAATCGCACCTATCGCAGCCGCTCGACGCTCACCTCCTTCGGTCCGCACGCGCTCTTCAGCGTGCCCAACAACGACGGCTCGACGTCGACCGGCACGCCCACCCAGGCCGGCGTCGCGGCGCTGGTCATCGCCGCGGGCCTCGACGCTGCGCAGGCGGGCAGGCTCGCCGCACCGCTCGGCGCCGACGAGGTGAAGCAGGTCGTGCGCTTGACCGTGTCGCCGATCGACGACCCGACGCTCCCGTTCCCCGGCCTCCCGGGGGCGACGTTCAACATCCAGTACGGCTATGGGCGGCCGAACGTCTACCGCGCCGTGCAGGCGATCCGCGCCGGTCA
>Ga0209056_10006508_pt1 | contig 12064 bp, 9 predicted proteins | sample GraSoiAngelo_114_FD_185876 | JGI IMG/M metagenome (GOLD analysis project Ga0209056, IMG submission 185876) | Grasslands soil microbial communities from the Angelo Coastal Reserve, California, USA - 14_0903_13_40cm (SPAdes) (version 2) | ecosystem: Environmental > Terrestrial > Soil > Grasslands ... | reverse complement strand
TCATCCTGAGCCAGATCCTCATCTGGGTTTCCGCCGGACAGATCAAGCCGCAGTTGATCAACGTTCTCTCTCAGATCGCCTTCACGTACGTCCTTACCTATCTCATCATACGATGGCCGTGGCGATATCAGGCCCTCGCGGCTTTTGTGCTGCTCGCAGGATGGACCGCGTTGCTCTTCGCTTTCCCCGGTCCCGACGGCCCGTTCTCTCACCGGGATCACATTGGGCTTCGAGTCGACCGCGCCATTTTTCGCTACGATTACGATCCCGCTTACTCCACACTGAATTTTCTCACCAGCACCGTGTGGACTCTGGCGGGCGCTTGGGTGGGCCGCTTGCTCATGAGCAATAAATCCCATCGAGAGAATCTGACCAAGCTCGCGGCAGGTATGGTTGTCTCCTTTGCTCTGGCCTTCGCTTTACATCCATGGATTCCCTTCATCAAACAGGTCGGCACGGCGTCCTTCGTCTTGTATAGCCTCGGTTGGGTTCTCTTCATGCTCATCGGGTTTTATTGGCTCATTGAGGTGCGCGGCTACCGCAGATGGACGTTTCCGCTTGTCGTCGTGGGCATGAATTCAATTTTCATTTATTCCTTAAGCGTGATTCTGCCGGAGTGGCTGGATCACACCGTCGGAGTTTTCACCTTTCACTACAATTTCATTGGGACACTCGCTCCCGTTGCGCAGGCATGCACGGTCCTCTTCGTCATGTGGTACCTGTGCTATTGGCTGTACAAACGGAACATCTTCTTGAAGCTCTGAGCTCGCTTGAACACAGCAGGGCTCGCCCAGGGCTCTTCGCCAGAGCGGCGGTCAAGCATCTGTCTGTGCTCGTTGGCCCAATTTCGATGCAACCTGGGGACGCACGCCTCGCGGGGGTTCCTAGAGTTCCTGGCTAAGTACGATTTCGCCGATCCCGCCTTCCACCTTCAGACGGATCGTGACAGGAGTTTTTCCATATGCGTCGTTTGTGTAGGAATCGTCTTCATGTTTCAGCCCGTGAGCATCAATGCTCCCGATTCCACCTGAAGCGTGCACAATCACGCCAACGTTTTTCGGCAAACGGATGTTCGCCTGGCCCACGCCTCCCTCGATATCGGCCGTTAAATCCGTCTTGCGGTCACCGGTCAGGTCGACGTCCACCTGCCCTGCACCAATGTTCAGATCCAGGCGCGTGAGCGGCACATCTCGCAAATGCAAATTCCCCTGCCCCGCGCCCATGTCGATCTTGAGCTCCAGTGGAATGTCCTTGCTGAAATGCAGGCTCCAATCGTTTTCCGAGTGGCCGATGTGCGCGGACCGCGAATCCTGCGAGACAGTGAGTTGACCCACGCCCTCCGCCACGTTGTACTCCACGCGAGGCTCGTCGTACGAATCGCTGAAACTAAAATCAGCCTCCAGCAGATTCGCCGAACCGCCATTGATGGTGAGCTGCCCAGCGCCCATCTCCAATTTCGCACGTGCCGATTTAGCTCGTTGTGGCTCGACAATTTTTGTTGTGTGTTTTGTGCCAAAAACTCCGCCTCGCCCGCGCAAATATCCGCGGCCATGCCAGATTAGCATGCCGATAACCAGCACAAACGCCACGGCGCCAAACGTGGCGCCGAGCGAAATGCCGGGCGGCGCGTTGGGGTTGCGGCTCCTCTGGACGTTGTCCCAAATTTTGCCGATCCCGATGAAGATCAGGATGAGCGGCCAGTACGTCCGGAGAATCGACCAGGGCTCAAACGCAGGGTTCCATCTCCGAAGCAGAAATAGCGCCCCAAATCCGATCAACACTATGGGGAACACCAAGGACGTTCTTCTCGGACTTCCGTCCTGGGCCATGGCACACCTCCGCTACCTATTACTACGCGCGAGATTCAAAAAAAGTTCAGGCACCCGCCTCAAACTACCAAAAGCATAGCGCAATCGCCTCCGTCCTACACACAGCCATCGAGGCAGGCCAAGGGCACGTTGTTGCCGCACTCCCAAACGCCGTTGTGCTAAAGTTCGCCATAGCCAGGTCCGCGAGGGTTGTCGGTGAGGGATTTCGAGAGAATTTTCTGGATCGTGCTCGATAGCGTGGGAATCGGCGAACTTCCCGATGCCGCGGACTACGATGACGTCGGCAGAAGCACGCTCGGGCACATAGCGGAGTCGCGCGCGCTGCAAATCCCAAATCTGGTGCGCCTCGGACTCGCAAATATCGCGCCGCTCAAACACCAAACGCCGGCAGCAGCGCCTCTTGGGGCGTACGGAAAGGGTGCCACGCACTCTCCGGGAAAAGATACGACCACGGGGCACTGGGAAATGGCGGGCGTATGGCTGGGCCAGGCGTTCCCTGTTTACAAGAATGGATTCCCGCCCGTGTTGATCCAGGAATTTGAGAGGCAGATCGGCAGGAAAACCATCGGAAACAAGCCCGCCTCCGGCACGGAAATCATAAAGGAACTTGGTGAAGAACACGTTCGCACGGGTAAGCTCATCGTTTACACGTCGGGCGACAGCGTGTTTCAAATTGCCGCCCACGAGGACATTATTCCGATCGGCGAGCTCTACCGCATGTGCGAGATCGCCCGGAAATTGCTGGTTGGGCCGCATCGCGTCGGCCGCGTCATCGCGCGGCCGTTCACGGGAACTCCGGGTAACTTCGTGCGCACCACGCGCCGCCACGACTATGCCGTGGATCCGCCCAAGCCCATGCTCATGGACGTTCTGGCCGAACGCAAAGTCCGCGTCTTCGGCATCGGCAAGATCCATGACATTTACAACGGCCGCGGCGTCGAAGAATACGTCACCACCAAAGGCAATGCCGACGGCATGGAAAAATTGACCGCGGCAGTCAGCGACCGCAAGAGTGGCCTCGTTTTCGCAAATCTCGTCGATTTCGATATGCTCTACGGCCACCGCAAGGATGTCGAGGGAAGAATTTGATCGCATGCTCGGCGATTTTTTGCCGCTGCTCAGCCTCTCCGATTTGCTGATGATTACCGCGGACCACGGCTGCGATCCCGATCCGCGCTGGCCCACCACCGACCATTCCCGTGAGTACGTGCCGATTCTGGCGTATTCGGCCGCAACTGGTGCTGGTGTGAACCTCGGCGTCCGGGACACGCTGGCGGATATGGGACAGACGATTGCCGAGAATTTCGGCACCGCAATTCCCCACGGCACCAGCTTCCTCCGTGAAATCAGCGGCAAGTTCGCAGACGCCGCGAGATAGGCAATCGCGCAGCACGCACTCTGAAAAGAAAGGCTTAGCGCACGTGGACAGAATCATCTCACCCGGACGGATTTTCATCGCTATTTCCCTGGTAGTTTTCGGGATTCAACATTTCCTGTATGCCAATTTCGTGGCGACGCTGGTGCCCGCGTGGGTGCCGGGGCGGCTGTTCTGGGCGTACTTTGTAGGCGTCGCGTTCGTCGCAGCCGCAATCGGAGCCGTCGTCCCAAAAATGACGCGGCCTGCGGGGATTCTGCTGGGAATACTGTTCTTTCTTTTCGTTGTGACGCTTCATATCCCGAGAATTGCCGCCCACTCGCGGGATGGAAATGAGTGGACCAGTGGATTTGTGGCGCTGGCCATGTGTGGGGGCGCCTGGATTCTTGCCGGCGCTACTTCACTGGAAGGCAAGCGCGAAACACCGTTTCCGTTCTTCAGAGTCGGGCGTTACTTTTTTGCCTTGGCCATCGTGGCGTTCGGCGTTCAGCATTTCCTCAACGAGAAACTTACCGTTCGGGTCGGCCCGCCGTGGTTTCCGGGACGGCCCCTCTGGGCGTATCTCACCGGCACCGCCCTGGTTGTCGCAGGCGCGGCGATTGTCATCGGGAAACATGCGCGACTCGCGGCTACTTTTGTTGGAACGATTCTTTTTCTATTTTTTCTGTTCCTTCACATTCCTCGTATCTTGGCGAATCTGCACGATCCGCGCCCGTGGACCAGCGGCTTCGAAATCCTGGCCCTGTGTGGAAGTGCTCACGCCCTGGCCAGCACGCTGCCAAGAGATTCAAAATAGCAAGTTCAGCGCGGTCGGGCCCCGACCCGGCAGAATCGGGAGTTATTCCCTGCTCCGCTCCTTCTGCCTCAGTGCAGCGAGGCGACGTCGCGAGAGACCCCGGACGAAGAAACAAGCGATCGCACCCTCAGTTTGGCTTGCGCAAGTTGAGCGGGAGTGAGTTGCCGCTCCAGAGAGTGAAGCGTGGCGTTTCCTCGAGTGTCCCCCTGTAGCGCGGCCGCCGAGATCCAAATGTACGCGGCGGGCAGGTCCTTCGCCGTGCCGCGGCCGGCAGCATACATCGACCCGAGCATGATGCGCGCTCCCGCGTGTCCCTGCGCAGCAGCCTTCTGGAACCAGACGAAAGCAGCTGCGTCATCTTGTGGAACGCCTTCGTTGTGGAGGTAAAGATCGGCGAGATTGTACTGCGCCTGCGAGTCACCGGATTCGGCAGCTTGGCGATACCAATGGGCGGCCGCGCCATGATCCTGAGCGACCCCGAGACCGTGATCGTACATGTAGCCAAGATTTACTTCGGCGGCGGCATCGCCTGCCTGGGCGCCTTTTGCAAAGAAACGAAATGCTTCGGCATAATCCTGCCAAACGCCGCAGCCCTTGAAGTAAAGGATGCCTAGGTTGTAAAGGGCCGGAGCGTACCCTCGATCGGCAGCGGCTTGCAGCCAGTACAAAGCAGCGCCGGCATTCGGCTGCGTGCCCCATCCGGCCAGCGAGGCCACCGCAAGATTTACCATCGCTGCCGGACGCCCGCCGCGCGCCTCCCTTTCAAAAATCTTGTATGCTGCCCGCGTCGGGCGTTCCGGGGAGAGGCCACGCACCCTACCAGCATAGGCCGCCGCCTCCTGCCGGCGCGTTTGGTCGCCGTTCCGCTCCGGGATTGCGCTCACGCGAACCGAATTTCCTTCCTGCACGATCAAGGAAGCCAGGTCGGACGGAGCACAGGCAGACGGAGTCGAGGCCACCTTTTGTTGGGCTCGAACCCGGTTCGGAAGGCACCAAAAGGCTAAAACGGCCAGGAAGCAGTAGCTGCTGATGCGGCGCAACACCGGAAAAATGGATTTTGCTTCAAGTACATTCATACTTCCCCCTTCGAGTCGCGAGAGCGACAAAAAGCTGAAGGCAAGAGGCTCTAGGATAGAACTTCTACCTGTAGAACATCTGCCTACACGCATAGACGTTCTATCTATGGAAATGTTCCATGAAAAATACGGCGAAGAAGCAGATTTCGTGAGAATTATTCGTAGCGCAGGGCGGAGGATGGATTGACCCGTGTTGCCCGGCGGGCGGGAATCCAGCAGGCGATCAGGCCTACGAGAAGGAGCAGGCCGGACACGGAGACAAATGTGAGGCGGTCGTACGGGGAAACACCCCAAAGCTGGCTTACCAGCACCCGGGAGAGCGCGAAACTCACGCCCAGCCCGATGATGATGCCCGCCAGCAGCAACTGCAATCCCTTTCGCAGCACCATCTTCAGGACATCGGCTCGTGCGGCACCCAGGGCTATGCGGAGGCCGATTTCGTGTGTCCGGCGCGACGTAGTGTAAGCAATCACGCTGTAAACACCGATGCTGACTAACACCAAACCGATGACGGCAAATATGGTGACCAGCCAGAGCCCGAAGCGCGGCTGGGCAAACGTAAAGAGATTGAGAAAGTATTCAAGAGTTTCGGGTTGCGCCATGGCCACGCTCGGATCGGTGGCCCAAATTTCCTTGCCGACGGCTTTGATCATGGACTTGGGCTCGTTCGTGGTACGCACGAGGATGCCGCGCATGAATGATCCGGTAACAGTATAGGGAATCCAGACTTCCGGCCAGAGCGGTTCCTGCAAACCCTGATTTCGCACATCGGCCACCACACCGATCACCTCAAACCAAGGCTCGTTCAAGGGATCTGAAAACTCTTTCAGCTCCTTCAACTGGATGCGGCGGCCGATGGGATTTTCGTCTCCGAAGTAGCGGCGCCGAAACGTTTGGTTGATGACCGCGACCTTCCGGGCGTCATTGACTTCGGCCTCGGTGAAAGAACGACCATCAAGGAATTGAATTCGGAGCACCGAGAAATAATCCTCGCTGCAAAGCTGAAATAGGGTGTTCCATTTTTCCGTGTGCGCTTTGCCGGGGACTTCCACTTCACTGCGAATTCCGCCGTAAGGCGGAAGCGTGCTGGTTTCCGCTGCGAAGGCAATACCAGGCACGGACTTCAAACGGGCCAGGAGGGGCCGGAAAAAAGATGTGAGTTGAGCAGCGGTCTTATAGTGCCCCGACGGCAGCGGAATACGCGCAGTCAGAACATGATCCATCCGCAAACCAAGAGACACTTCCTGAAGAGCGACGAAGCTGCGCATGAACAGACCGGCAGTGAAAAGCAGCGCGAGTGAGAGGGCCACTTCCAGGACGATTACGGCATTCCGCAGTCCGGCGCGGCCAACCGTTCGGCCGACCCCTTTGCCGGTGTCACGGAGCGAATCGTGGAGGTCGCAGCGCGAAGCCTGGAGCGCAGGAACTAGGCCGAAGAGAAACACCGTGCCAACGCCAACAACCAACGCGAAGAGAAGGACCGCTCCATTCATTGCGATGACGGTTTCGGAGGCAATGGTGAACTCAGGAATCACCGCGGCAAGAGTTTTCACGCCGGCCCAGGCGAGAAAAATTCCGAGCATCGCGCCGCTGATTGCCAGAAGAAAGCTTTCAGCAAGCAGTTGGCGTACGACACGGAAACGGCTTGCTCCCAGGGCTGCACGCACAGCAAATTCTTTTTCACGAGCGGTTGCCCGGGCAAGCAAGAGATTGGCAACATTGCCGCAGCCGATGAGGAGGAGAAGTCCCACTGCTGCCAGGAAAACATACAGGCTGTTGCGAAAACGCGGGGAGAGTACCGCAGAGCCGAAGGATAGAACCTCCATGGTAAAATGCTTTGGATATTCTTTCGGGTAAACCGCGGAGAGCCGCTGGGCGATGACGGCGAGATCCGCTGACGCTTGGTGAGCGGTCACACCAGGTCTGAGATGGGCGACAACTCCCCAGTGCCGAGGGAAATCGCCTTCCCTTAGAACCCTCGGCTCGTCCGGCCCGCGCGGCATCCACAGATCGGCGCCACCCCAGGCAAAGCGCGGCGCGGCAATGCCAACGAGCGTGCGGGAAACACCGTTCAGCGTAAACGTCTTGCCGATCAAGGAAGGATCGGAATTGAACTTGCCAACCCAGGTGGCATGACGCAGGACGAAAACAGGGGGAGCGCCAGACTGATAGTCGGCGGCCTCGAGGGAGCGCCCGAGGAACGGGGCAACGCCAAAGAACTCAAAGGTGCCTGAAGTAACGTAGTTGCCGCCCAATTGCAGATTGCCATCGCCGGCCGTGTAGACAATGTCATCCTCGAGGTTGGCCACCATGCCATCAAACACATGGTTCTGCTTCATGAGGTCCTGAAATTCGGCAAACAAAAAGGCGCCGCGCCAACGGTCGGCCTGGTCCTGATCGTGGAGTCTAATCGTCACGAGGTGCCGCGAGTCTTTGTAGGGCAAGGGCTCGAAGACAGCGTTGTCAACCACGCTAAAGATGGCGGTGGATGCGCCAATTCCGAGGGCCAATGCGAAAATGGCGATGAAAGCGAAGTGGCGATCCTTTGCAAGGCCTCGAAAGGCGATGCGGAAGTCTCGCGCAAGAATCTCTAGGTGATTCTCCCACCGTGCCTCGCGGCATTCTTCCTTGAAGCGCTCAACCCCGCCGAATTCGATGGAGGCGCGTCGGCGCGCTTCCTCGTGGGGGAACCCGGCTGCGATATATTCGGCGGCTTGCTGCTCAACGTGGAATTGCAGCTCCGAGTCGAGCCGGCGCTCGGTCAGCGATTTGTGCCAGAGACGGCGGAGCCAGCGCATGGCGAGCCTCCTACCCCGCAGTCCGGAGAATCAGGGCAACTGCGTCGGAAAGCCGCTCCCAGTTCAGCATTTCAGTTTCGAGTTGGGCCCGGCCTTTCCGCGTCAGCTTGTAAACCTTCGCCTCGCGGCCCGTGCTGGTGTCCTTCCACTCCGCTTCCAGCCAGTCGCGTTCCTCGAGCCGGTGCAGCGCGGGATAAAGGGACCCCTGCGGAACCTGAAAGAAGTCTTTGGATATTTGCTGAATCCGCTGGGAGATAGCGTAGCCGTGAATGGGGCCGCCAGCCACCACCTTGAGAATCAGCATGTCGAGAGTCCCCTTGAGGAACTCTGCTTTTTCCTGAGGCATCGTAGACACCTAGCTATGCTACCTGTCTAAGTTCTACATGTAAGCCTAACTCTGTCTATTGTCAAGAAAATTCGCGAGCGAAAAGCAGGCGGACTGAGGTTCGCCCGCTCTTCAATACAAGTGAGGAAAACTTCTCAGTTGCCGGAGCCGGACGTGGTGGAGGCAGCGGGGGCGCTGGGGGCGTAGTAGCCGTTGCGCGTGCGTGCCATGAGTTTGCCGCGGCCTCGCGGTGGAATTACTTCGACGGAGACGGCACGGAAGCTGCCGTCCCGGTTCGCGTTGGTGGGATAGTAGGCCAGCGTGTACTGATTGCGAATGTCGTGAGCGACCTGCTGGCAAATGTTGTGCACGTCCTCGACGTTTTCCGGGAAATAGGCCAACCCGCCGGAGGCAATCGCGATTTGTTCAAGGGCCCGCTTGGCGCGCTTGGCGTTCTTCTTGCTTTCCTGGCTGAGCAAGCCGATCGTGTAGATTACCGTGGGGGTTTTCTGGATTTCGCGAATGGTTTTTTCCAGCGAATTGTGGCTGGCATTGTCTTCCCCGTCGGTGACCACCAGCAACACTTTCTTGTCCTTTGAACCCTTCTTGAGATGGTCCAGCGAGCCGATAATAGCGTCGCGAAGCGCGGTGCTTCCGCGTGAATCGATCCGCTCCAGCGCTTCTTTCAGCTCCGGGATGCTGCTGGTGAAATCCTTGTCCAGGTCGAGATAGAAGTCGTCATTGAAGTTCACGACAAAGGCCTCATCCCGCGGATTGCTGGCTTGCACCAGGGTGAGCGCCGCTTCGTTAACGCGCGGCCGCTTCTCGCGCATGCTGCCGCTGTTATCGATGACCAGCCCCATGCTGACCGGCACGTCTTCGCGCTTGAAAACGGAGAGTTTCTGCTCGACCTTGTCCTCGAAGACCCGGAAATTTTCCTGCTTCAGTCCGTCGGCAAACCGCTGCCGGTCGTCGAGCACCGTGGTGTGTAGCACCACGAGGTTCACGTCGACTTTAATGCTGGAACCCTGCTTGCCTGAATTCGAGGCCTGGCCCGGGGGCGGAGGCGGGAGCGGGCTTGGCACCGGAAGCTGCGCCGATGCCGACGATGCCAGCAGGACGACCGCGCACAGCAAAATGGATAAAGTCTGCACCCAGCAAAGAACGCGGGGCCGCAAGCTAATGGCTGGGAGCGTAGTAACCCGTCTTTGAAAAGACGCTAAGAGGCGGGAGTCCCTTGGGTGCACGCAATTTGATTTTGACCTTGCGCCAGCGCGCGTCGTGGGCCTTGTTGCTTGGTCGATAGCCGAGCACATATTGGTTTCGCAGCTCCATGCCGATTTTTGAAGCGATGTCCGGAAGCTCATCCAACTTCTCCACCGCGAATACGCGGCCACCGGTCATCTCCGTTACTTCACTGAGAAGCGACGGGCCGGCAAGTTCTTCCGGCGACCGGTTGCGTGAGCCGATGGGATCAAAGATGCCGATCGCATAGAGCTGGGTGTCCGCTTCCTTCACCAATCGCTTGATGTCGCTTTCGTTGTACCTACTATGATTATCGCCTCCATCCGATAAGATGAGCAAGGCGCGTTTGGCGTTGTGTGCACCCCTCATCTGGCTGAGGCCAAGATAGAGGGCGTCGAGAAGCGCAGTGCGGCCCTTCGGCGCGGTCAGCATCATGCGGCTCTGCAAATCTTCCACGCTGTTGGTGAAGGAACTGCTCAGCTCGGCGCGCTCATTGAAGCTCACAAGGAAAAACTCATCCTGCTGATTGGCGGTCTTGAAAAATTGCACGGCAGCTTCCCGCGCCTTGCCGACTTTGTTGGACATGCTGCCGCTGAAATCGAAAATCACGCCAATGGAGATCGGCACATCCTCCGCGGAAAAGGTGACAACCTCCTGCTCAATGTTATCTTCAAACACCCGGAAATTATCCGGCTCAAGCCCCGTGACCAGCCGGTTGTAAGGATCCGTTACGGTGACGTTCAATAATGCGAGGTCGACATCCAGTTTGATAAGCTGGCGCGGTTTGATGGAAACTCCGGGCGTATCCCTGCGAACGTCATCTTTCTTCACTTCCTCGCGCTTGGCTTCGTCTCTGGGCTTGTTTTCGTCCGACGTGGACTGTGCAGCGAGGGAAAATCCGGCTGGCAGGGCGAACAGACATACCGGCAGCAGAACTCGAAAGGACAGAATAAGGACCCGAAAACCTGGCGCATCGCGTTTCACGGCACCCTCTACATCCCGGCCAACTGGGACGGCCGCGCGGCTCGGACTAACCGGAATTCTATCACTCGGCTTCGCGAAAACAAGTTCAATTACTTGCTGTGCCGTATTGAACAGTTTGATGGGCCGGTCGGAGCGAGCGGCGTGTGTTAGCATCGCCCCACGGGCACTCTCCCGTTTGTGTAGGACCGGCCCGGAAGCTCTGTTATTCCCGGTACACGGAGAGCAAGAAGCGATGAGTTCGGCCAAAGTAGTCGTAGTCATTCCTGCGCGGTATGGCTCCACGAGGCTGCCCGGGAAACCACTGGTGTTGCTCGCGGGAAAGCCGATGATCCAGCGCGTATTCGAACGAGCCAAACTTTCGAAACACGTCCACCACGTAATTGTGGCTACCGATGATGAACGTATTGTGAAAGCGGTGCAAGAGTTCGGCGGCGAAGCCAAAATGACGCGCCAGGATCACCGCACGGGAACGGAGCGCGTGGCGGAGGTGGCCGCCCACGTGGAAGGGGACGTCTTCGTGAACGTCCAGGGAGATGAGCCACTGTTGGATCCTGCGGCGGTGGACGCAGCCGTAAATTCCCTGCTGGAAGAGCCCCAGGCATCGATCAGCACCGTCGCGACAGCGATCAAAACCCCGGCGGACATCATGGATCCCAATGTCGTGAAGACCGTGCTCGATTTCGAAGGCAATGCGCTCTATTTTTCACGCGCCCCCATCCCCTGGGTCCGCGATACCGCAAGCAAAATCCACGTGCAGCACTTGAAGCATCTTGGGCTCTACGTTTTTCAGCGTGAGGCCCTGCTGGAATATCCGACCCTGCCGCAAGGTGAACTCGAAAAGATCGAGCAACTCGAGCAATTGCGCTGGCTGGAAAACGGCTGGAAGATTCGCGTTGCGGAAGTAGCCCACGATGCGGTCAGCGTGGACGCCCCCGAAGACGTCGCGCGCGTGGAAAAACTCCTGCAAAAGTAAAACCGCCCGGCGGGAACTCCGCCGGGCGCAATACCGCAATATCAATCCTTCCTCAGGGCTGCCGCGATAGTGAGCCAGCGATCACACGGACGCGGTTGGGATCCGTGCCGGCCTCCGCGCCGACCAGAAACACGGCATTCGAATCCACGGCGTAGGCCGTAAAATCGAACGTCCTCGCCGATGGGAAGTTGGTTGTCACCGAGAGCGTGTTTGGACCGGTGCCTGGCGCGGTGATGGTGAGCGGTCCTTTGAACTGAATATCGAAGAATTGCGTCCCCGTTCTGAACTCGTTGAAATCCATGATGCCGCTGGCGTTATTCCCGGAGGCCGAAGTCAACTTCATTTGCCCGACAAAGTCCTCCTCATCGCTGCTTACGCCGGTCCAGACGAACGCGAAGTCGCCCGCAAGCGAAGCGGGCGAGATCGGGCCGGCGGTCTGCGTCAGAAACGTTCCGTCGCTTGTGATGCCGCCGTCCGTCTCTTGAAAAACTGCCTGCGTTGGCGAAATCAAATAGAAAATGAAGGAAAAAGTTCCGGCGTTGGAGTCCGTCCATGTTGCGGTACCGCCGCCCAGCCCATTGGCATCGACAGTATAAGTCCCGGTGACTGTGCCGCCCTGCGACGGAAGGAGCGTAAGGCCTCCATTGTTGTTCTCATCGAGAA
>Ga0209056_10006507_pt1 | contig 12065 bp, 6 predicted proteins | sample GraSoiAngelo_114_FD_185876 | JGI IMG/M metagenome (GOLD analysis project Ga0209056, IMG submission 185876) | Grasslands soil microbial communities from the Angelo Coastal Reserve, California, USA - 14_0903_13_40cm (SPAdes) (version 2) | ecosystem: Environmental > Terrestrial > Soil > Grasslands ... | reverse complement strand
CCGATTTCTGGGCCGGCGAGATACTTGAGAAGGCCGGGTTTGCGCAACGGCGGGTGGATCTCGATGTGAAAATGGAAACCGGGATACGCCCTGTCCGTGGGCGCCTGGTGCAGTACCATCACATAGGGAAACGACATCCGCCAGAGATTGTCGAGCCGGATCAGCGTCTCGCGCAAGACGATCGCAAAGTCGCTCAGCTCGGAGGCGCTGAGATGCGCAAGGCTCGCGCGTGTCTCGCGTGGCGCGACGTACGTCTCGTACGGGTAGCGCGCGAAATAGGGAATGAACGAGAGTGCTGACCCCTGGTCGCGCCGGACCAGCAGTCGCCTGCCGTCCGCTTCCTCGGCGGCAATGATGTCCTGAAACAGCGGCCGGTCGTGCTCCGCTAGGTACGCGGCCTGCGCTTCGGCTTCGAGCTCGATGGTCTTGAACACGAAGTTGGTCGCGTAAATCTGGCAGTGCGGGTGCGGATTGCTCACGCCGACGACTTCCCCCTTGTTTTCGAATACCAGCACGTGGCGCACCCCCGCCCGGGCGCCGAGCTCGCGGTACTGCGCTTGCAGCGCTTGCAGGAGCCCGAGGACGTCGGCTTCCGGCAATTGGGCGAGTGTGAGATCGTGTCGCGGCGAGTAGCAGACGACGCGCGACACCCCGTGCGCAGGGCTGTTGCGGTAGATACCGTCTGGCGGAGCCGGGGGGGGGACCGGCGCGGTGAACGCAACACAGGGGTGATCGTTGTCGAACACGAACACGCCACTGTACTGCTCGTTGCGTTCGCCGGAGCTGCGCACGTTCCCGGGACAGAGGTAGCAATCCGCGACGTAGCGCGGCAGGCTGGTGTGCGCGGCATCCGCCACGCGCTCGCCTTGCCAGGGCCGCTCGTTGCGATGCGAGGACACGATTACCCACTCGCGCCGCAGTGGATGCCAACGCTGTTCCCAGACCATGTCCCTCTCGGTTTGACAAGACGCCGGAGCGAGCCGAGTATCGCCGGGATGATACGACACGGCAAGGACGGCTATGAGCCGCGGCCGGAGCACCACTTCACCTTTGGTCTCTGGACCGTCGGCAATCCCGGACGCGATCCATTCGGTGAGCCGGTCAGGCCGGCGCTCGCGCCGACGGCGATCGTGCGCAAGCTCGCCGCGCTCGGCGCGTACGGCGTGAATCTGCACGACAACGATCTCGTCCCCTCGGGCGCCAGCGCGGCGGAGCGCGATAAGATCGTGCGCGAGTTCAAACAAGTGCTCGCCGATACGGGCATGAAAGTGCCGATGGCCACGACGAATCTCTTCTCGGACCCGGCGTTTCGCGACGGCGCGTTCACCAGCCGCGATCAGCGCGTGCGCGCCTACGCGTTACAGAAAACGATGGGGGCGATCGACCTCGGCGTTGAGCTCGGTGCTACCACGTACGTCTGCTGGGGTGGAAGGGAAGGCGTCGAAACCAACGCGGCCAAGGATCCGCGCACGGCACTCGCGTGGTACCGCGACGCCATCAACTACCTGTGCGAATACGTGCGGTCACAGCGCTACGATCTGCGCTTCGCGCTCGAGGCAAAGCCGAATGAACCGCGGGGCGACATCTTCCTGCCGACCACCGGCCACATGCTCGCTTTCATCTATACGCTCGATCATCCCGAGATGGTGGGCGTCAACCCCGAAGTCGCCCACGAACGGATGGCGGGGCTCGATTTCTCCCACGCCGTCGCCCAGGCGCTCGAAGCCGGCAAGCTGTTTCACATCGATCTGAACGGGCAACAGGTTGGCCGCTACGACCAGGATCTTCGCTTTGGCAGCGACGACCCCAAGGGCGCGTTTTTCCTGGTCAAGCTGCTCGAGGACGCGCAATGGCCCGGTATGCGCCACTTCGATAGCCACGCTTACCGAACCGAGGATGAAGCGGGCGTGTGGGACTTTGCCGCCGGCAGTATGCGGACCTATCTGATCTTCAAGGACAAGGTCGCCCGCTTCCATGCGGATCCGGAAATCCAGCAACTGCTCGCCGAGGTTGACGGTGGCAAAGCCGGCGCGCGCGTCGCGTTCAATGAGCTTCGCAACACGAAGTTCGATCTCGCGGCGCTGCGCTCGCGGGGCTACGCGTACGAGCGACTCGATCAGCTCACCATGGAGCTCTTGTTGGGAGTGAGATAGGTGGCGGCGCCGGCTGATCTCTTTCTCGGCCTCGACATCGGTACCAGCAGCGTCAAATCCATTCTCATCAGTCTAGACGGCAGCGTCGCAGCCGTGGCGACCGCTCCACTGTCACTCGACACGCCAGAGCCCGGCTGGGCGGAGCAGGATCCCGAGGCCTGGTGGGATGCCGCCCGCGCGGCGATCCGGGACGCGCTGGCGCGGCGCGCCGGTACGCGTGTCGCGGGGATTGGGATCTCCGGCCAAATGCACTCGTCCGTCTTTCTCGACAAGCGCGGTGCGGTGATCAGGCCGGCGCTGCTGTGGTGCGACGGCAGAACGACGGCGGAGTGCCGAGAGATCGTGACGCGCGCCGGCGGCGAGACGCACCTGCGCGAGTGGGTGTCCAACCCCGCGCTGGAAGGCTTTACGCTGCCGAAGGTGTTGTGGCTGCGCAACCACGAACCCGCCGCGTTCGCGCGACTCGCCACCGTGCTGCTCGCCAAGGATTTCGTGCGGCTGCGCCTGACGGGCACAGTCGCCACCGAGCCCTCCGACGCGTCGGGCACGCTCATGTTCGATCCCGTCCACCTGTGTTGGAGCCGGGAGATGCTGGACGCGGTCGAGCTCGCGCCGTCATTGCTTCCCGAGGTAGCTGGATCATCGGCCGTGCTCGGCCACGTCACCAAGGAAGCTGCCGCCCTGACGGGGCTCGCGGCCGGCACGCCGGTGGTGGGGGGTGGAGCGGACAACGCGTGCGGTGCGGCAGGCGTGGGCGCGATCACTCCCGGCGAAGCGGTGTCGAGCTGGGGCACATCCGGAACCGTACTGGCTCCCACGGCGCAGCCTCGCGTGGATCCGAAGCTGCGAGCGCACACGTTCTGTCACGTCGTGCCCAATGTCTGGTACGTGATGGGCGTCGTCTTGTCGGCCGGCGGAGCGTTCGCCTGGTATCGTGATCAGTGCGCGCGCGATCTGCCGGATGGGGATCGAGACACGCAGCTCGTCGAGGAAGCGGCAACCGTGCCCCCGGGGGCTGACGGTGTGACGTTCCTTCCCTACCTCCAGGGAGAGCGGACGCCGCATCGGGACGCGTCCTTGCGGGCCGCGTTTACGGGGCTCAGTCTGGCACACACCCGCAATCACATGACGCGCGCTGTACTGGAGGGCGTGTGCTTCGCACTGCGCGACTCACTCACCATTCTCCAGGAGCTTGGGCTTGCCCCAGGTCATCTCCTGCTGACGGGTGGAGGCGCGAAGAGCGCGTTTATTCGGCAGTTGCAGGCAGATGTTTTTGGTCTTCCCGTCACGACCGTCAATCGCGAAGAGGGCGGGGCGTACGGCGCGGCGCTGCTCGCGGCAGTGGGAACGGGAGCGTTTCCCGATCTCAAGACCGCGGCGCAGCGGACCCTCACGCGCCAGGCGCTCACGCCACCGAACCCAGAGATCCACAGAACGTATGAGCCCATCTATGACCGGTTCCGGAAACGCTTGGTTGCCGCGCGCTAAACCCCGGGGCGTGCCCTCGGGGCTAGCCGCGCTCGTGTGTTTCGCGACCCTGGCCGCGTGTCGCTCCGCGCAGACCGGGGACTATCAGAATCCCGACCTGCCGTTCGAGCATCGCGTGGCCGATCTCGTGGCCCGGATGACGCTCGAGGAAAAAGTCTCGCAGATGCAGGACGTCGCGCCGGCAATCACGCGCCTCGGCATTCCCCGATACAACTGGTGGAACGAGGCGCTGCACGGCGTCGCGCGCTCTGGGTTAGCGACATCGTTTCCGCAGGCGATTGGGCTCGCCGCCACCTGGGACGATTCGCTGATCTTCCGCATGGCGACTGTCATCTCGGATGAAGCTCGTGCGAAGCATCACGAGTACGTACGCCGTGGCTCACGCGAGCGCTATCAGGGACTCACCTTCTGGTCGCCGAACATCAATCTGTTCCGCGATCCGCGCTGGGGCCGCGGCCAGGAGACATACGGGGAGGACCCGTTCCTCACCGGCCGGCTCGCCGTGCAGTTCATCCGTGGGATGCAGGGCGATGACCCGAAATACCTGAAGACGGTCGCGACCGTGAAGCATTTCGCCGTGCACTCGGGGCCCGAGCCCGCGCGCCACACCTTCGACGCGGTCGTCAGCGAGCGCGATCTGCGCGAGAGCTATCTGCCGCACTTCGCCGCCGGCATCCGGGAAGGCCACGCCTACTCGCTGATGTGCGCCTACAACCGCGTGGACGGGAGCCCCGCGTGCGGGAGCGATGTCCTGCTCAAGGACATCCTGCGAGGCGAGTGGGGCTTCTCGGGCTACGTCGTGTCGGACTGCGGCGCCATCAACGACATCTACGAGCGCCATAAGGTCGCACCGACGGCTGCCGCCGCGTCGGCTCTGGGTGCGAAAACGGGAACTGATCTCGAGTGCGGCAGAGTCTACGCGAACCTCGTAGCCGCCGTGCGACAGGGACTGATCACCGAGCAGGCGATCGACACCGCGGTGCGCCGGCTGTTTCTGGCCCGCTTCCGGCTCGGCATGTTCGATCCGCCCGAGCGGGTGCGCTGGGCGCAGATCCCGATCCGCGTGCTTGACCAGCCGGCGCACCGCGCGCTCGCCCGTCAGGTGGCGCGCGAGTCCATCGTGCTCCTCAAGAATGCAGGCAATCTGCTGCCGCTCCGCAAAGACCTCGGGACCATCGCCGTCATCGGGCCGAACTGCGATGACCGGCGCATGCTGCTTGGCAACTACGAGGGAGCCCCCGCCGATTCGATCACGCCGCTACGCGGCATCCGCGAAGCTGTGTCGCCCGGCACGCGCGTGCTCTACGCCCGCGGCTCGGACCTGGTTGTTGCCGGCGACTCGGGGTTTGGCGAGGCGGTCCGCGTGGCTGAGCAAGCGGACGCGGTGGTGCTCTGCCTTGGCCTCAGTCCGCGGCTCGAGGGTGAGGAGATGCATGTAGAGATCCCCGGATTCCGTGGCGGCGATCGCACGCGCATCGACCTGCCGGACGCGCAGGAGCGATTGCTCGAGCGCATCGTTGCCGTCGGCAAACCCACCGTGTTCGTCCTGATGAGCGGTAGCGCCGTCGCCGTGAACTGGGCGCAGGAGCACGTCCCCGCGATCATCGAAGCGTGGTACGGTGGCCAGGCGGCGGGGAGCGCGCTCGCCGACGTGCTATTCGGCGATTACAACCCGGCCGGGCGGCTGCCGGTGACGTTCTACAGGAGCGTGAACGACCTGCCGGCCTTTGACGACTATCGCATGGCAGGGGGTGGTCGCACCTACCGCTTTTTCAAAGGCACGCCACTCTACCCGTTCGGCTACGGCTTGAGCTACACCACCTTCGCATACAAGAACCTGCGCACGAGCGCGGCGACACTGCGCGCCTCCGACACGGCTGTAGTTCGGGTTGACGTGACGAACACTGGTCAGCGTACTGGGGACGAGGTCGCGCAGCTCTACGTGCGCCACCTCGGCTCGCGCGTGGAGCGACCGAATGAGGATCTGCGGGGCTACCGACGCATCACGCTCAAACCGGGCGAGACACGCACCGTGGAATTCTCCCTTCCGGCGGCCTCGTTGGCTTACTGGAATTCCGACTTACACCGGTGGGTGGTCGAGACGGAGCCCGTGGAGCTCGCCGTAGGCGCCTCGTCGGCAGACATCCGCGTGCGTCGCAGAATTCAGGTGCAGAGCCGCTAGAGGCCAGAGGCTATTTCGCGAGCGGGTCCGGGCGCAGCTGGAACTTGACCACCTTGCTCGTCGTCCCCCTGCCGCCTTCCATGTGGAAGGGCGCGCGCGTGCTCACCGTCGCCCACAGCCCCCTCCCCTTCCACCCCGCGCCGGGATCGTCGACGCGGCCGTCCAGCCATTTCGTGTAAAACCCCATCGGATAGGGAACGCGCAGCACGATCCACCTGCCGTCCTTCAACACCAAGAGACCCTCAGACTCGTTCCCGGTATTGATGGGCACGTTCTCGCCCAGGCCGAGAACCCCGAACTGATCGACCCACGTGTAGTAGCTCGCTTCGGCGCTGCCCGGATCCGTTACGCCACCGAGCTGGGGCAACGGCTCCGCGTAGAACGTCCAGCCCTCGGGGCAGTGCTGACCCGTGGTGGTCGGCCCGTTCAGCGGGCCCTTGCACTTGCGGCGGTCGAAGCTCGCCATGTGCCCGCTCGCGAGCGCAGTCCAGTACACCCCGTTGCGATCGACGTCGCCGCCGCGGGGCGAGAAGCCTTGGGCCGGCTTCCCAGACGCGTCGAGCGGCAGCTCATAGAGCTCCGCCAGCGCCGTCTCGGGGGGATTGGGGCCGGGAACGAGTCGGATCACGGCGCCGGGGAATCCCAAAGTGGTCCCCCACACCGAACCGTCGGGAGCGGGGGCGACGGCGTAGAGACCCGCCGCGATCCGCTTGTCCTTCGTCGGATCGACGGGCTGATCGGGCTCCACGTAGTCGTCGCGCTTTCCGTTGCCGTTGGTATCCAGGATCAGCGCGGTCCAGCCCTGCGACCGCTCCTCGTCACCCGTTTCGTCGAACAGCTTCGTGTTCAGCCAGCCGACCACCGGGCCGCCACCCGAGGTCCACAACGTTCGGTTCGCGTCTTCGGCGAACATGAGATGATGCGTGCTGAAGCACGTGCCGATGTGTGTGAGCTTCCCGGTTCTCGGATCGTAGACCGCGAGGTGGCGGCCGGCGCGGTTCAGCGGAAAAGCCCGAGCCGAGGGATGGCTCGAGCCCGCTTTGCAGAACGGTGGGTTGTCGGGCGGGCGCACGGTGGAGGTGATCCACACGCGACCGCGTTCGTCGAGCATCGGGTTGTGTACGTTGTTTTTGCTCGTCCAGATGACTTCGTTGCCCCAGTACGGCGACGGCTGGGGCATCGAAGCAGCGGCGGCGGGCTGCGTGTTCGGATCGCGCACCGTCAACGGCACGCGGCTCACCGTGTTCCGCACCGGGTCGAGCACCGGCAGGTAGTCGGCGCTCAGCTCCAGCGCGCCGTAGAGCTTGCCGTTCGCATTGAGCGCGGGATTGCGCCGGTCGGTCGAGACCTCGTCGTGGAGATACGCCTTCGGGTCCGCCCAGTCCCACTCGGTAATGACGATGTTGCGCTCGATGCCCTGCGGCCGGGGGGGAGTCTGTGGGACTTCGCCGGCGGCGATGCGGTCGGTCCAGTCGGCGAACATCGCGAGTGCCCGCTCTATGCCGAGCTGGCCCAGTGTCCCGATCATCTGGCCGCCCGCCTGTCCCGACTGGAGCCGCCGCTCCCACGCGGCCCTCGAGGTGGGGAAAGCCCCTAGAGCCTGGGGGATCACCCGCGTTCCCTTGCTGCCCAGTTGATGACAGGCCATGCAGCCACCCGACTTCATGATGCGCAGCCATTCGGCCTGGCTCTTCACGTGCGGCGCCGTGGCGTTCCCATCCGCGCCCGCCCCGGTGGTTGCGAACTCGCTCTTGTTCGGCACACGAATCAGGGAGAACCAGAAACCCGCGGGATAGTATTCGGCCGCCGCGCGCGGGTTGGTCGCCGGGACTGCGGTCAGGTTCACGATCCTCCCCGGTGACGCCGGCACTTTCGGCCCGTCGACCAGCCCGTAGCCGCGCACCCAGACACGGTAGGTGGCCTTGGGGAGGTCCGGTATCACGTACTGCCCGCGGTCATCGGTAACCACGATCCTCGCGAATCGCGTGGGGAGCTCCGTGGTTTCCGCGATCACCCAGACGCCGGCTTCGGGTCCGGCGGGGCCGCTCACGACTCCTCCGATGTCGTCGGTGTCGATGCGGACCGTTTGGCTCGCGACCTCGCGGGCGCTGGCGCAGGCCAGGCAGGTCAGGAGGACGAACGCCAGGACTTTCTCGAGCTTCATAGGGCCTTCCTCATATTAGAGGCCGATCTCGAGCTTGGTGACCGACGCGGGCGGGAATGTGTAGGCGAGCGTGGCCCCCCCGCCGCGCGCCGGCACGTCGGCTGACGTGGGCGCGACGACGTTCGGCGCGGTGAACGTGTTCACGTCGTGTACCGTGTGTGCGGCGAGAGTTGTGGCGCGCACAGACTGAGCCGCCCCACCACGCAACGCGATCTCCGTTTCGCGCGCCTCCGTGAGGGAGGGGTTCGTAACGGTGAGCGTGAGCGTCTTCTCCCGCAGCGACGCCGAGCCGTTCAGGCCCCACAGCCCCTGCGCGGCGCCTTGCTTGTCGGTCCACGATACCCGCGGGGCGGACCACAGCGTGCGCACCGACGTGGCCCCCTGGTGCGCGGCGTACATCGCGAACACATGGTAACTCGGCGTCACGACGAACTGCGCCTGGTGTGCGAAGAAGAGCGAGTGAATGCAGTTCACGAGCTGCGCCACGTTCGCCATCGCGACCTTGTCGGCATGGCGGTTGAACGTATCGAGCGTCAGTCCGGCGACGAGCGCGTCGCGGATCGTGGATTGCGACTCGAAGAGGTGCGACGGATCGACGAGCGGCGCCGTGCGGTGCCACGCGCCCCATTCGTCCACGACGAGCTTCACACGGTGCTCGCGGTCCGCTTGCCGCATGGCCTGCCAGTGGGCGGTGACGAGTCCCTCCATGCGGTCCGCACTCGCGAGCAGCTCGTACCAGCCGCGGTCGTCGAACGCCACCGCGTCGGCTCCGGCGTCGCCGGCGCTGCAATAGTGGTGCAGTGCCCAACCCCACACCCGATCCAGGGAGCCGCGCTCGGCCATCGCGGCGAAAAAGCGCCGCGTCCATTCGAGGTCCCCACCGTTCGGACCCGAGGCGACGAACCGTAGATCCACGCCGTATTGCGGCACCGCCCACGTCACGAAGCGACGGTACTCGGACGCGTACCCCTCAGGTGTGAAGTTGCCGCCGCACCCCCACGACTCGTTCCCCACACCCCAGTAGACGACGCCGAAGGGGTTGCGGTCTCCTCCCGCGGCGCGGACGTCCGCCCAGCTCGTGCTGCCCGCGGGCGAGTTGCAGTACTCGAGCCACTCCCAAAACGCGCGGGAGGGCAGCGACCGGACGTTGACCGCGAGATACGGCTGCGCGCCGACGAGGCGGCAGAAACGCAGGAACTCACTCGTGCCGAACTCGTTGGGGTCGTAAGTCGCGGGGACGATACCCAGATCCTTGTAACGCGGGTCGTCGCTCCAGAAATTGGTGCGCCGCGGGCGCCGCGCCCGCGGGCCGACACCGTCCCGCCAGTCGTAGGAATCGGCGAAGCAGCCACCCGGCCAGCGGATCACGCTCGGCTTGATAACGCGCAGCGCCTCGGCGAGCGCGCGCCGCACGCCGGCTACGTTCGGGACCTTCGAGCCTTCGCCGACCCAGACGCCATCGTAGATCACGCCGCCCAGGTGTTCGGTGAAGTGCCCGTAGATCTCGGGCGCGATGGTGCCGATCGGCTCGTTCAGCAGGACTTCGACGTGGGCGTCAGGGAGGCGTGCGCGGCGCCGTGGAGTGAGTGGAGGACCCAGCACCGCAAGCCCGGCTGTCCCGGCCGTCCGGATAAACTCGCGCCGCCGCACTAGCGCAGCGCCTCCGCAGCCTGCTGCGACCAAGCGACCCATTCGCGCCCCGAGTGCCTGAGATCGCAGCGGCAGATCGGCTTGCGGAGTGGTCCCCGGATGTAAGGCCCGAGTTTCTCGCCCGTACTCGGGTTGACGTAGCCGTAGTCGACGGGCGGACCGTGATCGATCTCAGCAAGGGTGGTGTCGAACAGGTACGAAAGACCGAAACTCAGGCAGCGATCCGCCCCTCCGATCTCGAGGCGCGGGGTGTACCCCACGTCAATCAAGCGCTCGTTGTACTCTCCAGCCGGCTCGAGCGTCAACTCGAAGCGAAAGTCCGGAACTGAGTCGCCGCACGAGAACTCGGCGAACGCGCCGCTCGGCCCGAGCTGTTGCGCCCGCGCCTGCAACATCTCGAGCTGCGCCCGCTGAAAAGCATTGCTGATGCTGTGCGTGAACCCTCCGCCCGGCCGGGTGCCCCGATCGCCAATTGTGATCTTCGGCTCGCTGCCGAGGTCGGGAAGCGCGCCGCTCAAGACGAACCACACGACGGTGGCTGTCACCGTCGTGGCGACGGTTCGCCACGGCGGTAGCCCGCTGTGCTTGGCGCGCCACCCCAGGGACCACACGAGCACCGCGCTCGCTGCGATGAAAATGAACATCCAAAAACCTGCATGCTGGGGTCCGACGTGGGTCCGGAGGGCTACCACGTTGAGAAGCCAGACCGTCAGCACGACGACAGCGGGGAGAAAGATCGCGCGGCGGCGCAGAGCGGGCGGCGAGAGCGGTGTCTGGCTATTCACGCAGGCAACAGTGCTGCACTCGAACGCAGCAGTCAACGGTTCAGCCGCTGGACGGCGTTCAGCGCACACGATAAGCTTTCTCCATCGATCCCCTCTCGCGTCGAGACTGGTTGAAGGTCGTCGGAGCGGCGGGCGCTGGTGCGATGATTCCTGTCCCCACCCGCCCCACCGCCCCCGTGCTGCCGCTCACGTCCACGAGCGAAGTCTTCGTGCCGCCGCGCGGGCGCGCATTCCAGAAGTTCAGCTTCGATTTCCCCGAGCCGTCGGTCGAGTTCAACGGCATGCGGTTCAGCGTGCTCGTCTTCACGCGCGAGAACGCGTACGGGCTCGACGCGAGCCAGATGACCGCGCAGGCGACGGATGCTGGTCTCGACCTGACCGCCGGCGGGCTCGTGTGGGCGGGCGGCCAAGAGCGCGCGCCCGGGCGCGTCACCGCGCGATTTCGAACTGAGGGCGACGCGATCCTGTGCGACGTCAGCGCCGAGATGGACCGGCCCATCAAGGCCGTGACGACCGTCGTGCGGGGCATTCCGCGCGGCAAGCTCTCGAGCGGCGGCGAGCCGTTCGATCCGCGAGACAACGAGATCCTGTGGGGCTACCCGTTCAGCGGCGGTGACCTCTTCGGCGGCAACACGGCCGGCGGCATGGGGACGCCGCTCGCCGTGGTGCAGAGCGGTGAGCAAAGCTTCCTCGCGCTCTCCTCGCTCGACGACCACGTACGGACCAAGCGCTTCTACTTCCAGCCGGGTGAGCAGGGGTACCGCGTCGAGCTGGTGCACGAGGTCGAGGGCTGGCTCGACCAGCCGCGGGTTCAGGTTCCCACGTGGCGCATCGGCCGCGCCACGACGCTCGACGCCGCGGTCGCCCCGCACTACGCGCACCTCGAGCGCGCGTATCACTTCCCGCGCTGGGAGACCCGTCCGGACGTGCCCGCGTGGCTGCGCCGCACGGCGCTCGTCGTCACGCTGCACGGGATGCACTACACCGGCTACGTCTTCAACGATTACGCCAAGATGCTCGAGATCCTGAAATGGACGGCGACTCAAATTCCCGCCGACCGGGTGCTCGCGTTCATCTCGGCGTGGGACGGGCGCTATTACTGGGACTATCCCGAGTATCGAGCCGCGGCCCGCCTGGGGGGCGAAGCCGGATTCCGTCGTCTGGTGAAAGAAGGGCAGCGGCTCGGCTTCCGCATCATGCCGATGTTCGGCGCCAATGCCGCGAACCGCCACCAGCCCTCGTTCGCCGCCATGGCCGACGCGGCCACGGCCAAGGTGGACGGCGACACGATGGACCTGAACTGGGTGGACTGGGACAACGACCGCCACCAGGAGGGGTGGCTCGCATACATGAACCTGGGCGTCGAATCCTGGCGGCGCTGGCTCACCGGCCGCATCGCCGACGCCATCGAGCGCTACGGCGTGGACGCCTACTTCCTCGACATCATCGGCGGCTGGACGAACAACACGCGCGGCGACATGCATGACGGTGCGCGCCGCCTTGTTGCGGAGCTGCGCCAGAAGTACCCGCAGGTGCTGTGCTGCGGCGAGTTCCTCTACGACGCGCTGCTCGAGTTCATCCCGCTCTACCACGTGTACTCGCCGCACGGCGTGCCGTACGCCCGCTTCTTCTCGCACCTCTCG
>Ga0209056_10006506_pt1 | contig 12067 bp, 9 predicted proteins | sample GraSoiAngelo_114_FD_185876 | JGI IMG/M metagenome (GOLD analysis project Ga0209056, IMG submission 185876) | Grasslands soil microbial communities from the Angelo Coastal Reserve, California, USA - 14_0903_13_40cm (SPAdes) (version 2) | ecosystem: Environmental > Terrestrial > Soil > Grasslands ... | reverse complement strand
GCCCTCGGTGGTTTCGCCGGGTTCGACATTGACGTCGGCAATAACATTAATGTAATCGGCGTGGTCCAGTCTGGTATCGATGGTACGCTTGGCCAGGTGAATAACAGCACCTATATCAGCAACATTAGAGATCAGGACGTTCCGCTCGCGGAAGCCTTCTTTGTGTTCATCGATAGCTCTGGAAAGTTAGGCACCAGCCTCGTCGATGCCGCTGGAAACAGGGTCTCGGTACCTGCTTCCCAAGCCAGCAAGCCCCAAGCCATGCTCAATCGCAAAGTTGAGGAATTGCAAGCGACCGTCGCGCAGCTCACGCAGCAGCTCAAAGAGCAGGCCGCGCAAATCCAAAAAGTGAGCGCGCAGCTTGAAGTGAGCAAACCTGCGCCGCAAGTGGTCGTGAACAAACCGTAAAGCTTTGAGTTAGTGCGGCCTTGTGTGCCAGAGCACCAAGGCGGATTGGAAAGGCGTTCGCCGCCGGGGGCGAACGCCTTTACTTTTTTCGGTTCCTCGTGTAGCGGCGCGGGCCCAAGAATCATGCGGCTGGGGACAGGCCGCCTTTACAACTCCGCTTCCCTCGATAGCATCGCCCTTGTAGCGCTCAAGCAGGTCCGCGAACGGTCGGAAAAATTTGCGTAGAACGGATAAGGCCCGGTCAGGTCTTTACTGGGCGGTAGCGGGGACGCCAGTGCGCTCATCCAGCCAGGCATACGCGGAAGTGCATGCTTTCAGGGCGTTCTTCTTTGATGTTTTTTGTTGACACCGCATCTACATTTTTGGCAAAACGCGCGTCGAACGGCCGGAAATGAGTTCTCCAGAGGGAAATCAGGAAAAGCCAAAACAATAAAAGGAAAAGAAGGAAAATTAAGCTAATGAAAACTCGCCTCAAAATATTCACAACGGTTCTGTCCGTGCTTGCCTGCTGTGCGTTTTTGCAAACAATGCAAGCACAATTACCCCCGGAGATACCCGGGAACCCGGACGGGTGCTATCCCGCGTTCACGACGGCGGAAGGGTGCAATGCCCTTCATCAGCTCTTGGGCGGCATAGGAAACACAGCAGTTGGTTGGTATTCCAACTTTTTAGCCGGTGACGCCAGCTTCAACACCAGTGTCGGTGCTGGAGCGCTCGCCCTCACCAGCGGTCTCGGGTCGGGTCAGAATACCGCAGTTGGCACCGCAGCGATGATCCTGAACCTCAGCGGCGATAGCAACGTGGCCGTTGGATCTAATGCGCTCGTCAACAACATGATCGCCGGCGCCAACAATGGTGTCGGCTCCTTTGTGCTCTATAATAATGACTCGAGCGGCGCCGGACTTGCCAACTTCAACAACGCTTTTGGCGCTTTCGCGCTCTCCAGCAACATCGACGGATCCGGCAACACCGCAATCGGTGATGACGCGCTCTCTAATGCCGACGCTAGTAATAACACGGCTGTGGGCGTCGAAGCGGGGGCTGGTATAACGACCGGCAGTAACATTATCGCAATCGGGGCTGGCGTGTCCGGTGTCGACAGTGATCTTGGCGAGCTGGATGACAGCTGCTACATCGGCAACATTTTCAATCAGCCCGTTTCGTCGGACGCCGTCGCTGTGTTCATCGATAGCTCTGGAAAGCTAGGCACCCTCGTCTGTCCCAATGGAAACAGGGTCTCGATACCTGCTTCCCAAGCCAGCAAGCCCCAAGCCATGTCCAATCGCAAAATTGAGCAATTGCAAGCGACCGTCGCGCGCCAGCAAAAGCAAATTGACGCGCTTACTGCGGGCCTGCAGAAAGTGAGCGCCCAGCTCGAAGTGAGCAAACCTGCGCCGCAAGTAGTCACGAACAAACCGTAAATCTGCGAGTTAGTGCGGCCTTGTGTGCCAGAGCACCAAGGCGAATTGGAAAGGCGTTCGCCGCGGGGGCGAACGCCTTTACTTTTTTCGGTTCCTCGTGTAGCGGCGCGTGTCCTCACGCGCAGGCGCGGGCCCAAGAATTATGCGGCTGAGGACAGGCGGCCTCTACAACTCCCCTCCCTCGATAGCATCGCACCTTGTAGCGCTCAAGCAGGTCCGCGAACGGTCGGAAAAATTTGCGTAGAACGGATAAGGCCCGGTCAGGTCTTTACTGGGCGGCAGCGGGGACGCCAGTGCGCTCATCCAGCCAGGCATACGCGGAAGTGCATGCTTTCAGGGCGTTCTTTTTTGATTTTTTTGTTGACACAGCATCTGCATTTCTGGCAAAACGCCTCTTGGGTCTGCTTTTTTGCCTAGGGCTAGGCAAAACGAAAGTATACCATGAACGGCCAGAAATGAGTTCTCCAGGGAGCCGCCTTCGCGAAGGCTACGGCGGGCCAAGGGAAATCAGGAAGGTCAAAACAATCAAAGAAAAAAGGAAAATTAAGCTCATGAAAAATCGTATAACCCTCAAAATATTCACAACGACACTGTCCGTGCTTGCCTGCTGTGCGTTTCTGCCAACAATGCAAGCACAATTACCCCCGGAGATACCCGGGAACCCGGACGGGTGCTATCCCGCGTTCACGACGGCGGAAGGGTGCAACGCCCTTCATCAGCTCTTGGGCGGCATAGGAAACACAGCAGTTGGTTGGTATTCCAACTTTTTAGCCGGTGACGCCAGCTTCAACACCGGTGTTGGCGCTGGAACGCTGGCCCTCACCAGTCGAACAGGGGTCGGGACCGAAGGGAATTCCAATACGGCAGTTGGCACCGCAGCGATGATACTGAACCTCAGCGGCAGTAACAACACCGCCGTTGGAACTAATGCGCTCGTCAACAACATGGTCGCCAGCGACAACACCGCTGTCGGCAACTTTGCGCTCTATAATAATGACTCGACCGGGGCCAGCCTTGGCGAGTTCAACACGTCAGTTGGGAACATCGCGCTGTTTAGCAACACCGACGGCGATCGCAACACCGCCTTGGGTTCTAGAGCACTCCCTGCTAACACAACCGGTTTCGAAAACACAGGAGTCGGTCGTAGTGCGCTCTTATTTAACACAGAGGGCGGCGACAACGTGGCCGTTGGTGTTGACGCGGCTCAGGACAACACAACCGGCAACAACAACACGGCTACAGGAAGTTTCGCACTCCTTGCCAACGGAACCGGCAACAACAATACGGCTACCGGTTTCGCAGCGCTCGGTGGTAGTGCTCCCACTGACTTCACCACCGGTAATGACAACACCGCTGACGGCGCCGATGCGCTCGGTAGCAACACTGACGGCGTTTCAAACAACGCCGTCGGCCGTTCAGCGCTCTTCAGCAACGTCGCGGGTAGTTTCAACGAAGCCATGGGTGTTAATGCGCTAGCTGCTAACGAGGGCTCTGATAACATAGCGATCGGTGACGATGCAATGCTTAACGCCACAGGCGCCAACCTCAACACAGTCGTGGGTTTCGTGGCCGGTACTGGCATACTAACAGGTGCGTTTAACTCCTATTTCGGCGCAGGCGTTGCTGGTGCTGATGAAAGCTTCACGACCCGCATCGCTGACAACTTGCCGACCGCAAATGGTGCCTCGCAGTGTTTTGTCGGCGGCATTTGGAATCAAACAGGTGGAACTCAATTCGTCACCGTCAATGCAGCCGGAAAACTCGGCTTCTTTACGTCTTCGCGGCGTTATAAGGACCAGATCAAGCCGATGGATCAAGCCAGCGAAGTGATTTATACACTGAAGCCGGTGAGCTTCCGGTACAAGGCTGAGATTGAACCGTCGCGTCCGCTCAGCTTCGGGCTCATCGCCGAGGACGTAGAAAAAGTCAGCCCCGATCTCGTCATACGTGACGCCGATGGCAACGTTAACACTGTGCGCTACGAGGCAGTAAACGCGATGGTGCTCAACGAATTCCTCAAAGAACACAAAAAAGTCGAGGAACAGCAGGCGCGGATTGCTGACCTCAACTCCAGAGTCGCAAAGCAGGAAGCAACCATCGCCCAGCAACAGAAAGGGATGGAGGTTCTCACCGCACAGTTCAAAGAGCAGGCCGCGCAAATCCAAAAAGTGAGCGCCCAGCTTGAAGTGAGCAAACCTGCGCCGCAAGTAGTCACGAACAAGCCGTAAAGCTGCAAAGTAGAGCGGCCCGGTGTGTCAAAAGCACCGAGGCGATTTGAATTGGAAAGGCGTTCGCCGCCGGGGGCGAACGCCTTTACCGTTTCGGCTGCTCGTGTAACGGCGCGTGTCCTCACGCGCACGCGCGGACCCAAGCATTGCGGCTGAGAACAGGCCGCCTCTACAGCTCCGCTCCCTCGATAGCATCGCCCTTATAGCGCTTAAGCAGGTTCCCGAACGTTCGGAAAAAATTCGCGTAGAAAGCCCCAGCCACCCCAGGCGATACCGGATTCGCTTCCAGCGTTAAGTTTCGTTTGACTAGCCGTTGGCCTTCCGTTTTCTTTGTCCGAATTACCGAAGACCAATTGCAGTTTACTCCTGATATGAAAAAACTTTTTACCCTGACGATGCTCATCTCTTTCGCGATGATTTGCTCCTGCCGAAAACAAGATTCGGCCGCTGAACAACAACTTGCTCAACGGAAAACGGAGCTGGACGCACGGGAGAAAGCGTTAGATGAAAGGGAGAAAGCGTTGGCTGAAAGAGAGAAAGCGACAACGAACATCCGGAGGATTCCCGCCGATGTTCAGCGCCGGATTCCCGCCGATGTTCAGCGCCGGACTCTGGACCCCGCACAGGTGAAAGCTGAAAGAGACAGGAGAATACAACAGCTTCCCCCCGACGCTCAGCGCCTGCTTCCCGACCCCGCGCAGGTGCAAGCTGAAAGAGACAAGAGAAGGCAGCAAATGCTGGAACAACTACAAAGAATGCGGGCTGGGTCGGCAGCATCTCCGGCGGCAGATGCCACTTCGGCAACGTCTCCTGGGGCGAAGGCCCCTTTGACAAATCCGTCGGCAGAATCTCCGGCGGCGGAGGCCACTTCCCCAACTGCGTCGCCGACGCCGCAGTAAGTCCGAGCCGCTACTTACGCGCCTCGGCCAAAATTGGCCGATAAATTTGCGCGTCGCGCTTGGCGAGACTGTGAGCGTACTGAAAGGTGTCGACGGAATCCCACATTCTTGTCACGCCGGACTGCCTTGATTTTTGGGAAACGCAACGCGAGTCCACTGGCGTGACGCGTGCCGGGCTGGATTGAATTGAAGGCGACCTCGAGCACGATATTCAGTTTCACTTCAAGCGGAAGATAATCGCCGATCACGGCCGGTATCGTAAACTCCGTTGGCGCCGGTAGAGACGAAAGCAGAGGGTGGAGTTCCGCGACCCCAGTCTCCTTCCCATCCGTGATATCGGTGTAACATGTCACGGTGGAGCTCGGGAGGGTAGGCGGATCCGGCGGTCTCTTCGAAGCGTACGCTCCCCTCTTGCGCGGCGCGCGTTCCTCCGAGATGATGCAAGTGCATGTCTTCAACGCTGGAGCAAACCGGGACGAACGTAATCACGCCCCGCTCCACTTTCATTCTGCGGTTCATCAGCACGATTGGGCTTTGGACAGTCGCGCTGCTGATCATGTTCTCCGGTTACGAGGTCTTGTTTTGGCTGTTGATCAGTGTCTTCGGAATGATCGGATTGCTGGAATTTTACCGGATGCTCGATCACAAGGGCCTCCCGAATTTCAAGATCACCGGATTGATTTGCGGCGCTGTGATGCTCGCCGGCAGTTTTTATTACTTTTCCAAAATCGGGCCGGCAGGCTCCTACGATTTCGAAGTCGCCGTCCTGCTTTTTTTCCTGCTGACGGTTTTCGGACGACAACTCTTTACTCGGCTTCGCCACGATGAGCCGTTGCAAACGATGGCCTACACTTTGTTCGGTCTGCTGTACGTGCTTTGGCTTTTCAATTTCATTACCAAAATCGTTTATCTGACTCCGCGCTCGAGCAGCGGCCAGCTAACGGGACAGTTTTACGTCCTTTATTTGATAGCGGTGACAAAGTTCGCGGACATGGGCGCGTATCTCACCGGCAGCGCGATCGGACGGCATCTGATGGTGCCGCATATCAGCGGCAAGAAAACCTGGGAAGGTTTCGTCGGTGCGATTATTTTTGCGCTGCTATGCAGCCTGGCATTGTTCAAATTAATGCCGGGCCATTTGCCGGCGCTGAACTGGACGCACGCGACGGTCCTCGGGCTGCTTCTTGGATTCGCCGCGGTGCTCGGCGACCTGGCTGAATCAATCATCAAGCGCAGCACGGACGTAAAAGACTCGGGAAATTTGCTCCCGGGAATCGGCGGCGCGCTCGATCTTTTGGATAGTCTCCTTTTCACCGCGCCGCTCTTATTTTTTTATCTACGACTGGTGATTCGCGTGCCGTAACCACGAATGAACACGAATGCACACGAATGAGAAGCTCTTATTCAAAGAGGAAGTTTTTCGAGTCGTCGGGTGTGCAATCGAAGTCCTCAACACGCTGGGCCACGGGTTAGTTGAGAAGCCGTACGAAAATGTGCTCGTGGTAGAGTTTCGTTTGCAAGGAATCCCGTTTCAGCACCAACCTTCGTTTGATATCCTCTACAAGGGCTACAAGGTTGGTTTGTTCGTTCCCGATCCGATCGCATTTAATACCATTGTTGTTGATGCAAAGGTGATTGATCGCATCACGGATCACGAACGGGGATTGATGTTGAATTACCTCCGGACGACGAACCTGCGTGCTGGAGTAATCCTCAATTTTAAACGCTCCAAGCTCGAGTGGGAGAGAATCGTCTTATGAATTCGTGTTCATTGGTGTTCATTCGTGGTTAAAAATGAGAAAGGCACATTCCGGGCAACGTAAGCGGGTTGTCATTCTGGGTGCGACCGGGTCGATCGGCGAGAGCGCGCTGAAAGTGGCGGGTGACATTCCGGAACGGATGGAAATCATTGGGCTCGCAGCGAACAGCAACGCCGAAAAACTCGCGGCAGCTGCGAATGAAACACGCGCGCCATTTGTTTGCCTCCTCAATGAAACGAAGATCGATATCCTCCGGCGCGCGCTCGAGTACAAGCCGCGGATTTTTTCGGGAGATGCCGGTTTGCACGAGATCACCTGCCTCACCGATGTGGACATGGTGCTGGTGGCGATCGTCGGCACTGGCGGTTTGCGCCCGGCGCTCACCGCGATTGAAGCGGGGAAAGATCTTGCTGTAGCGAGCAAGGAAATCCTGGTGATGGCTGGCGAGATTGTCATGCAGAAGGCCCGCGATAATGGCGTGCATGTTCTGCCCGTGGATAGCGAGCACAATGCGATTTTTCAAATTCTGGAAAGTGCGAGGGGCCTTGTTGCCCCGAAAGATCGCGGCGCTGAGGCCGCTCCCACATTTCAATCCTCGGACATCCGCCGAATCATGCTCACGGCATCGGGCGGACCGTTTCGGGAAACGCCGCGAAAAGATTTCGATTCGATCACACCAGAGCAGGCGTTGAAACATCCAACCTGGAACATGGGACCGAAGATCACAATCGATTCCGCGACGCTCTTCAACAAGGGCTTGGAAATGATCGAAGCCCATTGGCTTTTCAACGTCGAGATGAAGCGCGTCGAGGTCGTCATCCATCCGCAGAGCATTGTTCATTCCATGGTCGAGTTCACAGACGGTTCCACGCTCGCGCAATTGAGCTATTCAAATATGTGCTTCCCAATTCAATATGCGGTGACCTGGCCGGATCGTGTCCCGAACACGCTGCCACCGCTGGATTTCTCGAAATTATCGAAGTTGGAATTTTTCACCCCGCGGTATGAGGACTTTCCGGCGCTGAATCTCGCGCGCCGGGCAGGCGAGACCGGCGGCACATTACCCGCTGTAATGAATGCCGCGAATGAGATCGCGGTCGCAGCATTTCTAGACCGACAAACACGTTTTCCGGAGATCTGGCATGTTGTTGAAGAAGTGATGAACCGGCACGCGGCCATTGCGCACCCAAATCTCGATGCGATATTGCAAGCCGATCAGTGGGCGCGCAACGAAGCGCAGGGATGCGTTAAATCGTTAAGAGAGTTGCAACGGCAAACGCGGTGACGTGTCCAATCAATCACCAGATCACTGATCACTAGTCATCAATCACAATGCTTCTGCACACCGTCCGCATTCTTTTTATCCTGCTCGAGGTTCTCCTCCTATTTAACCTTCTAATTGTGGTCCATGAACTTGGGCATTTTCTGGCCGCGCGCTGGCGCGGGCTTTATGTAGAAAAATTTGGCATCTGGTTTGGCAAACCGCTGTGGAAAAAGACAATCAACGGCGTCCAATACTCGCTCGGATCGCTGCCGTTCGGAGGCTTCGTCGCGCTGCCGCAACTTGCGCCGATGGACATAATTGAGGGCAAGGCGGATGTGGACCGGGCCAGATTGCCGAAAATTTCGGCGCTCGACAAAATCATCGTAGCCAGTGCCGGCCCGCTTTTCAGCCTGCTTTTGGCGCTGTGTTTCGCTGTCATTGTCTGGGCAGTCGGCCATCCTGTGAGCGAAGCGGATTCAACGACTGTAATCGGTTATGTGATGCCTGATTCGCCAGCGCAGAAAGTCGGCCTCCAAGCTGGCGATAGAATCCTGGCAGTGGACGGCAAACCGGTTAGACGCTTTATGGGAATGAACGACAGCGTGAGTTGGGACGTGGTGCGAAGCGAAGGCAAGAAAATCGCGGTGAAATTCCAGCGAGACGGCAAGGTGCAAACCGTTTGGGTAGAGCCTTACAAAGCGGAGACCCGCGGATGGCGCAGAAAGAGTGTGCGCCAACTACTCGTCTACCCGGCAGAGACGCCGATCATTGCCAAAGTGGAGCCGAACACACCGGCTGCGGCGGCCGGGCTGCGTTCAGGGGACATCATTCGCGGATTCAATCAAACACCGATCTACAATCCAATCGCGTTACTGGAATACATCAGCAACCACCCAAACGAAGAGCTTGTTCTACACGTGGAGCGAGCTGGGTCGAGGCTTGACGTCCAAGTGAAACCGACGCTTCTGCCCACCGGCGGCGAAATGAAACCGCGAATTGGAATTCAGTGGGACACGACGGGGATAGTGTCGACCCAACATCCGAATCCGATCGAGCAGGTTTACAACAGCGTGACCAGCACGTTAAAGACGATCGGCGCCGTAGCCTCGCCGAAGTCGGATGTAAAGTTCCAGCATTTGAGCGGCCCGGTAGGGATTTGGAATATTTATGTAAGACTTTTTGAAGCCGAAGGAGGTTGGAAACTCGCGCTGTGGTTCAGTGTGATTCTGAACGTGAACCTCGCGATCCTGAACTTGCTACCGATTCCCGTGCTCGATGGTGGGCATATTGTACTAGCGCTCATTGAATCGGTGCGGCGCAAACCGGTGAACATGCGGGTGCTGGAAGTTGTTCAGACCAGCTGCGCGGTCATGATCATTGGTTACATGCTCTACATCACGTTCTTCGACGTGCAGGATTTGCCGTTTGTCAGAAAAACGCTCGACCAGTTTGAGGCGCAATCGCAACCGAAGAACAGCCAGACGCCGTAATGCGAACTGTTCAAACACGCAGTGCAAACCTCAAGCGAAGTTTGCTGTCCTCTACGCGCTCGCGTAACGTTTCTCCCGTGAACGTGAAAGAAATTCGTGAACTTTATTCGGCCGCACCGTTCGAGCCGTTTGAGCTTGTCTTGACAAACGGATCGCGACTTCTTGTCGATCATCCGGAGTTCATGTCCTTTTCACGTGATTATCGAACAGTTCACGTCCATGCGCGCAACGGCAGCACGAAGCGAATCGACGTGAAAATGATCGTCGTCGTGAACGAAATGGCGAACGGGTCGCGCACACGCAAGCGCAAGCAGTGAAATACTGCGAAGATCCATTTGCTTATCACCGTCGCAAAACGCGTGAGGTGAAAGTGGGTAACGTCGGCATCGGCGGGAAGAATCCGATTCGTGTTCAATCGATGATCACGTGTGACACGATGGACACCACGGCGTCGATCCAACAGGCGATCGAGCTCGCGGATGCAGGCTGTGAGATCGTTCGAATCACCGCACCCACAGTGAAAGACGCGCGCAACCTTGAGAATATCGTGCAGGGTTTGCGCGAGCGCGGATGCGATGTGCCGATTGTCGCCGACATCCATTTCAAACCGGAAGCGGCGATCGAAGCTGCGAAATGGGTGGAGAAGGTGCGAATCAATCCCGGCAACTATGCCGACTCCAAGAAATTCGTTATCCGCGAATACACGGATGAGCAATACACCGCGGAGTTGAATCGGATCCGCGAGCGCTTTTCGCCACTTGTCGACCTTTGCAAGAAACGCGGGGTTGCCATGCGCATCGGGACAAATCACGGCTCGCTTTCGGACCGCATCTTGAATCGCTATGGCGACACTCCTCTAGGGATGGTCGAGAGTGCGCTCGAGTTCGCACGGATAGCGCGCGACCTGGATTATCACGATTTCGTTTTCTCGATGAAAGCGAGCAATCCAAAAATTATGATTGCAGCCTATCGGTTGCTGGTCGCGCGATTGAATGAACTTGGGCCTGATTGGAACTATCCGCTGCATCTCGGCGTGACCGAGGCTGGCGAAGGCGAGGATGCACGGATCAAAAGTGCGATCGGGATTGGCTCGCTGCTAGCAGACGGAATTGGCGACACGATCCGGGTTTCCCTGACCGAAGACAGCCCGCATGAAATTCCTGTCGCGAAAGCGCTGATTGAGAACATCAAGAAAACGCCCAACACTCAACGCTCAACGCTCAACGCTCAATTGTCATTCGATCCATTCTCGTATCAACGGCGCGCTACGGAAATGATAGCTGTGATCCGGCAGGAGCGGGATGATCCCGGCCAACGAATTATGCTCGGCGGCACGGAATTGATTCGCGTGGTGATGCGGCAGACAACGTTCGATAAGATCGCGCACAAAATTGATAGAATGGGCGATTACAAGCCTGAGATAGTCTACGAGAGCGCGGCGATCCGGGAAGTCGATCCGCGCGATGACTCAGCAGTTGCGAAAATAAATTTGGAAGACACGCCGCAATTGGTAACCGTGCGTGATGATATCGATCTTCCGGTGATCGCAGCGTTCCGCTTGCTGGCGGCGAAGTTGCAGGCGCGACATCCGATTCTGCTAAAGGACACTTTGAATTGTAGGGCGTCTGTGTCAGACGCCAACGGGAAGGACGGCGTTTCACAGAGCGGAGCCGCGGGGACGCGAGCGACACAGACGGGAAGCCCGAAGGGTGAAGCTCGCGGGAGCGAGCGAATCAAACGCCCTACAGATTTTCTGTCGACCCTTCTCACTGCATCCACTAACATCGGCTCGTTGCTTTGCGACGGAATCGGCGACGCGATTTTGGTGCAGGGTGAGGAAGCGCCGGGGCAGGCGTTGCGTTTGAGTTACAACATTCTCCAAGCGGCCGGATCACGGATTTTCAAAACTGATTATGTCGCCTGTCCTTCCTGCGGACGTACGCTGTTCAATCTGCAAACCACCACGGCGAAAATCAAAGCCGCGACGTCCCATCTCAAAGGAGTGAAAATCGCAATCATGGGCTGCATTGTGAACGGCCCGGGCGAAATGGCAGATGCCGATTTTGGTTATGTTGGTGGCGCGCCTGGCAAAGTGAATCTCTACGTCGGTAAGACGGCCGTGAAGTTCAACATCCCCGAAGCGGAAGCAGTCGATCGACTCAAAGATTTGATTCGTGAGCACGGCAAATGGATGGAACCTGCTCGCCAGGTAGCCGCGCTCGAACCTGCTTCATAGCTCAGTGTAACCAATCGTCCTGACATCAATCGGGCATAATTGTTGATCGCTCGAGAGCGACGGCTGCTGATGCTTTGCGCCAGCATCAAGAACGTATCCGCATTACAAAAATGTAAGACCAAACGGCTTGACCGGGTTTTCGCGACGTCACCACACTACATTGTGTCGGGATAGTGTAGGGAATAAGCAACTCCAACTTCAGCTGAAAAACATATGAAAACACTCCGTCGAATCAGTAGAAATCGTGCGTTTACATATGTGCGTATCCTTGCTGCGGTTCTCCTCGTGCTAACCGCGGCGGCATTGGTGTTCCTGGCGGTATCGCCGCCAGCGGTTGCTCAGCCGACTGCGCACCGGCAGC
>Ga0209056_10006504_pt1 | contig 12070 bp, 13 predicted proteins | sample GraSoiAngelo_114_FD_185876 | JGI IMG/M metagenome (GOLD analysis project Ga0209056, IMG submission 185876) | Grasslands soil microbial communities from the Angelo Coastal Reserve, California, USA - 14_0903_13_40cm (SPAdes) (version 2) | ecosystem: Environmental > Terrestrial > Soil > Grasslands... | reverse complement strand
TTCAATTCCGCATTCCGCATTCCCCACTCCGCACTCGGGGCGGGGGGTGGGGTCGTGAAATATTTCGTCCGAATCGGCTCCCACACGTTTGAGGTCGTGGTGGAGGGCGGCCGCGTTCGCCTCGACGGGGCCGAGCTCGAGGCCCACCTCGCCGCGATTCCCGGCACGCCGCTCGTCCACCTGCTTCTCGATCGTCAATCGTGGACCGTGGCGGCTCAGGTGCTCGAGACCGGGAGGCGCTGGGCGTTCGGGGTCGCGGGAGAGCGCGTCGAGGGGACGGTGGTGGATGAGCGCACCCGCCGCGTGCGGGCGCTGACCGGCAAGCCAGTTCCACCCGCGGCCGGCGGGATCATCAAGGCACCGATGCCGGGCCTCGTCGTGCGGGTGGAGGTCACCGAGGGGCAGCGGGTAGAGGCGGGCGCGGGACTGGTAGTAGTGGAGGCGATGAAGATGGAGAACGAGCTGCGGGCGCCGCGACCATCCGTGGTAGCCGCGGTGCACGTGGGCGTCGGCCAGACGGTCGAGAAGGGGGCTCCACTCGTCGCCCTCGAGAGCACGGAAGCCTCTCGTTGACTTACCGTTATGACGCTGGTATCCTATCAGGCTAACGCAAACCGGGTTCGCATGAAGACCTTCGTATTGCGCAAGGAGGACGTGGCGCGGCGCTGGTGGGTGGTGGACGCCGCGGGCCAGCCCCTCGGCCGGCTCGCGAGTCGCGTGGCGCAGCTCCTGCGGGGCAAGCACAAGCCGACGTTCACGCCGCACCTGAACAGCGGCGATTGTGTCGTCGTCGTGAACGCCGCGAAGGTGAGGTTCACGGGTCGCAAGCTCGAGCAGAAGCGCTATTTCCGGCATACGGGGTACATGGGGCACGAGCGCTTCACGGCCCTGAAGTCGGTGTTCGAAAAGTACCCCGAGCGCGTGATCGAGCGGGCCGTCTGGGGCATGTTGCCGAAAACCACGCTGTCCCGCCAAAAGGTGAAGCAGATGCTGAAGGTGTATGCCGGTCCGACGCACCCCCACGCGGCCCAGCGGCCGGAGCCGCTCGGCGCGGCGGAGGCGCGATGAGCGCCTCGGTCACGCCGGAGCTGCGCTGGCACGCGGTCGGCCGCCGCAAGGTGAGCGTGGCACGCGTGTATCTGACGCCGGGCTCCGGGAAGTGGAACATCAACGGGCGCACGCTGGGAGACTATTTCCCCCGCGGCTCGCTCGTGTCCCACATCCAGCAGCCGTTCACCGCCACCGACACGCTGGGCGCGTTCGACGTCCGCGCCCTCGTGGCGGGGGGCGGGCAGACGGGGCAGGCGGGGTCGTTGCGGCTCGGGATCGCGCGGGCGCTGTGCCTCGCCGACGAGCGGCATCGAAAGAAACTGCGGGAGCAGGGGCTGCTGACGCGCGATCCGCGGGTCGTGGAGCGGAAGAAGCCCGGCCGGGCGGGGGCGCGCAAGCGGTTCCAGTTCTCGAAACGGTGATGCGAGCTGCTGGGTGCTAGGTGTTAGGTGTTGGCGTCCGCGGCCAAGCACTTAACACCTGGCACCCAGCACCTAGCACCTAACACCTAACACCTAGCACCTAACACCTAGCACCTAACACCTAGCACCTAACACCTAGTAAGGAAGGACATGACGCAGCCTCAGACCCTGGCACAGACGAAGATGCGGCGGTTCATCTTTGCCGAGCGCTCGGGGATCTACATCATTGATCTGCAGAAGACGCTCCGCCAAATCCAGGCTGCGCAGGAGCTGATCCGAGGGGTGGTACTGAAGGGTGAGGGGACCCTCTTCGTCTGCACGAAGAAGCAACTCAAGAACATCATCCAGGCCGAGGCGCAGCGCTGCGGGGCGTTCTGGGTGACCGAGCGCTGGCTGGGCGGCACGCTCACGAACTTCCAGACGATCAAGCGGCAGATCAAGCGGTTGAAGGACCTCGAGCAGGGGATTAGCGAAGGCGAGTTCGAGCATCACACGAAGAAGGAGCAGCTGCTCTTCGAGCGCGAGCGAGGGAAGCTGGAGAAGTACTTCTCGGGCATCAAGAACATGGCCCGGCTCCCGGGCGCGCTGTTCGTGGTGGATTCGAAGAAGGAGCGGATCGCGGTCGCCGAAGCGAACAAGCTGAGCATTCCGGTCGTGGCGATCGTGGACACCAACGCCGACCCGGACCTCATCACCGTCCCGATCCCCGGCAACGACGATGCGATCCGCGCGGTCTCGCTGATCACCGCCGCGATCGCCGACGTGATCGCCGAGGCGCGGCACCAGATGCCGTTGCGCGAGGTCGCCGAGGAAGGCGAGGCGGTGACGTATTCGACGGAGACGGGCGTGGAGGCCGAGGCGGAAGGCGAGCGGAAGAAGAAGCCGGCGCGGCGCAAGCGGCGGCCGAAGCCCGAGGCGATCGCCGCCCGGCTCAAGACGGAGGAGGCGCCCGCGCCGGCACCGGCGCCGGCGGAATCGAGCGGCGGGAGCGACGGCTGACCAGCCAGGGCTACCCCCGTGGCACCACCACCCGCCGCCCTCCGAGCCGCACGGCGCGAGGGCGGCGTTGTTATGAGGAGTGAGGAGCGTGGCGACTGTGAAAGAGATTCCAGCGAAGCTGGTGGCCGAGCTCCGGGCCCGCACGGGCGCCGGGATGATGGACTGCAAGCGGGCGCTGGCGGCGACCGGCGGTGAGCTGGAGCAGGCCATCGACCTGCTGCGCAAGCAAGGGGCGGCCAAGGCCGACAAGCGCGCCGGCCGCGAAGCGTCCGAGGGGTTGATCGAGGCCTACGTGCACCACAACGGCCGGGTCGGCGTCCTGGTCGAGGTGAACTGCGAGACGGACTTCGTCGCCAACACGGCGGAATTCCGGCAGCTCGCCAAAGACCTCACGCACCAGATCGCCGCGACGGCGCCCATCGCCCTGCGGCGCGAGGACATCCCGCCCGAGGTGGTCGCCCGAGAGCGGGAGATCTACCGCGCGCAAGTCGAGCAGGAGAAGAAACCCGAGCACGTCAGGGACAAGATCGTCGAAGGGCGACTCAACAGCTTCTACGAAGAGCGCGTGCTGCTGGAGCAGAAGTTCGTGAAGGACGGCAGCAAGACGATCGGTGACATGGTGAAGGAGCTGGCGGCGAAGACGGGCGAAAACGTCGTCGTGCGCCGCTTCGTCCGATTCGAGCGCGGAGGGAATTGAGTGGCTACCGCGGCGCGCCTGCGGCCTGCCTACCCGCGCGCCATGCTCAAGATCTCGGGAGAGGCGTTTGCGGGCGACCGCGGCGCCGGGGGAGGAATCGACTTCGGGTTCATCGACCGGCTCGTGAACGAGCTCAAGACGGTGGCGGCGCTGGACGTACAGCTCGGTCTCGTGGTGGGCGGCGGCAACATCGTGCGCGGCACGGCGGCGAGCGAGCAGGGGATGGACCGCGTCTCCGCCGACTACATGGGAATGCTCGCCACGGTCATCAACGCCCTCGCCCTGCAGGACATCCTCGAGAAGAAAGGCGTGGACACGCGGGTCATGACGGCGATCCGGATGGAGGAGCTCGCCGAGCCCTACATCCGGCGCCGCGCGGTGCGGCATCTCGAAAAGGGGCGGATGGTGATCTTCGCCGGAGGCACGGGGAATCCCTACTTTTCCACGGACACGGCTGCGGTCCTGCGGGCCCTGGAGATCGAGGCGAAGGTGCTCCTCAAGGCTACGAACGTGGACGGCGTGTACACGGCGGACCCCAAGAAGGACCCCGAAGCGACGTTTCTCGCCGAGCTCTCCTTCCGCGACGCGATCGTCAACGGGTACGCCGTGATGGACGCGAACGCGTTCGGCCTCTGCAAGGAGAACAAGCTTCCCATCGTGGTGTTTAACATCAACGAGCCCGGCGCCACGGCCAGGGTGCTGGCCGGCGAGCGCGTCGGCACGGTCGTGCAATGACCACCGTAACTGGGCTGCAAGACCATGTGCGGCAGGCCAAGCAGCTCATGGCCAGGGCAGTCGAGGCCGTGAAGCGGGAGTTCGCCACGGTCCGCAGCGGCAAGGCCACGACCTCGCTCCTGGATCTCGTGAAGGTGGAGGCGTACGGGAGCGAAATGCCCCTGAGTCAGGTGGCGAGCGTGGCCGCGCCCGAGCCCAAGCTCCTGACCATCCAGCCGTGGGACAAGTCGCTCCTCAAGGCGGTTGAGAAGGCGATTCTCTCGTCCGATCTCGGCCTCACGCCCTCCAACGACGGCAGCGTCGTCCGCATCCCGATTCCCCCCCTGACCGAAGAACGCCGCCGGGAGCTCGTAAAGGTCGTGCACAAGTTCGCCGAGGAAGGCCGCGTCGCGATCCGCCACGCCCGCGCCGAGGCGATCAGCCGGATCAAGAAGACCGAGCACGTCTCCGAGGACGAGAAGAAGCACGCCGAGAAGGACGTCCAGAAGCTGCACGACGACCATCTGAAGCAGGTGGACGCCGCGGTGAAGGCTAAGGAAGCGGAGATCATGGAGGTCTAGGATGGCCGCCGATCTCCTCGCGCTGATCCGCATGAACGGCTCCGTGCCGGCTCACGTCGCGGTGATCATGGACGGCAACGGGCGCTGGGCGCAGGAGCGCCACCTCCCGCGTCCCTTCGGCCACCGGGAGGGGATGAAGGCGGTGCGCGAGGTGGTCGAAGGTTGCCTCGAGGCGGGCGTCGAGGTGCTGACGCTGTTCGCCTTTTCCGAGGAGAACTGGCAGCGTCCCGCCAGCGAGATCTCCGCCCTGATGCGGCTGCTCGAGGAATACATCGCGAAAGAGGTGCACGAGCTGCGGGAGCAGGGCGTCGCCGTGCACGTGCTGGGCGAGCGGTCCCGGCTCGCGCCGGCGGCGCTCGCGGCCGTGGAGCGCGTCGAGCGGGAGACCGCGGGCGGGCTGCGGCTCGTGCTCAACCTCTGCATCTCGTATTCCTCCCGGGCGGAGCTGGCCCGCGCCGCGCGGCTCCTGGCCGAGGAGGTGCTCGACGGGACCAGGCAGGTCGACGACATCGACGAGGAGGCGATCCGCGCGAAGCTGTACACCGCCCCCTGGCGCGACCCCGACCTGCTGATCCGCACCTCGGGCGAGCTGCGCCTCTCCAACTTCCTCCTCTGGCAGCTCGCCTACACGGAGCTCTACATCACTCCGGTGCTGTGGCCCGACGTGACGCGGCGGGATCTCTTTCAGGCGATTCTCGACTATCAGGGACGGGAGCGGCGGTTCGGCAAGGTCACGGCGTGATGTCCCGCAATCTGCTGGTGCGCATCGCGTTCGCGGTCCCCGCGATCGCCGTGTCCGTGGGCGTCGTGTGGCTGGGCGGGTGGGTGCTCGCGACGCTGGTCGCCGTGCTCGGCGTGCTGGGGGCGCGCGAGGTCTACGACTTCGCGCGCCGCCAGGGAATCGAGCCGCTGGAAGCCCTGGGGCTGGGCGCGGCCGCGGCCGCCCCGCTCGCGACGTTCTGGGCGAAAGGCTACGCGGACTGGGAGCCGGTGCTGTACGGCGGGGCGCTGTGGCTCCTGGCGATGATGGTCGCGGCGATGGCCCGGGGACCTGCGCGCCGCCCCCTTACGGCGGTCGCCGTCACGATGTTCGGCACGCTGTACGCGTCGGCCCTGCTCGCGTTCGTCGTGGCGATCCGCCACGGCCCCCACAGCGACGCCCACCCGCGCGGCGCGGTGGCCCTCGGGATCCTTCCTCTGGTGATGACGTGGGTGTGCGACACGTGCGCCATGGCAGCGGGGACGCTGCTCGGCGGGCCGAAGCTCGCGCCGGTGTTGTCGCCACGAAAGACATGGGCGGGCGCGGTCGGCGGCGCCGTCGGCGCGCTCGTGGCCGCGCTCGTCTACGGTTCGGTCGTCCTGGACCGCGTGGCCGTGCGGCTTGGCCTCTGGCAACTCGTGGCGGTGGGCGTGGTGGTGGCGCTCGCGGCGCAGGTCGGGGACGTCGCGGAGTCCCTCCTCAAGCGCGAGGTCGGCGTGAAGGATTCGTCGAAGCTCATCCCTGGACACGGCGGCGTGCTCGACCGGCTCGACTCCCTCTACTTCGCTCTCCCCGTCAGCGCGGCGCTGTTCCGGCTCTTCGGCGTCGCATGAGCGTCGGGATCGCGATCCTCGGTTCGACCGGCTCGATCGGGTGCTCGACCCTCCAGGTACTGGCACGGCAGCAGGACCGGTTTCGCGTTACCGCCCTGACGGGGCACTCGAACGTCGCTTTGCTCGAACGGCAAGCGGCCGAGTGGCGGCCGGCGTATGTCGGGATCGTGAATGGCGGGATGCGGGATGCCGGATGCGGAATGCGGACCGGCATCGATTGTCTGATCGAAGCCGCCACCCGCCCGGACGTGAACATCGTGGTGAACGGGGTCGTCGGGGCGGCGGGGCTGCCGGCGACGCTGGCGGCGCTCTCGGCGGGGAAGCGGGTCGCGCTCGCGAACAAGGAGACGCTCGTCATGGCCGGCGAGCTGGTGGTGCGCGCCGCGCGCGACGGCGGAGGTGAGATCGTCCCGGTCGACTCCGAGCACAGCGCCGTCCTGCAATGCATCACGGGCCGGCGCCCGACCGAAGTGGCTCGGCTGATCCTCACGGCGTCGGGCGGGCCATTCCGGACCTGGGCGCCCGAGCGCGTGGCGCAGGCGACCGTGGAAGAGGCGCTGCGCCACCCGACCTGGAAGATGGGCAGAAAGATCACCGTGGATTCGGCGACCCTCGTCAACAAGGCGCTCGAGGTGATCGAGGCCCACTTCCTGTTCGGCCTGGCCTACGAGTCGGTCGAGGTGGTCGTGCACCCGCAGTCGGTCGTACACGCGTTCGTCGAGTTCGTGGACGGGTCGGTGCTGGCACAGGTGGGATTCCCGAACATGGAGCTGCCGATTCTCTACGCCCTCACGCACCCCGAGCGCGTCCCCGACTCGGGGACGCGGCGCTTCGATCCCGTGGCGGTGGGCGCGCTGACCTTCGAGCCGATCCGCCCCGAGATCTACGCCGCCTACGCCCTGGGGCGCGCGGCGGCCGCGGCGGGCGGCACGACCCCGACGGCGTTCAACGCCGCGAACGAAGTGGCGGTGGAGTTGTTCCTCGCGGGGAAAATCCGCTTCGGGCGCATCGCGCGGATGATCGAGCGCGTGCTCCAATCGTACCGGCCGACCGGGGCGAGCACCCTCGAGGCGGTGCTCGCGGCGGACGGGGAGGCGCGCCGCCTGGCGCGGGAGTCCGCATGCTCCTGACGCTCGCCGCGTTCGCCGTCGTCCTCGGCGTGCTCATCTTCGTACACGAGGCAGGCCACTTCATGGCGGCGAAGGCGGTGGGCATCCAGGTGCTCCGATTCTCACTCGGGTTCGGACGACCGGTCGTGAGCTTCCGCCGCGGCGAGACGGAGTATTGGATCTCGTGGATCCCGTTCGGGGGATACGTCAAGATGGCCGGGGTCGAGGACGAAGGGCCGGCGGGAGCCCTGGAAGGCGGCAAGAGCCCGGTGCCCGTTGACCCGGCGCGTGCGTTCGATCGCAAACCCCTGTGGGCCCGTTTCGTCGTCGTCCTCGCCGGCGTCACGATGAACGCCGTGTTCGCGTTCGCCGTGTACTCCGGGCTCGCGTTCGCCGGGGCCCTCGGCCCGGAGAGCATCGCCACGACGCAGGTGGATTCGGTGGTCGTGAGCGAGCTGCCGCCGCGCGCCGGCGCCCTGGCCGCGCTGCGTCGCGGCGACCGCATCACCGCGGTGAATGGCGACTCGGTGCGGACGTGGGGCGACCTCCGTCTCAAGCTCGTCAACGCGCCCGGCCCGCTGCGTGTCAGCGTCGCCGGGCGCGCCGACCCCATCGTGCTCGACGTCCCCGAGACGGACACGACGACCCGCTACGGGATGGTCCTGGCCCTGAGCCCGGCCCTGCCTCCCGTCATTGCCAGAGTCCAGGCCGGTAGCGCGGGCGAGCAGGCCGGATTCAAGCCCGGGGACCGCATCCTGACGGTCGACGGAGTCACCGTGCAGTCGTGGCAGGACTTTGCGCGCACCGCTCGGAGCAGTCCGGGACGGGAGCTCGCGGTCGAGGTGCTGCGGGGCGCCGGGCGCGTTTCGCTGCGGGTCGTGCCGCAGCGACGGGAGGAGAAAGATTCGGTCACGAAAGAGGTGCGGAGCTTCGGTTTCGTGGGCGTCGGACCGCTGCTCGTTCCTAGGCCCGGCGCGTTGGGTGCCACTCGCATCGGGTGGCAGGAAACACGAGACCGCGCCGCGCTGATCCTCGGCTTTCTTGCGAAGTTCGTGACGGGCAAAGCCTCGCCACGCGAGCTCGGCGGCCCGCTCCTGATCGGGCAGATCTCGGGGCAGGCGGCCCGGGTCGGCCTCGGGACCTTCCTCGGCTTCATGGCGTTCCTGTCCGTGAACCTCGCGATTCTCAACCTGCTGCCGATCCCGATCCTCGACGGCGGGCAGGCGGCGTTCCTCGTCGCGGAAGCCGTGCGCCGGAAGCCTCTGCCACTCGAGCTCCGCCTGCGCCTGACGCAGATCGGCTTCGTCGTGCTCCTCGGCATCATGATCCTCGCCACGTCCAACGACATCCTTCGCTGGCTCGGGCATGTCTTCGGGCGCTAGCGATCAAGCCTTCCATGGTTGGAGCGCCACCAGGCGGGCCCTCGAGCGGTACGTGGCGGGCCGGCTCGAAGCTGACAGCGTCGTGGCCGCCGTCACCGACGCATACTACCGAAAAACGGGAAAGGGGAAGGGGGAAACGCTGCGTCCGGTCATCGACGTCATCGAGCGCGCGGCGCCCGGCGTCGTCGAGCTGGCCGGCAGCCCCGATGGTCCGGGGTTCGAGGTCAGGGTGTTGGGTCGCTCGTTTCCGAAACAGTACGAGGCGGACTTGCGGAGCGCGGCTGCGGCAGTGCTCGCCGGCGAAGGGGGCAGGGAACCCGGTCCGGCAACGGGGACGCGGCATGCCGCGCTGCGACACGCCCCGGGGCTGGTGAGGCGGGTCGTCCGAGCGATTCTGCGCCTGTTCAACGCATCAGCTTGAGCGCCAGCGCTACCACCAGCTCCCTAGCCGGTGGGGCTTTACAAACGGGGGTTGAGCGCCTAAGTTGGTGCGCTCTCAAGAATTAGGGAACTGAAGCCGATGTACGACAAGGCGACGCCGGTCAGGAAGTACGGGCAGCACGAGCGGGATACGGGGTCGGCCCCGGTCCAGGTTGCGCTGCTCACCGAGCGGATCAACAGCCTCACCGATCACTTCCGGGTCCATGGGAAGGACTTCCACGGGCAGCGCGGCCTCTTGCGGATGGTGAGCAAGCGGCGGCGGCTGCTCGAGTACCTGAAGCGGACCGACCTGGAACGGTATCGGCAGCTCATCGAGGAGCTGGGTCTCCGCCACTAATGCAAATGGCGTCGCGCTGGGCGTCCCGGGAAGAGCACCGGGGCGCCTGGCGTATTTCTGATTGCTCTAGACAGGCAATATGGTGAAGCACGTCGAACGCAATTTCGCGGGCCGGCCCTTGAAGCTGGAAGCGGGCCGGTTGGCCAAACAGGCGGCGGGATCCTGCCTGCTGCAGTTCGGCGAGACGGTGGTGCTGGCCACGGTCACCGTGTCCGACAACGTCTCGACCCTCCCGTTCTTTCCCCTCCAAGTCGAGTACCGCGAGAAGAGCTATGCCGCCGGGAAGATCCCGGGCGGGTTCTTGAAACGCGAGGGGCGGCCCTCGGACGAGGAGATCCTGTCCGCCCGGGTGATCGACCGCACCATTCGGCCGCTGTTTCCCGACGGCTTCAAGAACGAGGTCCAGGTCTTCGTCTACGTCCTTTCGGCGGATCAGGAGAACGACGCCGATGTGCTCGGGGCGACGGCCGCGTCGGCCGCCCTGATGATCTCGAAAGTGCCCTGGAACGGGCCGATCGCGGCCGTGCGGGTGGGCCGGGTCGAAGGCGCGTGGATTCTGAACCCGACGTTCCAGCAGCTCGAGTTTTCCGACCTGGACGTCATCGTCTCCGGTTCGCGCGACTCGATCGTGATGGTCGAAGGCGGCGCCCTCGAGCTCACCGAAGCCGAGGTCGTGAAGGCGCTCGAGGTGGCGCAGAAGGGGATCCGCGAGCTGCTCGACGCCGCGGACGAGCTGGTCGCCGACATGCGCCAGCCGAAGATGGAGTGGACCAAGGTCGAGCCGGCGGCGGAGCAGGTGAGGCGGGTGAAGGAGCTCGCGGAGGCGCGGGTGCAGGAGGCGTTGAACCTGCCCGAGAAGTCGGAGCGGGCGCAGGCGCTCGGCGCGCTGAAGGCGACGATCCAGGAGCAGCTTGCGGCCGAGTTCCCGGACAACGTGAAGGATGTCGCCACGGTGATCGAAGAGATCGAGTACCGGACGATGCGCGAGCAGGTGCTGTCGCACGGGGAGCGCGTCGACGGACGCGATCTGGACACCGTGCGGCCGATCGCCTGCGAGGTGGGCGTGCTGCCGCGGACCCATGGCTCGGCGCTGTTCACGCGCGGCCAGACCCAGGCGCTCGTGTCGGTCACGCTCGGGACGGTGAGCGACGAGCAGCGGATCGACTCGATCGACGTGGCGGACGAGACGACCAAGTCCTTCATGCTGCACTACAACTTCCCGCCGTTCTCGACCGGCGAAGTGCGGCCCATCCGGGGGGTGTCGCGCCGCGAGGTGGGCCACGGGGCCCTCGCCGAGCGGGCGCTGCAGGCCCTGCTCCCGCCCTACGAGGAGTTCCCCTACACGGTGCGCATCGTGTCGGACATCCTCGAGTCGAACGGCTCGTCCTCCATGGCGACCGTGTGCGGCGGGTCACTCGCGCTGTTCGACGCCGGCGTGCCGGTGAAGGCATCGTGCGCCGGCGTCGCGATGGGCCTCATCAAGGAGGGCGAGCGCGTGGCCGTGCTGACCGACATCCTGGGAACCGAAGACCATCTCGGCGACATGGACTTCAAGGTCGCCGGCACGCGGGAGGGCGTCACCTCGATCCAGATGGACATCAAGATCGAGGGACTGGATTCCAAGATCATCGGCGAAGCCCTCGAAAAGGCGAAAAAGGCGCGGCTGCACATCCTGGACGTCATGGACCGGTCGATTCCCCAGCCCCGGTCGGAGCTCTCCAAGTACGCACCCCGGATCATCACGATCCAGATCCCCGTCGACAAGATCGGCGACATCATCGGACCCAAGGGCAAGACGATACGGTCGATTCAGGAGCAGACGGGCGCGGAGATCAACGTGGACGACACGGGTCTCGTGACGATCTCGGCGGTCGGCGAGGGTGGCGCGCGCGCGCGCGACATCGTCGCGTCCATGATCCAGGTGCCCGAGGTCGGCCGCGTCTACGAGGGCGTGGTGAAGAGCACCACCGCCTTCGGCGCGTTCGTCGAGATCCTGCCGGGTGTGGAAGGGTTGCTCCACATCTCCGAGCTCCAACATGGCCGCACCGAGCGGACCGAGGACGTGGTGCGCAAGGGCGACCAGGTGCGCGTGAAGCTGCTCGAGATCGACGAGCGCGGCCGCATGCGGCTCTCCCGCAAGGCGCTGCTCGAGAAGCCGGAGCCCGTTCGCTCGCGTTGATGGAGACGGTCCGGCTCGACCGGGAGATCTCCCAGACGCGCGCGCCCAACGGCGTCGTCGTCCTCTCCGAGCGCGTGGCCAGCGTGCGCTCGGCGGCGGTCGGCATCTGGGTCCGCACGGCGAGCGCGCACGAGCCACGCCCCAAGATGGGCGTTTCCCACCTGCTCGAGCACATGGTGTTCAAGGGGACCGAGCGCCGCACGGCGCAGGAGATCGCGCTGGCGCTCGAGGCCCGCGGCGGCTCGCTCGACGCCTACACGTCGCGGGACGCTACCGCGTTCCACGCCCGCGTGCTCGACGCCGACCTCACCCGCGCGGTGGACGTGCTCACGGACCTGGTGCGGCACCCGGTGCTCCGCGCCAGTGACCTCGAGCTCGAGCGCAACGTGGTGCTGGAGGAGATCAACACCGTCGAGGACACGCCCGACGACCAGGTCTTCGACCTCGCCTATGAGGCGCTCTGGCCCGAGCATCCGTACGGGTACTCCATCCTCGGGACTCGCGAGTCCGTCAGTGGGCTCTCCGCCGACGACCTGAAGCGGCTGCACGGGCATGCCTACTTCCCG
>Ga0209056_10006503_pt1 | contig 12070 bp, 13 predicted proteins | sample GraSoiAngelo_114_FD_185876 | JGI IMG/M metagenome (GOLD analysis project Ga0209056, IMG submission 185876) | Grasslands soil microbial communities from the Angelo Coastal Reserve, California, USA - 14_0903_13_40cm (SPAdes) (version 2) | ecosystem: Environmental > Terrestrial > Soil > Grasslands... | reverse complement strand
CGGGAGTTCCGGGCTTCGACGTGCCGAGCGCGACCGGAATTCTCGCGCCCGCCGGAACGCCGAGGGAGGTCGTCGCGAAGATCAACTCCGCGATCAACCGCGCGCTCGCGACCGGGGAAGTGCGCCAGCGCCTGAACGCGCAGGGCTTCGAGCCGGCGCCGGCGACGCCCGAGGAGTTCGCTGCCTTCCTCGCGTCCGAGGTTCGGAAATATGCAAGGGTCATTCAGGAAGCCGGCGTACGGATCGACTAGCCGGTCGCCCTTTATAATCTTCGCTTCTGCTCGAGGAGAAAGACCGCATGACCCGAAAGCTCGTACAGTCCCGCCGCCGAATGCTCTGCGCGCTGGCTGCGGCTGCCGTCTCGCCGTTCGCGCTCGCACAGGGGCTCTCCAAGCGCCCGGTGCGGATCGTCGTTCCGTTCACGCCCGCGGCCGGGCCGGACATCGTCGCGCGCTTGCTCGCGCCCAGGCTGCAGGCGCGCTGGGACCAGCCGTTCTTCGTCGAGAACAAGCCCGGCGCTTCGGGCACGATAGGCACCGAGATCGTGGTGAAGTCGGCGCCCGACGGCCACACGCTCATGGTCGGACCGGCGTCGATCGTCACGGCGCCGCATCTCTATCCGAAGATCTCCTATGACGTGGTGAGGGATCTCTCCGCAATCACGAACGTCGGCTCGACGAGCCTCGCGCTCGTGGTGCACAAGTCGGTGCCGGTGAGCACGGCGCGGGAGTTCATCGCCTGGGTGAAGTCGCAGCCGGGCAAGCTCAACTACGGCTCTCCGGGAAACGGCACGCACCATCACTTCTGCATGGAGTTGCTCAAGCTGCAGGCGGGCTTGGACATCGTGCACGTGCCCTACAAGGGTTCGGCCCCCGCCGAGAACGACTTGATCGCGGGCGTCATTCCCACCATGTTCCTCCCGGTCCACGTTGCGCTTCCGAAGATCAAGGCGGGCCAGATCAGGGTGCTCGGCGAGAGCCTGAAGGAGCGCCATCCCTTGTTTCCGGACATTCCCTCGCTGCACGAGCAGGGCGTGACCGGGTACGACGTGGATCTGTGGATCGGCGTGTGGGCGCCCCCGGGCATGCCCGCTGACCTCGTCGCGAAATACAACTCGGAGATCCGCGCGATCGTCGCGCTGCCCGAGATGCGCGAGCAGCTCGCAAGCCAGGGCCTGGTGCCGAACACCGGTACGCCCGAGCAATTCGCCAAGCTCGTCAAGGACGATTTCGAGAAATGGGGCAAGGTGATCCGCGACGCAAAGATCAGGGCGGACTAGATGAAGTCCATCGACACCGTAGGAATTCTGGGCCTCGGCAAGATGGGGTGCCCGATCGCGGCACATCTGCTCGCGAATGGCTTCAAGGTCGTCGGCTGCGACCCGCTCGAGGAAGCGCGGAGGAAAGCGGTCGCGCTGGGTGTCCGCAGCGCGGCCTCGGCGCGCGAAGCAGCGCAAGCGAGCGATCTCGTCATTATCTTGGTCGGTTTCGACAGCGAAGTCGAAGAGGTTCTCTTCGGCAAGGAGGGCGTGCTCGAGGGCGCGAGGCCGGGACTCATCGTCGCGCTCGGTTCGACGGTCGCGCCGCGATACTCGACGCGGCTCGCGGCTCGTCTCGCCGAGAAAAATCTCGTTCTTCTCGACATTCCGCTCGCGCGCGGGGAAGCGGCCGCGACGGCGGGCAAGCTCCTCGTCTACGGCGCGGGCGACCCCGATGCCTTCGAGCTCTGCAGACCCGTCTTCGCCGCGTTTGCCTCGGACGTCTTCCATCTGGGGCCGGCGGGCGCCGGGCAGGTCGCGAAGATGGTCAACAATCTTATCCTCTGGGCCTGTATTACCGTGAACGACGAAGGCCTGCGGCTCGGCCGTGCGCTCGGCGTGGACCCGGAGCGCCTGTGCGAGGCGCTGCGCCACGGCAGCGCGCAAAACTGGGCCATGGACACCCAGGCGGAGAGGAGCGGCATGCCCTGGGCGGAGAAGGACATGAGCATCGTCCTGGAGGAAGCGGATCGCGCGCGCCTCAGCCTGCCGCTCGCCGGTACGGTCAAGGAGGCGATCAAGGGCTTGAAGATCCGCATGGGGCTCGGCATGCCGGAGATTCCGGAGCGCCTCTAGCGCGCCGCGCGGAGTTGACGCCGTCCGGCAAGCTCGGCTACTTTGGGCGTACAGAATCGGAGGAAACATGGGTACATACAGTAATTTGACGTGGCAGCTGCTCGTCCAGTTCTTGATCGTGTTGTTTCTCGTCGTCTCTGTTTCAGGCCTTGCGGTGGGAGTCGGGCTCATCGCGTCCAGCCCGAAGATCGTGGGGTATTTCCATATGCTGAACCGCTGGGTGTCGACCCGCCACGTCCTCAGGCCGGTCGAGGTGCCCTTCGATACGGAACGGGTGACGCACCGGCACCATCGCTGGCTCGCCGCAGCCTTCGTCCTCGGCGGGCTCGTCTCGATTTTCGGCCTCTTTGCAGGGCTCGATGGGACCGCCGTCGGCGCGGTGTTCGCCGCAAAGCGCCTCGCGCCCATCGTCGCCATCGCCGTGGAAAGCGCAAAGTGGGTTCTGATCGCGGGCAGCGCGCTCGGCGTCGTGGTCGGCGCGATGCTGCTCTTCTACCCGAACGCGGAGAGCATGCTCGAAAGGTTCGCAAACACATGGATATCGTCCCGCCGCGTGACTCGAAGCTGGGACGACATGCACATGAACCTGGATGCGCTCGTCGAGGCCCATCCCAAGCCTGCCGGCTGGATCATCGCCTGCACTTCGGCGGCGGCAGTGATCTACGCAGTCATCATGCTGGCGCGCTACTACTGAAGAGCAAGACGGTCGCGATACTCGAGAGTCGGCTGGGCCGTCAGCTCGCCGACCTCGTCGAGAAGCGCGGGGGGCGGCCGCTCCTCGCCCCGGCGCTTGCCGAAGTTCCCGATATCGACCACGCCGGGATTGCCAGGCTGATCGGCGAGCTGGAGACGCGTCCGCCGCGGGCCGCGATCTTCCAAACCGGCGTGGGCACGCAGGCACTGTTCGCCGCGACCGATTCGCTGGGGATGACGCCGATACTTCTCGGCTTGCTGGCGAGCTGCGTGGTGGCCGCGCGCGGGCCCAAGCCCACCGCGGCGCTTCGCTCGCGCGAAGTGCGCATCGATCGCAGCGCCAAGGAGCCCTATACGACCGTCGAGGTGCTGGAATCGCTCGAGGACCTGTCGTTCCGGGGCGAATGCGTCGTAGTCCAGCGTTACGGCGAGACCAACGTGGAGCTGGAAAGGGCGCTGCAGGCGAAGGGCGCGGAAGTCGTGGAAATCCCCACCTACCGCTGGGCGCTCCCTGAGAACACCGGACCGCTCGCGGGGCTGATAGCCGCGCTCGATCGCGGCGAGGTCGATGCTACCGTGTTCACCAGCGCGTCGCAGGCGCACAACCTGTTCGCGCTCGCTCGAAAACTCGGCAGGGACGGCCCGCTCGCCGCCAACTTGAGCCGGACGCTCGTCGCCTCCATCGGTCCGGTGTGCAGCGCCGCGCTGCGGGAGCACGGCGTGAAAATCGCCCTGGAGGCGAAGCCGCCCAAGCTCGGACCGCTGGTCGCGGCGCTCGACCTGGCCCTGTCGAGCTAGTACAATGCGCGACCCTCCACGCAGAGCCTCGATTCGATGTCCCGCTCGATCCGCAATCTCGCGATCATCGCCCACGTCGATCACGGCAAGACGACGCTGGTCGACAAGCTGCTGCACCAGTCCGGCACCTTCGCCGCGCACCAGCACATCGCCGAGCGCGTCATGGACTCCAACGATCTCGAGCGCGAGCGCGGCATCACCATCCTCGCCAAGAACACCGCCGTCGACTACGAGGGCGTGCACATCAACATCGTCGACACGCCCGGCCACGCCGACTTCGGCGGCGAAGTCGAGCGCTCGCTCTCGATGGTGGACGGCGTGCTGCTGCTGGTGGACGCGGTCGAAGGCCCGATGCCGCAGACGCGCTTCGTCACGCGCAAGGCGCTCGCCCTCGGCCTGAATCCGATCCTGGTGGTGAACAAGATCGACCGTCCCGGCGCGCGGCCCGACTGGGTCGTGAACGCCACTTTCGACATGATGGACAAGCTCGGTGCATCGGAACACCAGCTCGACTTTCCGGTGGTCTACACCTCGGCGCTGCTCGGGACGGCAACGCTCGATATGGCCCGCGCCGGCAACGACATGAAGCCGCTGTTCCACACGATCATCGAACGCATCCCGCCGCCCCGCGGAGATCCGCACGGACCGCTGCAGCTGCAGATCAGCAACCTCGACTATTCGAGCTACGTGGGGCGCATCGGCATCGGGCGCATCAGCCGCGGCAAGCTCAGGCCTTCGCAGGAAGTGCTGGTGCTGAACGCAGACAAGGAACCCGTGAAGGCCAAGGTCGGCCAGGTCATGGGCTTCCGCGGCCTGGAGAGGATCCCGATGGAAGAGGCGGTCGCGGGCGACATCGTGCTCGTGACCGGAGTGGAGGAGATCCACATCGGCGTCACGCTCGCCGACCCGCTCCAGCCCGAAGCGCTGCCGATGCTCAAGGTCGACGAGCCCACGCTCACCATGAATTTCCAGGTCAACACCTCGCCCTTCGCGGGGCAGGAAGGGAAGTTCGTCACCAGCCGGCAGCTGAGGGAGCGTCTGCTGCGGGAGCTGCAGGGGAACGTCGCGCTGCGCGTGGAGGAGACCGCCGACGCCGACGTGTTCCGGGTCTCGGGACGGGGAGAGCTTCATCTCACCATCCTGCTCGAGAACATGCGCCGCGAAGGCTACGAGCTGGCCGTGTCGCGGCCCCGGGTCGTGATGAAGGAAGTCGCGGGCGCCAAGCACGAGCCCTTCGAGGTCCTCACCGTCGACATCGAGGAGCAGCATCAGGGCGCGGTGATGGAAGCGCTCGGCGCCCGGCGCGGCGACCTGCTCGACATGATGCCCGACGGCCGCGGCCGCGTGCGGCTCGACTACCGGGTTTCGGCGCGCGGCTTGATCGGCTTCCAGTCGGATTTCCTCAATCTCACGCGCGGCAACGGCCTCATGAGCCACGTGTTCGACGAATATGCGCCGGCGAAACCGGAGATTCCCTCGCGGCGCAACGGCGTGCTGATCTCGGCAGAGGAGGGCGAGGCGGTCGCCTACGCGCTGTGGAAGCTGCAGGAACGCGGACGCATGCTGGTGAGCCCGGGTGAGCGCGTGTACGAAGGCATGGTGGTCGGCCTGCACAGCCGCGACAACGATCTCGTCGTGAACCCGGTCCGCGAGAAGCACCTCACCAATATCCGGGCTGCGGGAAAGGACGAGGCGATCCTGCTCACTCCGCCGATCAGCCTGACGCTCGAGCTCGCGGTGGAGTTCATCGAGGACGACGAGCTGATCGAGATCACCCCGCGTTCGATCCGCGTGCGCAAGCGCCATCTGTTCGAGCACGAGCGCCGGCGCGCCTCGCGCGCCGAGCCGCGCGCAGCCTCGGAGACTCCCGCCGCCGAGACGGCGGACTAGGGCTCTCAGGCCATCCGGTAGCGTTCCACGGCTTTCTCGTCCCAGACCACTCCGGTTCCGGGACGTTCGGGGATCACCGCCGCCCCGTCGACGATGGCGAGCGGTTCGGCGAGGATCGCGTCGGCCCAGTCCACGTACTCGAGGTAGTGGCAAGTCGGCGTCACCGCGAGCAGGTGCGCGCTCGTTTCGGGGAAAAGGTGCGAAGACATAGGCTGCTTGCTATTTGTTGCGAGCGCCGCCGCACGCTGCCAACCGCTTACCCCGCCGATCCTCTCCAGATCCGGCATCACGAAGTCGCAGGCCCTCGCGAGGATGGCCTCGCCCATCTGCTCGGGCAACGAGAAGTTCTCGCCGATCTGGATCGGCGTCGCGAGCGTAGCCGCGAGCTCGGCGCAGTTGCGGAAGTCGTCGTGGCGGATCGGCTCCTCGATCCAGGCGATGCCCTCGGAGTCAAGCGCTCGACCTCGCTCGAGCGCCTGGACGAATGTTAATGCTTGGTTGTAGTCGACCATCAGCTCGACGCTGTCGGGAAGGCGTTTGCGCACCGCGCGCACCGCCGCGAGGTCGGCCGCAGGCGAGGGGTGGCCCAGGCGCAGCTTCACCGCGCGAAATCCCCTCGTCAGGAGTTTTTCCGCTTCATCCGCGGCCGCCTCGGGCGCCATCAGTCCGAGGCCGTTGCTGTTATACGCGGGGATGGGACGCGGCTCGCCGCCGAGCAGGGCGACGAGGGGTTTCCCTGCGGCGAGCGCGAGCGCGTCCCAGCAGGCGACGTCGAAACCGGACATCGCCATGCGCACGATGCCCTGCACGCCGATCAGCTTGAACCGGCGCGCGAGTTTGTCCCAGAGATCGGCCGGCGCGACGCGCTCGCCCTTCACGTTACGCTCGACCTCGCCGAGGACGGTCGCGATCGCAGGCGCAGCGGCCGACAGGTAGCAGAAGAGGTAGGAGCGGCCGGTGACGCCTTCTTCGGTCTCGAGGTCGATCAGAAGCAAAGGCGCGGATCGAATCGTGCCCGCGCTCGTGCTTAAGGGGAGCTTCATCGGGACGTCGACGCCGACCGCGCGGATGGCGCGGATCGTGAGCCGCGGCTCGCTCACGCGGGCTTTCCGCCCTCGGTGTACAGCGCGAGGATGTCCCACACGGCGCGGTTCGCCGGCGTCGGAACGCCCGCGGCGGCGCCGAGCTGCGCAACGCCTCCGCTCAACCACTCGAGCTCGAGCCGATTGCCGCGCTGAAGATCGTGCGCCATGGAAGCGGCCATGTCGTCGGGAAGCCCGTCGGCGCGTGCGAGGCAGGCGTCGGCATAGTCGGCGGAAAGGGCGATGCCCCGCGCGCGCCCGACCGCGACGACTTCGCGCATGATCTCGAGCAGGAAAGCGCGGGTGCGCGGATTCTTGCGGATCGGTCCTATGGTCGCGCGCATCGAAGCGGTGGTCGCGGACAGTCCCACGAGGAACACGTATTTCTCCCAGATCGCGCGGCGCACGTCGCCGGAGAGCTCCGAGCTCACGCCGGACTTGACCAGCGCTTCGTGAAGGAAACGCGCGCGCTCCGAGGGCCTGCCGTCGTATTCGCCGAGCGCCACGCGCTGCATCGCGCCCGTCTGGAGGATCACGCCGGGCCGTGCAATGGTTGTCCCGACGTAGCACACGCCGCCCATCACGGGCGCATCGCCAAGCTCGCGGCGCAGGATGTCGTCCTTGATCACGCCGTTCTGTAGCGAAAGCACCCCGGTACCGGGCTTGAGGAGCGCCTTCAGCTGCCGGATCGCGGCCTCGGTGTCCCACAGCTTCACCGACAGGATGATCAGATCGACCGGCCCGAGCGACGCGGGGTCGTCGGTGGCGCGGACCGTGGGAATGCGGATGTCGCCATGCACTTCGCTTTCGATGACGAGCCCGCGCTCGCGCATCGCGGCGAGGTGCGCTCCGCGCGCGATGAAGCTCACGTCGTAGCCCGCGTGCGCGAGCCGCCCCCCGATGAATCCGCCCACGCCCCCCGAACCCATCATTGCGATCTTCATGGCTCGAATGGTAACCTGCCTCGTCCCGGGCAAAGGAAAATCATGGTCCGCGTAGTTCTTCGCGCCGCCGCTGCGGCGACGATGGTGGTTTGCGCGCTCGCACCGCCCACGGTCCTTGCGCAGACCTGGCCGACGAAGCCGGTGAAATTCGTCGTTCCGTTTCCGCCGGGCGGTTCGGTCGATCCGCTCGCGCGCATCCTGGGCGCGAGGCTCGCGGACTCTCTGGGGCAGCAGTTCATCGTCGAGAACAAGACCGGCGCCGGGGGCTCGATCGGCACCGCGCTCGTCGCGAAGAGCGCTCCGGACGGCTATACCTACGTGGTCGTGTTCGACACCCACGCGGTGAACCCGGCGCTGATCCCGAACCTCCCGTACGACACCGTCAACGACTTCGCTCCGGTGATGCTCGTCGGCACGGCGCCGATGGCGATCGTCGCCAACGTCGCCAAACCCTACAGGAGGTTCGGCGACGTGATCCGGGCGGCCAAGGCGAAGCCTGAGGCGCTCAGCATCGGCTCGGTGGGCAACGGTAGCCTCGGGCACCTCGCTACGATCCTGCTGCAGCAGGCGGGCGGTTTCAAGATCACCCACGTTCCCTACAAGGGCGGCGGGCCGATGATGGCCGACGTGATGGGCGGCCAGATCGACCTCGGCATCGCCTCGGTGGCGGCGCTCTCCGCGAACGTGAAAGGCGGGAAGCTGCGCGCGCTCGCCCTCACCGGCGACAAGCGCTCGCACACGATGCCCGACGTTCCGACACTCGCGGAGCAGGGCTTTCCCGGCTTCTCGGCGTTTGCCTGGTGGGGCATCTTCGCGCCGGCCGGAACTCCCAAGCAGATCCTCGACAAGTTCCACGCCGAGCTGGTCAAGGTGCTCAAGCAGCCGGACCTGCGCAAGCAGCTGACCGAGACCCTCGGCATGGATCTCGCCTCGAGCAGCCCGGAGGCGCTGCAGAAATTCCTCGTCGGCGAGATCGACCGCTGGGGCAAAGTGGTCAGAAGCAACAACGTCAGAGCGGATTGAGGCGGTTCTCATGAAAATAACCGGTGGATGCCATTGCGGAGCGATCACGTACGAAGCCGAGGTCGACCCCGGCAAGGTGTCGGTGTGCCACTGTACCGATTGCCAGACTCTGACCGGCTCGGCGTTTCGCGTCGTCGTCCCGGCGAAGCGGGAAGGTTTCAAGCTCAAGGGCGAGCCGAAGATCTACGTGAAGACGGGCGAAAGCGGAAGGAGGCGAGCGCAGGGGTTCTGCTACAACTGCGGCACGCCCATCTACTCCGCCGACGTCGCGGATCCGCAGGTGTTCAACATCCGCGTCGGCACGGCGCGGCAGCGCGCCGAGCTGCCGCCGAAAGTGCAGATCTGGTGCCGGTCGGCGCTCGGTTGGGCCATGCATCTCGAATCGATCGCACAAATTCAGAAACAATGAGGGCTGCCGCCCTCTTTCTGGGCTTGCTCGCCAGCGCGGTCGCCGCTGCGCAGGATTACCCGTCGAAACCGGTGCGGCTCGTGGTGGGATTTCCCCCAGGCGGCAACGTCGACGTGGTGGGCCGCATCGTCGCCCAGAAGATGAGCGAGGGCCTTACGCAGCAGGTGGTCCCGGAGAACCGTACCGGCGCTGGGTCCATCATTGCGAACGAATACGTCGCCAAGTCCGCAGCCGACGGATACACCCTGCTGATCGTGAGCGGCGCCTTCGTCACGCAGGCGGCGACGATGAAGAAACTTCCCTACGATTCGCTTCGCGACTTCTCCTTCATCTCGACCATCGTGACCTACCCGCTCGTGTTCTCGGTGCGCTCCGATTCGCGCTTCCGCACCCTCGGCGAGTTCATCGCGTTCGTGAAGAGCAGTCCGGGAAAGGTCAACTATCCCTCGCCGGGAATGGGCACGCTCTACCACCTCGCCGGGGAGATGTTCGTTTCGATGGCGGGAATTGAGATGCAGCACGTGCCGTTCCGGGGCGGCTCCGAGCCTTTGACCGAAGTGCTCTCCGGCCGCATGGAGCTGCTGATCGACGCGCTCACCAACTCCTATCCGCACATCCAGGGCGGCAAGTTTCGACCGCTCGCGGTCACGTCCCTTGCGCGCTCGGCTTCGCTTCCCGACGTGCCGACCGTCGCTCAGAGCGTGCCGGGCTACGAGGCGAGCTCATTCCTCGGCATCGCCGGCCCGCCGCGCGTGCCGGGCGCGATCGTCGAGCGGATCAACCGCGAGGTGAGGCGCGTCCTTGCGCTCCCCGAAATCGCGCAACGCTTCGCCGAATGGGGTGGCACGCCGAGCGCGAGCAGCCCGGAGGAGATGCGACGCCACGTGGCCGCCGAGATCGAGAAGTGGAAGAAAGTCGTAGAGGCGAGAAAGCTCGAGCTGCAGTGATAGCATCAAGGCGATGAGGACGATCCTCCTTCTGATCTCGGCGCTGGCTTGCGCGTCCGCGGCGGCGCAGACGGCGTATCCGGCGAAGCCCGTGCGCTTCATCGTGCCCTCCGCGGCCGGCGGCGGCACCGACATCATCGCGCGCGCCCTCGCGCAGAAGCTCTCCGAGTCGCTCGGAGCGCAGTTCGTCGTGGACAATCGCCCGGGCGCCGGCCAGATGATAGGCATCGAGATGGCCGCCAGATCCTCCGCCGACGGGCACACCATCCTGATGGCCGCGAGCACGCTCGCGATCAATCCGGTCATGTACAAGAAGGTGCCTTACGATCCGCTGCGCGATTTCGCGCCGATCACGCAGGCGGCGTCGCTCGCGAACGTGCTCGTGGTGCACCCCTCGCTGCCGGTGAAATCGGTCGCGGACCTGATCGCGTACGCCAAGCAGCGCCCGGGCCAGCTCAATTTCGCATCGGCCGGCGTCGGCACCTCGCCGCAGATGTCGATCGAGCTCCTGAAGAGCATGGCGGGAATCGACATGGTCCACATCCCCTACAAGGGAACCAGTCCCGGCGTGGTGGATCTCCTTGCGGGGCAGGTGTCGGTGATGGCGCCGAACCTGCTCACCGCGCTGCCGCACATCAAGGCCGGCAAGCTGCGCGCGCTCGCTGTGACGAGCGCGAAACGAAGCGAAGGCCTGCCGGAGGTTCCGACGTTGGCCGAATCCGGGCTTCCCGGTTACGATTCGACCCAGTGGTACGGCGTGCTCGCGCCGGCCGGAACCGCGCGAGAGATCGTCGAGCGCCTGCACGGCGAGATCGTGCGCGCCCTGCGCGCACCCGAGGTCATGCAACGGCTGGCCGCGGACGGCGCGGAGCCCGTAGGCAGCAGTCCCGAGGAGTTCGCCGCGTTCATCAAGTCGGAGATCGACAAATGGGCCAGGGTCGCGCGCGCGGCCGGAATCCGCGCAGAATGAAGATCCTGTAGTCCGTTCCGCGTTTCGTGCGTTCATTCACGAATCGGCCCCGTTGCGCATGTCACAATTTGTGACAATTGCTTACTCCGGCAAAGAGGGGTCCTTGTTAGCATGCGCTTGTCGAACGAGACGGAAGAGGCGATCATGAACCGGATGAAAGCTGCCTTGACCTTGAGCGCAGTCCTGCTGGGCGCGGCGGCGAGCGCTCCGGCGCTCGCCTGGCACCACGGGCGCGTGCATTTCGGCGTCGTCATCGGCGCTCCGTTCTATCCCTGGTATTACCCGCCTTACCCTCCCTACTACTACTATCCCCCGGTCGCGCCGGCCGCGCCTCCGACTTACATCGAGCAGGGCGGCGCGCAAGCCGCGCCGTCGCAGTCTTCCTCCTATTGGTACTACTGCGCCGAGTCCAAGACCTATTATCCGTACGTCAAGGAATGTCCCGGAGGCTGGCAGCGCGTGACGCCGCAGTCGGCGCCCGGCGGCTGAGCCAGCCATGAATCTCCTTCGAGTTTCGACGGTTTTGGCGGCAACGCTGCTGCTCGCCGCGTGCGTGAGCATGCCCAAGGGCCCCAGCATCATGGTGCTGCCGGGCTCGGGAAAGACCTTCGACCAGTTCCGCTACGACGACGTCGAGTGCCGCCAATTCGCCGACTTCCAGGTCGGGGGGAAATCGTCTTCGGACATAGCCGCGGACAGCGCAGCGAAGAGCGCGGCGGTGGGCACCATCGTAGGCGCCGCCGCGGGTGCCGCGCTCGGCGGCCGAAGCGGCGCAGCAACCGGCGCCGGCGGCGGGCTCCTCGTCGGCGCGGCGGCCGGGGCAGGCGCGGGAGAAACCTCCGCGTACGGGCTCCAGCGGCGCTACGACTACGCCTACATCCAATGCATGTACGCAAAGGGCCACAAGGTTCCGGTGTCGGGTCGCCTTACCTCCTCCCAGCCCGGTCCGAGCTACGTTCCGCCTCCGCCTCCACCCCCGCCGCCTCCGCGGTAAGGGGTGCATTGAACTTCAGCCGGCAGCCGCCAGCGCCATCGTTCCGGCATTGTCGCGAAGCAGCTTGGAGAAGTCCTCCGCCGGCTGCGGCTTGCGGAAAAAGTATCCCTGGAACTCGTGGCACCCGTGCTCGGTGAGAAAATCGAGCTGCTCCTGGGTCTCCACCCCTTCCGCGATCACCTTCAGCCGCAGGCTGTGCGCCATCGC
>Ga0209056_10006502_pt1 | contig 12071 bp, 9 predicted proteins | sample GraSoiAngelo_114_FD_185876 | JGI IMG/M metagenome (GOLD analysis project Ga0209056, IMG submission 185876) | Grasslands soil microbial communities from the Angelo Coastal Reserve, California, USA - 14_0903_13_40cm (SPAdes) (version 2) | ecosystem: Environmental > Terrestrial > Soil > Grasslands ... | reverse complement strand
GGTCCCGCTCACCGCCGAATGGCTCTGGTTCCAGGCCCTGGGTTACGGGCGCGTGTTCACGACACGGCTCGTAGCCGAGGCCGTGCTCGGCGTGGGGGTCGGCGGCCTCGTATTCGCGTTCCTCTACGTCAACCTGCGGATCGCCCAGCGCGGCCTCGTCCCGAACCCGCTGGTCGTCCAGGTCAGCTCCGGGGCCACCGCGGTGGACGTGACTCGGTTGTTGCGCCGCCTGGCCCTGCCGACGGCCCTCGGACTGGCGCTGCTGTTCGGCATGAGTGCCGCAGGCGGCTGGCTGGGCGTACTCCAGTTCCTGCACCGGACGCCGTTCGGCGTGACGGACCCCGTGTTCGGCCGCGACGTAGGCTACTACGTGTTCACGGTGCCGGTGATCGCGGGCGCGATCGGTCTCGCCATCGCCGTCACAACGCTCACGCTGCTCGCGACCATCATGCTGTACTGGGTGCGCCGGGACATCGTCGTGTTCCGCCGGCAGGTCACGGTGGAGCCGTCGGCCCGCCTGCACCTCGCGGGGCTGATCGCCCTGCTCTTCGTGCTGGTAGCGTTGCGGGTGTACTTCGTCCGGCTTCCGGGATTGTTGTACTCCACTACCGGGCCGCTCGTGGGGGCAAGCTACGCCGATCTCCACGCCCAGCTCACCGGCCTGCGGCTCGCCGGGCTCGCGGCCGTGGCGGGCGGAGCGCTGGTCCTGTGGGGAGCCCGCAGCCACCGTCTGGCCCGCAACACCCTGCTCGCGCTCGGGCTCTACTTCGGCGTGTCGCTGCTCGGCGTCGCCCTCTACCCCACGATTGTCCAGCGACTCATCGTGGCGCCGAACGAGCTGGTGAAGGAGACGCCGCAGCTCGCCTCCCACATCGCGGCGACGCGGCGGGCCTGGGGGCTGGACAGCGTCGTGACGCGCGACCTCACCGGCGAGGCCCGGCTCACCGCGCGGGACATCCGGGCCAACCGGCCCACTATCGACAACGTCCGACTGTGGGACCGCGACCCGCTGCTCCAGACGTTCGGGCAGCTGCAGGAGATCCGCACCTACTACGACTTCATCTCGGTGGACGACGACCGCTACTGGATCGACGGGCAGTACCGGCAGGTGCTCCTCTCGCCACGCGAGCTGAACTCGGGTTCGCTCCCTACGCGGACGTTCATCAACGAGCGGCTCACCTTCACGCACGGAATGGGGCTCACGCTCGGGCCGGTGAACCAAGTCACGCCGGAGGGACTGCCGGTCCTGTTCATTAAGGACCTACCGCCCGTGTCTAGTGTGTCGCTGCGGGTGACGCGCCCCGAGCTCTATTTCGGCGAGCTCGCCGATTCGTGGGTGTTCGCCCGGACCGCGCAAAAGGAGTTCGACTACCCCTCGGGTGAGGGGAACATCTTCACCTCCTATGCGGGAACTGGGGGCGTTCGGGTCGGCTCGTTCCTGCGTCGCCTGGTGCTGGCGACCTACCTCGGCTCGCTGAAGGTGTTGTTGTCGAGCGACATCACGAGCGACAGCCGTGCGATGTACTTCCGTAACATCCGGGTGCGGGCGCGCAAGGCGCTGCCATTCTTGTTGTTCGACAACGACCCCTACCTCGTCGTCACTGATTCGGGCCGGCTCCGCTGGATCCTCGACGCTTACACCGCGACGAGCCGGTACCCCTACGCGCAGCCCCTCGACGACGGCACCACCTACATGCGCAACAGCGTGAAGGTCGTGATCGACGCCTTCGACGGCACCGTCACGGCCTACGTGGCCGACCCGCGCGACCCTCTGGTGGTCACCCTGGCGAAGGTGTTCCCCGGGATCTTCCAGCCGCTCGACGCGATGTCTGCGGATCTGCGCGCACATCTGCGCTACCCCGAGGACCTGTTCCGGGTGCAGACCGACCTGTACGCCACCTACCACATGGCCGAGCCGGACGTCTTCTACCACCGGGAGGACCAGTGGCAGAAGCCGGTGTTGTCACGGCCGGGCGAGCAGCCGGATCCCTTCCTGCGGCACATTGTGATGCGGCTGCCTGAGGAGCGGCAGGCGGAGTTCATCCTGATGGTGCCGTTCACGCCGCGCGGCAAGGACAACCTGGCCTCGTGGATGGTGGCGCGAAACGACGGGGAGCACTACGGCCAGTTGGTGCTGTATCGCTTCCCCAAGCAGAGCTTGGTCTACGGCCCGACCCAGATCGTCAACCGGATCAACCAGGATACCGACATCTCGCGCCAGATCTCGCTGTGGGACCAGCGCGGCTCCGAGGTGATCCGCGGCAACCTGCTCGTCATCCCGATCGAGGAGTCGCTCATCTACGTGCAGCCGCTCTACCTCCGGGCCGAGGGCGGGCGCATCCCGGAGATGAAGCGCGTCGTCGTGGCTCACGAGAACCAGGTGGTCATGGAGGAGACGCTCGAGGCGGGGTTGGCGCGCCTGTTCGGCGGCGCGGTCGAGCCCGCCGCACCTGCCGCCGCGTCGCCCGGCGTCGCCCGTCCCGGCAACGGGCGCGCCGTGGATCTCGCCAGTCGGGCCGCCGAATTGTACCAGCGCGCCCTCGAGGCGCAACGCAGCGGCGACTGGGCCCGCTACGGCGAAGCGCTGTCCCAGCTGGGGGAGGTGCTGCGCCAGCTGCAGGCCGTCCTCGGAGGCCGCCAGCCCTAATCGTACTCGGCGGCAAGTGTGGAGAGCATGAAGACGCTGAGGCTGCAACGGGACCCTGACGGGTTTTTCCTCTGGCACCCTGATTACGCGCCGTGGATCGTCGGGCGTCACTCGCGTGGAGCTAACCCAAACGATCGCGCCTTCTTCGATCCGAACACAGGCGAGATCGTGTGGTCGAGTCGCGACGGGATGAAGGACTACGAGATGGACGAGCTCGCGGCTCGCCACCTAGTTGGTGAGCTCGTGGAGATGCCCCAGTGTGAGAGCGAGCGGGAGGTTGAGGACTGGTTCCTCGAGCGCGGGTTCAAGGTCGAATGGATCTGAGCGGTATAGTTGGGCCGCTCAGCAGATCCAGAGCGCCTACGAGCCGTGTGGGACGCCTCCTCGTCCGTAAGCACCGCGCCCTGCAATCCCACGAGGACGCGCGTCGACTCTGAAGCCGCTGATTCAGATCAACCCGTTCGTGGAACGTGGAGTAGTGCCACTTTTCCGTCCCTGTCCACCAGCGGCGCTGGCGGCGCCACCGCATGCCCCTGGGCATAACCCACCCCAAGGGCCCGCAGCTTTTGCAGAATGGTTTCGCTCTCGACCTCTTCAGCGATCGTGGTGATGCCCATGATTCGACCGATCTCGTTGACGGCGCGCACGAGCGTGCCGTACACGGGGTCGTCAGCCACGCCCCGGACGTAGTGCCCGCCGATCTTGACGTAGTCGACCGACAGGGCCTTGAGGTGGGCGAACGAGGCCAGGCTGTTGCCGAAGTTGTCCAGCCCGACTCCGCACCCCGTCGCCCGGATCTCGGAAATGAGGCGCACCAGTTGCGCAAAGTTCCCGAGCGCGGCGGCTTCGGCGATCTCGAAGCACAGAGCCTCCGGCGGCAGCCGGTGTTGCGTCAAGTACTCTCGCACGGCGGGGATCAGGTCCGCATCGTCCAGTGCGGAAACGCTGAGGTTGATCGAGCAGAGGGGCAGCTCGAACTCCAGGTGCTCGCGATGCCACTGACCCAATACGGCAGCCGTCTGGCGCACGACCCAGCGGTCGATGGCCGGCATGAGGCGATGGCGCTCCGCTTGCGGAAGGAAGGCATCGGCGGTCTCCACACCCCCACGCTCGTCCGGCAGGCGCAGCAGAATCTCGCACCGTGGACGTGCCGGATGCTCCGGCGCCAGGGGTACGATCGCTTGCGCGTACAGCTCAAAGTGGCCTTCGTCCACCGCTCGGGTGAGGCGGATGATCCGTCGGCTCTCCACCTGGTCCTGGAGTCCAGTTGCCGCCTCCGGCTGGGCGACATGGACGCGGTTGCCTCCGGCGTCCTTGGCGGCGTAGCAGGCCTCGTCCGCGGCGCGCAGGACGTCAGCCGTGCGTCCGCTCGCGGCGGTGATCGCGACGACGCCAATGCTGACGCCTAGCGAGAAGCTCCGCTCCCCCCATACGTAGCTGAACTCTGCGATCGCCCGCTCGAGCTTCCCGGCGATCTCTGCCGCCTTGGTCAAGGAACAGTATTCCAGCAGGACACCGAATTCATCGCCGCCGAGGCGTGCGAGCGTGTCCCGGCTGCGCAAGCGACCGCCCAGCAGGCGGCTGATCTTGCGGAGCAGGTCATCCCCGGCTTCGTGACCGCATGTGTCGTTCACGAGCTTGAATCGGTCCAGGTCCAGATAGCACAGAACGTGTTCCGCTACGCCGGCCGCGGCCTCCGCCAGCACGCGCGCCAGGCGCTCCTCGAACTCTTTCCGGCCGACCAGCCCCGTCAGGGCATCGTGCGTAGCTTCGTGCGAGAGTTTGCGAGCGGCGCGCCGCCGCTCCGTCACGTCGTGAAAGACCAGCACCACGCCGATCGTGGTCCCGTGGCGGTCCCGGAGCGGAGCCGCGGAGTCCCCGATCGGCACCTCCGTCCCATCGCGGCGCAGCAACAGCACGCCGTCGGCCAGGTCCACCGCGCGGCCTTCGCGGAGACAGCGGGCTGGGATGCTCTCCAGGGGCTGCCGCGTCGCGTCGCTGATGAGCGTGAGGACGGTGTCCGCTGGCTGCCCCAACGCTTCGGTGGTGCGCCAACCGGTGAGCCGCTCCGCCGTGGGGTTCAAGAACGTGATCCTGCCCGCCGCGTCAGTCGTGATGACGGCGTCCGGGATCGATGCCAGGGTGACGACCGCCTGCTCCTTCTGCCGGAACAGGCTCTCCTGAACGTCCCGCCACGCGGTGAGGTCGCGCACCGTCACCAATGACAGCGCGTCCTTGCTGGGACCAAGGGCGCTGCGGTGGATTGCTACTGGGAACTCGCTCCCGTCCCGTCGTCGGGCGAAGATCCTGACCGGGGCTAGCTTCGGCGCGGTCTCGCGTGACTCACCATCGCTCTGGTCCAGCGCGTCGTAGAGCCGCTGGAAGCGTTCTGCGATGAGCCGACTGGACGGCTCGCCCCGGAGCTCTGCGTCGGTCCACCCGAAGAGGCGCTCGGCCTCCCGATTCACCGCCACCACGTTGCCCCGCTGGTCGACGACGACCATGGCATCGGGGGCGGCGTCGAGCATCTGCCGAAATCGCTTGTCCTGCATGCGAGGCGTTGTCATGGTCCGCTAGACCTCCGCGCCACCGGGCGGCGTCGCCATCGCGATTTAGGGCTCCAGCTTGAGGTGAGAACCTCCCTGCCGGTTCAGCACGTGGCGATATGATAATCCTTCGAGGCAAGGAACTCCATGTGCTCCGCGGGCTGCTTTTCGGGCATCGTTCCGCGCGAGGAGATGACCTTGTGGCCGACGATCTGCTGGGGCAGCTCCTGCGGAGGGCTGGCGTCCGCCGGGACGATCCAGCCGCGCCGCCGTCCCCACCGCTGTTTCCTCCGGTCATCACAGTCTCCAATCCTCAGGTTCGTACGCGCGCGGTCCACTGCGGGCGACCGCGCCGGCCAGCCTTCCTTGCGGCCTAGGTCGTGCGAAAATGGAGCGGGTCTCTGAGGTTCTGCAACTCCCGGTAATAGTAGAGGGGCGTCGGCCGCTGGCCCTGGAATTTCAGCCGCTTGAGAAACTCAACTTCCTTCGCGGTGGCCGTGCCACTGAGGGAAGCATCCTGAAGGAATTCTTGGAGCCCCGGCTCTTCGGCGACGGGCTGTTCGCCTTCCCGCTCGACATAATCGAATCGCTTCGCCTGCCCTGGGACGACGCTGTGGTTTAAGACAATCTCCAGGCCGAACGTCGCGAGGTCGATGTCCCAGGATTCAATCAGCGGATCCAAGAACGAGACGCAGTTCTCAGCTGACACGTGGAAGATGTCCGTATCGAGGAACTCGAGCACGACGACCCGCATCTCCTCGTAGCTGCGGCGACTGAGCCGAGCCACCATCCGGAGCCAGTAGTCATTCTCGAGCTCGTCTTTCGCCACGCGCTTGACCACATCCAGCAGCGTCTGGGTGACGAGGCGTTCGAGCTCGCCGAACGGCTGCTGTTCGAAGATCGCGCCGACGTGTTTTTGCCTCTCGGGATTACACTTGCGGAGGATCAGCTCGCGGACTTCGTGAAACAAGGGGGCGGGCTCGTCCCCCAATTCCCGCTTCAATTCTTCCTTGCGCTGAAGATCCGCCAGTTTGGCCAATTCCCCGTTCGGAAGCTTCAAGAACTTGTCCATGCGGTCATAGATGTCCGTGCGGTTCGGCGCGGGGGGCGCTTTCCTCCGGGTCAGTAACTGCGAGATGTAGGACTCGGTGACGTGGGCGGCGCGCGCGAGCGCTTGCTGCTCCAATCCCAATTCCTCCAGCCGGCGCCGGATCACAAACGGTACATCCACAGGTCCCTCCTACGCCCGAGTGATTGGGATTAACCCATCAAGTACTCTAACTCCTGCCGGGAATCAATCTAAGGCCAGCAAGTGTACTTGACAAGTGTAGTACACTATCGCTACGTTGCTCACCATACGACAGCATCATGTGAACCAGATTAGTTAACCGTAATCACCCCACGACGAGCAAGGAGCAGTGACATGCGGAGCACGCACACGGGGACCGTCTTGGCTCCGGCGACGAAGACGCGGCTAAAGGTTTTCCCACTCGCCGATCGCGTGGCGATCAGGCCGATGGAAGACACCGAGGAGATGAAAGGAGGCCTCTATATCCCGGACACGGCCAAGGAGAAGCCGATCCAGGGTGAGGTCATCGCGGTCGGACCCGGCCGTCTGGAAAAGGGCCAGCGGGTCCCGATGGAGCTGAAGGTCGGCGACCGGGTCGTCTATGGGAAGTACACCGGCTCGCAGGTCGAGCTGGACGAGGAAGAGATCATCCTGATCAAAGAATCCGACGTCATCGCCAAGCTCAGCTGAGCGGGAGAGGGGAAGAGATGGCTGCCAAGTATCTCGAATTCAATACAGAGGCCCGCTCACGCCTCAAGCGGGGCGTGGACCAGCTGGCCGAGGCGGTGAAGGTCACCCTCGGTCCGAAGGGTCGCAACGTCGTCATCGACAAGAAGTTCGGGAACCCGACGATCACCAAGGACGGGGTCACCGTCGCGAAGGAGATCGAGCTCGAGGACCCCATCGAGAACATGGGCGCCCAGATGGTGAAGGAAGTGGCGACCAAGACCTCCGATATCGCCGGAGACGGCACGACCACCGCGACGGTGCTGGCGCAGGCGATCTTCCGCGAGGGGCTGAAGTCGGTCACCGCGGGCGCCAACCCGATGTCGCTGAAGCGCGGCATCGACAAGGCGGTCGAGCTGGTGGTGGAGGAGCTGAAGCAGATCTCCGCACCCAGCAAGGGGCCGAAGGAGATCGCGCAGGTCGGGACGATCTCGGCGAACAACGATCGGGAGATCGGCAAGATCATCGCGGACGCGATGGAGAAGGTGGGCAAGGACGGCGTGATCACGGTGGAAGAGGCCAAGGGCCTCGAGACCACGCTCGAGACGGTGGATGGGATGCAGTTCGACCGTGGCTACCTGTCGCCCTACTTCATCACCGATCCGGAGAAGATGGAGGCCGTGCTCGAGGACGCCTACGTCCTGGTGCACGAGAAGAAGATCGCCACCATGAAGGACCTGCTCCCGGTCCTCGAGAAGGTGGCGCAGTCGGGCAAGCCGCTGCTCATCATCGCTGAGGACGTCGAAGGGGAGGCGCTGGCGACGCTGGTGGTCAACAAGCTGCGTGGCACGCTGAAGGTGTGCGCGGTGAAGGCCCCGGGCTTCGGCGACCGGCGCAAGGACCTGCTCACGGACGTTGCGACGGTCACCGGGGGCAAAGTGATCGCCGAAGAGCTGGGCTTCAAGCTCGAGAACACCGGGCTCGACGACCTCGGCCACATCAAGCGCATCGTGGTGGACAAGGACAACACCACCCTGATCGGCGGCAAGGGCAAGCAGGCCGACATCCAGGGCCGCATCGGCCAGATCCGCGCGGCGATCGAGAAGTCCACGTCGGACTACGACAAGGAGAAGCTGCAGGAGCGGCTCGCGAAGCTCGCGGGCGGCGTCGCGGTGATCAATGTGGGCGCGGCCACCGAGACCGAAATGAAGGAGAAGAAGTCCCGGGTCGAGGACGCGCTGCACGCGACCCGCGCCGCGGTCGAGGAGGGCATCGTGCCCGGTGGCGGCGTCGCGCTGCTGTGGTGCCGGAAGGCCCTCGACAAGGTCAGGGGCGCCGACGACGACGAGAAAACCGGCATCGAGATCGTCCGCCGCGCGCTCGAGGAGCCGATCCGGATCATCGTGCAGAACGCGGGTGCCGAGAGCGCGATCGTCGTGGGGAAGGTGAAGGAGTCGGCCAAGCTCAACTTCGGCTACAACGCCCAGACCGACGAATACGAGGATCTGGTCGCGGCCGGCGTCATCGACCCGACCAAAGTCACGCGCACGGCGCTGCAGAACGCCGCGTCCATCGCGGGACTGCTCCTCACCACGGAGTGCGTGGTGGTGCAGAAGAAGGAGAACGGGAAGATGCCCCCCATGCCCGGCGGCGGCATGGGCGGGATGTACTAAGCGGGATGTACTAAATAGCGGTGGTCACACGCAGACACGCCACGCCGTCTAGGAGTCACGTAGGTCACGCAAAGGAGTCGATATGTACGCACGCAATGTGTCCCTGCATCTGAAGGCCAACACGGCCGGTGAGTTTACCCGGACGTTCGAGAAGGACGTCCTGCCCCTGCTTCGGAAGCAGAATGGCTTCAAGGACGAGATTTCGTTCGTGGCCCCGGACCGCTCCGAAGCGGTTGCGATCAGTCTGTGGGATCGGAAAGAGAGCGCGGACAACTACAGCCGCGACATCTATCCGCAGGTGCTGACGAGCCTGGCGAAGGTGGTCGAGGGAACACCGAAGGTTGAGGCCTACGAGGTTTCGAACTCGACCTTCCACAAGATCGCCGCAAGCAACTAGGGCCCACCGGTCGGCGCGGCCGCTCGTAGCTCCGGCCCGTTTCACAGCCGACCGGTCTGTTCGGGAAGGGGGGCGGCCGAGTCCGCCCCTCTTTCTCGTCCGTGACCGGGTGAAGAGGGGGTCCGGCAGACACATGGATGGCATGGTCATACACATCGCCACGCGCGAGTGTCCCATCACACAGCCCCATCCTGCGATGGAGTGCGGAGTCGTGGCGGCCCGGCGCCGGTGTCAGGAGGAGGGCGACGCGGCCATGCGCCGGCAGCACCAGGACGAGCAGGGACAACCGAGGGAGTCCGATGGCACCGATCACACTCCACCGCCTCATAAAGCAGCTGGACAAGCTGAAGCCAGAAGCAGACGCGGCGAGGCTCAAAACGCACGACTACGCCCGCTGGCTCGCCCGAATGATCCGACGACTGCGGGAGCGAAGCTTAGATGCTGATCGGGCCGCTGCCACAGTGGCGCTCGCGGAGGCGCTCAAGCGAGGAGCCATCACGGCTCCGATGGAGGCGCACCCTCACAAGCGGCCTGGGCTGGCGAGATGACGAGGCCCTGACCTTGGCACGACCTACCATCGTGGTAGAGAGCGGCATCTGGAAGGTTTATCCCACGGGCCGGATCACCGTTTATGGGAAGGATGAGTTTGGGTTGCTGTTCGAGCTCGGGACCGGCCCCGAGCGCAAGCGGCGCTTCACTCGCTATTCGCCTCTGGGATCCAAGAGTTCCGACGCATCCCTCGCTGAGCTCACTGAGCGGCAGCTGCTGGACCTCTTCCATCAGTCGCAGCCCGCGTGGACGTCGCCCGAGGGGGGATACGGGGTGCGCTGAATTGACTCCCGCACAACGGGCAAGGACCCTGTGCCGGAGTTGGTCGCTTTAGATATGCGCCATGTTGGTTTGAACCTCAGGGGTCGGAAAAAGCGACGACCCCCTGATGACCTTTCAGGAGGTCGCGTGGTGTGAGTTTTGCTGTGAGTTTCTCACGACACTGCGGTGCATCGGGAACCTGTTACGACACCGATGCCCAGGACCTCGCGTGATTGCTACTGGGTGTCGTAACTCGGTCCCCTAGTGATTTGCATGGGGTTCCGGGGGTCCGGGTGAGTTATTCCGCCTATCACCCAGTGGCAAACATTCCGGCAAAGCGCCTGGTAATGTGAGCCGCGAAGGATAGATAGACCCGCGCAGCGGCCTCGCAGTCCGCAGCACGCCGCTCCGTGTGGTCAGGTCGAGCTGTTCTGAGCCGCCGCGAAATCCTCCGGCGTATCGATATCCGCCAGCAATGCCACGGGCCGATCCACGTACATCGCCTCGCGGCTGTGCGCCTTGACCACCGTTTTGCCGCACCCCTCTCCCGTCCACCCGAGCAGCTCGGGGAAGAGGGCCCGCCGGAATAGCAGGGGCGGTGCCGTCACGGCGCCGTAGCGCGACACGACGAGCGGCGCATCGGTCCCCCGCGCCGCTGCCACGAGCATCGCGAGCGTCTCCCGAGTGACGCGCACCATGTCGCCCAGCATGACGACCGCGGCGCCGACTTCCGGGCCGAGAGCATTGAGGCCACGATGTAATGAGCCGCTCGTGGGGCCGGTGTAATCAGGGTTGACCGCGAACTCCACCGCGAGATCCTTGAGCTCGGCGCGGATCCGATCCGGCTCGTGACCGATCACGACCACCACCGGAGCGAGCCCGGCAGCGAGGGCACGCCGAACCGCACGGCGGACGAGCGACTCCCCGTCGAGCTCGAGCAGCATCTTGTTCGTGCCCATGCGGCTGGAGGCGCCGGCGGCGAGGATTACTCCGGCGACGCGGAGAGCCTCAGTCGCCCGGCGCATGGATCGCCACCCGCCGCTCCCGCAGCGACCGGGCGCGACGCCCCGAGCGCACCGCGAGAAGCTCCGCAATCACCGCGAGCGCCACCTGCTCCGCACCGTCCGTCCCGATGTCCAACCCCACGGGAGCGTACACGCGCCCCTCATCGATGGGTCGCCCCCCTTCGGCCGCCACGTTCCGGAGAATCCGCTCGGTGCGCTGTCGCGGGCCCAACATGCCGACGTACGCCACGGGACTTCTGACCAGGGCACGGACATACGCCTGGTCATCAGCGAAGTTGTGGTTCATCACGACCGCATAGCATTCCGCATCGAGCGGAAGTACCTCGGCCAGCTCAGCTCCCGCGCTCTCGACCAGTAGCGCTGCCGCTGGAAACCGCTCGTGCGTCAGCAGTCCGGACCGCCGGTCGACCACCACCACCCTGAACCCGACTTCCGCCGCGAAGCGCACCAGCGGGCGGGCGTCGTCACCCGCCCCGAGCACGATGAGCTGCGGTGGCGGGATGAGCACATCGATGAACACCGACCGGCCGGCGATCTCGTGGATTCCGGACTCACCCATTTCGATCTGCTCGCGCGCCTGGGCCGCCACACGGGTGTTTAGGTCCTTCGACCCCAAGTCGCCTTCGGCACCGCCGCCCGTCACGACAAGGCGTTGCGCGTCTCCCGTGTCCCGTTTCCCGTCGACCGGGCTGCAGACCGCGAAGGACATCCGCCCGTTCAGTAGCTCCCGTTCCTTCGGCCGGGCCTCCGCAACCTCGACGTGGACGTCGACCTGCCCCTCACAGCCGACCCCCAGGTCCCAAGCGGCGATCTCGTCGGCGCTCGAGCAGTAGCTTCGGAGCTCGGGCTGCCCCTTTTGGATCACCTGCAACGCCACCTCCCGCACGTCCTGCTCTAGGCACCCCCCGCTCACGTTGCCCGCGGTACTGCCATCCTCGGCGACGGCGAGCTTCGCCCCCTCGTGGCGGTAGGCGGATCCGCGCACGCGTACGACCGTGGCGAGCGCTGTGCGCTTTCCCGCGGCAGCGGCATCGGCGAGAAAATCGAGGACTTGCGTGGTCTCAAGCCACTGCTTCATGGGTCGGTCGGACGGGGTGTACGGTTGAACGGTCGGACGAATCGCTCCGCCAACGCCGCGAGCGACGCAACGCTCGCGCACGGCAGAAAATCGTCGACATAAGGGAGCGCCGCCAACAACCCCTGGGTGGCGGGCTTGAATCCGGGCCGCCCGGCGAGCG
>Ga0209056_10006499_pt1 | contig 12075 bp, 11 predicted proteins | sample GraSoiAngelo_114_FD_185876 | JGI IMG/M metagenome (GOLD analysis project Ga0209056, IMG submission 185876) | Grasslands soil microbial communities from the Angelo Coastal Reserve, California, USA - 14_0903_13_40cm (SPAdes) (version 2) | ecosystem: Environmental > Terrestrial > Soil > Grasslands... | reverse complement strand
TAACAAATCGCATCTTCACGTTTCCAATCCGCCGAAGAAGCCGCTGCTGATCTGGGACGGCGACTGCGATTTTTGCCGGTTATGGATCGAACGCTGGCGCGAAATCACGGCGAGCACAATAGATTACGTCACCTACCAGGAAGCGGCCGAGCGATTTCCCGAAATTCGACTCGATCAATTTGAGCAAGCGCTAACGTTTATCGAACCGGACGGCACAGCGTTCTTCGCAGCGGAGGCAGTGTATCGGTCGTTAGCGTATCGGCGTTGGCGACAATGGCTGGCGTGGAGTTATGATCACGTCCCGGGATTCGCGGCTGTTTCCGAGACCGGTTATGGTTTCGTCGCCCGCCACCGAAAGTTTGCGTCAGCGGTTACGCGATTGCTCTGGGGCAAAGACGTGCGGCGGCCCACCTACTTGTGGGCGCGGCGCTGGTTCCTGCGTGCGCTCGGCGTGATCTACCTAATCGCCTTCCTATCGCTCTGGGCGCAGGTGGACGGACTTGTTGGCAGCAACGGCGTGTCGCCCGTGAATCAATTCCTGCCGGCAGTTCGGGCTCAACTCGGACCAGACGCTTACACTGTGTTGCCGACGCTTTGCTGGTTCAGCTCGAGCGATGCGTTTCTTCATTTTCTTTGCGGTAGCGGCGTTCTCTGTTCGTTGCTGTTGATTTTCGGAATCGCTCCGGCGGTTCTACTCGTCGCTCTTTTCGTTTTGTACTTGTCGCTCACCATCGCAGGACAAGTCTTTTTCAATTTTCAATGGGACGTGCTTTTGCTGGAGACTGGGTTTTTATCGATGCTTCTTGCTCCCTGGCGGCTGTGGCCAAGAGAGTTGCTATTTTGGCCACGATCGCCGTCTGAGGCTACAACGCCGGTTTCGCGTGCCGGTTTGTTCTTGCTTAAGTTTCTTTTGTTCAAGCTGATGCTGATGTCCGGAGTGGTGAAGCTAACCAGCGGCGACGACAGCTGGTGGAACCTGACAGCGCTCGATTACCATTACTGGTCGCAACCGCTGCCGACGGTGTTTGGCTGGTGGGCGGACAAAAGTACCGAATGGTTCAAACATTTTTCCGTCGCGTTTTGCCTCGTGGTGGAAATCATCGTGCCATTTTTTATCTGGGCACCGCGCCGTTTGAGATTGATTGCTGCGGGATTGGTGATTTTTCTCCAACTCGTGATCGCGATCACGGGAAACTATTGCTTTTTCAACCTGCTCACGATCGCGCTCTGCTTGCTGCTGATCGACGACGCTTCCATCCGCCGCCGCAACGTGGAGGAGCGAACGAGCCCGGCGTCGCAGGAGCTCCGCCCTCCAAACGCAAAATGGATAATCGAACCACTGTCCACTTACGGCGCAATCGGTGTGATCATCGTGACATTACCGATCAATGCGTGGTTAATTTTCAGCGTATTTAAACCGCTGAGTGGACCACCGCACGCGCTGGGGAATCTTTACGAAAGACTCGAAGCATTTCGCATTGTGAACGGCTACGGCCTGTTTCGCGTGATGACGAAGGACCGCTCCGAAATCGTGCTCGAAGGCAGCGACGACGGGATTGACTGGCAGCCGTACGAATTCAAATGGAAACCCGGCGACGTGAAACGCGCGCCGGGTTGGTGCGCGCCGCACCAGCCGAGGCTCGACTGGCAGATGTGGTTTGCCGCTTTGGGAACGCCGCGCGAAAATCCGTGGTTGGTTGCACTGATCTTCCGATTGCTCCAAGGCTCGCATGAAGTGAACGGTTTGCTGGCGAGCAACCCATTCCCTCAGGGACCGCCCCGTTACATTCGCGCGATGTTTTATCGCTACCGCTTTACAAGGATGGACGAGCTTCGCCAGACCGGCGCGTGGTGGAAACGTGAGGACCTTCGCGAATATTTGCCAACGCTTTCCCTGGAACAGTTCCGCTAAATCGTGACACTGACAACGCTGTCCGCCTTGTAAATTCTACGTTACGATTGCCTAGACCAGCATGCGCTTTCTTGAGTGGCCTGCGCTGGCGCGTATATTCGCCGCACAATGGCGAAGGAAGAACAGATCATCACCGAAGGCACGGTGACTCAGGTTTTGCCCGGAACGATGTTCCGCGTCGATCTTCCCGGCCAACGCAACGTCCTTGCGCACATATCAGGTAAAATGCGCAGACATTTCATCCGCATCGTGCCCGGGGACAAAGTTTCCGTCGAGCTTTCGCCATACGATCTGACAAAAGCGCGAATCATTTTTCGGGAACAGTAACTCCTCAGTTTTCTCGCTCGTTCAGGACTTTAGGCATTTAAGCCTCAAAACGTCTAAGACAAAGAAGTCCCCCTCAATTGTGCAACACGTTTATGATTTGAGACAAGTCGGCGTTTGCCCATTTAGCAAAGCACGCAGATAGTCGAAGCGAACAAATTAACTGGAGATTACCAATGGCAGAACAAAACACATCAGGAGAACAGACAACACCCGGCACCGCCGATGCGCCGAATAAATTGCAAAGCAGCAAAGAACACGCTCGTAAGGCGGCGGAAGATTTGAAATCAGCCGCAGGGGCCTTCGCGGAAGAGTACCGCGGAAAAGCGGAGCAGGCATGGGGCGAAGCGCGCGGCAAAGCAGAACAAGCATGGGGCGATGCCAGGAGCCGCGTTCGAACGTTCCAGGAAGACGCCGAGCAGTACGTCCGTGAAAATCCAACAAAAGCAGTGTTCACGGCGCTCGGAATTGGGTTCGTGCTGGGTCTGATCTTCCGGCGTTAGTTTCGAAAGCGCTCGGAAATGAGCAGCGAGAGCCCTCCTTCTCGCAATCCTGCGGGGCATTCCGGTTTGCTCGACAACGCGCTGGCGCTGGTCAGCGCCGTTGCGGAGTTTTTTGAGAGCCGGTTTGCCCTGATTGCGCAGGAATCCAAAGCGGCCGCGCTGCAAATGCTCATATTGGTGGCGTGCGTTATCGCGGCGTTGGCGCTTTGCGTCATGGGTTATGTTTTCCTCATCGTGAGCGCGGTTGTTGGCCTCGCGCATTTGCTCGGGACGTCCTGGCCCGTTGTGGCGCTGGTTGTTGCCCTGGTGCATTTCATTATCGCAGGGGTGTTATTGCTGGTGGCGCGCAGCCGCATCACCAAACCGATGTTTCGGGATACGGTTGACGAACTAAAGAAAGATCGCGAATGGCTGAAAACTCTGGATCAATCAACGAGCTGATAGCAGAGATCGCGCGTTCGCGCGAGCGTGTAGCGAACGAGTTGCGCGGCCTGCGTTACGAACTGGACTTCCCGGCAAAATTCCGGAGGTCATTCCAGAAACAGACGGGTTCCTGGATCGGTGCCGCGGCGGCAGTCGGGGCGGTGATCGCATTGGCGCCGATGCGGAAGAAAAAAATCTATGTGGACGCAAGGAGCCGGCGTAAGCGAGGTAAAAAGCTGATGGAGACGGGCATTGCGCTGGCGGCAATAAAACTGGTAGGAAACCTGGCCCGGCCGGTGATCATGGAGTTTGTAAAGAACCGGTTTTTTTATTCTGGCGAATCGTCCCGCGGCAGGAAATAATCCGCCTCTGTGCCATGGGTCTTAAGTATCCCATGAAACAGACGAATACCCCGCTGCATGATATCACAGGTTTCAGCTCCTTTGTTCGAATCGCATCCTCTGCCGCACGTCGATAACTATCTTGAGATTGGCCAAAAGGCCGGCGCATCAGATGTTCACATCGGCGTGGCCGCGCCGCCAATCTGGCGAGTGCACGGAACGTTGCAGCCAATGTGGCCTGACGCGCCAGTGCTTACCGGAGAACAAACCGTTGCGCTGGCAGAGGCATTCATGCCCGAAGTGTACAAGGAGGAGCTCAACACCCGCGGCGACTCCGACTTCGGATATGAAAACGAGCACGCTCGTTACCGAGTGAGCGTGGTTCGGCAGCGGCTGGGAGTCGAGATCGTGTTTCGCGTCATCAACACGCATGTCCGTACAATGGACGAACTGGGGTTGCCAGAGCACCTAAAATTACTCACCCGCTACCAGAATGGCCTGATACTCGTTACCGGTTCGGTCGGCACCGGCAAATCAACGACGCTTGCCGCCATGGTTCAGCAGGTAAACACCGAGCGGCACGATCACATCATCACGCTCGAGGACCCGATCGAATACGTCATCCACTCAAAGAATTGTCACGTAAGTCAGCGCGAAGTTTTCACGCATACGGAGTCGTTTGGCACGGCGCTTCGCGCGGCGCTGCGGGAAGATCCTGATGTCATCATGGTGGGCGAGATGCGTGATCTGGAAACAATTTCGCTCGCAATCACCGCGTCAGAGACCGGACACCTCGTTCTGGCAACGTTGCACACGGCAAGTGCATCGCGCACACTCGACCGGCTACTGGATGTGTTTCCGACAGCACAACAGGAACACATCCGGGTGATGGTCGCGGAATCGCTGCGCGGCGTCATTAGCCATCAGCTGGTTCCGCGAAAAGATGGAACCGGTCGCGTACTCGCGCTGGAGATTCTTACCAATACACCGGCAGTGGCCAACGTGATTCGCGAAAACAAAACGTACATGTTGCCAGGAATTATTCAGACTGGAAAGAAACAAGGCATGCGTTTGATGGACGACACATTGATTGATCTCTACCAGCGCGATCTGATCAGTGCGGAAGAAGCCTATGCGCGCGCCGACCAGAAAGACATCCTGCGGCAACAGCTGGAGAAATGACGAAGCACAAATGACGAAATCCGAACATAATCCGAATGACGAAGCACGAATCCTCGCTGTGATTCGTTACTCGTTTCATCGGAATTGCGCGTTAACGCTTCAAGCAAAGCAACGATTTAACGCGGCGAAAGCCTTCATCATTGATTTGTCATTCGTCATTCCTCATTAGGTTATGGCTTATCTTGATCAATTTCTGCAGATTGTCGTCCGGCAGGGCGCGTCGGATTTGCACATTGCAGAGGGCGATCCTCCAAAAATGCGAACGCACGGCGACATCATGCCCATTCGTTCCGAGCCAATTTCGCACGACGAAGCCACGCGGATGTTGAGCGAAATTTGCGGTCCTCGCAACTGGGAGATCTTTGAACAACACGGCGACCTCGATTTTGCCTATCAAATGGATGAACACTCTCGATTTCGCACAAACTACTATAAGCAGTCCGAAGGTTACGCCGCGGCGTTTCGATTGATTCCAACCAAGATTGCGAGCCTTGAGGAGCTCGGGATTCCGGTAGTCGTGAAGGAATTTTCTTACTTGCGCGGCGGACTTGTCCTCGTCACCGGTCCGACTGGTTCGGGCAAAACGACCACGCAGGCTGCGCTAATCGACTTCATCAATGAAAACTTTTCCAAGCACGTGATAACGATCGAGGAACCGATCGAGTTTGTGCATGATAACAAGCGCAGCGTCATCACACAACGCGAAGTGCCCGCCGATTCGATCTCGTTTGCGGCTGGCCTAAAGGCTTCGTTGCGTCAGGACACCGACATTGTGTTGGTTGGGGAAATGCGAGACTTGGAAACAATCTCACTCGCTTTAACCGCAGCCGAAACGGGGCTCCTTGTGTTCGGTACGCTGCACACGAATAACGCACGCAAGACCGTGGATCGCATGGTGGACGCTTTCCCCGCCGACCGGCAGCCTCAGGCGCGTGCCATGCTGGCGAACTCACTTCGTGGGGTGGTAGCGCAATTGCTTTTGAAAAGGTCGGATCGACCCGGGCGCATTGCGGTAAACGAAATTCTGATCGCGAACGCAGCCGTCGCCGCGATCATTCGCGAAGGCGCCACGCACAAGCTCCAGGATGTGATCGTTTCCGGTAGAGCGCAGGGAATGCAATTCATGGACGACGCCATTTGGGCGCTGCTGGAAAAAGGAATTGTGTCTCCGCACGAAGCATTCATGAAAGCGATTGACAAAGGCCGCTTCAAACCGTTCCTCTCGGCAGAGGAGGAAGGGCTTGCTAACGCTGCCGGTTCTATCCGCGATGACGAACGGCGGCTTGGTGGGAATGTTGTTAAACAGTTCGCCACTCGTGCGCGCGTTGGGGTGCGCTAGCACTGAGGAGCGCTGCCAGCATTCGTTGCCAGTTGTGGTCGCAGGAGGGCAAATGAGAGGCTCAACCAAACCGCACGGAATTGATTAGCCCTTCAGCTTTAGACCAGACGAGCGAACTTGTCCGTATTGTCTTGTCCTTTGAATGCTGAATTATCTTTAGCGTACGCACCTCGTTCGCTTCTCCCCTTGGAGAAGGGGAGAGGACTGAGCTGAGGAGTTCGCTGCTTCGGATAGACCACTTCGGGCAAATAATCCCTCATCCTCCCCCTCTCCCTTGCCAATGGAGAGGCGACCAGGTTCGTGCCGCTGCGCCGACTGCCGAACGCACTACCGGCAGTGCTCTACGATCGCAAATTGTTCTCGAGAAGCTGCCGGAATTTTTCGGAAACTCCACGTATCATGAAAACCAAAATTCAATCTTATTCTGATTGCAATCACGCTCCTGTTCCTTGGGCTTTTGCCACAGATGCAAGCAGTCACTCCGGTACCGGACGGGTGTATCCCAATTTCACGACAGCAGAAGGATGCGATGCACTTAGTTCGCTCACCACCGGGACTGGAAACACAGGACTTGGTTAGCGTTCGCTCTTTTTAGACAGCACCGGCAACTTCAATACCGGTGTTGGTGGTGGAGCACTGGCCCTCAACAACGCGGATTCCAATACCGCAGTGGGCGCGGCAGCGCTTTTGCTCAACACCAGCGGCACACAGAACGTGGCCGTTGGAACTGACGCGCTCACGCTTAACGACACTGGCTCGGATAATAACGCAGTCGGCGCATTCGCGCTCTTCAACAATGTCAGTGGAGAGTTCAACAACGCCCATGGCCGTGGCGCGCTCGAGGACAATGTAGACGGCAGCAGAAATAACGCGTTCGGTGATCATTCCCTCGAAAGCAACGGATCGGGCTCCGCTAACACAGCTATCGGTGACGAGGCGCTCCCTTTCTGCACCAACGGTAGTTCTAACGTGGCTGTCGGTGCCAACGCAGGCAGTAGCATCACCACCGCTAATAACAGTATCTGTATTGGTGCAAACGTCGCAGGCGCGGACGTGAGTGACAGTTGCTATATTGGCAACATCCACAGTGCGTCGGTTTCCGCCGGAACGGCAGTAACCGTACTCGTCGATTCCGATGGAAAGTTGGGAACAATGGCAGTCGATGCCAATGGAAACAAGGTGACTGTGGCCAGTCCCCAACGCAGCCAGCCCCAAGCCATGCTTAATGAATTCCGCAAACAGCAGAAGAGGATCGCGGAATTAGAAGGCGCGGTTGCGCGTCTCGCGGAAACGGTGAAAGAGCAGGAGACGCAAATCCAGAAAGTGAGCGCACAGCTCGAACTGAGCAAGCCCGCACCGCAAACGGTCGTGAACAATCAGTAAAAGCAGCGGCTTTCCGTGTTTGCGGCGGCTTGCAATTAACTCACGTATGAAATGTCTGCTCGGTGTTTCATTCTTGGTCAGCGCGCTTGCTGTGTCCGGACTCCCGCAAGATTCAGAGCAAGCCGAGAAGCCATCGCAATCGCCCGATGGCAAATGGGAATATCGCCTGGTCGACCCAGAAAATGACGAGTCGGTTGATCCGACTCCTGCAATAGTGAACCCCGCGACGGATAATGTAGCGGTCAAATTGCCGGATGATGGGGTGAGTAGTTTCGCAGAAGAAGCGAACATCGTCTGGGCGGCGGATTCGAAACGCTTCGCGTTTAACTACCGCGCTGGCGGTCGCTACGTGACAACGGCCTTATACGAACTGCGCAGTGAGAAGTGGAAGCGATTGAACTCACCGGAGAAAGAGGCGAGTCGCACACTGGAGAAAGCGAAGGCGGCGGAGATACGTAAAGCAAGGCTGCCTGCGGATATTTATCAGCGACGCATCTGGGATACGTTTCGGGTGATTGAATGGCGGGATGCGCGCACGGCAGTACTCTACGCCTACTCAATCAGGGCCGTGCCGGCGTCAGAAGAAGACACGAACGATATAGAAGTATATTATCTGTTCACATTGAAATTTGATGGCAGCGGCCACTGGAAAATCGTGAACTCTAAAAAATTGTCGGCCGAGGAGCGCAAGAAAATTCCGCCCATGAAGGGCGAATAGAACGATCAATAACGCTGCGACTCCAACGTGCGAGTAAGGGCGGTTCACCGAACGGTTCAGGCAATTGAGGTCAATCGCCGCTACCTATTGATTTGCAACCGCATTTACAACTAGCACGGCTGTGCGTTTGAGTTTGCCGGCGCGAAATCGATCCAGCGCGGTATTGGCTTCTTCCAATGGGAATGTCTCCGTTTGCGTTCGAACGGGAACGCGAGGCGCGATTTCGAAAAATTCGTCCCCGTCGCGTCGGGTGAGGTTTGCCACAGATGTGATGACGCGTTCTTCCCAAAGATCGGCATAGGGAAATGACGGGATGTCGCTCATGTGAATTCCGCCACACACAACGATCCCGCCTTTGGCCAGGGCGCGCAGCGCCGCCGGTACCAGCGCGCCGACGGATGCGAAGATAATCGCAGCGTCCAGTCTTTCCGGAGGCATTTCGTCGGAACCGCCGGCCCAAACCGCGCCAAGTTCTTTCGCCGCTTGCTGCGTTGCTTTGTCGCCCGTGCGCGTAAACACAAAAAGTTCGCGTCCTTCATACAGCGCAATTTGCGCGATCAAACGCGCAGCGTTACCGAACCCGTAAATGCCAAGGCGTCGCGCATCGCCAGTTTTGCGATAGGAACGGTAACCGATCAAGCCTGCGCAGAGCAGCGGCGCGACCTCGACGTCATCGTAACGCTCAGGTAGATGAAAACAGTACCGCGCATCGGCGATCGTGAACTCGGCGTAACCGCCGTCGATCGTGTAACCGGTGAAGCGCGCGTTGTCACACAGATTCTCTCTGCCGGACCGGCAATATGCACATTCGCCGTCTGTCCACCCCAGCCAAGGAATTCCGACGCGGTCCCCGACCTTAAATTGCGCCTTAATCCCCTCGCCGATTTCTTCGACTCGTCCGACGATTTGGTGGCCCAGAATTAATGGTAGTTTCGGGTCCGGCAATTCGGCATCGACGATATGAAGATCAGTGCGGCAAACCGCGCACGTGCTGACGCGCACGAGCAGCTGTCCCCTGTCCGGCTTCGGCTTCGGCACGTCGCGCAGTTGCAGCGGCTGTTTCGGTTGGTCGAGCACCATGGCGCGCATGCTTCGAGCATAAATGACGAAGCTCGAATAACGAATGTCGAATTAAAGATCAAACTTGAATAAAGAGCGGCTACGCCCGCAGGCGCTCCGCAGGCGAACCTTTGTAGGGCAAGCGCTTCGCTTGCCATTTGATGCCTTTATGAGACGCGCACTTTCTTCCAAACGCCCTTTTCTTCTTTCCAGTTGTAAAGCGGTTTGCCGTTGATTTTGTGAACGGACGTTTCCGTAACGGTCAATTTGCCGGGCTTTACTACCATAGAGAAATCGATGTCGTAGATTTTTCCGTCGGTGCCCTTCATATCGACACAGGCAAAGTATTCGTCGCCGCCAAGACTCGAGAACCGGTCATCGTGGACTTTGACCAAGTCGAGCGCGAGATCTTTACGCTGATATGGCATATGAAACTTCTTGTCAGCGGATTTCTCGGCGTAGCCGCTGATAAACCTCTTAAGTCCGTCAGAGACGTCCGACATAGTCGCTTGCATCATCGCAGCTTGAGGAGCGCCTTTTGTTGATTGTGGCAGTTGTTGCGATTGGGATTGCTGTGGAGCTCTTGGATGGTCCTGGGCAGCGAGCGGCACAACGGGTGTAAGAAGAAGTCCAATGAATAGTGAGATCGCCAGTCGTGTAGTCATACGATTAGATGGTTGAAGTTTGTTCCACCACAAGCTGCCCGATGAATAATTGTAGGGCAAGCGCTTCGCTTGCTTGTAGCTGCCGCCCTGCGGGCGGATTCGACGCACACGATGTTGGCGACCGAAACGCGCTTCGCACAGCGAAGCGGCTACAGTTTGATTGCGCCGAGCCGAACTGGATGTTCAAAATCAGACGGCGTCTGCTTGGAGCAAATCGGGCGCAGTTTCAGATGTTGCCTTTCTGGAACGTCCCCGCTCTACCAAATCGTACAACAAAAGCAGAAGAAGCAGGGTGAGGAACGTGGAACTAATGATCCCGCCGATGACAACTGTCGCCAGTGGTCGCTGAACTTCTGCGCCAGCGCTTGTTGAAAGCGCCATCGGAATAAAACCGAATGCCGCCACGGCTGCAGTCATTATTACTGGCCGCAGACGCGTCAGAGATCCTTCCAGTACAGCGACGCGGACATCGCGTCCCTGTTCCCGAAGTTGATTGAAATAGCTGATCATCACGACCCCGTTGAGCACGGCCACGCCACTCAAGGCGATGAAGCCGACAGCCGCCGAAATACTGAAGGGCATGTCGCGCAACCAGAGGGCGACGATCCCACCCGTGACGGCAAGTGGCACGCCCGAATAGACCAGTAACGCCTGTCGCACGCTGCCGAAAGCCATGAAGATCAGGACGAATATGAACGCGAGCGCGGCCGGCACTACGATTGCCAGTTGCGCCTTTGCTTCGCGGAGATTTTCGAACTGGCCGCCGAATTCGAGCGTGTAGCCCTCGGGCAACCGAACGTGCTCGCGCACTTTCGTGTCGGCTTCTTTGACCCAGCTGTCAACGTCGCGTCCTCGTAGGTTTACCATCAGAGCGGCACGTCGTTGTGCCGAGTCGCGCAAAATAGGTGAAACCGTTTTGATCTGTTCGACATCAGCGAGCTGACCGAGCGGAAGCATGCCGGAATCTCCTACTCGCACCGGCAGCGCCCGAATCACATCCAGGTTCCGGCGATCGTTTTCGGAAAGGCGCACCACAATTTCGAAGCGCCGATTGCCTTCGACCAGCATGCCGACGTTCTGGCCGCCTAGAGCGGCCGCGATTGTCTGGTTCACATCAGCCGCGTGAAGATTGTATCGTGCGAGCACATCGCGTTTAACCCGAATTTCCAGCATTGGAGCACGGCCGGTTGTTTCGTATTCGACCTCGCCTTCTCCTTCGCGCGTGCCCGGAACCTGTTCGAGCACTTCTTTCACTTCCGAGCCGAGTCGTTCCAAGACATCGTAGTCATTTCCGAAAATCTTCACCGCGATGTCTGCGCGAATGCCCTCAAGCATTTCGTTGAATCGCATCTCAACCGGCTGCGCGACCATGACGCGTGCTCCCGGATTCAACGCTTCAATCTCCGTCGCGATGATTTTTGCCAGGTCGTCTTTGCTGATTGGATGATTGTCTATCCTGCGCCACTGGCTTCGGGGTTTGTAGTAGATGTAAAAATCGCAATCGCTCGGCGGCATTGGGTCGGTTGCAATTTCAGCGCTGCCGATGCGTGAAAAGACGTGCGTGATCTCAGGCACGCGGTTTTTGATTTCCTGCTCGGTCTTCCGCTGCTCTTCGATGCTCCGCTCAAGATTAATACTACTCGACCTGAACACCATCATGGTCAAAGCGCCCTCATCGAGCTTGGGAATGAAGTCTGCGCCCAGCCGCGCGAAGATAAAAAGTGCAATGGCGAAAACTCCCACGGCGCCGAATATGACGAGCCATCGCAATCGCAGCGAAAGACGCAGTATCGGTGAGTAAATATTTTTAATAGCGCGGATGATGGCGTTGTCGTCTTCCGCGACATTGCCCCGCAGCAAGAATGAGCAGAGAGCTGGCATTAACGTTAAGGCCATCACCAATGATCCACCGAGTGCCAGCATCACGGTCGATGCCATCGGGTGGAACATTTTTCCTTCGATTCCGCTAAGCGCCAGAATGGGAACATAGACGATGGCGATGATCAACACGCCAAAAAACATCGGAGTACCGACTTGCTTACTCGCGGCAACGACTGTTTGTAACCGCTCTTCGATCGTTAACCGGCGTCCAAGTTGATGCTGTTTTGCGCCGAGCTGCCACACCACGTTTTCCACAATCACCACGGCGCCGTCGATGATCAGTCCAAAATCGATCGCACCAAGGCTCATCAAATTGCCGGAAATGCCGAATCGCTTCATTCCGGT
>Ga0209056_10006497_pt1 | contig 12075 bp, 7 predicted proteins | sample GraSoiAngelo_114_FD_185876 | JGI IMG/M metagenome (GOLD analysis project Ga0209056, IMG submission 185876) | Grasslands soil microbial communities from the Angelo Coastal Reserve, California, USA - 14_0903_13_40cm (SPAdes) (version 2) | ecosystem: Environmental > Terrestrial > Soil > Grasslands ... | reverse complement strand
CTCCCCAGAACGGGAATTGGCGGAAGATCGAGGTGTCAAGGTTCCAGAACGACGGCGAGCGGAATGCATCGCGTCCACTGTCCCCGAAGGTAAACTGGGCAGGCGCGGCAAAAGCGCTGGTGTTAAAGATGCAATTGACGCTTCCGACGGCACTGCCGTTTGGACATGACCCGCTATGCGGATCGCCGACGAGATTGGCCCTGTCGTATTGGGCCCATGAAACGTTGCCAGTGTTCGCCAAATCGCTGGCACCGTAAAAGACGTTGAAGGGGACACCAGAGCGCGCGGTAAAGATATTATTGACCTGCCAATTTCCGACGATGTAGTCAAGTACGCTGTTCTTCGTCGAGAAACGCATTCCGCGGCCGACGGGTATCTGGTACAGCATGTTCACCGACAGCGTGTGCCTGAGGTCAAATCCCGATGGGCCGCGGCTTCCGGCAACATTGTACGGATCCGTAAGAGATTGGCCTTCGACGCCGAACCAACCCGAAGAACCTTCGTCAATCGATTTGGAGTAAGTGTAAGCAACTTGATAAGCCAAACCATGGCTGTACCTCTTGTTTACTTCGACCTGGAGAGCGTTGTAATTGCCATTGCCGATACTGCGATCGTAGAAGGTTGGCGCAATGTACGGAAATGGCGCTCGCGCCTGAGAATCTCCAGGGCCAGGCGTCAAAGCGGTGTTGTAGTATCCGCCTACGTTGAGGCGACGGGAGCCCGAACCGACATAGTTGACGTCTACGGTAGTTGAAGAATTCAATTCGCGCTCCACGCCAAAATTCCATTGCATGGAGTAGGGGTTCTTGATGTGGGGATCGTAGAACCACTGCACCTGGTTGAACGGCGTTGGCGCTGGGAACAAGCCGCTGCCTCCGCCGGCAAATGGGTCCAGCGCAGAAGTGGTGGGAGTCGCGGAGGTTGTGCTTGGCCGATTCAAGTTGTTGGCAATTAACTGGCCGATGTCGGGCCATGCCCCTTCTATGTTTTGGGCCATCTGCGATACGGCCGCCCAGTCGTCGTACACGATCCCGGCGGCCCCGCGCAGTACGGTTCGGTTACCAAGCCGGTAAGCAAAACCCACACGCGGGCCAAGGTTGGTAAGCGTGTCGTGAGCAATCTTTCCTCGGGGATCGACCACGACGTGAGCTGGCAGCGTGCCATCGCCAGGGATGCACGGAGCGAAGCCCCGCACGGTGCAAGGTGGAGGGAGTTTCTGAACGACATACGTACCGTTGCTGAAGTCAACATCTCCCGTTTCGATTCCACCCTGCTGACCGATCGTGGCATTCGTTCCATACGGAGGAATAAAGGTGCGATCGTAACGGAGACCGAAATTGAAGGCGAGCTTGGAAGTGGCTTTCCACGAGTCCTGGATGAAGAGACTCATCAGGCCGCCGAGGCGAGTTGTCTCGTGCACATTGCGACGGTTAGCGCCATCCGGAACATTGAGCAGGAAGGAGGCTAATGGGTCACCTGGTTCGTTAGGGTTCTGCGGGTTCCCCGTTTGCCCGCCGGCAAAGCTAAGAGAAGCGTAGGAGAGCGGACTCTCGAACCTATTGGTCGTGAACCCTCCGCCAAGTGTGAGCGTGTGATTGCGCACGATCTTGGTCAGGTTTCCGCTGACTTGATGACTATCGGTCGCTTTGGGAACGTTGGTGATGTTTTCGCCGCCGCTGGCGTAGCCGTTGATTCCCGGACTGGGAATCAGGGAGTGTCCTCCGGCCGCGGTGAATCCACCCACGAAACTACTGGAGAAGCCAACCGTAGTATCCAAGTTCGCTGGGGGGTGCGTGAAAAGAGTCGCCGAGTTGTCTTGGTTCGTAGTACGCGCGTACTGAACTTGAAGCACGAGACTTGAGTTGAACGTATGTACGTAACTGGCGCCCCAATTTCGACCAGGGATTGACCCCTGCTTGACCAAGCCGGGGAGCCCGCCAGAGGTGGTCAACAAACTGTTGATGGCACTGTACCGGAAAAAGACAGTGTTCTTCTGGCCGAAGTTCTGGTCGATGCGAACGTTATATTCGTTCTGGGTCTGGTGGTTGGGAGTCGTATCGATCGCGTTATCGCCTACGCTGTCGAGTACTGAACCCGCTGGAGGAAGTACGCCTTGGACAAAGGCCACCATGCGAGAATCGATGAGGTTAGAGGAGATCTGATTTCCTGGAAATGGATCGCGAATGAACTTCCCAGGGTTCGCGGGATCGGGACGAGTCGAAAACGGGTTGTAGATCTGGGTCGGGAAACTGCTCTCGTCACCAGCCAACTGCGCCGCGGTAGGAACCTTCAAGAGGGAATCGTTGTCCTGAGTATAACGGAATCCCTGGTAAGCAAAATAGAAGAAGGTCTTGTTCCTTCCATGGTAGAGCTTGGGAATCCAAACAGGCCCACCGAAGGAAGCGCCAAACTGATTTTGCCTGAACGGAGTAACTTTCGGTAGAAAGGTGTTGCGGGCGTCGAAAGCAGTATTGCGAACGTATTCCCAAGCGGTCCCATGGTAGTCGTTGGTGCCGGATTTGGTGACCACATTGACGACGCCGCCAAGTACGGAGCCGAACTGAGCACTGTCGGTGTGTGAAACGACCTTGAACTCTTGTATGGCGTCGACGATGGGCGGTACTGAATACGTGCTCTGGAACGAACCGAAGTTATTCAAGCCATCAGTGAGAAAAAAGTTGCTGCGGTTCGTCTGACCATTAACGGCGGGAAAGATGAATGCCGAGCCCACGGAAATAGGGGCACCGAACCCGCCTGCTCGCCCCCCCATAGCGTTTTGCGCGACGCTGACGGGCGCCACACCCGGAGTCAATGACAACAGCTGAGTAAAATTGCGGCCGTTCAGAGGAAGGTCGTTGACTTGTTTCGTGGCGATGACCGTGCCCAAGTCCGCTGACGATACATCAAGTTGTTCTGTTTCCGCGGAAATGGTGACTACATCGGACTGGGATCCGACCTGCAAGGAGATGTCTATGGAAGCGGTCTGGTTCACAGCCAGAACGAACTCAGCGACGCGTTTCGTAGCGAAACCGGAAGCGCTCGCTTCCAGAGCGTATCTGCCGGGGCCAAGACTGAGAAAAACGTAGTTGCCGGCGTCATTGGATACGGTCGTGTGCTGGACCATGGTGTCGACGTTGCGCAGTGTGACTGAGGCCTTTGCAACGACCGATCCGGTAGGGTCTCGAACAATTCCCGTGACAGAACCCGCCGAGAGCTGGGCTTTCGCGGAACCGGATGCCAGCAACAGTGTCATTGTGAGGATCGCAAGAAAAGCAAACCGAAACCAAGACCAGAGATTGGACGGGCACATCGTACGCACCTCCTACAAAAGTGAAGCGTCTATTGCCCCTGGGCATGCGGCTATGCTTTATAAAAAAACACTAACCCTTGTCAAGGACTTTTTTGCTCAATGAATGCTCATATATGGAGAATCATGCTGTTAGCATCTGTTAGCATCTGTTAGCATCAATTTTGTGGGCATATGAGCGCTCACATGTGCCGAATGAGCGCTCTAAAACAGAAAGAATGATATATCTTTTCGGTAAAGTAGTGCACGGTTGACTACTCCAAGAATTTCCCCGCTCGCCGTAGTAGATTACTCTTGCACCGTGTGCGCCTGACAATTCCTCTCACTCGAAAGGGATCATTGATGGGCGCCTACAATTCCCCGATGGGCTGCTGGGCTACGCGTCTTTGGCAGGGAGCGCTCCCGGCCATCACCGGTTTTGTGTTTTATCTAGGGCTCGCTTCCGGGCAGATCCCGGGAATTGCGAATGTACGATCGGCGGGGACGCCTAGCCCCCACAACGCAACAAAGACCATACAAGATGGATTCGTGGGATCGCGAAGCTGCGTGCCATGTCACCAGAACATTTACGACAAATTCCCATCCCGTCCGGTAAACCGAAAAGGATGGGAATCCAGCGCTGATCTTCTTCCGACGGCTGTGCGGAAAGCAGCTTCAGAAGTTGGTTAGCGGCGAAATGATGATCGAGTCCAAGTTGGGAGCGTAATTGCTGGGATTGCTGAATTCAATCTGGTTGGACCCCGCATGAAGCGGCACTTGAATCACGGTGCTGGTTGGCGTACCGAAACTGTACCCGTTCAGGGCGACTTCCTGCGCAGTATTCCCGTTCACCGAGATAAAGAACGATCGTTGTCCCTGAGTCATGTAATCGATCTCCATCTGGTAAGTTCCTGTCGAGGGCACGACCACATTGTCGAAGGCGACGGTGCTTTGCGCGTTGCCGCCCAGGTTGCCCACCGCAGCCAGGCCGGAGCAGTTTCCGCAAAAGCCCGCCGACGTCGCCGCTGCGCCACTCAGAGTTGCATTCTCCGCCTCATAGACGGTAAAGGCCGGATACGGTTCGTTGCCGTCTCCGCTGATAATGATGCGGTCCATGTCCGGCGGATAGCTCGTCGGGTTTCCAAACTGGATGCTGTTCATCCCCGCGTTCAAACGAACTGGAATCGTGGTAGGGAACGGGAGGTTCGAGCTTCCGCCGCTCAGATTCAGCGTAATATCCGGCCCATCGTTGACATTGATGATGAACGAGCGGGTGCCGGTCGTCATTGAATCGACTTCCATCCGGTACACGCCCGCCTTTGGGACGCTCACGTTGAAGATGGCATAGTTGGCCGCACCAATGCCGAGGTAGGTCAGCTTGTAGCCACTCACGCAGGTGGAACATGAGGAGAGCTGCGCTCCTCCGTACAGCGTCGCCGTTTCCGCCCCGTAAATCTGTGCCGGCGGCACGGGGGCCTGGCCGACGGCTTTGACCTTGAACAAGCGCGCTCCATGTCCCGGCAGCGCGCTGGAGAAGGACTGGAAGAAAGGCCCCAGTTCAGCATGGCTCCAGAGGTCCCTCGTCCCGACCGCGTTTAGGAATCCGAGATCCTTCCAGTCAACGGTCACATTTGTAGGAAAGGCGTTGAGGTTGAAGATCGCGACGTAGTAGCTGCCGTTTCCAAGGTTCGAGACCCACACGGGTGTAAAGCCCCCCGTAACCTGCCTCGCCGGATGCCCGGACTGATCGACGGCCAGTACTTCATCATTGGTGAGCAACTGTTTACCGTAGGTGGTGAGGTTCGTCAGGTCTCCGCCGAGATAAAGCGGAGCATTGGCCATCGCCCATAGAGTCATCGTGGTCTGCTGTTCGGTATTCGTAATGCCGTCGGTGGCTCCATTGCCGACCTCGAGCGAGTCGAGATCGTTCCAGCCCAGCGTGGGACCAGAAGCGCTCTCCCATCCGATCAAATCGTAAAAGCGAAGCAGAACGCGCTGCCATTCGGTCAAATTCGGACAGTCTCCCTCGCACTCAACGTCGCCTTCAATGCGGCGCGCATTCGCGTTCTGCTGCCAGTCGCTCAGGTAGTCCTCGTCGAGCGCCCAGGAGAGCGTAAGCCAGATAGGACGTCCGCTCAACGCAATGGCTTTGGAATAAGCCTGAACATCGGGGATGTTGTTGATTTTGAGGTTGTCGTTGTACGAGCCGGGAGTTACCGAGTCGAGCTTGATGAAATCGATGCCCCACGATGCATAGAGGTTGATGATGGAGTTGATGTACTCCTGCGCCCCCGGCTTGGTGAAATCGATCTTGTAGCCGTAGCCAAACCCGTTACCTACCGTGAGCGGCTGCGCTACGATGTCCTGAGCATGATACTGCGTACCGAAAATAGGCAGATTTTGAGAGTAAACCGACGTGCCAATTCCCGGGAGCAGATAGATACCGACTTTTTGCCCGTTGGCATGGATGTGCTGAATCATGTCCAGAAAACGCGGGAACGCAGTCGTGTTCCAGAGCGTGCGACCGTACTGATCGCTGTTGCCGCTCCAGCCCGCATCGAGGTTGATGTAACGGAAGCCATGAGCTTCGAGGCCGGACCAGCGCATCGCATCAGACTGCGCGAGAATATTCTGCTCATTCATCACAGCACTGGAGGGCATAATCGTCTGCTCGCTGTACGTGCTCCAGCCCAGGTATGGCCTCTGGCCGATGTCGTTTACCTGCGCAGAGCCGCACTGCGGTGCTCCCACGAGTCCGCACAGCAAGAAAACCCAAAGGGCAACGAACCGGCAGTTCCGGAGCCGAAATAAATGATATGGGACCGGCTGGTCGGCGTTTTTGTACTTCCCAAGATCAAGTGTTGCTGTTCGCATGTGATCACCTCACGTGCTTGGGTGCGGTTATGCTAGTACAAAAATGCTAAGGCTTGTCAAGCGCTTGGTTGCTCATTGAATGCTCATATATAGGGGAATGGAAGGATCAGTTGGATAATGAAGCAAAGCAGGCGCTCATATATGAAATTGGAGCGCTCTAAATGGCCAACCACGGCCGAGGAGTTCCGCTCGTTCTCGCGGATGACTCTTGCGCTGTTGGTTTGCGAGCCTGACAATTCCTCTCACTGAAAGGGTTCCTGGATGGGCGCCTACAATTCTCCGCTTGGCTGCTGGGCTACGCGTCTTCGGCAAGGAGCGCTCGCAGCCATCGCCACTTTTGTGCTGTCTCTGGGGATCGCTTCCGGGCGAAGCCAAGCAATAGCGAAGGTCCAATCGGCTGGGACGACCGGCCCTAGCAAGGCATCAAAGACCATGCCAGACGGATTCATGGGATCGCAAAGCTGCGTGCCATGTCACCAGACCATTTACGACACATTCGCCAAAACCAGCATGGGGCGCTCGATGACGCGAGTTACGCCCGGGCTGCTCGCGAACCTGGTCACCTCAGGGTCATCGTACGACGAGAAACTAAATCAGCATTTTGAGGTTTTCGCCCGAGAGGGAAAGCTATTTCAGAGCCAGTACGCCATGGGGGCCGGAGGAAACGAGGTATTCCGTGAGACTCATGAAATCCAATGGATAATCGGCTCAGCTAGCAACGGTTTCGCGGGAGTGACAACAAATGGCACGTATCTTTTCCAAGGCCCACTCTCGTTCTACTCGAAAATTGGAGCTTGGGGGCTGTCACCAGGATACGAGTTCGGAAACTACGGATTCAATCGCCCGATCCTGGCGGGTTGTGTGGCGTGTCACAGTGGTCAGGCGATGCCAGTGGCAGGCGGTAACGGTCGGTTCGAGGATCCGCCGTTCCTGGAACTTGCCATCGGCTGCGAGAACTGTCACGGTCCCGGACAGCGGCATGTCCGAGAGATGACAGGAAAAGGGACAGTGCGGAAGGGACGGGCCTCAATCGTCAACCCGGCTCGGCTACCACCGGCCCTCGCCGACGATATCTGCATGTTCTGCCATCAAACCGGCGATGTGCGCGTGTTAAAGCCAAACAAAGACTACCGGGACTTCCGTCCGGGGGAACCTCTAGACGACACTTTGTCGATCTTCTTGGTGCCGCCGAAGCGCGCATCGCCGCCTGCGTCGGACCATCTCGAGCACTACTACTCCATGATTCTCAGCAAGTGTTACCGGAGCAGCGGCCGTGGGCTCAGCTGCATCACTTGCCACGATCCTCACGTACAGCCTTCCCGCGCTGAAGTTTCCGCGTACTTCGCCGGGAAATGCGCTGGCTGCCACACGGACAAGAGCTGCAAAGTTCCGCTGAGTGTGCGACAGCAGCAGAAGCCTCCGAACGATTGTGCAGGTTGCCATATGCCGAAACGTGAAGTCGGCGTAATCTTGCACTCCAGCGTGACCAGTCACCGCATTATGGCCCGCCCCGACGAACCGCTCCCTGAGGCGGCTTTTCATCAGACTACTTCGGCTCTGCCCGACCTGATCCATCTCAACGCTGTTCCCGGGCAGAAAGAGGCAGCGCCTCCGGGTTTGACACTGCTTGCGGCATACGGCGAACTGGTGGACAAGGCGCCTGAATATCGCGGGCGATACCTGGCACTGCTGACGGAGCTCGAACATTCACAGCCGGAAAATGCGTTGTTGCAAGCTTCTTTGGGTCGAAGGGCTTTGCTCGACGACAAACCTTCGGAAGCAGCCGTCCACCTGCGGCACGCCCTGAAAACTGGCCCGCCGCAGGCCACAACTTACGCAGATCTCGCGGAAGCTCAAGTGAAACTCGGCCAGGAGAACGAGGCGATCACGTCGCTCGAAAAGGCCATCGAGCTGGACCCTTTCAACGCCGTGTTTCAAAAGAAATTCGTGCTCCGCTTAATTGACACGAAGCAATATGCGCAAGCGGGAGCCGCACTGGAACGATACGTTCAAACCTTTCCGCAAGACTCGTTCATGCGGCAGATGCTCAACCGTGCCAAGTCCGGGGATCAGCCGAAATGAGCGGTGTGCCTTGGCCGGGTGCTGGCTTGCGCGCGAGATCAGTTCTAGCTTGTACTCTTAGCGCTGCCTTGCTGGCTTCTTTGAAGCCCAGCGAGCAGTCGAGAATTGCCTTCGAGAACCGCCAAGAACGGTCCGGCGTGACGTTTGTCCTGAACAATGGCACTACGGATGATAAGCCCATCATCGACAGCACACTGGGTGGCGTCGCTTTGTTGGACTACGACAACGACGGTTATCTCGATATTTTCTTCACCAACGGCGCCAGCATTCCTAGCTTGAACAAAAGCAACCCGGCATTTTCCAATCGGCTGTACCACAACAATCATGATGGAACCTTTACGGAGGTGACGGGACGAGCCGGAGTGACGGGTGAAGGGTACAGCATGGGGGCTGCCGCTGTCGATTATGACAATGACGGATGGACCGATCTCTACGTCACCGGAGTCAATCGCAATATCCTGTACCACAACAACAGGGACGGCACATTCACCGACGTAACCGAGAAGGCCGGAGTGACAGGCATTTTCGGCGGAAAAAAACTGTGGTCGGTATCGGCAGCGTGGATAGACTACGACAACGACGGCCTCCTCGATCTCTTCGTGACCAACTATCTAGAGTGGTCCCCTGAGAATTCACGCGTGTGCGGACTGCCGGGCAAGCGTCTGTCCTGCCCGCCGTCTCTGTATAAGGGAGAGTCAAACATCCTGTACCACAACAACGGTGACGGGTCGTTCACAGATGTTTCCGCTGCAAGCGGCATCGCAGAGTGCATCGGAAAGGGGATGGGCGTTGCTATCGCCGACTATGACGGCGACGGATGGACCGACATTTTCGTCGCCAACGACAACGAAAGAAATTTTCTGTTCAAGAACCGGCGCGGGCAGGGATTCGACGAAGTCGGTGTGGAATCGTTCGTCGCATACACGGACGACGGAGTTCCCGTGTCAAGCATGGGGGTTGACTTTCGAGACTGGAGCAACAGCGGGAGACCCGGCCTTTTCGTAACGGCGCTCGGCGGCGAAACGTTTCCCCTCTTTCGCAACGAGGACCGAAAAATTTTCACGATGGCTACCTACGAATCCGGCATCGGATTCGCCAGCTTCAAGATGAGCGGGTGGGGTGCGGGAATCTATGATTTCGACAACGATGGCTACAAGGATCTGTTCAGCGCTAACTCGCACGTCAGCGAAAACGCGGACGTGAACCCGCAGCAGCAGTACCGACAGCCCAATAGCGTCTTCCAAAACCTGCGGAACGCAACCTTTCAGGATGTAAGCGCCGAAGCTGGACCCGCCGTGAGATTGCGCGCAGCCCACCGGGGCGCAGCGTTTGGGGACCTCGACAACGACGGAAAAGTTGACGTGGTAATCTCAGCGATCGGAAGCCCCGCAGAGCTTCTTTACAACACCTCGACGGGCGGTAATCATTGGATCGCCATTGAAACTGTGGGCAGCAAGAGTAACCGCGATGGCATCGGCACGCGGATAAAATTAACCGGCGAATCCGGTCTGGTGCAGTACAACGAAGTCACAACGGCTGGCAGCTATGCCAGCTCGTCCGACAAGCGCGCACACTTTGGATTGGGACGCGATTCTTTGGTCAAGGAAATTGAACTGCGCTGGCCGAGTGGAACGCTGCAGGTCTTGCGAAACGTGAAGGCCGATCAAATCTTGAAGGTCACGGAAAGGTAGCCAGAGAATGAGGGCAGCGACGGTGCTTATCCTGCTAACCTGCATTTCTCCACAGCTACTCGCAATACCCTGCCGCAGCGCCGAGCAACTCATGGCGTCGATTTGGAAGGAGCTGTCAGCGGGAAATGTTAGTGGCGCTGAACAAATACTCCACGAAATAGAGCGCACGCATGCGGAATGCCCGGAGGTGATTTTGGCACGCGCCCGGGTCGCGGCGGCAAAAGGTGCGCCAGTCGAGGCCGAGGATCTTTTTGTGCGTTACGCGGACCTCGTTCCGAACCAGGCCGCGGCTTACTCCTTCCATGCGCGTTTCCTGCTCGAGCGAGGGCAATACTCGCGAGCAGATGTCCTTTCGGTGCAGGCGCTGGAGAAAGACCGGAACGATGTGGTAGCGCTTGCGGTGCACGGCGAGATCCTGGACATGAAAGGACAGACGCTGGAAGGCATGGGGTTGCTCGAGAAGGCCTGCCGGCTGGATCCACTAAATGCAGAGGGGCAGTTCCGGCTTGCGATGATCTACGATCGCGCCAAGCGGTTGGCCGATGCAGTGCAGCACTTCGAAAAGGCCGTGGAAACCGATCCGGAGGATGCGAGGGCGTGGGATTATCTGGCCCTGGATCTAGAACCTCTCGGCGAGGTAGAACGTGCCGACCTCGCCTATCGCAAGGGCTTGGCCGCCAATCAGCCAGGTCCTCATTTCGACGCCTTTCTTGATTACAACTACGGACGGTTTCTGATGAAGCGCAATGATCTCATCGCCAGCAAGCAGCATCTGGACCGTGCCGTGGAGCTGACTCCCGATTTTCGAGCCCCGTGGTACGAACGCGCAAAGCTCAACCTGCGGCTCAAGAACAATCAGCAAGCCCGCGTAGACGCGGAGAGGGCGGCCAACATTCGTGACTCGCGCGGGATCATCATTGATCTTCAACTTTATGTGTTGCTCGAACAAATCTACACTCGCCTGGGAGACCCAGTGTTGGCGGAAAAATACGCGAGGCTGAGCCGGCAGACTCCCGTGCCGCCGCGGAAAGATTAAGGCAACTTCCAATTGATGACGAATCGCCGATCTTTTGTGCTGGGACTCGCAGCGTGTGCGGCCCCCCGCTGGCTTCCCCAGGTAGCCAAACCTAAACCGCTACACTCCTTCATTGATGTCACCTCGAAGTCGGGCGTTCACTTTCGACATCAGTCCAGTCGCACGAGTCAAAAGTATCTGCCGGAATCGATGGGCGCTGGCGTGGCGATGTTCGACTACGACGATGATGGCTACCAGGATCTATTCTTCTTCAACGGCGCGAGGCTGCTGGATCCAATGCCGAGTGGTGCATCTCCCGACAAGTCCGATCCTCGCTTTTGGAACCGCTTGTATCACAATAACAGGGACGGCACATTCACCGAAAGGCGCTGGGCGTTGCAGTAAGCGACTTCGACCGCGACGGGTGGCCGGACATCCTTGTCGCCAACGACTCGTTCCCGCAGCAACTCTTTCGAAATAACCGCGACGGCACATTCTCCGATGTGGCGCTCGAATCCGGTCTCGCTTTCGATCAGGATGGCAAAGCCTTCGCGGGCATGGGAGTCGACTTCGCTGACTATGACAACGACGGTTGGCCGGACGCCTTTGTCAATGCCCTTGCAAATCGACGCTATGCGCTGTTCCGAAACGGCAAACGGAGCTTTGACGATGTGAGCGACTCCAGCGGCATCGGCAGGATCACCATGCGGCACTCCGGTTGGGGAACGAAGATGATCGACTATGACAATGACGGCTGGCTCGACATCTTTGTCGCCCAAGGACACGTGATGGACAATATCGAACTGACCGATCCTTCTCTTCGTTACCGCGAACCACTCCTGCTGATGAGAAACAGCGCGGGGAAGTTCCGCGTCGTATCGCAAGAAAGCGGTCCGGCGTTCCGGGGCACGAGGTCCAGCCTTCGGAGATCTGGATAACAGGGTCTATCGATATCGCGATCAACTGCAACGACGGGCCGGCTGTTATTCTTCGCAATCACGGTGGTACTGCGAATCACTGGCTGCTCATCAATCCTGTCGAGTCGGTCAGCAATCGCGATGGATTCGGGGCTCGAGTTCATGTGGTTTCGGAACAAGGGATGGAGCAGCATGCCTTTCGACAGCTCC
>Ga0209056_10006496_pt1 | contig 12075 bp, 10 predicted proteins | sample GraSoiAngelo_114_FD_185876 | JGI IMG/M metagenome (GOLD analysis project Ga0209056, IMG submission 185876) | Grasslands soil microbial communities from the Angelo Coastal Reserve, California, USA - 14_0903_13_40cm (SPAdes) (version 2) | ecosystem: Environmental > Terrestrial > Soil > Grasslands... | reverse complement strand
GTTAGCGGCGGCTTCCTCGAAGGTAAATGCGGCGACCGGCTGGGGTATTGAAACATCTTTCGCACCGGCGCGGAGCCATTCGTCAAAACGGCGGCGCGCGGCGTCCCGGGTCGCAGCAAGGCCCGCCTCAGCCTGGGCGATTCTCTTCTTCAGCTCCTCGTGCCTGGCTTCGACGCCTTCGTCGTAAAGCAGAAGCGTCGGCGACGGTGTGGCCCGGGTGAAGTGCGAGTAGAGGCCGGATTCGTCAATGTTGTTGAAGAAAGCGAAGAGCCGGTAGTAGTCGCGCTGTTTGATAGGGTCGTACCTGTGGTCGTGGCAGCGGCTGCACTCGATCGTCAGGCCGAGGAAGGCCGTCCCCATCGTGTGCACCCGATCGGCCACATATTCGGTGCGAAACTCCTCCTCGATGCTCCCTCCTTCGTTCGTCTGCCTGTGCAGCCGGTTGAACGCAGTCGCGAGCCGCTGCTCGCGCGTCGCGCCCGGCAACAGGTCACCCGCAAGCTGCCAGACGATGAACTGGTCGTAGGGGAGATTCTCGTTGAAGGCGCGAATGACCCAGTCGCGCCACGGCGACATGTCGCGGTCCACGTCCGCTTGATATCCGTAGGTATCCGCATAGCGGGCAAGGTCGAGCCAGTCGTTTGCCATGCGCTCGCCGTAGCGGGGTGAGGCCAGGAGCCGGCCCACGAGCTTGTCGTAGGCGTCTTCGGACCGATCGGCGAGAAAGGCGTCGATCTCCTCCAGCGCCGGCGGCAGGCCGGTGAGGTCCAGGGAGAGCCGCCGGATGAGCGTCTCCCGCGCTGCCTCGGGCGAGGGGCGCAGACCCTCCTTCTCGAGCCGCGAAAGGATGAAGCGATCGATCGGGTTGCGCGGCCACTTCCCTTCGATCACCTCCGGCACCGGCGTCTCCTCAAGCGGAATGAACGACCAGTGGGGCTTGTATTCGGCCCCCTGCTCGATCCAACGGCGGATCAGTTCCACCTGCTGCGGCGCCAGCGTGCGGTTCGCCGCCGGCGGGGGCATCCGGGCCAGCCTGTTCTCGGCGCTGATTCGCTGGTAGAGGCGGCTCTCAGCAGGCCTTCCGGGGACAATGACCCGGTAACCGCCTCGGTCGGCAAAGACTCCATCGGGCCTGTCAAGCCGCAGATCGGCCTGGCGCTGCTTTTCGTCCGGCCCGTGGCAGGTGAAGCAGTTGTCGGACAGGATTGGGCGGATCTCGCGGTTGAAATCGATGCCTTTGGGCTGGGCTGCCTGCTCCGCCGTGAGCCCCAGAGCCGCGCCGGCGATCACGAGCAATGTGTGAAACAGCCTTCGTAACGGAAGTATCCTGCTACCCATCTGTGCCTCTGCAGAAAGCGTCTGCCACCTTCAACGCGGCCGTTGCCGCAACAATGTTTTTCGGCGAGCAAGGCATCGAGGTTTTCATTGTATACGAAGCCGCTCGCGGGGAAAGCACTTTTGCCTCAGACGAATGGAACGGGGATTTCGGATCGCCCGACGGGTAGGGGCACGCCAAGCTCAAAAAGAATTCAAGCACTTTATTCACCACGGAGACACGGAGTACACGGAGATTCACAGAGAACCCTGATGACTCTGTGAAGCGCGGCCGGAGAGACTGTAAAAAATTGTATTTCAAACCGATGACATCCAAATGGCAGTGATCGTTTTCGTGAAATTCGTGGCATTCGTGGCCAATAAAACCGGCCACGAATTCCACGAATTGACACGAATTAAATTCTCCACAGCTTCTGAGGAGTTCACGGCAGCGTGAATTGACTCGCACTTCTGATTGCAGCCCGGGCCGTAAACGACTTGACTCGGTGCCAGACGAAGTTTATCTTGAGTTCAACTTCGAGTTGGGAGGTTGCAATGTCGACGGTCATCAACACAAAGACGCTCCGAACGCAGTTGGCGAGAATCATTGAGCGAGTGCGGAAAGGGGATCGCTTCACGGTCCTGTACCGCAGCCGGCCGGCATTCCAAATTGTTCCGGTGGACAGCCACAGTTTGGACCTCGGCGAGTTGGAGGACGATCCACTCTACCAGGCAGAGCCGCTAGGGCGCTCAGCGGACGGCCTGACGGCGGATGACCACGATAAAGTTCTTTACGGAAAATCCAGGCGATGAGAGCTCTTTTCGTCGACACGGGCGGATGGATGGCCATGGCCGATGCGGCAGATCCGCGGCACGAAATGTGTCGAGTCGCGCGGGATGAATGGCTCCGGCGCGGCGGCATCCTGCTCTCCACGGACTATGTCCTGGACGAAACTTTGACTCTTATTCGCCTGCGGCTGGGACTCCGCACAGCATCCCAGTGGTGGGATCAGATCGAAGGAAGCCGCCGGGTTCTGTGGGAATGGATCAATCCAACGCGAGCCGAGAAGGCACGAAGCTGGTTCTTTCGTTGGAAGGACAAGGACTTTTCCTTCACGGACTGTACGAGTTTCGTCGTCATGCGAGAACTTGGTCAGCGTCGCGCTTTGACGACGGACCACCATTTCGCTCAGGCGGGATTTGAGATGGTCCCGTGAGCTTGGCCGGGATGCCAGGAAAAATGTCCCGCTTCCAACCGGATGCTGGCGTCCCGCTCTTATTTGAAGGCGATCTTGGCACGCACCACGCTATAGGAGTACGGCGATAGGTTGTGCGTGTAGATCGGTAGCAGAAGCGTATAGATTTCAAAGGAGAAAGCAATGTCCAGGACGGCCTCCTGCTCATCGCTATACCCTTGCTCGCAGCGCACCGCTCCGCTACGCTACAACCCGCATTCCTCAGTTCGAAAACCACGCGGTCTGGAAAACGGTCATCCTGGCGGCAGAGACGCTATTGAAGCAACTCGCGAAATAGATTTTCAATCGCGCGCAGAGGACTCTCGCAGAGCCCGCAGTGGACTGGCGAGACCTGGATGACGGTGCTGCGCGGCGCGACCAGCCAGTGGAAGCGTTCGCGTTGGGTAAGCCTGGCGATCGGGCCGGCGCAAGGATCCCCCGAACAGATCTTGGGAAAGGCTTCCAGGTGTTGCCGCACCAGAGGAATATCGATCTCTGTACAAAGCGCTTTCAAGCGCGGTTCATCGACATGAACGCGAGCCTCGAGAAACTCCTGTTCCGGGCAAAAAACGATGACGCCGGCGTTGACGAACTCTTCGCGTTCGACGCGCGGGACAACACGGAGCACGGCGTAATCAAACGAGCTTTGCTCGGGCACGGATTGCCTCCTGGACAAAATTGTGCGAAACGCTCAGGCGCCGGGCGAGAAGATCGACATACGTCGAGCGCTTTGCAGCGGGTAGCCAGGCATCGGGAACCTGTTCGACGATGTCGGACAAGACCGCCGGATTCAGTTTCTCGCTCAACCCCGCTCCGGCCTCTTCGATCACAGCCGCCCAGGGCAGAAGCACATGGTCGCGGATCAGGGGAAATGCGGACTCGACGAACTGTTCGGCGTTTTGCCAGTTGTGATGGAAGTACAACGCCGCACCGTGATCGATCAAGTAGAGCGCCTTGTGCCAGTAGAGCAGGTTCGGGTTCTTCACGGTGCGATCCACATTGGTAACAAACGCGTCGAACCACACGACCTGCGACGCGAGTCGCGCATCGGCGGTATCTCCCGCTGCGAGGTCGAACATCGTGGAGCCCGGAAGATAGTCGAGCGCGAGGTTCAGGCCGACGCTCGCACGAAGAAGGTCGCGGATTTCTTCATCGGGCTCGTTCCTTCCGAAGGCGGCATCGACCTCGACAAAGACAAGTTCGGGGACATTCAAACCCAGAGCGCGTCCGATTTCGCCGGCAATCAGCTCAGCCACCAGCGCGAGGGGGCCTTGCCCCGCACCTCGGAACTTCAGTACGTAAAGGCCGAGGTCGTCGGCTTCGATAATGGCCGGGAGCGAGCCACCCTCCCGGAGCGGTGTCACATATCGGGTCGCGCGTATTGTACGAAGCATTGCTCAGACAGTGTACCGCATCCGGTTCGCCCTTCCGCGGTCCGGAAGGCGTGCAACTAGAAACTAAGCCGAAAATCCTTTGCTGGTAACGAATTCTTTAACGGATATTCATCAGGGGACACGGGATTGACACGGCGAATATCGGCGGGGATGGAGAGTTGGAAGGGGTCGTGGCAGGCGAAACGACGGGTGTTATTGCACGAGGCGGCGCGGATCGATTTCGATCCTGGTTGGAGTATCCGGCAAACGCAGTAGCGGCCCGGGTCTGCGCGCCTCGCCCGCAGCCTCTCCGAGCAAATCCCGCCTGAAGTGTTTTCCGGCCGGCGCTTGCGGCGCGGCGCCCGAGACTGACCACGTCATGGCGAGCGCGTCGAGATCGACTTGAACGCTCATGTCTGCGTAAGCGCCACTCTTGTCGAAGCCGAAGAACTTCTGCCACGCCTCCAGGTCCAGAATCAAGGGCGTCCCCGGCCCAGAGATCCAGTTCAGCCCCCGGCCCACGGCCTGGCTCTCATCCGTCACCTCGCCCCAGTCACGCGTGTAGAGGTTGCCCTCCGCGGTGTTGTCTTGATTGGAGAAATCGATTGCCTTGCCGCAGCGATAGAAGATGTTACCGAGGACCTTGTTCCAACGGGTTGTGCCGCCCCGCGAGCCCACGATCCGGCCCTCGATATTTCGAAACTTGATGCCCGCGTCCTGGGTGAGACCGATTAGATTGTGGGCAATCACCGTCTCGTCGGTTCCATCCACCGTAATTCCCCACCCGCCGTGCCCGGGCATGTTATAGGAGCCCCCGCCCTTGCCTTCCGTCGCCTTCCAGATGATGTTGTTGTCGAGCATGTTGGGATATTGCGAGGCCTCCAGGTAAATGCCGCCGCGCAGCGTCTCCAGCGTGTCGCCCATCACGTTGCCGGTCACGCGCGTATTTTCGTTCTTGTAGTCGAGCCAGATGGCTTCCGCATGAATCATGTGCCGGATAACGTTGCTGCGGATCAAGCAATTCTTGGTCGTATGCATTTTGATGCCGCCCGTTTCCCAGGCCAGCTCCACGTCCTGATAGCCGACGTGCTCGATCAGGTTGCCCTCGACCAGCGTATCCTGCACGGCCATCCCCGCCAGCCCGCACACGCCGGCGCCATCGATGTGGTTCCGGCGCACGATGCTGCGGCCGACGATCTCGGGCGGCTCCATGTCCCAATCCTGGGCGCCGATATCGAGCGCCACGCCGTTGGCATGCCGCATGACGCAATCCTCAATGATCCAGTGATTCCCGCGGCTCGCGGAGACCATCCCGCGTTGCGGGACCGGGAAGGCGTTGGCGGCGTGTTCGAAGGTAATCCCTTTCACGCGGATGTAGCTCAGACCGCGCGTCCTCGGAGCAAACACCTGCTCCTGGATCGCCAGCTCAACCTCGTGCTCGGCCGGGTCTGCATCGCCGGGAAGTCGCGCGTGGATCGTCAACCCGTCGTGCTCGCACCAGAAGGCGCCGTCCTTCCGGCCGAGCTCCTGGTAGAGCTCGACCTGCTCCAGCCGCCGCCCATCCACGAACATCATCCCGCGGCGCAGCAGATGCTGCTTTAGCTCCTGCGGCTTGGGCATCAAGTAAACGCGGTCCTGCATGACGTTGACCATGCCAAAAGGGTTGTAGCCCCGGAAATCGAGGTCGTCCAAACGGCGCTGGTAGATCTTCACGGCGGGGCGGTCCGGCGCCTGAGGCCCCAGCTTGTAGCTCTTGGAAGGCTCCCACCCCGTCTTAGCCACCCGCGAGCCCTTGACCACCACGTTCGCGCCGGGCGCCGCTTCGTAGCTGATCATCCTGTCGGGCCCGGCGCCGCCGCGGGCCGGGTCAATGCGCTCGCGGTACACACCCGTCATGATCACCACGCGCTCGCCGGGCTGCAGTACCTGGGCCGCCCTGTGGATGGTGGAAAAGGGCAGTTCTTTCGTCCCCGGATTTGTATCCTCGGCGCGGGGGTTCCGGTTGTCTACGTAGTAAGTCCTGGTGAACTGCGGCGGCCTCTCCCAGGAAACAAACTCACGGCCGTCCGGCAGCAGGACGCCAGTGGCGCCTTGCCCGGCCGCCGGGGGTTCGCTCGCGGCCGCACTCAGGCAGAGTGCAACAACCAGCAGAACCCGCCGCGCGGGGGCTGAAAACGAGTCCGTTCGGTCTTCTCTTCGCGTAGAGCTCGATGGGATGTAATTAGAAGGAGTGCGAGTCACGTTCGGTTCCTGTAGGAGTTATGTCTCGGTTCAGTACCGGGAGCGGCAGCGGCGGGGTCGGCCACGTCCGGATAACTGAACGAAGACGCAAAACCTTGCCAGAATAATTTCATAAATACGGTAACGTATTCCGCCCCAGCGGGGCGAAAGGAAATTAGCCATGCCACGAAGGCGCAGCGGCACGGGCGTCCCGCCCGTGAGGAGCCGGTCAGGAAAAGACCCAAGTCAGTCATGGCGGAGAGGGCCATGCCACGCTGGTCAGAAGTTGTTGGCCGCCTTCACGGTGTCGGCTTTCAAGCCCGGGCCAAGTTGATACGGAGCCTGCGCCCCGCCTAGGTCGTTATTGAAAAGCTGAATCCTATCGCTCTTTGCGCCCGTCACTTTGACGAACACCTGAGTCCCCGGTTGGACTTTGGAGTTGACGACCCGAGCGCCTTCAACCTGGTCGAGAACCACGGCCGGAATATCTGTCTGAAGTCTGGCGGGCGCGCCGCTGAAATTATCCAAGGTCAGTCCCTGCACATCTTCAAACGACAGTGCGCTCTGCCACTTGCTGGACGCTGGTTTTTCCCACACGACTTCCACATCCTTCACCGTCAAGTTCCTGGCCCAGCGAAATTGCATCGCGTTGACAGACCTGTCGTAGGCAGCGGAGGGGTCCGTGGCCAGAAAGAGCTTGACGTTCTCCAGGCTGACGCGCTCGAGCCAGCTATCGGGATGTCCGTTGACGATGCTGGTCCCTTGCCCGTGAGCGATGACGTTGCGAATGGTCACATTCCGAATCTTTCCGGCGGGGGGCTCCTCCGGTTTCGGCGTTTTGCCCTCATTTTCACTACGCCGCTTGATGACGAAGTAAATAGGGTCGCCGTTGCCCCACCAAAACCAGTCGTAGCGTATGGTGTTGACAACCAGATTCGACAGGATGACGTTCTCGACGACGCCTCCGTCGTACACCATGAAGGCGATACCCCGATTGGAGTTCGTGATGACACAATTAGTTATGGTCACATTACGAACAGCATTCATGTTGCCATCGCAGAACTTGATGGCGCTCGAGGAGGAAGAGAGGCGGCAATTGGTAATGGTGATGTTCTCGCAGGGGAGCGGCGGCCCATGCCAGTTCATGGAGTAGAACACAATGGCGTCATCGCCGGTTTCGATCGTGCTGTTGGCGATGATCACGTCCTTGCAGCCGTCCGGGTCGATGCCGTCGGCCCACACTCCGTATTTCTGGTCGGTGTAGATGTAAATACCATCGATCCTCAGCCGCTCGCAACCATAGGGATTGATGGTCCAACTCGGCGAATGCAGAAACGATAGGCCCGTGATCCTGACGTCCTTGCAGCGGAGCAACTGAACCAGGTGCGGGTACATTTTGCGGCTCGGATACCCTTTCGGAAAAGAGCGCATCAGCGGCTTCCCCAGCGACTGCGCCAGAAGCATATTGTCTCGAATGAAAGCGTCATCGAGGTCATTGAGTTTCCATTCGTACTCCCCCTGGCCGTCAACCGTCCCTCGACCCTCGATCGCGATGTTGTCCAGATTCTCGCCGTAGAGCAACGCTTCCTTATCGAAGGCAGTGGGATTAGGAGACGCGTAAAGAGTGGCCCCGGATTCGAGATAAAGCCGGACATGACTCCGCAAATAAATGGTTCCGGAGGTATATTCACCCGCGGGGAGGTAGACCATGCCACCGCCGGACTTGGCACAGGCTTCGATGGCCTTCTGAATGGCGGGCGTGGCGTCGTCGGCCTTCCTGCCCGTTGCCCCGTAGGTCTTCACATTGCAGGTGGGCGCATTCACTTGGGCGCGCAGAACCGGCGTAAAAAGCAAAACGAGCGCGCCGAGACTTGTCAGGGCGATTTTGGTTCTGGAACACTTTCGCATCTTTTCCCCCTGGGTGAGCTCGCCTTTTCCAAATGGTCGCCGTTCCCGGGCTCGAAGAACGACGCCTACAAAAGAGGACCGGGCGGCTTGGTCAAGTCCCGGCCGCTGAACTCCGGTGGTCCATCTGCGGTTCGACCCGGATGGCCAGGTCCACTTCGTGGACACAAAGTTCACAAATCGGTCAAGTTTTGTATCATGGCCGGGACGGCCATGCCACGAATAATTGCACCCCTTGCCGCCCGCCCTGAGCCGCGATTCTCCCCAGCTTGGTAGGCCCCCTCTCACTCGTGCGACAGCGCGGCGACGAGTTCGGCCGTTACGCCATTCCCTCCCCCTGTGGAGGCTTTATGAGCGCCGGCAATGCCCAATCGCTGTAGCTTATTGGCTCGGTGAGTTCACAATTCCTTGACATTATTTTACCTGCTCTTCACACAACATGACTGGCACTAGCGTATGCTTTGACCCATAAGAGCGTGATTGTGGGGAGGTTGGCATGAACTTGAAGAGAAAGTTCTGGAGCGGCAACAACCGGTTCCGGCTCATGCTCACCCTGGATCTGGCGGTGATGCTGCCGGCGGCGGCGCTGATATATGTCAATTTCGCCCACCTGAAAGCCGTCAGGCGCGACAAAGTTCTGGAGGCCGCCTTCCATCGTGACTTCCAGGAGATGCTCGCAATCTCTGAGAAAAAGATCAACCGGAAGATTTATACGATGACGGAAGAGGTGAGAGATCTTTTTCCATCTCCGGACACCGGTACGGAATCGGACAAAGGAAGGAGGCTTGACCTCATCTTGTCAAAGAGTCCGTGGGTGTCGCACGTGTTCCTATTCGACCATGAAAAAGGGCTTCTGTTCCGTTCGCAGCCGCAGCAGATGAGCGACCGGTATTTCTGTGAGGAGCATGAGCGCCTGGCCGAAATGTTCGGTGGGTGGCTCGGCATGGAAGCCAAGATGATGGTGGAGGGGATGCACAAAAGGAACCGGCTGATTACTTTCTACCCCGATCAAGTGAAGCGGGCCGGCAGTTATTCCTACATGACGACCGCCTTCTTCTGTTTACCGCAGCTCTCCAAGGACCGGTCTGTGTTGGGCGGGGTCAGCTTCGATCCCAATTACCTGAAACAGACCTTCTTTCCGGAAATGCTCGAGGAGCTGATCGCCCACAAGTTGACCGAGGGAGGCGGAAATCAGCTTGCCATGATGGTCTATCCCGCAGACTACGAGGGTGGGAATGGTGACAAGGTTCTCGCCGCTTCTGCCGGGTGGACGGAAGGGAAACCCGAGGTTTCGCGCAACCTCGACGATGTTTTCCGCGGACTGACGCTGGGCATCAAGTACCAAGGCACCAGCGTGGAGGCGCTCGGCCGGCGCTGGGTTCAGCGCAGTTTCCTCATCCTCGGGGTTCTTTCCGTGTTGCTGATCGGCGGCCTGGTGCTGACTTACCACAACGTCAGCAAGGAAGTGGCGCTGGCCCGCCTGAAGTCCGACTTCGTCTCCAACGTGTCGCACGAATTGCGCACGCCGCTGTCTCTGATCCGGCTGTACGCGGAAACGCTCGAGCTTGGCCGCATCACGACCCAGGAAAAGGCAGAGGAGTATTACCGCATCATCCGCAAAGAGAGCGAGCGGCTGACCGCGTTGATCAACAACATCCTCGATTTCTCCCGCATCGAGGCAGGGCGCAAGGAGTACGACTTCCGCGAAACCAACATTGCGGAGCTGGTGCGCAACACGCTCGACGCCTATCGCTACCAGATCGAGGAACAGGGTTTTACGTTTGAGCAGAGCATCGACTCGAGCATCCCAACCGTGCGTGTGGACCGGGAAGCCATCGGGCGCTCGCTCGTCAACCTGGTCAACAACGCGCTGAAGTACTCGGTTGACGAAAAGTTCCTTGGCGTGAAGCTGTACCGGGCAGACGGCGTATTGAAGCTTGAGGTGGTCGATCGCGGCATCGGCATCGCGCGCGGCGAGCAGTCGAAGATCTTCGAGAAGTTTTATCGGACCTGCGACCCCCTGGTGCACAACACGAAGGGAAGCGGCCTGGGCCTGTCGCTGGTGCGCCACATCGCGCAAGCGCACGGTGGCGAGGTGGAGGTGGAAAGCGCGCCGGGAAAAGGCAGCAAGTTCACTCTGTCGTTGCCGCTGGCAGGCGCCACGCGGCCGCCGTCGAATGAAGCATCATCAGGGGCTACGGCATCATGAAAACGAGAATCAACTTCACCGCACGACCAAAAGGCCGCGCGCCCGAGGCGCGATCGGGCTCCGATAAGTCCGAGTACACTAACGACACTGAAGCGGGCGCGAGCAGGAGAAGGCGCATATTGATCGTCGAGGACGAGCCTGCCATGGTAGCCGGCCTGCGCGACAACTTTGAGTACGAAGGCTACGACGTGATCACGGCCGAGGACGGAGTGGCAGGCCTCGAGCGCGCCCTGGCGGATGATCCCGACCTCGTAGTGTTGGACGTTATGATGCCACGGATGAGTGGCCTCGACGTTTGCAAGCAGTTGAAGGTCAAGCGGCCGTCAGTGCCCATTATCATGTTGACCGCGCGCGGCCAGGAGATCGACAAGGTTGTGGGCCTGGAGCTGGGCGCCGATGATTATCTCACCAAGCCGTTCTCCGTCCGCGAATTGATGGCGCGGGTGAGAGCAGTGTTGCGACGGGTGTCGGCGCCGGCGCGCGCGCCGGAGGTGTATCGGTTCAACGACGTCGAGGTCAACATCCGCGGTAATGAGGTGCGGCGCGCCGGCGCGCGCGTCGAGCTCTCGGCGAAGGAGTTCGCGCTGCTGGTTTACTTCATCTCCCATCCTGCGGAAACGCTCAGCCGCGACCGCCTGCTGGATGAGGTGTGGGGCTATGAGAACTACCCCAACACGCGCACGGTAGACACCCACATCGTTCACCTCAGGCAGAAGCTGGAGCCGAATCCCGAGGAGCCGCGGTTCATTCTGACCGTTCACGGCAGCGGCTACAAATTCGTCGGATGAGGTCAACGGTTTCATGCGTCAGTCAGGATTCACCGGCGGCTCGGCAGGAAGGGCGGTCAATGTCCATGCTGCTCCGACCCCCCGGAACTCAAGTAATCGGCCACGCGAAAGGGAGCTGGAGCTGAAGCTCGCCGCGCTGCAGGAGGATTATGCCGATCTGCACGCCGCGCTCTTCGATGCTGCGCGGGTGCATCGCCGCCTGTGCGCACCGCGTCTGGTCCGGCGCGGTGACTTCGAGATTGCCAGCGAAATTTTCGCCGTTCGCCACTTGCCCGGCGACTTTTTCACCGTTGTGGATGCGGGCGGAAGTGTGATCCTTGCGCTAGGCGACGTTTGCGGCCATGGCCTGGCAGCGGGGATGTGGACCACGCACCTGGTGGGGCTGGTTGGCATGCACACAGCCGCGAGCCCTGAGCCCGATTTGATCGTTACCGGCGTGAACCGGCACCTCAGCCGAATGTCGCCGGCAGCGCCGCCGGTCAGCTTATTCCTGGCGAGGCTCGATCCCGCTACTGGAACGCTCGACTACTGCAGTGCCGGACATCCTCCCGCGCTGCTGTTGCGCGCGGACGGGCAGTTGGAATCGCTTTCCGAAGGTGGACCGCTGCTCGGCGTCCTCCCTGCGGCTTCCTTCGCCAGAGGGCGCTTGCAACTGCGCGCCGGCGACGTACTGCTGGCTTGTTCCGACGGCATACTCGAGTCGCGCAATAGCTCGGATCAGGAGTTCGGCTATGAACGCCTTGAGGCGCAACTGCGCCGCGCTCCAACCGGCTCCGCCGATGGCGTGCTGTTCTCAGTGTTGGGCGCCGTCCAGGATTTCGCCGTGGCGAGCGAGCTGGCAGACGACACGTCGCTCGTCGTCGTACGTCGCAGCAATCCACAAGGCAATGCATGAGGGTCACTCGCTATAGTGAGCGAGCCTCATACCGCCCAAGCCATTCGCTGCGCACGGCCCGTTTGGAGTTCAGGCTTTAGCCTGCCCCGGTCAGTGCAGCCTGAAGGCCGAACTCCAAACCTGCGCCCGTCATGCC
>Ga0209056_10006495_pt1 | contig 12076 bp, 7 predicted proteins | sample GraSoiAngelo_114_FD_185876 | JGI IMG/M metagenome (GOLD analysis project Ga0209056, IMG submission 185876) | Grasslands soil microbial communities from the Angelo Coastal Reserve, California, USA - 14_0903_13_40cm (SPAdes) (version 2) | ecosystem: Environmental > Terrestrial > Soil > Grasslands ... | reverse complement strand
TCAAACGAGTTCGGCAATGAGAATGCTGAGATACTTTCATTCCCGGTCTCCAATCTGATCCTAAGCCTTACAGGCGAGGAGAGAGCGCAGAGAAGGTTCGCGCTCGCTGAAGCTAAGAGAGCATATGAGCTTCTCCGCCAGGAAAGCCCAGAGAAGCTCGATCATATTGCCCGAACAACCTTCGGCTGGAAGCTAAACAAGGTCGATGCGCAACCCGGAAAGAGATTCTACGATTTCGCCATCTCACTCGCCGACTACCTAAGGAACTCCGTTCATCTCAAAGAGCCAAAATGGAAGCTCCCCAACAGGATTCTAGACCATGGTCTAGTCTACGCTACGAGAGAAGAACTCGCTCGTCTCCTCGAGGAAGAGGTCAGAACGAGGATAGTAGATAGGAGCAGTCGGCTATCGAGTGACATACCCAAGCCCTTGCTGCCTAAGGTCGAACGGACAAGAGGGCTCATCACCAAATGGCTGGGCGTTCCATCCCACTATGAACTCCCGAAGGTACCCTCGCCGGAAGCCATGCCTCCCTGCGTCAGACACCTCATCGACAATCTCGCGGAAGGAAAGAATGTACAGCACATGGGCCGATTCACGCTGGCGTCCTTCCTCGTCAATATCGGAGCAGGAGAGGAGGATATTGTGAAGGCGTTCAAGCCAGCCAGCGACTTTTCCGAGAGGATGACACGCTACCAGGTTGAGCATATAGCTGGCAAGCGGGGCGGAAGGACAAAGTATACCTGCCCAATGTGTACGACACTCAAGACACACGGAGTCTGCTACAAACCAGACGATATCTGTGGCACAATCCGAAATCCCCTAAGCTACTATAAGAGAAAAGCCAGAATCCTGACAGAAAAGGGGCCGAAACGTGAACCAAGCTGAACAAGTCATCAGACAGAAATTCCAACAATACTACCTCGACCCGAAGAGACAGTTAGACCCTCCTCCGAACCCGTCAGAAAGAGAATACGGATTCCTCCTCTTCAATGGAAAGTTCATGGTCAGACATCGATCTTTCAAAGACCCCGTTTCACTCTTGGCAGCTGTTAGAGATCTGGTCCCGTCACACGTCTACTTCTCCACAGCTTACTATCGAGAGCCTACAGCACCAATGGAGGAGAAGGGATGGACAGGCGCCGATCTGGTCTTCGACATCGACGCAGACCACCTCAACACGCCATGCAAACCGGACCATGACAATTGGAAATGCAAAGCATGCGGCACGACCGGAAATGGAGGAGCCCCAAAGCTCTGCCCAAAATGCAAGAACGATCGTATGGATGAGCAAACCTGGCTATGCGATAGATGCCTCCAAGAGGCGAAAGAGGAAACTGCAAAGCTCCTCGAGATGCTCTACACTGATCTTGGGATAGACCATGAAGCCACTCGACTATTCTTCTCAGGACACCGAGGATACCACGTCCATGTGTACTCCAAACAGACCTCACAGCTTGGGGAGGAAGAACGCAGGGAAATCGCCGACTATCTTCTCGCTCAGGGATTAGACCCGCAACTCCACGAACTGGAGGAGACCAGTGTTGCAGGAACAAAAGTCGCGGAAGGCCCGCTCATAGGTCAGCCGGGTTGGAGAGGACGAATAGTTGCTGGAATCTACGATATTCTCGGAAGCGAGATGGACCAGATTGGCCTCACCTCGACTCAAGTCAACGCCTTGAAGTCATGGGACAGAGAAGATCTTCTCCGGAAACCATTCTGGAGCTCAGTGAAAGGCGTTGGAATCTCTACATGGAAAACCCTAGTGTCCAAGGCCGTCGAGAAGAAATCGGCAAAGATAGACACCGTAGTAACAACAGATATTCACAGACTCATCAGAATGCCGGGAACCCTTAACGGCCACACTGGACTGCTAGCGATGAAAGTTCAGGAAGAAAGACTCGACGAGTTCGACCCATTCACAGAACCCCTAGCCTTCCACGGCGAAATGAAGGTCAAAGTCAAAGATTCCCCAGGGTTTAGACTCGGGGAAGAACGGTTTGGACCCTATCACGACGAGACTTTACTGTTGCCGTCGACCGCTGCCATGCTCCTCCTCTGTAAGCACCGAGCAGAGCCCATCGCCTAGAACACCATCAAGATATTATTAGCTCGTCAATGAGCTAGCCCTCTCCTCAAAAGAGATGCTGGTCAACGGCTACTATCTATGATGAGACAATTGAAGCATGGCGACGAGAGTTCCACAGCCCGGAACTCCAGGAACTCAGACCCGAATTCTTTCGAGACATAGCCGCGTACGTCCGAAGACTGAAGGAAACCCAAAGAAACCTAGACCAACGATCCCTCAAAGCCATCCTTCTCGACGAGGAAACAAAAAGGATAGAACGACTCGTTGTTGAGCTTATCGACCGAAGACTCTCCAAAATCTGGCGAACCTCCCAGACAAACGCCCAAGTCACGGCGCACGCCTCGGAGAAATGGGCTCAGGAAGAACTCTCCACTCTTGCACGCCACTATAGAAAGTTCAAGGAAGACACAGTTCAGGGAATAGAGCCCTCGAACTCCCCAGAGAAAAAGAAAGACAAGCTCCTACTTCGATTCGTCAAAGACATGCCCTCTATCATAGGCGTAGACCTGAAGACTCACGGACCATTCCTGAAAGAAGATATCGCCGTTCTTCCCTACGAGAATGCTGAGAGCCTAATACGGCAAGGCACCGCGGTCGAGATAAGACCAAGCCACAGGGATAATGGATAAAAGGACGCCCCCGCCCCCAGACCAGCCTTTCCCACGGTGAAGGAAAAACGAAGTATCCAAAAGAGATCAACACCTACTGCCCCAAGTGCAAACACCACACAGCACACGCCGTCGCAGTCTACAAGGCAGGCAAACAGCGGACACTATCGTGGGGAGCCAGGCGACAAGAAAGACGAAAACACGGCTACGGTGGGCAGAAATTTCCTGAACTGAAACGCACCGCCAAGACCACCAAGAAAGCGCTTGTCAAACTAAAATGCCGAACCTGCAACTATACAATTGAGAGGCTGGGTATCAGGCTGAGAAAACTAGAGGTAGGTGCTTAGTCAATGCGATGGGAATTGATACCTAAACCTCGAAGCATATTCCTACGCGTCAAGTGTCCCAAATGCGCTAACGAACAGGTAATTTTCGAGCGAACAAGCAACTATGTGAAGTGCACAGTTTGCGACGAACTTCTAGCTCAACCAAAAGGCGGAAAGGCAGAGATTAGAGGAGAAATACTACAGCCCCTCGCCTAGAGGAACTGGGGAAGAATTGAGTTGAGTATCCAGGCTTCACAACCACTAATGCCCGAAGTCGGGGATCTGGTCGTTACAACTGTAACCAGAGTCGAAGACTACGGCGCATACGTGAAACTCGACGAGTTCAGCGGGATCGAAGGTCTTGTCCATATTTCAGAGATTTCTACCACTTGGGTTCGGAACATCAGGGAACACGCGCGACAGGGCCAGAAGCTAGTTCTGAAAGTCTTACGCGTAAGCTCACAGCGAAACCAGATAGATCTCTCCCTCAGAAGAGTTACGGGCAGAGAAAAGTCCGAGAAGATGCTGGAATGGAAGAAGGAACGAAAAGCTGAGGCGATTCTGAAGAGTGCCGCTGACAAACTGAAAAAATCAACAGATGAAGCCGAGGATATCAGAAAGATTCTCCTAGACAAGTTCGGAGGACTCTACTCTCCACTCGAAGAGGCCTTGGACGAGGGCCCCGAGGTCCTTGTAAAGGGTGGATTAACATCCGAATGGGCTCAAGCAATAGCCGAAGTTACCAAGACGAAGATCCGACTCGAAAGATCGAAGGTCCGAGGAACTGTCTCGATTACCTGCCACAAACCTGGCGGAGTCGAAATAATCAAACAAGCCCTGACTAGCGCGAAGAAGATCCGCAAACCGCGTGGAAGCGAAGTGAAGATCTACTCGATAGGCTCCCCCAAGTACAGAATTGAAGTGCAAGCTCCCAGCTTCGAAGCAGCCGAGAAAACCCTGAGCTTGGCAGTGGAAGAGGCCCTGGGGACGATCAAGAAGGCCGGTGGTGAGGGAAGGAAGCTTGGATGAAATGGCTGATGAGACGATGCCCAAACTGTTCAAGATACTCCCTAAAAGAGATCTGTCCAGTTTGTGGATCTCCGACTAGCAATCCCCACCCTCCAAAGTTCTCGCCGGACGATAAGTATGCTAGGCAGAGAATGGAGGGATCTAGCGCGATTTCAGAAGAAGCCTAGAGAACGGTATCACATGAAGGTCAGAGGCTGAGGCATAGTAACTGCGATGTCCAAGAGCTGAGCTGGATCGCCCTGCCACCTCGCCCGGACCAGAATGTACGGTTGCTCTGTCGGTAGATTAGTTGTCCAGTCATAGGTAAAGTGACCGGATGTCGCAGTAACGTTGGCGATGAAAATCCAATTGCCCCCGGTGCTCAATCTATATTCTAAGAGAACGGGAATCTTCGTTGTATCCACGGGCTTGCCTGTCGGGCTGGTCAACGTCCCCATGATAGTGGTGTTTCCGCCAGTAGGCTTGACAATCGCCGGGGTAAGCTGGGCCGTCATAGACGGCTGGTCAGGGTACCTCAGCGAGTAAACGAGAACGTACGCTGAGGAAGAGGCAAAGTCTTGGACGAAAAAGTTGGGAGACGCAGGTCCCGTATCATTCGCATCTGTTGGCTTTCCTCCCGGGTAACCATTTCGCATCAAGAGTCCGAGAACTGTATTGCTGGTCGGGATCTGGACCACGTTGGGAGATGTCCCCACTTGACTGGTTATCCTCTCATCTGTGGTCTTGTTATCTATCGTCACGATACGATGGTATTCTGACGCACCTGTCGAGGGGTTCGTAATAATCTGCCTAAAACTCACGCTAGCAACCCCCATGGGGGTATTGATCGATGTGTTGTTGCCTATCCGGACCATCCAATACCATTTACTATCATCACCGTATCCGCAAAAGGGCGGTCCACCCGAGCCGCAGAGCCCACGGTTGTTATAACTGACAAAGATGGCCACGTGAGTAATTCTCTCCTGCCGCATCAGTTGAACAGCGAGGGATTCGTTCAGCATGAAACCAGTCGCTATGTCCTTAATTGCGGTTGTATTCCCTGTTCCGTTATCTGAGAGGGTGGGCAGTCCAGTGTTCACTGTGATCCAGTAGCCATAGTCCCACCAGGTGAAGACAACACTTGAGTGTGGCAGATTATTGTTCATCCAAGAGAGAGCTTCAAGCCAGTCAGGCACGGCCGCACGCACCGGAAGGCTGGCGGAGGCGATTGTAGTCGGTGTGTAGGCAGACTGAACGGCGTTGATGAAGGTTGGAACTACGAGGACTAGAATGATTAGCAAAATACCCAGACTGAACTCCCTGCTTACCTTACTGGTGAAGCGTAGTTTCCGTCGGGGAAAGATAACCGCCTGCTGAATAATATCCATCGCGGGCTTACCCAGTTCAACCACTGTTATCGCTGCGAGAGTCGACATCACCGGTGCAAGAATCAGGGTTAGCCGGACAAGGCTGGCCGCGAAGTAGAACCCTGTTACGCCGAATATTATCAAGAGAACGTCGCCTTCGCGAAGCCGTTGAAAGGCAAAGAAGAAACCGAAGACACCCAGAATTATGAGGCTGCCCAGTTCGAGGTAAAGGCTCGCCCACGTGGAAGGCCTGTTCTCAGCAACTGATGCAACGAGTGGAATACTGTTTCGCACGAAAGGGTTCACTGTTGCGAGGAACTTTCCCTGAAGCAAAGCACCGGACACTACCTTCGTACTTACCAGACCAAAGATTATCACGGCTGCAGAGACGATTGAAAGACCTAAGACGCTCAGTCTTCCCCTGCTGGAAGGGGCAAGCCTTGCAAGCTCCATTACAACAAGGAGGCCCATAACTCCGAGCAGAGCGATGGTCGTACTCTCGGTCAGAAACGTGTGTCCGAGAAGCGGGATGTCTGTCCCGATGTACAGCATGAAACCAATGGTTATGCCATAGGATAGGAAAAGTCGGGGGGTGTATCGTTTCAGAACCACCAAGGCCAAGGCGAACAATCCAAGCACCTCGGCGGCGTAACGGAAACTTCCCCATGAGAACGACATGTAGATGAGACTGATACTCGACATCATACTGTAGATTATCGTGCTCTTCAAACTCCTCCCGGGATTTAATGCTCGAATGAAGAATAGGAAGGTCAGGATCATCGTAGGGACACCAACACCCTCATTCCGGAAGAAACCTAGCTCCGTTCGACTGATGAGACTCGAGCTGAATGCAGTGAACAAAGCAGCGAACAGCCCCGCACTTTTCCCCCACAGATCTTTCGCGAAGAAGTACGTGACTAAGACGGCGAAGGCCCCGAGTATGATTGGACTGTAAACGGCTGCGTCGTATAGGCTGATGTTGAAGCCAATTGATTGGAAGAACTGGTAAATCAAGGTCCCGGTGAAACTTGTGCCTGGGTAACTTGTGGAGACTGGAGCGCGTCCGAACGGGAACCATTCACTCGTATTCACATAGGTATACCACGACTGCCAACCATTGGTCGTAATTTGTCGCATGTCGTTGAAGTTGAAATAAGGATCGAACTCTGAAATGTAAGCTCCCCAGCGGAGAGGAAGCAGTCGGACGAGTGTTGCCAATACGAGGGTGAGCGAGAGAATTGAATAGTGAAGAAATGTTGCCCGAGAGATCAGACCCAGATTCTTCCTGACTGCCCTGAATCGAGAGGCAATACTTTCTCGTGTTAGGCCTGCTCGAATCTCACCGAGAAAGCCTTCAGGTTCAACCTCCACTTCTAGCTAGCACTCTCTCTTTCTACAAGTCTTCAGTAGTTACGAGGGGATGGCTTCCCGTTCTTGCCGTTAATATTCTTGTGGTTGAAGCTTTCTCAGAATATGCCCTTTCTAAAAGCTCAGGGCCTGGGTTCTCTTTGGTTGGAGCACGTAGTCCTTCTGAGTGCTGAAGACACCATTTGAGCCCTCGTTACAACCATTCGTCCTTTACGAGAATCGTGCTACGCAGATGGTTTGGCCATTGACTCTCTCCTTCCAGCTTTTCTCTCAAGGTACGCATAGACAAGGATGAAACACCAGACGACTCCAAGACCGATGACAATCGAGCTCTCGATCTCAGGAAGCAAGTATAGGTGGTTACAGACGATCAGCCAAAGGGTCCCTAGCAATCCAAAATAGATATAGTTGTGCTGGTGTCCGACTGCCCTTCCAGTGTACCTCCAAACCTGGATTGGAAGGCCTACAGGAAACTTTGCAATCGGAGCCAAAAGCAAGAATATCCAGCTAATCGGTGCAAGTATGATCAGCCAGTTAATGCTCGTATTCCAAGGTGCTCGAAGCAACTGGAAAGTTCCTATCACGACGTAGACGAAGAAGACAGTTAGATCCGAGTATCGAAAACTGTACCCCAGAAAGAGACTATCAATCAAGGCCAACGTTGCCATCCAGAAACGACCACTATAACGTCCCAGCCGCACCATTGGGACGTTGATCGCATACCAAATCAGACCATAAGGAACGTAGGAAAACTCAGGATCATATCGAATGACCTTTCGGAGGTTGGAAAGACCGGGCAGAATATAGAATGATATGTCTTTGTGAACCGGACGCTTGACTATCCATGCCAGGCGGAGGCCCGTCAGGGCAATTATTACACCGATGATTTCCCAGCTCACGCCTACGCCACGTAGACACATTGGGATCGGTTTCTAATAGTCTTTCGAACCGACTAATGGTTGAACGGCGACGAGGATTGTGTTTTTTTGAACCTGATCCTTCGCTTGTTCTCTAATCGAATATCTGTTGGCTCAAGAAACCGCTGGATCGCCTCCCCGTATCTGTTTGCTAAGGTAGGTATCAACTAGAATCTAGGCCGAGTTTAAGCAAAGTCATTTAGGCGTCAGTCCTCCAGTTCTGTCGAATTGGCCACCCGGTTCCCAATGTGGGAACAAATGGAGTATGGAGAATAGGATTGAAGTTTAGAGTTATTGATCTGGGACGAGATTATCCCGGGCATATTACTGACTTCGCTGATGCTCGTAACTCTTTCGTCAAAGACTTGCCGGATGACGAGTACCTCCTGTTTGTAGACAGCGATGAAGAGGCTCCAAAAATGCTGCTGGACTATATCGGTAAATTAAAGCCCCAGTTCCCCTACTATTGGGTTAGGCGAATAGGGCTGGGGAACAACAAATACGTTCCAGTCTTCAATCCAAACTACAACGGGAGGCTATGTTCTAATCGAGTTAGGTTTATCGGGAGAGTCCACGAAATGATCATTCCAAGAGAGCCCCATGGCGTGATAGATATTCCCATAATACACAACCACACGGGACCGGCTTCGTATAGAGGAGGAGCACAGAGTGGGCTGAAGCTCGGACTGTTAAAAGTGCGAGAAGTTGTTCGCGGATGGTAGTAAGAGTGAAGACAGTAGTTGTTAGGTTTCAACCACCTGAGACCTACGGTGGATTCGTGTCGAACATAGTCAATCCCGTCCTTAACGAGTTTAGCCACTTTCTCATCCTTGATAGCGACACTGTATGCGATTTTTCTGTTGACAATATTGCCCAGCAATTCGGGGTCGCCGACATAGTTGGATTCAACGTAATCTCTTCCTCCAGAACCTTCAGGCTCTGGGAAAAGATGACCTACTGGTTGAAACTGTCACCTCGCGTAAGAGGATGCGCTATGCTTCTTTCTTCTGATTTTCTTAGGCGTATTGGAGGTTATCCAGCGGGCGAGTTTGTTGATACCGTCCTTCTACAAAAGAGTAAGCGCACGGTGATAGCCCCCTTCACCGTTCATCACATCCAGCGTTTTGACTTGAAACATTCAGTCATGCGGCAGGTTTCGGATGGAAAGTTCCGGGCAGAACTTCGATATCCATTCTGGAAGACCCTTGTTCACTCCGTATTCAGAGTTCGTCCGTTCGTCCTCCTGTCGTACGTTTTTCATAGATTTCCGAAAGAGCGAGAAATGTAACTTCAGTCACTTCTGTCGATCAATCCGACTGGCGTACAGATTCAGGAGGGATCAAAGATCTCCTTCCAAGAAATAACTTCTCGGATCATCCTAGGGAATCGACGAGCCTACAGGACACCCTGACCGATAACGGGACAGGAAATACCCTGCTAGAAGAACGGTAGAAATTTGAGTTCTCCTATCGGGGTCTAAGGCTGGCGAACAGGTGTCTGTCGCTGAGCCATCGGGTGTCGTAGTTCTTCGCTTGCAAGTAACTCTCGAATTCCTTTCTGGCTCCTTTATCGTGCACTTCGATGATCCATCTCAAGATCCTTCCAGTTTCAATGCTTGCTTCGGCACCACGGATCACTCTCCACTCGGCTCCTTCGACATCTACCTTCACGAGGTCTACACTCTGCTTTGCTAATGAGTCGAGCTTGATGGTTCGAACGGGCAGGCCCGTGACCGTGCGAACTTCTGTTCCGCCTAGGTCATGAGCGAATACCGGTTCGCTGAATTCTAGTGAATGTCGACCCCTCACAGTCTTGACATAGAGAATTGCCGTCCCATCGTGGTCCGAGACAGACTCGTCCATTGGGGTTACATTTCGGAGCTTACCCGCTGCAATCGTAAGGTTGAGTCTCCGGAAGGATGCTGGATTGGGTTCGAAGGCCGTAATCGCATCAAAGTTTCTCGATAGAAGCACAGAATAGTAGCCGTCGTCAGATCCCACATCTAGAAATAAGTTTCCCCTGATCGCCAACGCTGTTTTGACGACCTCCTTCTCGAAGCCGAATCTGGTTCTGACATCTATCCACGTTCTGACAAGTTCTGGGGTCTTGATTTTTTCAAGGTAGTCGGTTGTTGAGGCAAGACCTGCCGTTAGAAAAATCTCATAATTCTTCAACCTGCCAAAAAATACTCTGAACACTCGTCTAACAGCTAGATATGGCATTACGAGGATCAGGAAAGCAATGTTGACTCGCAAAATCGTCTTTCTGTCACCTGGGTTCAGGTCGTTGAATATTAGGATACGTCCTTAGCTATGTGGGACAGTATTCGAAATTTGCTTAGGATTCGTGGAGTTCAACCCGAGACGCCTCACAGCGCTCGGGACAAGGATGATAGCCGCCCAGAGGATTGAAGATCGCTAGAGTTTGGTTCCGCAGTTCTTGCAGAAAATGGCCTCAACTGGATTGTCAGTCCTACAGGCTCGGCATCGATTCCCGTTGGATGCCGCTCTAGGAATGGTAAAGGTCTTGCTCCCTCCAGAGTAGAGGTTGAACTTGTCACCTCGACTACATCGGAACCTTGAGACGCGGTATTGTTGAAATCTCCACTCGCGTTCCGGTGCGCTAGATACTTCAAGTCCGCATTTCGGACAGCTTATGCTCATAGATTCCCCGAGCATTTTTTCAGACATAATCGGATATTTAAGATGAGACTCGAGCTAGGCGTAGTGATAGCCTTCACCTAACAACTCAATCCAAAGGGATTCTTCTCTTTATCGAATTCTCCAGCTTCACGACAACCGCGAGCATCTGCCGGACAGAGATCTCCCATCGATCGGGACTTTGGAGGATGCCGACGATGAATTGGCTAGCACTCATCACTCACTTGGCTATTGAATGAATGACGGATTCGATCTCTTTCGTGAGCTCAGGGTCGTGAACGGTTATGGCGCCGGGGGTGGGATTTGAACCCACGAGGGCCTAAGGCCCATCGGATCTTTACAACCATCGATATGGCTTAGCAATCCGACGCCCTACCAGGCTAGGCGACCCCGGCAAACCAAACTGAGACAAAATGATCGTCTAATAACTGTTCAACAACACAATATCACTTTCAAACAGCCATGACCGCTAGCGAACTTCCCGTATAGGCAAGAGTTGAAACAAAACTGAAGACCCGACCCCTTCCTCGGGTAAGATCCAACATGTCTGAAGTAAGGATATCTCGCGAGAGCAGGGAAAGTGAATAATGGTCCAGTCACATGAGACGGTTTCAGCATCACGGCGGTTGAGCATCCTACTTATCGCGCTTTCCATTGCATCGCTAGTATCAATTTCGCCTAGCATTTTTCACTCTGTTCATGCCGCAGGACTTGTCTATGTGGATCGTCCGACGACAGCGGTAGGCTCTGCGAGTACAGTTGTTACAGTACGAGTACAGGTAGCTGGTGTGGACCCTTTCAATGGTTGGGATATTCAGGTCGAATCCAATCAGTCTGTGATCAGTCCCATATCTCTATCAATAACGGGGAACGGCCTCGAAGTTAACTACAGCGAAAACGTCCTTGAGATAGTGAGTTGCATAAACGGCGTGAGTTACACCACAAACCCCTGCGACTCGTCCGACGGACCCGGCATTGTGCACTCTGAAGCAGTAGCCTACGGCAATCCTCCGACCAGTTCTGCTTACGGGTTGCTCTTTGCAATAAACTACACAGTAATTCGTTCAGGGTCGTACAGCCCATTACAAATTCTGAGAGCCGTTATCACCAACCACCAGAGTCCAGTCTCTGTAACAACCCGAGATGGAACCTACGGCATTCCCCTCGGGCAAGGATTCGAACTGACAGCCTCTCCGGATTCTCCGAGAATAGTGATAGGGTCCAAAGCAAATGTCACATTTACTGTCTCAAGCTACGGCGGCTACGCTGGAACAATAGATCTTACCCTAGGAACACAGCCTCCCGGTCTCATGTTACTCCTCAATGCGAGTAGTACCCTTCTTTCACCGAACCATCCCAGTAATGTAACACTGACCATCGCAACGGACACCACATACCAAGCTAACCAGTATACAGTCATGGTGACAGCGACAAGCAACGGCCTTTCTCATACGGCAACCGTGTCAATATTGACAACTGACAAGCCGGACTTCATACTAGACGCCTCACCCTTAATCCTCGAAATCCATGCCACCGCTTCAAGCAGCTCCATCATCACATTGCATACTCCAGCGGGTTTCGCCGGTCCTATTCAGTTAAGCGTGACTGTACCTGGTATTCCTGGACTAATAGCATCGTTAGGTTCAAGAAATCTGATAATTTCATCCGGCAGTCCCACAACGACAGTTCTTGACATTCACACCCCGGATTCACCCACGCCCTTCGTCTATCGG
>Ga0209056_10006494_pt1 | contig 12076 bp, 8 predicted proteins | sample GraSoiAngelo_114_FD_185876 | JGI IMG/M metagenome (GOLD analysis project Ga0209056, IMG submission 185876) | Grasslands soil microbial communities from the Angelo Coastal Reserve, California, USA - 14_0903_13_40cm (SPAdes) (version 2) | ecosystem: Environmental > Terrestrial > Soil > Grasslands ... | reverse complement strand
GGCCAATTCCTGTCTCCGCCGGAGATGGGGCAGGTGGTGAGGAAGGCCGTTGAAGCCGGTGGCAAAAGGATTCTCGTCACCGAGCGCGGCACGACGTTCGGTTACAACAATTTGGTGGCGGACATGCGTTCCATCCCGATGATGCGGCGCTTCGGTTTTCCGGTGATTTTCGACGCGACGCATTCGGTGCAATTGCCCGGCGGCGGCGGGAACAGATCGAGCGGCCAGCGCGAGTTCGCCCCGGTCCTGGCGCGGGCGGCGGTGGCGGCGGGCGCCGAGGGCGTGTTCATCGAAACGCATCCGGACCCTGACCGCGCGTTGAGCGACGGGCCGAACATGCTCGCGCTGGCGGAGATGCCGACGTTGTTGAAGACGCTGTTGAAAATTCGCGCGGCGGTCCACTGACGATTCAGTCAAAAGGAGCGGGGAGCGCAGCCGCCCCGGCTGCTGTTCGGCGCGCCCCGCGCCGAACTGTATACAGGTTGCCAAAAGTAATTTCCGAAATGGTGGGGCAAACCTGCCGGTTTGCCGCGACGACCCGCAGGTCGTCGCCCACCATTTCGGAAATTTCTTTTGGCAATCACTCTATACCCAAAGGACAAAACATCCAGTGGAGCGCCTGGCGCCGGAATGCCAACGGCGAGGGCGCCGTTGGCAGCGCCCGAGGCGGGCGCGCTCCCTGATTCCATCCCACGCCGCAACGATTCAGTTGGACTGGGTGGACGGAGGAATATTCTTCCTAAACTCCCGCGCCGGCTTTATGAATGAGGCCGGCGTGAAACTTCAGCGTTCCTGTTTGTCGGTGGTTGCCGCACTCGTGCTGGTGTCGCCCGCGGTGCGTTCGCAACTGATCGAAGGCGGGGCCAAACGTTTCAAGCATGCGTTCGTGGACGAACAGACCGGCAAACGCACCCTGCTTTTGACCGGGGGCAGCGCGACGAATATTTCCAACGAGGAGTTGCTGATCGGCGACGGAGTACGGCTTCAATTCTTCGATGACACCGGGAAGACAAACCTTGAGGTCGCCTCGGCGGCTTGCATTTATAACCTCAAAATCGAATCGGTTGCTTCGACGAATCGTCTGGAGGCGAGCAGCGGCAGCGGCCAGTTTTCACTCGAAGGCGACGGTTTTGAGTACGCACGAGCGAATGGATCGTTGACGATTTCCAATCACATCCATGCCACGATCCGAAAGGATTTGCTCCAATCACCATCGCCAACAGCCGCGCCACGCGGTGCTGGTCAGTCCGGAAGGCAGACCGACGCAGCGCCGGCGACCAATCAATTTCTGCACATTTTTTCCGATCGGATGCGGTATCAGTCGAATCTTGCTTTGTTCGAGCGCAACGTTCGAGTGGAAGATCCGCAGGGCAAAATGACTTGCAGTGCTCTGACAGTCGCTTTTTCCGAGCGGTCGCCCTCAGACGAAAGCCGGCGGGTTGAGAAGATCGTCGCAAGAGAACAGGTCGTCATTGACTCGGATCAGGTCCATGCCTCGGGCGACGAGGCGACGTATCGCCAGGCCACGGAGGTGATCGAGTTGACCGGCAATCCAGCATGGCGCCTTCGCCAGTACGAGGGCCGCGCGGAGGAGTTGGTGGTGAACCGGAGGACGCGGGAGTTTCACGCCCGGCGCAACGTGGAGATGACACTGCCGCCGGGTTCGATTGGGCAGCGCGGTTTTCTTCTGCCCGAAAGCTCGTCGGAAACCAACGCGGCCGCGGCAGAAGGCCAGCCGGCGCAGGTGCGGGCCGGTGATTTCGAGTTCAAGCCGGATGTCGCGGACACAAACTTCAACCTCGCTGTGTTCCGCGACAACGTGCGGGTGAACAGTGGAAAGGGAAACCTGGGCTGCGAGTTGATGACGATCATGTCGTCGGCGCAAAGTAACCGGACGGAAAGCGTCACGGCCGAGCGGAGCGTGGTGATGGAGCAAGGGGACAATCGCGTGACCGGCGAGAAGGCGGTTTACACTGCGACGAACGAACTGGTCGAGGTGACGGGAAGCCCAGCGTGGAAAATGAGCCAGCGCGAGGGAACGGCCGAAGTCCTCGCGTTCGACTTGAAAAACAGGGCGTATCAAGCCGCGCGCAACGTCCGGATGCGTTTGCCTCCCGGCGCACTCGGCGCTTCGACGTTACGGTCCGGGTCCGCTGCCCGGACCAACGTGGCGGCGAGTGGGACCTCGACTGATCCACCCAAGTCGATTGAGGTCGCTTCGGACGATTTTGAATTGAAACCGGACGCAGCGAACACGAATCTGAGCCTGTCGACCTATCGCGGCCATGTGCGGGTCAGCGAACCGGAGCGGATGAATCTGGCGAGCGAGGAGTTGATCGTGACCGGCAAAATGTTGTTGGGGACAAACCAGGTGGAACGTGTTGTCGCGGAGGGGAACGTGGATCTCGTCGTTCGTGAAGCCGGCGGAGAAAAACGGGCGCAGGGCGACAAAGCGGTTTACACCGCCGGCAACGGAGAGGTCGTGTTGACGGGCCGTAACGGGGTTAAGGTCGTCGTGGCGGATGCGGAGGGCGTAATCGAAGGCAGCGGCTCGAAGGCGGTTTACACGGGCGCTCCAGAGGTATTGGAATTGTCAGGGAATAATCCGGTGTTGACGGCCGGCGCGGGAAAGGTATGGGGCGACCCGGTGATTTGGGACCGGGCGAACACGACGGTCAAAGCAACGGGAAATTGGAAAGTGAGATTGAATCCGGAGTCACTGAAGAAGAAAACAACGCCGGCTGTGCCGAAATCGTGATCATGATTTTCGCTCAACCTGTTTCTGTGTGAACCTGCCCCAGTCACAAACGCAGCCAGCGCTGCAAAAAAGTCCCTCGTCGCCTGCGGTGACCGTTGACCAGGAGAGACATTTGTTGTGCACCGAGAAATTGGTCAAGGAATACCGCCAAAGGCGTGTCGTCAACGGCGTGTCGATTTACGTGGATGCCGGCGAAATCGTCGGACTGCTCGGCCCCAATGGCGCCGGCAAGACAACCACGTTCAACATCGTCGTCGGCCTGGTGAAGCCGGACGAAGGCGACGTGCGATTTCAGGAGCGGGAGATCACTCGTTGGCCGATGCATCAACGCGCGCGGCTGGGCATCGGTTACCTGACGCAGGAACCGTCGGTGTTCCGCAAACTGACCGTCGAACAGAACATTCTGGCGATTTTGGAGACGTGCGCGATGGACGCGCAGGAGCGCCAGGTGCGGCTGAAGTATCTCCTCGACGAACTCGACCTGGCGCGGCTCGCCAAAAGCAAGGCGTACACGCTCAGCGGCGGTGAGAAGCGGCGTCTGGAAATCACCCGCGCGTTGGTAACCAGTCCCAAACTTATGCTGCTCGACGAACCGTTCAGCGGCATTGATCCGATCGCGGTTTATGAAGTGCAGAAGATTGTCCGGCGCCTGCAGGAACGCGGTCTGGGCATCTTGATTACCGACCACAACGTGCGCGAGACACTCAAGCTGGTGGACCGCGCTTATCTGATTCATAAAGGCGAGGTGGTTTACCATGGACTTGGGCCGGAGATGCCCAACGACCCGAAGGCCCGCGAGATTTATCTCGGACCGGAGTTCAATCTGTAGCTCGTCAACTCGTCAAAAGAGTTGAACGGTTAAATCGATGAAGCGTTGACCTGGAAGCGCGTGTGAGCGAGGGCGTTTGCCTGTTCAACGATTCAACGTTTTAACGCATTTAACGATTTCAAAAGATATGCAACGCGATGTCGTCACCGTTGAACGGTTTTACACCGAGCATGCCGGCGAGTTGGAGATGAAACTGGTTGGCGGAGCCGCCGGTTTGAAGCGGGTGATTCGCGAGCCGACGGTCAATCGACCCGGCCTCGCGCTGGCCGGGTTCACCAAATATTTCGCCAGCAAACGAGTGCAGGTGATCGGCAGCGCGGAATCAACCTTCCTCAAGTCCCTGGGCAAGGAGGAACGGGAACACCGTTACGCTGATCTGTTTTCGTATAAAATTCCCTGCGTTGTTTTCAGCCGGAACATTCATCCGGACAAACTTTTTCTCAAGGCCGCGGAACGGGCGGACGTGCCGGTGTTTCGTTGCCCGCTCATCACGATGAAGTTCATCAATCTTGCCACACTGGCGCTGGAAATGATGTTCGCGCCGCGCAGCACGGAGATGGGAAGCATGGTGGACATCCTCGGCGTCGGCGCCATCATTCGCGGCGAAAGCGGCATTGGCAAAAGCGAAAGCGTGCTGGCCTTGATCGAGCGCGGCTACAGTCTGGTTTCCGACGATGTGACCAAAGTGACGCTGGTGGACGGGCGCGAAGTCATCGGCACCAGCGCCGAGCTGACCCGCAACCACATGGAAGTGCGCGGTATTGGCATCATCAACGTCGCCGCGATGTTCGGAGTGAAATGCATCCGCGCTGAAAAACGCGTCGATCTGGTCGTCACGCTGAAAGTCTGGAACGAAGTGCAGGACGTGGACCGGCTCGGGATGGAAGAACAGTTTGTGAAGATCCTGGGGGTGGACATCCCGCACATCATCATTCCGGTCCGGCCCGGACGCGACCTGGCGCGGTTGATTGAAGTGGCCGCTTTCCAGACCAAGCTGAAGCGTTCCGGCTACAATCCGGCCAAGGAATTGAACGACCGGCTGATCTCCCAGATGTCCCGCAAGTTGCGGCTTTGAATTTCATTGGCAAATCCCTTGCTCGTCCTCATAATCACGCGCTGAATGAGCGCGACGAAGAAGCCGACCGACAAACACTCCGCCGTCACCCGCGAGTTGGTGGTCAGGAACAAACTCGGCATTCACGCCCGGCCCGCGGCGATGTTTGTCAAGACGGCCAACCGCTTTGAGTGCGATGTCTTCGTGGAAAAGGACGGCGAGAAGGTCAATGGCAAAAGCATCATGGGCCTGATGATGCTCGCGGCCGGGCCGGGGAGCAAACTGCACGTTTGGGCGGAAGGAGAAGACGCCGCCCGAGCGGTTGCCGAGCTGGACGCGCTTCTGCAACGCAAGTTCGACGAGGACTGACCGCGTATGTCTGCGATAGAATTTGATGTCCGATACGCCGCGCGTCTTGCGCATATCGAACTGACCTGCGCGGAAGAGCAAAAGCTCAGCGCGCAGCTCGCCAACATTCTCGGCTACGTCGAGAAATTGAAAGAACTCGAGGTCAGCCAGGTCGAACCGACCGCCCACGCGGTGCCGATGGTAAATGTGACGCGCCCAGATGAAGTCCGTCCGGGCCTGACCAACGAAGAGGCGCTGCGCAACGCCCCGGCCCGCGCCGGCGGCCTGTTCCTCGTGCCCAAGATCGTGGAGTAAGACCCGATTTTCACGAACGCGCGCGTATTGGAGAATGAATTTGCGCTGATTCGTGTAACTCGTGTCCAGGTTTTTTCATGCTGAACCAACTCACCATTTCCGAGCTTACAGGCAAGCTCGCGAAACGCGAATGCTCCGCCCGCGAAGCGATGCAGGCGTGCCTCGATCAAATCCAGCGTGTGGACCGACGAATCAAAGCTTTCCTTGGCTACGACGCGGCGGATGCGCTCGCGCAGGCCGAGGCCGCTGATACAGCAATCGCCGGCGGCGCGGATTTCAAACCGCGTCCTTTGCTCGGTGTTCCCGTCGCCGTGAAGGATGTGCTTTGTGTGAAAGGCCACCCGTGCAATTGCGGATCGAAGATTCTCGGCAAATTTGTTTCACCCTACGACGCGACGGTCATCGAGAGATTGAAAGCCGCGGGCGCGATCGTCTTTGGCCGCTTGAACATGGACGAGTTCGCGATGGGCAGCTCGACGGAAAACTCAGCGTTCTTCACCACACTGAACCCGTGGGACACGACGCGCATTCCCGGCGGTTCTTCAGGCGGTTCAGCGGCGGCGGTCGCGGCGGACGAAGCCATCGCCACGCTCGGTTCGGACACCGGCGGCTCGATTCGACAGCCCGCCGCCTTGTGTGGCGTCGTTGGCTTGAAACCCACTTACGGACGCGTTTCGCGCTACGGCCTCGTCGCCTTCGCTTCGTCGCTCGACCAGATCGGACCGTTCACCAAAGACGTGCGTGATGCAGCGCTCATCATGAGTGTCATCAGCGGCCTCGACCCACGCGACTCGACCAGTGTGCCGGAGGCGGTACCGGACTACGCCGCCGCGCTGGGCGGCAACATCAAAGGGCTGAAACTTGGCTTGCCGAAGGAATACATGATCGGCGGACTCGATCCCGAAGTAAAAGCGGCGGTTGACGCCGCCGTGCGGCAACTGCAAAAGCTCGGCGCGGAAGCGAGGGAGATTTCCCTGCCGCACACCGATTACGCGGCGGCGACCTACTACATCATCGCGCCCGCCGAGGCCTCGGCGAACCTCGCGCGATTCGACGGCATTCGCTACGGCCTGCGGGTGGATGGAGCCGACCCGGTCGAGCTTTACGGTAAAACCCGTGGCGCGGGTTTCGGCGCGGAAGTGAAACGCCGCATCATCCTCGGCACTTACGTCCTCAGCAGTGGTTACTACGACGCCTACTACCTGCGCGCCCAGAAAGTCCGCACGCTGATCCGCCAGGACTTTTTAAAAGCGTTCGAGCAAGTGGACGCCATTGTCACGCCGACGACCCCGACCGCCGCGTTCAAGGTTGGGGAAAAGTCCGACGACCCGCTGCAAATGTATCTTTCGGACGTCTTCACCGTCGCGGCGAACGTCGCCGGCATCTGCGGCGTCAGCGTGCCGTGCGGTTTCACCCAATCGCCGAAACTGCCGATTGGCCTGCAACTGCTGGGCAAACCGTTCGGCGAGGCCACTATTTTGAAACTCGCGCACGCCTACGAGCAGAGCGCCGGTTGGCGCCGGGAGAAGCCGCCATTGCCTTAACGGGGCTAATTGAATGACAGCACACTCGAATGCTTTCGGTGAAACGGGACACGCCGTTGCTTGTTTGGGGCGGCTGCGGCATTTTCTCATTCACGGGAGTTTACCGCTTCTGCTGGCCGTTGGCTTCAGCCTCTCCGGCTGTTCCCGCCAGGAGGCCAGCCCTGAAAAATCGGGCAAAAGCGCGGGGGGGGCGCCGGTGCCCGTGCTGGTCGGCAAGGCAATGGCGAAAAGTATGCCGGTGCAAATCCAGGCGATCGGCAACGTGATGCCCTATTCCAGGGTGGCCGTGCGTTCGCAGATCACCGGACAACTGGTCCGGGTTCATTTTCAGGAGGGTAAGGAAGTGCGGAAAGACGATCTGCTGTTCACCATCGACCCGCGCCCGTCGCAGGCAGCGCTCGACCAGGCGAAAGCCAACCTGGCGCGCGACGAGGCGCAACTGGAGAACGCGCAGATTGAGTTTGCGCGGGCGAAAAAGCTGTTTGAATCGAACATCAGTTCGCGTGACGACTACGACAAGGCGCAGGCCAACCTCGACACGCTCCGCGGCACGGTGCTGGCGGACCGAGCGGCCATCACCAACGCGGCGCTCAACCTCGAATTCACCTCCATCCGTTCACCCATAGACGGTCGCACCGGAAATCTCCTGGTGCACGAAGGAAACATCGTGAAGGCCGAGGACGACGTGTTGCTCCAGATCAACCAGGTCCATCCCATCTTCGTTTCATTCGCCGTGCCGGAGCAGTTTCTGCCTGAAATCAAGCGACGGATGCGCGACGGGCCTCTCAAAGCGCAGGCGAGTTATGTGAACCTGGATGGAGCGCCTCCGCAGGGCAACGTTTCCTTCATTGATAATACGGTGGACCCGACGACGGGCATGGTTCAACTCAAAGCCACGTTCGATAACACGGACAACGCCCTCTGGCCCGGGCAATTTGTGCAGGTGGCCATGACCCTCTCCGAGCAAGCGAACGCAGTCGTGGTCCCGACTCCGGCAATTCAACCGGGGCAAAACGGTGATTTCGTGTTTGTGGTGAAAGCGGATCAGACGATTGAGTTGCGGCCGGTGGTTGTGGGCGCGGGGCGCGAGGGCGAAACCGTCGTGCAAAGCGGCCTCAAGCCGGGCGAGACCGTGGTGACCGACGGTCAATTGCGGCTGGTGCCCGGCGCGCGGGTGGACGTGAAACCGGCCGACACACTCAAACCCAAGGCGGTAGCGCAGGAGGAGGCCCCATGAATCTGCCCGAACTGTGCATTCGCCGACCAGTGATGACGACGCTCGTCATGGCGGCCATCCTGTTGTTTGGCATCATCGCGTATCGCACGTTGCCGGTGAGCGACCTGCCGAGCGTCGATTATCCGACCATCTCGGTGAACGCGAGTCTGCCCGGCGCAAGTCCGGAAACGATGGCGTCCTCCGTCGCCACGCCGTTGGAGCGGCAGTTCTCGACCATCGCCGGCGTGGACTCGATGAGTTCGGTCAGCGCCCAAGGCTTGACGCAAATCACCATACAATTCTCACTCGCGCGTGACATCGACGCGGCCGCCCAGGACGTGCAGGCGGCCATCGCGAAGGCCGCGCGTCAGTTGCCACCCGGCATGCCCTCACCGCCGACCTACAGCAAGGTCAACCCGGCGGATTCACCGATTCTTTATCTGGCGCTCACTTCGCCCACGCTCCCGCTTTCGACGGTGGACGAATACGCCGAGACGATGATGGCTCAGCGCATCTCGATGGTGAACGGCGTGGCGCAAGTCTCAGTGTTCGGCGCGCAACAATACGCCGTGCGCGTTCAAGTCGATCCGAACAAACTCGCCTCGCGCGGCATCGGCATCGATGAGGTCCAACAGGCGGTGTCGCAAGGCAACGTCAACCTCCCGACCGGCACGCTCAATGGAACCCATCAGGCGTTCACCGTCCAGGCGAACGGTCAGTTGATGAACGCCGCCGACTATCGGCCGTTGATCGTCGCGTATCGCAACGGCGCGCCGGTGCGCCTGCAGGAACTGGGGCGCGTGCTGGACAGCGTGCAGAACGACAAGATCGCCAGTTGGGTCAACAACACCCGCGCCATCTCGATGGCCGTGCAACGGCAGCCCGGCATCAACGCCGTGCAGGTCGTGGACAACATCCGCAAGCTGATGCCCGATTTCCGCGCGTTGTTGCCAGCTTCGGTGAAGTTGGAAATCCTCTATGACCGTTCGCAATCCATCCGGGCCTCGGTGAACGATGTGAAATTCACGCTTAAACTGACCGTCGCTCTGGTGGTGATGGTGATCTTCCTGTTCCTGCGCAACCTCTCGGCCACGGTCATCCCCAGCCTGGCGGTGCCGATGTCGCTCATCGGGACGTTCGCCGTGATGTATCTGTTCGGTTACAGCCTCGACAACCTTTCGCTCATGGCGCTGACGCTTTGTGTCGGTTTCGTCGTGGACGACGCCATTGTCATGCTCGAAAACATCGTGCGCCACATCGAAGCGGGCGATCCGCCTCTCGAAGCGGCGCGGAAAGGCTCGAAGGAAATCGGATTCACCATCATTTCCATGACCCTGTCGCTCGCGGCCGTGTTCATCCCGGTGCTGTTCATGAGCGGAATCGTCGGACGTCTGCTGCACGAATTCGCGGTGACGATTGCGGTGGCGGTGTTGGTCTCCGGATTCGTGTCGCTTACGCTCACGCCGATGTTGTGCAGCCGCTTCCTGAAGAGTCACACGCGGAAGCAGCACAACCGAATCTACGCGCTGTCCGAGAGGTTTTTCGACGGCATGTATCGCGCCTATGACCGCAGCCTGAACTTCGTCCTGCGTCAGCAGCGGGCCACCCTGGTGGTTTCGATGGTGCTACTCGTGGCCACGGCATTTCTGTTCGTGAAAATTCCAAAAGGATTTTTCCCCAGCGAAGACACCGACCAGATTTTCGGCATCACTGAAGGGGCGCAAGGCATCTCTTTTCATTCGATGTACGAACATCAGGCGGCGGTGAATCGCGTCGTTGGCGCCGACACCAACGTGTTGAACTTCACCTCCTCCATCGGCGCGGGTGGCTCGACGGTGGCGGCCAATGGCGGACGCGTCTTCCTGCGGCTCAAACCTCGCGCGGCGCGGCAGTTTAGCGTGGACCAAATTATTCAGCAGCTCCGCCCGAAACTCGCGGCCATTCCGGGCATCAAGGTTTACCTGCAGAACCCGCCACTCATTCGCATTGGCGGAATGCTGACCAAGAGCCTTTACCAATACACGCTGCAGAGCACGGACACGAAGGAGCTGTATCATCGGGCGCCGATCATCGAGGCTAAGATGGCGCAGTTGGCGGGCTTTCAGGACGTGAGCAGCGACCTGCTCATCCGCACGCCGCAGGTGAACGTCGAGATTGACCGCGACAAAGCCCACGCGCTGGGCGTCACGGCGGAACAAATCGAAAGCGCCCTCTACGACGCCTTCGGCTCGCGCCAGATTTCCACGATTTACACCCCGGCCAACGAATATTGGGTGGTCCTGGAACTGGAGCCGAAATTTCAACAGGACGTCGCGGCGCTGTCGCAACTCTACGTCCGCTCGTCCTCCGGCAAGCTGGTTCAACTCAGCACGGTGGCGAAAATCACGCGCGGCGTCGGGCCGATGACCGTCTCGCACCTCGGCCAGCTCCCGGCCGTCACCATCTCCTTCAACCTCGCGCCCGGAGTCGCGCTGGGCACCGCCGTCGAACAAGTCCGGAGAATGATGATCGATCTGCACGCGCCGGCGACATTGCATTCGAGTTTCCAGGGGTCCGCGCAGGTGTTTCAAACGTCGCTCCAGGGTTTGAGTGTGTTGCTGATCATGTCGATCCTCGTTATCTACATCATTCTCGGCATTCTCTACGAAAGTTTCATTCATCCCCTGACCATTCTGTCGGGCCTGCCTTCGGCGGGCTTCGGCGCGCTCGCCACATTGATTATTTTTAGTTGGAACCGGGACACTTTTCTCGAAGTCCTACACGCCCAGAGCTTCAAGGCCGTGCAGGAGGCATTGGTCTCCCGCGCTGACCTGAACATCTACGCGTTCGTTGGCCTGATCATGCTCGTTGGCATCGTGAAGAAGAACGCGATCATGATGATCGACTTCGCCCTGGAAGCGCAACGCCAGGGAAAGAAACCGTTCGATGCGATCTATCAAGGTTGTCTCCTGCGCTTTCGACCGATCATGATGACGACCATGGCGGCGCTCATGTCGGCCTTGCCCATCGCGTTTGGTTATGGCTCCGGGGGCGAATCGCGGCGTCCGCTCGGTCTCTGCGTGGTAGGCGGCCTGATGGTCTCGCAACTCCTCACGCTCTACATCACGCCGGTGATTTACCTCTACCTGGAATCCTTCCAGGAATGGATCGCTAAACTGGTGCGCCGTCGTCGTCCGGGAGTCCCCGAACAACCCGCGCCTGCAGCGGTTTAAGGGTGGTGGTGTTCCACCTTCTGAGGGGCTCATCCGTGCACATCCGTCCCAACAATCTGCCGGTGTTTTTCCAATCAGTAGACACTCGGACGAAGTGCGTCCCTTATCCCACAAGCCAAAAAAGACGTACTTTTGAAGTGCGGGTGCATTGCATAATCAAGTCAAGCGCTAGCGTCGGTCATTTGCTTTGCTTGCTATAGGGATTGCATTCGTAGCTGAGCATCAAGGAGTTAAGGAATTATTGATTGAGGTGGCTCGGTAGTCGCTAAGGGTAAAGCGTAGTCTTGCAATCTATCGTTCCCGAAACGCGTAACTGGCGAATGACATGTGAGGCACAAGAACTGCATGAAATCGACGACAAAATATGAAGAGGAGGATAAATGCCGGAAGACTTACTTAGACCTTCGTGTGTGGCCATGCCACCTCTGGTTGTCCGCGCTTTTGGTTTTAAGAAGTCTGACAAACAACTGAGGAGCCACGCGCTTGGCCGACTAGCTAGTTCTTTCTTGCTCGACACACCAAATCGAAAACGATCCATGGTCCGGTGCCGAGCTTACATGATCTCGGTACTAGTTGCCTGTGCGGCGTGGACCGCAAGTTATTCAGTTACTGCAGCCACTCTTACCAATCAGGCGCCCATCACGATTCCCGACGTCGGTTCGGCCTCACCCTATCCATCGACCATCAACGTGTCGGGCATGACGGGCGTAGTGAGCAAGGTCACCGTCACATTGAACCAACTCACCCACACCTATCCCGATGATCTGGACATGTTGTTGGTTGGGCCGGGTGGACAAGGG
>Ga0209056_10006492_pt1 | contig 12078 bp, 10 predicted proteins | sample GraSoiAngelo_114_FD_185876 | JGI IMG/M metagenome (GOLD analysis project Ga0209056, IMG submission 185876) | Grasslands soil microbial communities from the Angelo Coastal Reserve, California, USA - 14_0903_13_40cm (SPAdes) (version 2) | ecosystem: Environmental > Terrestrial > Soil > Grasslands... | reverse complement strand
CGGCTCGGGGAGCCGCTCCTCGAGACCTACGCCGAGGCGCTGGCGGACCGCGAGCCGAGCGACGACGAGTAGCTGCGGTTAGTTCCCGAGACGGCAGCGGGCGACGTGCTCGAGCAGCGTCCCGAGGTCGAGCGGCTTCGTCAGCGACGCCGCCACGCCGAGGCGCGCCACCTTCCGCTCCACGTCGCCGCCGCCGGACAAGACGATCACCGGGATGGCCGCCAGCTCGGGATCCTCCAGCTGACGAACCCGAAATTCGAAGCCGTCCATGGCGGGCAGCATCAGGTCCAGCAGGACGAGACACGGCCGCGGGGGCGCTCCCAGCCGGCGGAGCCCTTCCTGCCCGTCGGCCGCGGTCGCGACCTCGTAGCCTTCCCCGCTCAGCAGCTCGCCCAAGGCGGCGCGCGTATCCGGGTCGTCCTCGATGATCAGCACGGGTGCGCTCCCGTCCGCGCGCGCCATGCACCAGTGTCACGCCAAGATCTCCGCAGCACAATACTCGAAACGGGGGGGCCGGCAGAAGAAACATGCGTGAGCGTCCGTCGTCCGCTCGGGCGATGCGCTCATGTACCGTCGGGCCGTCGAAGCGGCCAGGGGCCGTCGCAGGCAAGTCGCGAGCCCGCGCGATCGAGGATCACGCCATGGTGGGCGTCAGCGCGGGACCATCCTTGACGGCGGTCCGCCGTGGCGCTAGGGTCACTCGCGTTGCGCAGGGTGCGCGCGCCTCTACTCGCACGGAGGCGACCACCGGCAACTCGGGCGCGACCGGCCCTTGCAGAAACGGGGATGGTGATGATCGTCAGGTGGGGACCTGCTCGGGGGCCCGTCGCCTGACCGTGGGTTGAAAGCCATGTCATTGGAGACGAGCGAGCCCACGGCCGGACAGCGCCAGGCCGTCGAGCGATTCGAGGCGGTCACGGACACCGCGCTCGCGCACCTCTCGCTCGACGAGCTGCTCCACGAGCTGCTCGTCCGCGTGCAGCGTATCCTCGCCGCCGACACGGCGGCCATCCTGCTCCTCGACGGCGACGTGCTCGTCGAGCGCGCCGCCACGGGACTGGAAGAAGCGGATACGCGGGACATCCGCATCCCCGTCGGCGCGGGCTTCGTCGGGCGCGTGGCGGCGGAGAAGCGGCCGGTCGTCATCGAGCAGGTCGACCGCGCCCAGCTTGCCCACCCCGTGCTCTGCGAGAGCGGCATCCGCTCGCTGCTCGGCGTCCCCATTCTCTTCGAGGGGCGGGTGATCGGCGTGCTCCACGTGGGCACCCTCCACCCGCGCCACTTCCGCCGGGACGATGCGCAGCTTCTCCAGGTGGTGGCCGACCGGATCGGGCTCGGGATCGAGTACTCCCGCCTCTACGAGGAGGAGTGTGCCGCCCGCGCCCGCTCCGACGTCGAGCAGCGGCGCACCCGCTTCCTCGCCAACGTGAGCGCCCTCCTCGCCACGACCCTGGACTACGAGGCGACGCTGCGCAACCTCGCCCGGCTGGCGGTGCCGGAGCTCGGCGACTGGTGCGTGATCGACATGCTCGACGAGCAGGCCCAGATGCGCCGGGTCGCGGTCGCGCACGTGGAGCCGGCGAAGGAATCGCTGGCGTGGGAGCTGGAGCGCCGCTACCCGATGCGCCCGGACGACGCCTACAGCCCGGCGCGGGTCGCCCACACGGGGCGGGCAGAGCTCCTCCCGGAGGTCAGCGAGGCCATCCTGGCCGAGGCGGCACACGACGTCGCGCATCTCGACCTGCTCCGGCAGCTCGGGCTGGCATCGTCCATGTCCGTCCCGCTGATCGCGCGCGGCCGCACCCTGGGCTCGCTGACCGTCGCGATCTCGCGACCGGGACGCCACTACACCCGGGAGGACCTCGCCTTCACCGAGGAGGTCGCGGCCCGCGCCGCCCTCGCGGTGGACAACGCGCGCCTCTACCGCGAGGCCCAGGAGACCAGCCGCCTGAAGGACGAGTTCCTCGCCACCCTCTCGCACGAGCTGCGCACGCCCCTCACCAGCGTGCTCGCCTGGATGTGGATGCTGCGGCGCGGCCGGCTCGACGGATCCGCCGTCGAGCGCGCCCGCGACACGATGGAGAAGAGCATGCGCTCGCTCCTGCGCATCATCGACGACCTGCTGGACGTGTCGCGCGCCATCAGGGGCCAGCTCCGTCTCGACGTGCGGCCGATTGGCCTCGGCCCGGTCATCCAGGCCGCCGTCGACGCCGTGCGCCCCGCCGCCAGCGCCAAGGACATCCGGCTGCGGACCACCATCGACTCGGACGCCGGGCTGGTCCAGGGCGACCCGAGCCGGTTGCAGCAGGTGGTCTGGAACCTGCTGAACAACGCGATCAAGTTCGCGCCCGCCGGAGGCCGCGTCCACGTTCGCCTGGAGCGCGGCGACTCCGCCGCGATCGTGACCGTGTGCGACAGCGGCCCCGGCATCCCGCCGGAGTTTCTCCCGCACGCGTTCGAGCGCTTCCGCCAGGCCGACGCGAGCGCCACCCGCGCACAGGGCGGCCTCGGGCTCGGGCTCGACATCGTGCGCCACCTGATCGAGCTGCACGGCGGCACCGTGAAGGTGGAGAGCCCGGGAGAGATGGGCGGCGCGACCTTGATCGTCACGCTGCCGCTGCTCGAGCCGGCGCGCACGCCGGCGAGCGCCGAGGCGAGCGTGCAGGTCGAGCCGGCCAGGCCGGAGCTGGCCGTCGCGCCCTCCTCGGGGCTCGACGGCGTGCGCGTGCTGATCGTGGACGACGAGGCCGACACGCGTGAGGTCCTGAGCGTGCTGCTCGCGGGCGCGGGCGGGGAGGTGCGGACGAGCGCCTCGGCGGCGGAAGCGCTCGCCACCCTCGCGCGCTGGCAGCCGGACGTCCTCCTCGCCGACATCGCGATGCCGGGCGACGACGGCTATGCATTGCTGTCCACGGTGCGGAGCCTCGCGCCGACGCGGGGGGGAGAGATCCCCGCGCTGGCCCTCACGGCCTATGCCCACCCGCAGGACAGAGAGCGCGCGCTGGCGGCCGGCTTCCTCGACTACCTCGTCAAGCCGTTCGAGCCTCCCGCCCTGGTGGCGGCGATCGCCAAGCTCGCGCGCACTCGACGCGCGAGCCGGCGCGTCGCGGCGCCCCGGGCCGGGGGCATGATCATGCTGGTCGACGACGACCCGGGGACGCGCGAGTACAGCTGCGCGGTGCTGAAGGACTGCGGCTACCGCGTGCTGGCGGCGCCGGGCGGGGAAGAGGCGTTGCGGGTCTGGGCGAAGCATCGCGACGAGATCGATCTGGTCGTGACCGACCTGATGATGCCGCGGACCAGCGGGGTGGACGTCTATCGCACGCTGCGCCACGAGGGCGCCGACGTGCCCGTCATCGTCGTGTCCGGCTACCCGCTGGTGGCGGAGATGCTCGGCGCTGGGGGGGAAGGGGTGGTCGAGTGCCTCGAGAAGCCCGTCGCGCCGGAGCAGCTCGCGGCGTCGGTGCGCCGCGCGCTCGCGCGGGAAGCCTGCGCGGGGTGAGCGGACGCCTGCGGCGCCGCACCCCGTGCGACCCCGGGTCCCGAGCCTCGTCCTGGTGACCGACCGGCACGCGACCGCGGGCCGCGACCTCGTCGCCCTGGTCGCCGCCGCGCTCGATGCGGGCCTGCCCGCGGTGCAGCTCCGCGACAAGGACCTCCCGGGCGGGCCGCTCTTCGCGCTCGCCGAGCAGCTCCGCGAGGCGACCGCGCGCACCGGGGCGCTGCTCTTCGTCAACGACCGCCTCGACGTGGCCCTCGCGGTCGGCGCCGACGGCGTTCACCTGGGCGGCGGCTCGGTGCCCGCGGACGTGGCACGCCGCCTGGTCGGCGCGAGCGCGCTGATCGGCGTCTCCACCCACGCGCCCGGCGAGGCGCCGGCGGACGCCGACCTCGCGTTCTTCGGGCCCGTGTATGCCACACCGTCCAAGGGCGGCGCACAGGGCGAGACGCGCCTCGCGGAGGCGGTGCGCGCGGCGACCATCCCCGTGCTCGCGATCGGCGGCGTGACGGCCGCGCGCGTGCCGGCGGTGCGCGCGGCGGGCGCGGCGGGCGCCGCCGTCATCCGCGCCATCCTCGCCGCCCCCGACGCCGCCGCGGCGACGCGCGAGCTGCTCGCCGCGCTCGCCTGAGCGTGGTCATGGGCCTCCACGTTGACGCTCGGCCCCGGCCGGTCTACCTGGGGCGGCAGGAGGGTGTCCGATGAGCTGCATCTTCTGCCGCATCGTCGCCGGGGAGATTCCCGCCGAGGTGGTCGCGCGCGAGCCCGAGGTGGTCGCCTTCCTCGACGTGCAGCCGCTCGCCGACGGTCACGTGCTGGTCGTGCCGCGCGCGCACGCGGCCTCGCTCGAGGACTTAGAGCCGGCGGAGGCCGATGCGCTCTTCCGCGCCGTCGTGCGCCTGGCGGGGCCGGTGCGCACGGCGCTCGGCGCCGCGGGCACGACCATCGGCATCAACAACGGCGAGGCGACGGGGCAGACGATCGCGCACGTCCACGTCCACATCGTGCCGCGCTGGGAGGGCGACGGCGCGGGGAGCGTGCACACGATCTTCCCGCGCAACGTGAAGCGGAAGCTGCCCGAGGTGGGGGCGGCGATCCGGAAGGCGCTCGGCCCCCCCACCCGGGACGGGATTGACCCAGCCCGCCGACCCGACTAGCTCCGACGGGAGTGACGCGGCCGGACCCCACGGACGGCTTCCGCCGCGAGCGGCATCGCGGCTTCGAGCTCGCCGTCGACGCCCTCGAGGAGCCCACGGACGGCTTCGCGCAGTCGATCGTGCGCGGGCTCTCCGACCACCCGCGCTGGCTCCACTGCCGCTACCTCTACGACGATCGCGGCAGCGAGATCTTCGAGCGCATCTGCGAGCAGCCGGAATACTACCAGACGCGCACCGAGGCGGCGCTGCTCGCCGAGCACGCGGCCGAGATCCGCCGCACGGCGGCGGCGCCGACGCTCGTCGAGCTGGGCTCGGGCAGCTCGGCGAAGACGCGCCACCTGCTGCGCGGCTGGCCGGGCGGGCGCTACGTGGCGGTCGACATCAGCCTCGGGATGCTCCGGCAGTCGTGCGCGGCGCTCGCCGCGGAGCTGCCGCGCCTCGAGGTGCGCGGCATCGCGGCCTCCTACGAGCGCGCCTTCCCGCTGCTCCGCGACCTCTCGCCGCTCGTGCTCATCTTCCTCGGGAGCACGATCGGCAATCTCAACCCGCAGGAGACGGCCGACTTCCTCGATCGCGTGTCGGCCGCGCTCAGCCCCGGCGACCACTTCCTGGTCGGCATCGACCTGGTGAAGGACGTACGCACGCTCGAGGCGGCGTACAACGACCGCGGGGGCTGGAGCGAGGCCTTCACCAAGAACCTCTTCGCGCGCATGAACCGCGAGCTCGGCACGCGCCTCGAGCTCGATGCGATCGAGCACGTCGCCTACTACAACGGCCAGCTCGACCGGATCGAGATCTTCGCGCGCTTCCGGCGCGAGCAGGTGATCGAGCTGCCGGACCTCGGCCGGCGCTTCCGGATCGGGCGCGGCGAGATGGTCTTGACCGAGATCAGCCGCAAGTTCCAGGTCGACGAGATGGCGGCCAACGCGGCCCGCTTCGGCTTCGAGACGGTGAGCGTGTTCAGCGATCCGACGAAGGCGTTCGCCGTGCTCTCGATGCGGCTGCGCGACCGGCGCTCGGCGACGGCCGGCCGCGAGAGCTCGGCGGGCACGCACCTCGCCGCCGCGCGCGCCCGCACGCTCGAGCTGGTCGAGCCGCTCACCGACGAGCAGCTCACCCGCCAGCACAGCCCCCTCATGAGCCCGATCGTCTGGGACCTGGGCCACATCGCGAACTACGAGGAGATCTGGTCGATCCGCGCGCTCGACCCGGCCGCGCCCGTCATGGAGGACGTCGACTGGATCTACGACCCGCTCGCGAACCCGCGCCCGACGCGGAAGCACCTCCCCCTCCCCGACCGCGACCGCACGCTCGCCTACATGCACGAGGTGCGCGCGCGCGTGCGGCGCCACCTCGCCCAGGTGAACTTCGACCCCTCCGACCCGCTCCTCGCCGACGGCTACGTCTACAAGATGATCGCGCAGCACGAGGCGCAGCACTCCGAGACCATCCTGCAGACGATCCAGCTGATCGAGGACGTGACCTACGAGCCCGGGCGCCGCGTCGAGCCGCGCCGCGCGCTGGTCTCGATGGACGCCGAGTACGCCGTCATCCCCGCGGGGCCGTTCGTCATGGGGACCGACGACCGCAGCTTCGCCTACGACAACGAGCGGCCGGCGCACGTGGTCGAGCTGCCGCGCTACCGGATCGATCTCGCGCCGGTGACGAACGCGCAGTACCTCGCCTTCATGCTCGACGGCGGCTACCGGAGGCGCGCTCTCTGGACCGACGCGGGCTGGCTCTGGCTCAAGGAGACGGGCGTCTGGCACCCGGCCCGGTGGGTGCTCGGCGCCGACGAGCGCTGGCTCGAGCGCTCCTTCGGGCGCCTGGCGCCGCTCGCGCTCGACCGGCCGGTCGGGCACGTCTCGTGGTACGAGGCGGCGGCGTACGCCCGCTGGGCGGGGAAGCGGCTCCCCACCGAGGCCGAGTGGGAGAAGGCCGCCGCGTGGGACCTGGAGACGCGCGTCGCGCGCCGCTACCCGTGGGGCGACATGCCGCCCAGCGAGAACCACGCGAACCTGGACCAGCGCACCTTCGCGCCGGCCGCCGTCGGCGCCTACCCGCGCGGGCGGAGCTTCTTCGGCTGCCATCAGATGATCGGCGACGTGTGGGAGTGGACGGCGAGCGACTTCGCGCCCTACGCCGGCTTCGCCGCCTTCCCCTACCGCGAGTACTCCGAGGTGCACTTCGGCAAGGGTTACAAGGTGCTGCGCGGCGGCTCGTGGGCGACGCGTCCGATCGCGATCCGCAACACGTTCCGCAACTGGGACCTCCCGCAGCGCCGGCAGATCTTCGCCGGCTTCCGCTGTGCTGCCGACGCCTGAGGCGGCGCTCGCGGCGCTGCCGGTGGTCGTCGACGACGCGGAGTGCCGGGTCGGCGCCGTGCGCGTGCCGTCGTACCCGGGCGGCGTGCGGCCGACGTCGGAGGTCCGACTCGGCGACGGGCGCGGCGAGTGCGTGGCGTGGACGGCGGAGGCGCACGAGGCGTTCCGGGCGCGGATGGCGGGCGTGCCGCGCGGGCGATGGGCGCGGCTCGGCGAGTGGGCGGAGGCGATGCGCGCGCGGTTCACCGACCCGTACGAGCGCGCGGCGCTCGAGGCGGCGGCGATCGACCTGGCGCTGCGCCAGGCCGGGACGAACCTGTTCGCGCTGGCGGGCGTCACGCCGCGCGCGGTGCGCTACGTCGTGTCGTACGGGGGGCTGCGGGACCCGATGGCCGAAGTCGAGCCGGGCGTCGAGCTGAAGCTCGACGTGGACCCGGCGTGGGACAGCGGGACCTTCGCGGCGCTCCGCCGCGTCGCGGTGCTCGACTTCAAGGGCACCGGGAACCCGGCAGACCACGAGCGGGCGCACCGCGCCGTGCCAGAGGCGCTGATCGAGGACGCGCTCGCCGGGCCGTGGTCGGCGTCGCTCAGCACGCGGCTCAGCTTCGACGCGCCCGTCACGTCGGCGCACGCGCTCGACGCGCTCCCGGTCCGACCGGCCGCCGTGAACCTGAAGCCCGCGCGCATGGGCGGCGTGCTGGAGGCGCTCGCGTGCGCCGAGCGCTGCACCCGGGAAGGGATCGCCGTCTACATCGGCGGCATGTTCGAAGTGGGTGTGGGGCGACAGCAGCTCCGCGCGCTCGCGGCGCTCCTCTGTCCCGACGGGCCGAACGACGTCGCGCCGCTCGTTCCGCCCGAGCGGCCCCCGCGGCTGGCGCTCGACGTCTCGGCCCCGGGGTTCGCCTGAGCGCCGTCACGGCAGGTACCGGTCGCCGAGGGTACGGAGGAGCGGCGGCCGGCCTCGACGGACACCGATCTCCCAGGTGATGGCGTGGGGCGCGGTGCCGTGCGCCCGGATGCGGCCCAGGTGGATGCCGCGCAGGTGATGCCACGCGCAGATTGCCACGCGGTTGGCGCGCGAGTTGTCGCCACCCGCCGAGCGATAGAGGATATGGTGGTCGTGAAGGTGGGCGCGCGAGGTGCAGGCCGGGACCGCGCAGCGCCAGCCATCGCGCGCGAAGACCGGGTCGCGGTGCCGCGGCTGAGCCTCCCACTCGCGGCAGACGTGCTCGAGCAGCTTCTCGCAGCCCTTCCAGAGCGGCTCGCCGGGCGAACGGAAGGCGTCGAGCGCGGCGCGGAAGAGCGCGACGACGGACGGGGCCGCGGTGAAGGTGATGTCGGCATCGAGTGCCTCGTCGGCGCGCGCACGCATTTGCCACTCGACGGGAGCGAGGGTGGCGTCGGGTGACGGAGGCGCCGGCGGGAGCCCCGCGTCGCGCCGGTCGAGGGCCCACTCGACCTCGGCGACCAGGCGCCGGAGCGTGACCTCGCCCGCGCGCGCGACCCAGGCGTCGTCGGCGGTGGCGACGGGGAGGACGGTCAGCGCGCGCAGCCACGAGATGGCGCCCTCGCGGTAGGCGGCGGCGAGAGCGGGCGTGCGGCGGAGCCCGCGCTCGAGGGCGACGAGAGCACGCGCCTTGCGGGCCGAGAGGCCGAGGCGCCCGGCGACGTAGCGGGACGCCGACGGGAAGCCGAAGGCGCGGTGCAGGCGGAGGTCGAAGAAGGTGCGGAGGAGGACGCCCATCTGCCAGTCGATGCGCTGCATGACGCGCCGGGCGGTCCGCAGGCGCTCGTCGACCGTGAACGGATCGCCTCCGGGCCCGAGCTGGAGGAGCTTCTCCACGTCCTCGGGGATCGGTACGTCGACGCGGGACCAGCCGAGGTCGGGCGGCGTCTCCACGGGCTCCGGCTCGGGGGGCATGCGGTCGTCGACAGGAGCGGGCGCGGCGGAGAGCCCCTCGGCGGCAATGACCTCGGCGGCCTGCGCGAGCGTGAGCTCGCTGCCCGCCATGCGACGGGCGAGCTCGACCGCCTGGCGCCAGCGGGCGCGCACTCGGCGCGGACAGCGGACCGAGAAGCGGAGACGGTGGCGCTCGTCGGGGTCCGGGGGCGGGCGCACGACCAGCGCTTCCAGCGCGCGAACGGTCCCGTCGCGCGCGAGCGCCAGCCACTCGCGCTCGCTGTCGGCGGTGGCCGCCGTGGCGAGAAGGCGCGTCTGCGTCCACGAGAGGTCGCCCGCGGCGAAGGCGGCGGCGATGGCGGGGAGGCTCTCGAGCCGCTCGGCGACACGGGCGAGGTCCTGCACCTGGCGCGCGGAGAGACCGAGGCGTTCGCGCGTGTAGTCACTGAGCCGCGCGAAGCCGAGCCGGTGGTGGTAGCGGCCCGCGAGGAAGGTGCGCGCGAGCCGGCCGAGGACGCGGCGGCAGACCGCCTCCTGGCGCGCGAGGCGACGGAGGAAGCCGTCGAGCTGGAGGGCACGGAGATCGCGGTCGACGTGGCGCCGGTCGACCGTGTCGGCGAGGACCTCTGCCGGGACGACTTCCATATATGATGGTGCGATGGGGCGAATATTAGGCGAAGATCGCCAGGAGGGTCAAGAGCGGCTCAGGAACGTATCGGGTGCATGCATCCCGCCGCTATCGCCGGCCGCCGAGGCCCCGGAGGAGCAGCAGGCAGCAGAGAGCATCGCGGCCGCGGTCGACTGGAGGCCGAGGTTGACCATCGCCTCCTGCCACGCGGGCGCGGAGTGCCCGGCGCCGGCGATCGGCGTCGCACTGCTCGTGCCAAGGATCGCCGCGAGGAGCAGCGAGGCCGAGCTGCCGTAGCCGCCGAAGAGCGCGAGCCAGTAGGCCGCGGACTCGGCCCGCGGCGAGAGCCGGAGCTCGGTCCAGAGCGCGCCCAGCACGGCGAGGAAGGTGCCCGTCATGACGCCGCCGAGATGGGCCGAGAGGCCCAGGCGCGGGTTCGTCATCCGCTGGACGAACGCGCCCACGACGAGGCCGAGGAAGAAGAGGAAGATGCCGTGCCAGAAGAGACGGCGCCGCCGGTCCACGAGCGTCTCGTAGCACACCGAGAGCGGTCGGTGGCACCCGCGGGAGGTCGCCGGCGGCGCGCGGACGTGGCACCTGCCCGCGTCGCATGCTAGCAGGCCCGGGTGCGCTTCGTGGAGTTCGTCGCCACGGGCTTGCGCCTGCCCGGCGGGCGCACGCTGCTCGACGCGCTCTCGCTCGCCGTGGAGGAAGGCGAGACGCTGGCCGTCATCGGGCGGAGCGGGTCGGGGAAGACGACGGCGTTGAAGCTCGTGAACGCCTTGTTGATGCCGACCGACGGCGAGGTGCGGGTCGACGGGCGCGCGACGACGGCGTGGGACGCGATCCGGCTGCGGCGCCGGACGGGCTACGTGATCCAGGAGGTGGGGCTCTTCCCGCATCTCACGGTGGCGCGGAACGTCGGCCTCGTGCCCGAGCTGGAGGGCTGGCCCGCGGAGCGCATCGGAAAACGCGTCGAGGAGCTGCTCGCGCTGGTCGGCCTCCCCGCCGCAGAGTTCGCGGCGCGCTACCCGCACCAGCTCTCGGGCGGGCAGCGCCAGCGGGTCGGCGTGGCGCGCGCGCTGGCCGCGGACCCGCCTCTTCTATTGTTGGACGAGCCGTTCGGCGCGCTCGATCCCATCACGCGCACCGAGCTGCAGCGCGAGTTCCGGGCCCTGCAGGCGCGGCTCAAGAAGACCGCGATCTTCGTCACGCACGACATGCGCGAGGCGGCGCTGGTGGGCGACCGGATCGCGGTGCTCGCGGGCGGCCGTCTGTGCGCGGTCGCGACGCCCGAGGCGCTGCGCGAGAGCGGCGATCCCGAGGTGCGGGCGCTGATGGACGCGTGATGCTGCACGAGGTGCTCGTGGAGACCGGCCGGCACGTGATGCTGGTCGGCGTCTCGGTCGGGATCGCGACGGCGGTCGGCGTGCCGCTCGGCGTGTGGCTCACGTGGCGGCCGGGCTGGAGCCGCGTCGTCCTCGGCGCGGCGAGCGTGCTGCAGACGATCCCCAGCCTCGCGCTCTTCGGCTTCCTGATCCCGGCGCCGTGGATCGGCGGGATCGGGGTGCGGACGGCGCTGGTGGCGCTGACGCTGTACTCCCTGCTGCCGGTGCTCCGGAACACGGTCACCGGCATCGCCGGCGTCGACCCGGCGATCCGCGAGGCCGGGCGCGGCATGGGGATGACGGACGCTCAGCTGCTGTGGCGCGTCGAGCTGCCGCTCGCGGCGAGCGTCATCATCGCCGGGGTGCGCGTCGCCACCGTGATCGGGATCGGCGTCGCCACCATCGCGGCCGCGATCGGCGCGGGCGGCCTCGGCGTGTTCATCTTCCGCGGCGTCGCGATGGTGGACAACCGCACGATCCTCGCCGGCGCGCTGCCGGCGGCCGCACTGGCGGTCGGCGCGGAGCTGGCGCTGGGCGCGGTCGAGCGCCGCGTGAGGCCGCCGCGGTGAGGTGGGTCGTCGCGCTCGTGCTAGTCGCGGCCTGCGGCCGGGGCGCGGACGTCATCGTCGTCGGCTCGAAGAACTTCACCGAGCAGCGCATCCTGGGCGAGCTGCTGGCGCAGACGGTCGAGTCGGCGGGGCTCCGGGCGCGGCGGAAGCTCGACCTGGGCGGCACGTTCGTGTGCGACGCCGCCATCCGCGCCGGGCAGATCGACATGTACGTCGAGTACACGGGGACGGCGCTGGCGGCGATCCTGAAGGAGCAGGCGGGGTCGTCGGACCGAAAGGCGCTACTCGAGCGCGTGCGCGCGGCCTACGCGGAGGACGGGCTCCTGTGGATGGCGCCGCTCGGCTTCGACAACACGTTCGCGCTCGTGGTGCGGAGGGACGCGGAAGAGGTGCGCACGATCTCCGATCTGGCGGCGCACCCCGGCGAGTGGCGTGCCGGCTTCGGCTACGAGTTCAAGGAGCGGGCAGACGGCTACCCGGGGCTGGCGCGGGCGTACGGGCTCGAGTTCGCGGAGATCCGGATCATGGACCTGGGGCTGCTGTACCGGGCGCTCGTCGAGCAGAAGGTGGACGTCGTGGCGGGGAATGCGACGGACGGGCAGATCGAGAGCTT
>Ga0209056_10006491_pt1 | contig 12078 bp, 7 predicted proteins | sample GraSoiAngelo_114_FD_185876 | JGI IMG/M metagenome (GOLD analysis project Ga0209056, IMG submission 185876) | Grasslands soil microbial communities from the Angelo Coastal Reserve, California, USA - 14_0903_13_40cm (SPAdes) (version 2) | ecosystem: Environmental > Terrestrial > Soil > Grasslands ... | reverse complement strand
CGAGCGCGCGGAAAAACGCAATGCCGATCTCGTCCGCGAAGTCGCCGCGGGCAATCCGCAGCCGGATACACCGGAGGGAATGATCGCCGCCTATTACGCCGCGTTCATGGACACGGCCAACATCGAGAAACGCGGACTCGATCCTCTCAAAGAAAAACTGCGCGAGATCGACGGGATCACATCGAAAACAGACCTGGCCCGCGTACTCGGTGAACGGCTGCGCGCCGACGTTGATCCGCTCAATGCCACCGAGATGTGGACGGAGAACCTGTTCGGCGTCTGGGTAACCCAGGCATTGAGCGAGCCTGATCGCACCGTTCCTTATCTTCTCCAGGGCGGGCTCGGCATGCCCGATCGCGAATATTATCTGTCCACCGAGCCGGAAATTACCAGGCAACGTACCGCTTACCAAACCTACATCGCCGACTTGATGAAACTTGCCGGCATGAGCGATCCCGCCGGCCGCGCCGATCGGATCATGGCGCTGGAAAAAGAGATGGCGACCGTGCACGTCGATCGCATCACCAGCCAGGACGTACGCAAGGCCAATAATCCGGCCACGCTCGCTGACCTGAAATCGAACGCGCCCGGACTCGACTGGGACGCTTATCTGAGCGCCGCCGGTCTGGAGAAACAGCCGATGTTCATCATCTGGCAACCCAGCGCGATCAAAGGTTTATCGGCCCTGGTCGAGAGCGAGCCGATCGAAACATGGAAAGAATGGCTCACCTTCCACACCATCAGCCAGAACGCCGCTTATCTCCCGCAGGCCTACTACGATCTGCGTTTCGGTTTTTATGGAAAAACGCTGCAGGGAACGCCAAAGCAGCTCGACCGTTGGAAGCGCGCCCTTGCCAGGATCAACGATGATCTCGGCGACGCTCTTGGCAAAATTTACGTCGCAAAATATTTCCCGCCTTCATCCAAGGCCGTGGTGCAGGAGATGGTCAAAAATCTTCTCGCCGGGTTCGACCATCGCATCGACGCGCTGACCTGGATGGCGCCAGCGACAAAAGCGCAGGCCAAAGCCAAGCTCAAAACTCTGCGTGTTGGAGTCGGTTATCCCGAGAAATGGCGCGATTATCGCGGGCTCGTCATTCGTCGTGATGATCCGCTCGGGAACGCCTGGCGAGCGGAGGAATGGGAATATCATCATCAGCTCGCCAAGCTGGGTAAACCCGTCGGCCGCGACGAATGGTGGATGACGCCGCAAACGGTCAACGCCCTGAATCTTCCGCTCCAAAACGGACTCAACTTCCCCGCTGCCATTCTGGACGCGCCTTTCTTCAATCCGAAGGCGGATGCCGCTGCCAACTATGGCGCGATCGGCGCCACCATCGGGCACGAGATTAGCCATAGCTTTGACAATGCAGGCGCGGAATTTAATTCCGAAGGCAAGCTCGCCAACTGGTGGACACCGCAGGACGCCGCCCATTTCAAAGCCGCCAGCCAGCAATTAGTTGAGGAGTTCAACAAATACGAGCCGTTGCCCGGTCTGCATCTGAACGGTGAGCAAACGTTGGGCGAAAATATCGCCGATGTTGCCGGTCTGTCTGCCGCCTATGACGCTTACAAGCTATCGCTCCACGGCAAAGAGCTGCCTATCGTTGACGGACTCACTGGCGACCAGCGGTTCTTTCTCGCCTTCGCCCAGTCGTGGCGCCAAAAGATCCGCGACGCGGCTCTGCATTCCCAGATCGTGACCAATGAGCACGCACCCGATCGTGAACGCGCCCAAACCGTCCGTAACATCGATCCCTGGTATGAGGCCTACGCAGTGAAACCGGGACAAAAACTTTATCTCAAACCGGAAGAGCGCGTCCGCATTTGGTAAGACCATGAATTCGCTCGGTCATTTGTTTTAAGCTTAGTGCTACCTTCGCGCTGCTTTAACAATGCCAGTCCGGTCGAAGACTCGCCCGTGGCGAGCTCGGACTTTGGCGCCTCGCCGAAACGAACTTTTCTGCTTCGCCCGCTTTGGACGATTTAACGATATCAGTCCGGTGGAAGACTCGCCCTGGCGACCTTCGACTTGCGCGCCCCGTGAAAAACGATGTAGAGGCAACTGCAACGATTCGCCTAAGTTCCCGCCTTAATTGGCTGTCGAGCGACGTCTCGCTGACCCTACAAGACCAGCCGACCGTCGCCACATCGACCCGCACAAGAGCGGTTTTTGCTCGACAGACCAGGATGCGGTCGTCATCATCGCTCTCGCAGGAGGCGCAATTATGGCAGAACAGACGAAACCCAGCGAAGATCCGAAAAAGAAGCGCGTTATCGAGTTCGACATGTTCGTCCGCGACCTTGAACCCAGCAAAGAAGAAAAAGTTCGCGGTGGCGGTGGCAGCTCCAAGAATCCGTCCGAAAACAAAGACGCCGCGAAGTAGCAGCCGCTAGCGAGCCGACAATTCGAATCAGACCTTTCCCTAATGCGCGCGAATGTTGATTTCGAAATGCCCGTGAGGTTATCGGTGCATCGGTGCCTAACAATGCCCGTCCGGTCGAAGACTCGCCGTGGCGAGCTCGGACCTCTTCACTCCAGCGCGTAGAGAAAAGCGTCCGTGCTGCCGAAATAGACGACGCCGTTTGCCACCAGCGGTGACGAAAAGATCGCGCCGATGGCAAATTGCCGATCGGCCGACACGACCGGTCCTTCCCGCCAGCCATCGAAAAACAAAAGCGGAAAGTTGCATCTTCGTCCAATCTGGAAGCAAAGCGTAGGAATCCCCGTGGGCAGCGGACGTAGAGCGAAGTGTGATCGGCAAACCGATTACTTCTAACTTCGCCTGACCACCACATCCACTTCGGGAAGATAGCAGCCTACCTGGTAGGTTTGAATCAAGTGCCTCGGGTACACGGGCACGCTACTTTTGACAGTAATTCCTGCGGAGTACCTGCTTTGTCTCGCCGCCGATGTATATGAAAAAGCTCCAATGCCGAAACTGAGACCCTCGCGTTGCCTTGATGCTCTGCCTCCGCTGGCACTCGTGTTGATCTTCGGCTGGGCCACTTGGGAACGCTTTCGGTTGCCGCTGACACCTTTCGCGAACCCGGACGTGTGGGCGTACCTCGGACCGGGCCTGGATGCGTTGCTGGGCGAGCCGTTCCGAGAATGGTTCGGGCAATGCTTCCTCTATCCATGGTTTCTGTACGTGCTGCTGAAGGCCTCCGGAACCTTCAAGTGCATCACCCTAGTGCAGAGTCTTCTCGGGCTCGGGACGGGCGCGCTAATGTTCTGCTGTTGGATGGAACTTGGCCGTCTGATGTCGACGCCGCGCCTGCCGAGGCTCACATTCAAGCTGCTGGGTGCGGGGTTGGCGGGCGTCTACTTGTTCTCAACGGCGACCATCCAGTTCGAGCGTACGCTGAACCCCGAAGCAGTTTTTCCGTTCGTTGTTGTTCTCCAAATTTACTGCAATCTGCGCTTTATCCGCAGCCGCTTTATTGACGGTCAGCCAGGCCGGGCCCTGCTCAGCGGCTGGTCGGCGCTTTTTCTCTCGGTTGCAGCCTCGCTGCTCAAGCCCAGCTTCCTGGGGGTAGTCGTGCTGGCTAATCTGCCGATCATAATCGCCCTGTTCCGCCCGGGGCAGTCCGCTTGGGGCAAGCTGCTTTTGGTGGCCGTGCCCGTTCTAGGAGCGGTACTCTTGTTAGTGTGGCCGGAATATAAGCTGCGCCAGGCCGCGGGTTCGCTCTACTTGGCGCGATCACTTTTCAGCGTCCACGCGGACCTCATTAACGACCAGATCGCCGAGGACCTCGCGCGACACGCTCCGGTACCCTACTCGCCTGAGCTTCTCGCGGCTATTCACGCGGACCTGACCGAAGCTCTGCGCGAAAGCCGCGGCGAGGTAGGCAAGTACTGGTATGCGCTCGGTTTTAACGCTGACTACCTGCGATTCGGCAACGCGGGAAAACCCTCGTTCTTGCGCGAGTTGACCGTGCGATTAGGGGGCGACGAGCAAACCGGCAACTTCTGCCGCTACTACTATTGGCGCACCGTGCGCGGGCAACCGGCCGGTATGGCCGCAAAAGTCGCGCGTCAGTTCACGGTTTTCTATCGAATCGGGCGCTGTCCAGCTTACGTGACCAATAAGCGTATCGATCTCTCAAAGGAATACCGCCGGAGCAGCGAGTCTCTGGCGCTTCAGCAGAAACTGCTGCGGTATCCACCAGGTGCCGCGCTGGTCGCGCACACCGAGACGTTGAGCGATAGCGCCCCCCACGTTGGGCCGTACAAACTCACCGGTCGGATTAATCAATTCCTGTCCAAAACCCACCTTTTCTGGTGCGTGTGGGCTGTCTTGCTGGGGGTGTGCGCTTGGAGGATTCAACCCATACGCGCCGTGTTTGGGATCGCCGCACCGGTCCTCCTGCTCATATACATGTACAACTTCGGCACCGTGCTGACCCTGGCGATCGGCCATTCACTCGACGTCACCCGCTACAGCCAATACCAATTCGCCTACACGCTGTTGCCCGATTTTGTCTCTGTGTGGCTGGCGGTGGAGGCGTTAATGCTATTTAGGTCTTTCATAGGTGGCCGCCAAAAGCTTACGGATTCCTCGCCCGTCGCCGGGTAAACAGAGCGCGGTCATTGCCGTCGCCGACGAGCTCGCCGACTACAAACTGGCGCAATTACGTTTCACCGGCGCGGCGCCTTCTAACAGAGCGATCCAACCGACCAAACAAACTGGAATGATTAGAGTCGAGAGAAGGTCCGCCACTGATCTCGAACTGTTGCAGAAACCCTTCGACCGAATGAAATGAGGCCGCACACATCGTTTCTTACTTCATCCTTCTTAATTCTGCCTTTTGAACGCTTCGTCCGATCGCGAGCGGGCGCAAACTTCGGCAGCCTTAGCGAAGCGGCTGCGTCAATTCCGGCGGCAGCAACGGCGTTGCGCCATAATGCGACGCGACATATGCGCCAAGGCGACACGCGTTTTCCAAAACCCGCCGATGATCCATTCCGCGCGTGAGTCCAACCATCAGTCCTGCCATGAACGCGTCGCCCGCACCGACCGTGTCCTTCACATCTACATGCGGCGCCGCCGCAGTCGTTAGTTTGCCGCGGTCCCAAAGCGCGGCGCCTTCTTCGGCACGCGTTACGCAAACGCAGTAGACGCCCGTTGTCTCCGCCAGCGTCTGACAATCGCGGGCAATCGACGCATCGTCACGCGGCGTTTCCGGAATCGATTCGCCGGTGCGAACCCAATGGGCGAGGCGCCCAACTTCGCCGTCATTCAGTTTTAAAACATCGGCGCGCCTGGCCAGATCCATCACGAGGGGCGGATCGGCGAACGGCGGACGCAAATTCACATCGAAAAACTTCATCGGCCCTTTGACGTCGAGCAGACGATCGACCTGATCCAGGTTGTAAGGTGAACGACCCGCTAACGAGCCGTAGATGAAAGCGCGCGCTTTCGAGACTGCATCGAGAGCTTTTTTAGGGACACGGATCTCGTCCCAGGCCGCGGGTCGAACGAGCTCATAGGTGCCGTTACCATGTTCATCCAGCGTGACGAGCACCGTGCCTGTCGGCAAACCGATTCGAGCGCGTGCGACAAACTCTGCATTCACCCGTTTGTGACCGGCCACTTCCAGGATTTCGTCGCCAAGCGGATCGCGCCCGACGCAGGAAATGAGTGCGGAAGAAACACCGATCTGCGCCAGATGCGCGGCCACGTTGAACGGCGCACCGCCCGCGTGCTTACCCGATGGCAGGCAATCCCACAGAATCTCGCCGAAGGCGTAAAACTCAGCAGGCATGACTTGGGAGCAGAAACGCCACCGGTTCGTAAATGAAGATGAGATCCTGATCCATCCCTTTCGGATCGATCGAACGCTCAAATACCAGCAGGTCTTCCGCGCCAATGATGCAATGCTCCATTCCAGGTTGGAAGTGAAACTCACCACCCGGCCGGAGCACTTCGACCGTAAGCGATTGCTCGTTAGGTGGACGCCACAGGATAAGACCTGCGCCTTCGCGGATTTCGAGTCGCTCGTCCTTCTGCTCGTGCATCTCGAGCGCGAGATAGCCGCCTTTGCGGACGACGAGATATTTCTCCACGCGTGGGTGTTCGTGCAGTGTGATGACAACGCCGCCCCACCCGGTGCGGATCACGCCATCGTTCGCGTGCTCGATGCGATTAAGTAATTTCGCGAACTGTTCGGTTTCGCCAATCCCGTTAGGAAACGCTTCATTCCAAAGGCGACATGCTTCGCGGCAGTAGCGGTTAAACGACTCGCGAGAATTGATCGGCGAGAGTGCGCTCAGCTCATGCGCGATGTCAGGAAGCGTGGATCCACGGCGAGCTTCGCGTGGTTCAGTTCAAACATAGCCGTCATATCAGTTCCTCCGAATTCGAGATTGGATGTTCGACGTTGGACGTTCGGCGTTTGCTTCCTTCCGCATCGCGCATCAGTGTCCGCCGGAAGTTGAAACCGTCACTGCGCCCTCGGCCTTGCTCAGCCGCGGCCACATGAAGCCGTAAAACGCGACGAAGCCGAAGCAAAGCGTCGGCACGATGAAGCCGCGCGAGAGATCGTAGCGATCGGCGACGGCACCCATCACTTTCGGCAACACGGCCCCGCCCATGATCGCCATGACGATGAACGACGACGCCTTTTTCGCGGATTGACCCAGTCCAAAAATTCCGAGCGCGAAGATTGTCGGGAACATGATGGACATGAAGAAGTAGGTCAGGAACACGCAGGCGACTGATACCCAGCCGAGCTTGGCGAAGATGAGAAGGCAGAGCGCAACCGCGGCGGCGGAGTACCATCCAAGAACTTTGTAGGGGGTGAACTTTTTGAGGATTGCGCTGCCGGTAAAGCGGCCGATCAGAAAACAGAGGAAGCCTAACGAGGCCAGATTCGAGGCCGCTTTGTTACTGAAGCCAAGAACGCCGTTTCGGTGCGTCTCAATCCAGCCGCTGAAGAAACCGGCGTTGGAAACACCGGGTGCCTGCCACGACGCCGGCACCGGCGGCACCTGCGACGTCATGTAATTGATGAAGAAGCTGAAGATGCCGGCCTGCGCAGCGACGTAAAGGAATTGCGCCAACACCGCCATCCAAAAATGCGGATGCGACCAGATCGACTGCCGCGCATCCGGCCTGGATTCATCGATGTGGTAGTCATCTTCCATCTCGATGTCCGGCATTGGAGCGAAGAAGAAAATAATGGAGAGGACGACGACGACCACGCCGATGAAGGCGTACGGAATCCAGAGCTGTTCACTGCCGGTGCTGATGCCTGCCGCATTTTTCGAATAGAAAAACGCGCCGCCTGCGATCGGGCCGAGGAGCAGGCCGATGCCGTTAATCGATTGCGCGAGATTGATCCGCGTCGCGGCGTACTGCGGAGGACCGAGCACGGTGGTGTACGGGTTCGCGATCGTTTCGAGAAACGTGAGGCCCGCCGCGATGATGCAAACGCCCAACAGGAAAGCCCAGAACTGCGCGATCTGCGTCGCGGGAATAAACCAGAACCCGCCCACCGCGACCATGAGTAAGCCGGCGATGATGCCGCCCTTGTAGCCAAGTTTGATCGCGAGCCAGCCGGCCGGGATCGCCATCAGGAAGTAGCCGAGATAATGCGCGAACTGCACCCAGGCCGACTGCGCGAGATTAAGGTGCAGCTCCTCCTGAAAATGTTTGTCCATCACGTCGATCATTCCGTTGCAAAAACCCCAAAGCGCGAAAAGGAAGACAAGGAGGAAGAAAGTGAAAGCGACGTTGCGTCCGTCCTCGATCACGAACATCCCGCGCCGCGCGGTATGCGGATCCATTCGTGCGGCCGGCGCGGTGGCGCGGGCTTTTGTCATCATTGTCGGTGTAGCCATGCGTTAATCTCCTCTCGTTAGAACGTGACCCCCATCTGCGCGCCGATCACGACCACATCAGGAATATCACCTGTGCCGCCGGGATCGATCACATATTGCAGGTCCGGCTGAATGTAACTCCACTTCGTCACTTGAAATCGATGTCCGACTTCCAGCACCTTCTCGGATTCGGCGAAGTGACGGCCGGGCATGTGAACACTGCGGGCGTAGTCGTCACTAAGTTCGCCGTAAATGAAGTGCAGCACGGTGCGGTCGTCGTCGCGCCCGGGAAATAAACCTTTGTAATGGAGGCCGACGTTTATCTGGAACGGCACAATCGAAATCTCCGTCTGCGGATAATATCCGGACGCGATGAACACATACAGTCCCTGGTCGCTGCCCGGCGCTTCCTGATAAACCATTTGGTCGCCATGAACATAAAAGCCGTATGAATGATCCTCGAACCCGCCAAGGAAACGCGGATAGAAATCCCACTGCGAGAAAGTAACCCCAACCTGGTAATGTCCCGGCATTCCCTTCATCACGAATGCGGGGACCCCTTTCCCGTCGCTTGCGCCCGACGACACCGGTTGTTTAAACAATTGCGGCGTCCAACCGAATTGCGCGATCGCCGTGTAGCCGTCCTCGCCGCGGATGCTCCAGTCCAATCCGTGCTCGGTATTGTCGAACATGTCCTTCGAGGTCTGAAAAATGCCGAACTTCATGTTCCAATTGGGCGAGGGATCGAGCAAGACCGCCGCCGCCCAAACTGGGAACGGATATGCGGAGAAGCGTGTATCGAAGAGCACATTTCGGATGTCGCCGTCGATGCCGTTGTTCAGCGAGTAGCCGTAGAACGGCGAGGCATTGAAGTCATCCGACGCGCTGAAGCGGCCAAGCTTCAACCTGATTTTGTTGTGCGCCAGCTTCTGCTCCAGGAAGACCTGATACAAAAACGGCCGCTGCCCTCCGACCATCTGCTGCACCGAGTAGATGCTGCCAACGTACTTTCTCGTCAGGTCCTCGCCGGCGCGATCGATCCCGCTCACCACGAACAATCCGCCCTTCCAGCCGACGAGCTTCTCGAGATCAAACTTCAAACCCACGAATGCATCATTCACGATCGTGGCGTGACCGGGATGAATTCCGCCGCTCACGTTGCCATTGAAGATGCTGTTATCGAACGCGAACACCTCCACTCCGGCGGTGAAAAAGCGTTTCCGCAACCCGCCCCAGTCGCCCGTCATGTGATCGGCGGCAACGAACCCGCTCGGCTGCTCGATTTGCGCTTCCTCCTCCGGCTGCAGGATCGAGCGGTTCGTGCGCGAGATCGGAATTGTATCCTGCCCAAAAGCTGCGCTGGTCAAAGCGAGAACAACCGCACACGCGCTGAACTCGATTTTGGGTCCAAGGCAAATCACGCCGTCTCCAATTACCAAACGATATTCGCCCCTGTTCCGGGCGTGCAAGAGAATCAACCGCCGTTGTCCTAGCTCCGGGTAGCGCACGCGTCCCGCGTGTTGGTTTTGGCGTCTCGCCAAAACGGACTTTTTTCCCGATTTAGGCCGCATTGTGAGCCGGCTACGATGCATAAATCTACTGCGACTGTTTATAAAAATGCGTCTGCCTCCGGGTCGCGCGCGCCTCTTACGTGCTGGTTTGCGTGTCCCGTGCAAACGAACTTTTTCCACGGTGAAAAATGATGTAGAGGCGACTGCGCGATTCGCCTAAGTTCACGCCTTAATGGCTGACGAGCAGAAGACGCAACTGCGCCTCGAAATCGCCCATGTCCTCTTCATGGACATCGTCGGTTACTCGAAGCTGCTGATCGACGAGCAATCGGAAGCGCTCCACGAACTAAATCAAATCGTGCGCAACACGGAAGCAGCACGTACAGCGGAGGCCGCGAGTCAGCTCATTATTTTACCCACCGGCGACGGCATGGCGCTCGTGTTCACCGGCTCAGTGGAAGATCCGGTGGAGTGCGCGCTCCAGATCAGCCAGAAGCTGTGTGCACAACCGAGTTTGCCCGTGCGGATGGGCATTCACAGCGGGCCGGTGCATCACGTGGCCGATGTGAACCAGCGCGAGAACATCGCCGGCGCCGGCATCAACATCGCGCAGCGAGTGATGGATTGCGGTGATGCCGGTCACATTCTCCTGTCCAAACGCGTGGCCGATGATCTTGCACAATACCGCCGTTGGCAGCCTTACCTGCACGAGCTCGGCGATTTCGAAGTCAAACACGGTGTTGTCGTTTCCATCGTAAACCTTTATGCCGATGTCGTCGGCAATCCTGAACCGCCGGCGAAGCTGAAACATGGCAAGCGGCTTCCTGAACGCGCGCGGGGATCGGAAGGGGCAAAACGTTCACCACTCTTAATTCCGCTTTTAATCGCCGGTTTGATGCTCTTTAGCGTCGCCGTTCTCGCGATAATTTTCGCTCCCGCAATTCTGAAACAGAGTCGCGCACGCGAAAATACCACATCGTTTCCTGCCGCTCCCACCACGCCATCAGCTCCTGCAATTGCCGAGAAAAGTATCGCCGTCCTTCCGTTCGAGAATATGAGCCGTGATCCGGACAACGCTTTCTTTACCGACGGCGTGCAGGACCAAGTCCTGACCGCCCTGGCCAAGGTGGCTGATCTGAAGGTAATCAGCCGCACCAGTGTGATGCAGTACAAGAGCGGGGTCGCGCGGAATCTGCGCGAGATCGCTCAGCAACTCGGAGTCACTCACGTGCTCGAAGGCAGTGTGCAGCGAGCGGGCAATAAAGTTCGGGTGAATGCGCAGTTAATCAATGCTCGTACCGACGCACACGAGTGGGCGGACAATTACGATCGGCCGGTCGATGACGTCTTCGCCATCCAAAGTGAAATTGCCAAAGCCATTGCCGATCAGCTGCAGGCAAAGCTCTCGCCAAAGGAAAAGAGTGCGATCGAGCAGGCGCCAACCAGGGATCTCGTCGCGTTCGATCTCTACAGTCGCGCCAAAAGTCTCATGCTTACGACGAGCTTTAGTGCCATTGGCGGACAGAACCTCCGCAAAGCTGTGGACCTACTGGAACAGGCGCTTGCACGTGATTCGTCGTTCTTCCTCGCGCAGTGCCAGCTCGCTTACGCGCATGATAACCTTTACTTCCTCGGACTCGATCACACCCCGGCTCGTCTAGCGGCCGCCCAGGCGGCGGTTGAAGCGGCGTTTCGCCTGCAACCCGACGCAGGGGAGGCACACCTCGCCCGCGCCGAACATCTTTATCGTGGCTATCTCGACTACGATGGAGCGCTGGCTGAACTGGAAATCGCCCGTAAATCGTTACCGAACGACCCGCGCGTTTTCGAGCTAACGGGTTATATCGCGCGCCGGCGCGGCCAGCAGGAGGAGGCGTTGCGTAATCTGCAACGCGCAATCGAGCTTGATCCGCGCAACTTCTTCACCCTTCAGCAGATCGCCCTTAGTTATGTTAACCTCCGACGATATTCAGAGGAAGCTGCGGTTCTCGACCGCGCGCTGTCGATCAAGCCAGATGATGTCGAAACGAAAGTAGTCCGAGCCCTACTTCCATTGGACTGGAAGGCCGACACAAGGCCTTTGCATCAGGCACTCGATGAGATTCGCCGCAGCGATCCCGAAGCAATCAAGAGCGTGGCCGACACCTGGTTCCTCTGCGCCTTGGCAGAACGCGATGGCGCAGCGGCCGAATCTGCTCTCGTAGCGCTGGACGACAACGTTTTCGGGAACGATGCCATCCAGTTTCGACGCGATTTCGGTGAAGGGTTGATTGCACGGATGACAAAGGACGGGGCAAAAGCCCGTGCTGCTTTCACTGCCGCGCGCGCCGAACAGCAGAAGCGGGTAGATGGCCAGCCAGATTATGGCCCCGCGATCTGCGTGTTGGCTGTGATGGATGCGGCTCTTGGCAGAAAAGAGGAAGCATTACGCGAAGGCCAGCGCGCGATCGACTTACTTCCAATGGAGAAAGATTCCATCAACGGCGCACACATGATTGAGTTTTTCGCTATCTCAGCAGCGTGGGTAGGAGAGAAAGATCTCGCCTGTGACAAGCTTGCTGCGGCGCTCCGGCTCCCCGGGACACTAAGTTACGGCCAGTTAAAATTGCTCCCATACTGGGATCCGCTCCGCGGTTATCCGCGCTTCGAAAAAATCGTCGCTGACCTGGCGCCGAAAGAATGAGGTAGAGAGCTTAGCGGCTCGCATCTACAATCGTTAGCCAATGGCGACCGAAACGAGCA
>Ga0209056_10006483_pt1 | contig 12088 bp, 11 predicted proteins | sample GraSoiAngelo_114_FD_185876 | JGI IMG/M metagenome (GOLD analysis project Ga0209056, IMG submission 185876) | Grasslands soil microbial communities from the Angelo Coastal Reserve, California, USA - 14_0903_13_40cm (SPAdes) (version 2) | ecosystem: Environmental > Terrestrial > Soil > Grasslands... | reverse complement strand
TGGTCTGCCCATCCGAGCGAGCATTTACCGAAAGCGGGGCCCGTGGAATCCGTCACCGCTGGGCTTCATGTGGGTGGTGCCGGCCCTGGCCAGGATCGGGCTCATCGCGATGCTTACCGGACTCACGTTCATCGGCACCTCCCCGACCTTCACCGCCTATGTCAATAGTCTTCCCGATGTGCGGCAGGTCGCGGCCAGGTCGATGACAGAGGACACCTTGATCTATGCGTCAGATGGGACGACCCTTCTGGCCGACCTACACCCTTCCGGCCGCCAACAGTACTTCCAGTCGGTAGCGGCGATGGGCAAGTACCTCCCCATGGCGGTAGTGGCGATCGAGGATCACAACTTCTACTCCGAGCCCGGAGTCGACCCCAGCGCCCTGCTGCGCGCGGCCTCGGTTGACCTGCGCGCGGGTCACCCCACGCAGGGTGCATCAACGATCACGCAGCAGCTCGTCAAGTTGACACTGGTCGGTAACCAGCCGACGCTCAGCCGCAAGGTCGAGGAGGCGCTGCTGGCCCTGGAGGTCGAGCGCACCTACACCAAACAGCAGATCTTGGAGATGTACCTAAACACGGTCTTTTTCGGCAACGACGCCTATGGCAGCGCAGCCGCTGCGTCGATTTTCTTCCATACCGCGACCAACAATCTCGACCTCGCCCAGGCCGCGATGCTCGCGGGCCTGCTCCAGAACCCCACCTACGCCAACCCCTTTGTCAATCCCCAGGTCGCGAAGGCACGTCAAGGTCAGGTGCTGGACGCCATGGTCAGAGCCAAACTCGTCTCGCCGGCGCAGGCGGCCGTGGCCTGGACCGAGGACCTGAGTCCGCCAAACCACATTTTTCTCCCCGAGAACCGGATCCTCGCCCCCGGCTTCGTCAGTTACGTGACCGGGGAGCTCGTCGCCCGCTATGGGACGGCGGTGACCCTTGGCGGCGGTCTTCGGGTCGTCACCACCCTTGACTGGGAGATGACGCAGAAGGCGCAGCAGCTGATCCAGGGTCAGGTCTCCCGCTATGCATGGGGCAATGTCCACCAAGGGGCTATGGTTGCGCTCGACCCGCACTCCGGCGCCATTCTGGCGATGGTCGGCTCCGCAAATCCACGCGCCTATGGCGGGCAGTACAACTTCGCCGTCTGGCCGCCCCGGAACCCCGGCTCTTCAATGAAGATCTACACCTATACCGAGGCGATCGCGAGCAGAAAGTTCACGATGGTTTCGCCCATCCCGGACAGGCCAATCTCGATCTCGCAGGGACCTGGCGCGCCGCTTTACACTCCGCGGAACTACGACGGCAGGCTGCACGGCACCTGCCAGCTGCAAGCTTGTTTCCTGAACTCACTGAACATCCCAGCGGTGCGCGTCGAGCTGGGCTTGCCGGATGGGCCGGCGGACGTCGCTCAGATGGCTCGCACCATGGGAGCTCCGCCCTGGCACTGCCAGGATCCGCCCGCGTGCCAGCACTTCACCGACACCGACTCGCTCGGCAGCTACGGGGCGTCTCTCACGCTCGGCGGTTGGGGTGAAACGCCACTCCAGATGGCAACCGGAGCCTCCGTGCTCGCCGCGCAGGGAGTACTTCACCAGCCGACGTCGCTGGCTTCGATCACGACCGCAGGTGGGAAGCCCCTCTACAAGCTCGATCCGAACGCCGGCGCCAAGCAGGTCATCGACTCCCGCGTCGCCTACATCGTGGAGCAGATGATGTCCGACGACGGCAATCGGGCCATGATCTTCGGCCGCGGCTCCAATCTCACGTTGCCCGACCATAAGGTCGCTTCGAAGACCGGCACGACCGAGGACTATCGCGATGGCTGGACGGTCGGTTATACACCGGCCATCGCAACCGCTTTCTGGTTCGGAAACGCGGACTTCAGTCCGATGGCTCGGTATCTGGAGGCGAGCGTGATCGCGGCTCCCGTCTGGCACAACTTCATGGAATGGACGCTTACTGATCACTTGAAGCGACCGAGCCGCGAGTGGTACGCCAAGCCTGCCGGCTTGAACCAGTCGGTTGTGAGCGGCAAGGTGCAGTGGTTCCTGCCCGGAACCTCGCCATACCAGCCAACGCCTCAACCTCAGGGCATCGTCGGCCGAGGCCACTGAGGCGATACGGCGCATCTGTCAACCGCCAGGTTCAGCGTTCGAGTCTCTGTCCCGGAGCCAATGTTCATGCATAGGAATATCAGCGAGACCTGCGAGCAGGATTTGGCGATCTGGTGCAGCGTTCTTGCGGCAATTCGCATCGCGAGGTGAGGTCAGCCGGATTGCCAAAGCGGCGCTGCGTACAGGTCCGCGTCTTCGCGTGAAGAATGCAGCGTCGGCGACCACAAGAGATGATCTGGCCCCAATTGCCTGGGCACGGCCGAGTCAAGGTCGTGCTCACGTGACGTGATGAAGAACGTCCAGATACATCCCGAAACCAGAGGCAGTCTGCCACTGTGATGCATCTTCGATCGCCGTACCTTCGCCCCATTCGTTGAAAGTTGTAACCAGTTGCCAGGGAGCGTTGGAGGTGACCATGTCACTGACTGATCTCGTCCACCGGGATGGATCACGGGCCAAACGACCACTGCCCTCGTTGGCTTTCCAAAAGCCCGGGCTGATCGTGAAGCTGAAGCCGGCCTGATGGTCCTCGGCCTTGGCCGGCGCGTACTGGTGCCAACCGTCGGGATGATTCGCGCACGCGCGGTACCCAGCGAATACCTTCAAGACTAAATAGAAGCCGAGCGTATTGGCCTGCTTCCAACGGTGCGCCATTCCACAGCTATCGTTTGCATCCGCATACACGAACAGGACGGGTCGCCCGCTTACGCGTAAATATCCGGGCTGGCTTGTATAACGATCTCGCATGTAGACGAGGTCCGAGGCGATTTCGGAAGTAGGAGGGTCGGCGTACCCCTCCGGCTCGTAGTAGAGCGCCCATTCGAATCCTGTCACCCCAGCGATCTGAAGCAGTTTCGCTACACGGCTGTCAGTGGTTGACTTTTGGCCCCACCACGAGACGATTCCGGCACGGATCCCGGCATATTGCATGGCCTGAACTTGTTGCTTCACCGTCGTGGTGTTGGTCTCGTAATAGCCGAGCGTAGGACTGTAGTGCGTAAAAGGGTCCATTCCTTGCTGGCGCCAGGCTTCCGGGAACCAGGGATAGTAAAAAGCCGCTCGGATCGGTAAGGCCAGGCTCGGGAGACCTGGTGACGGAGATGGTGGGCGAGCAACCGTTGCAGACGGGGATCCTTGTAAAGCGGACGGCGAGGACGACCCGCCAGCCACAAGACCAGGCGATGTGTCCGAGCCGAGCGGTGTCAAAACAATCCACACGAACAGGCCGGCGCCACCCACCAGAGCGGCTGTCAAGCCCGCTATCCATTTCCTGTGGGCCCATAAAAAAGAGAGTCGTGTGGAGTGCCTTTGCGGGCCAGATACGCGTTGGTCGTCATCCACGCCCACAACAGTGCATTATCGGCACACGCGCTTGGCTCGCGATGCCGGACCGGTGTCTTTGCCGGGCTAACCGCAAGCTCGTTCGCATCTCGGCGATGGCGGCGGTTCCCGACTGAAATGCTTTGGGATCCTAGATTGTTGCGCGAGCGTATTTGGCAATGCGCGTGTCTCCTTTAGGGCATTCTTGAGGCGATCCCGAACCCAGTAAGCGCTCGCGGTTCGGGGACGCGTCGGCCGAGCGCGCCTGACACCGGCACGTTCTACGCTGAGAGCATGCGAATCGACAGGTTCGCTTTCGGCACCATCCGCATCGACGGCAAGATCTACGAGCATGACGTCGTCATCGACCGTGGCGGAGTTCGGCCACGCAAGAAGAAACCCTCAAAGCACTTTCGCGATGAGTACGGCCACACGCCACTCTCGGTGGAAGAGGAGATCCCGTGGAAATGCTCGCGCTTGATCATCGGAACCGGCGCACACGGAGCCCTTCCCGTTATGCCGGCCGTGCTTGAAGAAGCCAGGCGCCGCGGAATTGAGGTCATAGCGATGCGGACAGACAAAGCGGTCGAGTTTCTCCGCGACGCGGACAGCAAGACGAACGCATTGCTGCACATCACCTGCTGACTGGAGATCCGGGCTCTTAATCAAGTGGAGCGGAATTCCGCTTGCGGTTGGCTTTGCTGTCTTCATCCCCGAGTACACCGGGTCCCAGGCGCGGCCTGTCGCACACCGACTCCTGATCACGTTGGCATGCGGGCTCATGGCATTGAACGTGCCCGGCTAGCGTCGCTGGCAGCGCTGACCGGTCTCCTTGTAGCGTGTGGGAAGGAGTCGATGGTGGCGGCCTCGATCACTGTTTCAAGCCAGGCCTTCAGCAGCGGCGGCGCCATTCCGGCCAGGTACACCTGCAGCGGTGCTGACGTCTCGCCTCCCCTCAGCTGGACGGGCGTTCCAGATGGCTCGCATAGCCTTGCACTCACGGTGATCGATCCCGACGCACCTGGCAAACCCTTCGTGCACTGGGTGATCTTCAATCTGCCCCCCGCGTCGTCGGATCTATCCGAAGGTGCTGCCCCGCCAGGTGGCAGCGTTCAGGGGCGCAACGATTTCGGCAGCAACGGCTATCGTGGTCCTTGCCCGCCGCCGGGCTCGCGCCACCATTACCACTTCAAGCTCTACGCGCTTGACACCATGACATCGCTGGCCGAGGGCGCGTCCAATTCTTCATTTCAGGACACGATCAAGGGGCACGTCCTTGCGACTGGTGAAATCATCGGGACATTCGAGCGGTGACAACAGGAGTGTTAGCTGCATGACAAAGCAAAAGTGGATCGCAGCAGCGGTGCTGGCCGCGGGTTCGGCAGTGGCGACCTATTTTCTCGACCCGGACAACGGCAAGGCTCGGCGCATCCGGGTTGTTGAACGATCGGGTCACCTTGTTCGAATGACGGGCAGGCGTCTGGCGCGCGAGTCCCGATACGGGCTCCACACGCTCCTGGCCAGGGCTCGCCACTTGGTCGCACGTGAGCGGCCGGAGTTTGCCGAGGGGCGCACGCTTCTCGACCGTGTCGAAAGCGAGCTCTTCCGAGACCGCGCGATCCCGCACGGGCGCCTTAACCTCGAGGTCGAGGGAACCACCGTGGTTCTTCGTGGGGAGCTGGACGACGCGGATGCCATGTTCAAAGTCGAACAGGCCGTGCGCAACGTTCCTGGCGTAACTGCCGTCAAGAGTCTGCTGCACCTGCCCGGCACTCCGGCTCCAAACAAGGCAGACGCCCTCGCCGCCACCGGCCGGCGTAGGCCAAGAGCGGTTTCAAAGGACCAGACGTGATGGTCTACAGCATTCGCATCTGCTCTCGCGTCATCAAAACCCTGATTCGGCGTGCAGAACTTCGTTAACGTTGGTGCGAGCTGCTCAGAGCCGGGATCTACGTCGCCGCCATGGCCGCTGGCATGCTGGCCAGCGGAATCGCCATCAGCTACGAGCCCCTATTCGAAATGTCGTGACGACGGCCTTTGAGGCCTCTTGCCTGATTCGCCTTGTGAGCAATGGTGATGCTCCCTCCGCTGGGGAAAAGTACGCTCTCGTGCCCATCGTCCCAACGGACGCGGTAGTGGACACCTTCGCCGGTACCCAGCACCTCGAGGATCTCACCCTCACGCGCCGACTGCCCTGTACGTTCCGACTCGAGGATCATCCGATCTCCGACCTTGCGCTCTGCCATCCTTCAACCTCCCTGCAGTGGCGATCGTGATTCAAAGCATATTGCCATGCGGACCGGAATCCCTCAGAGGCGAATGACGTCGGCGTCGTGGACCTGTGGGTCGTGAAGGCGTTAAGACGGGAATCATTCCCCGGAACTAAGCTGCTCCTGAAGGCAACTCATTCGGAGGGCTCGGCGAGTGGCTAGTTACCTCTTGGTGGCCAACGAAACTGCGGAGAGCCAGGAACTACTGGACGCAGTATCCCTGATCCACGCTCAGGATCCAGGCGCCGAGTTCGTGATCGTTGTTCCGGCAACGCCGCTCAACTTCCTCCAACAGTTCGAAGGCACGGCGAAATCTGCACGCGGGCTGGCCGCGCAGCGGGCTCAGAGCACCCGCCAGAAGCTGGAGAGCTTTGGGATCCGAATCCGGTCGACACGTGTCGCCAACTGGGACCCATATATCGCCATCGAGGAAGAGCTGGCGAATGAAAAGTACGAGGCGATCGTGGTATCGACGCTGCCGCCCGGACTTTCACGCTGGCTTCGGATGGATTTGCCGTCTCGCGTGGTCCGTCGCCACCCAAGTGTCCGCCTCGTTCATGTAGTCGCTCGGTCTGCGGCGGGCACCTCCACGTCGCGGTCGCCGAACTAAGCCGCCTCTACCGGGACGTTGAGGTCCCGCCTCGCGCTCACGCGCGGTCAGGTCTGCTGATCGCGCCTCCGCGTTTGATTGGGATTTTCCTCGCGCTCGGCTTTGTCCGGATCGGCACCGCGCCCCGGCTGCGAAGCTGGGATCGCGCTGCCTGCGGGTTTCCAAGAAACTCCTCGACCAGGCGCACGAACTCGTCTGAGCGCGTCTAGGTCAGCGTGTGCCCCGCGGGTAGGCGCGAGCGCGTGCTCGCGTGGAATCCGAAAATGGATTGGTGGAGCAGGCCGCAGGGCGAGCACAACTTCAGCCGCAGGCGGCGGAGCACTTGACGGTCTCCCTCGCTGAGGTCGACCGCAGCGCGGGGTCGCTGGTGGGGGGCAAGGGCGCAAACCTCGGCGAGCTGGCGCGGAGCGGCTTCCCCGTCCCCGACGGCTTCATCTTGACGACGCATGCGTACGCGCTCGCCGCGCGCGCAGCGCGGGTCGATCCTGCGGACCCAGCTGCCGCGGCAGAGCGTCTACGGACGTCGCCTGTGCCGGAAGCGATCGCAGCCGCAGCGCGCAAAGCGTACGCGGCACTTGGGAGTGGGCGCGTCGCCGTGCGCTCGTCCGCGACTGCCGGTGCCGTCGACCCCGACCATTACGCGGTCGAGACAGCAACCCGCAAGGTGGTCCAGCGAGCTCCGGCAGGCAAGGGGGCGGTGCTCTCGGACGGCGAGCTGCTGGCGGTTGCGGAGCTCGGAGACCGCGTCGAACGTCACTTTGGCGCCCCGCAGGACATCCAGTTCGCGCTTGATCGGGACCGGCAGGTATGGCTCGTGCAATCGCGGCCGATAACGACGCTCTATCCGCTGCCCGGGGGCGCACCGGATCCTGAGCGTGAGCTGCGCGTCTACTTCTCGGCCAACGTCTTCCAGGGCTACTTCGAGCCCCTGACACCGATGGGCATCCAGTTCTTCCGGCTCCTCGGCACGGCCATCTCGGGGATGTTCGGCGCGTCCATCGATGATGCCGCGGCCGGGCCCAGGATCCTCAAGGAAGCCGGGATGAGGATCTTTGTCGACGTGATGCCGATCGTCCGCGATCCAGTCGGCCGTCCGGCGTTTGTCGGTATGACCTCCATGGGTGAGGCGCGCAGCTCGATCGTCCTGACGCGGCTCGCGTCAGACGCGCGGCTCCCGCTCGCGAGCCGTTCGCGCCTGCAGTCGGTCCGCGCGATCGGAGGGGCGCTGATGCGGGCTGGCGTACAAGCGGCCGCACTGCGTCTCATGCGGTCACCCGACAACACCCGCGAGCGATACGTGCGCGAGATGGAGGCCTTCGCCCGCATCGACCTGCCGCGCGATGCCACCGCGAGCCAGCGGCTGGACGCCCTCGAGCGGCTGATCCTGACAGCGTCGCCGCGGATGTTCCCGCGATTGATCTGGACGATCGGCCCGGCGATGCTCTCATTCGGCCTGGCGGGACGGCTCCTACACGGAAACCTGGTCGCGCCGTCAACCGATCCCGGATGGACTCCGCTCTTCCTCACGGCCGGCGCTTTGGTGATGGAGATGGGCAGCATGATGTCGCACGGCGCGGTGGTGGCCCGCGAGTACGGCATCCCCGCCGTCGTCGGTGTCGCGGGCGCGACGGAGCAGATCACGACGGGGCGGCGGGTGACTGTCGACGGGTCCGCGGGCACGGTCGTGCTCGAGGCCGAGCCTGAAGATCCAGAAGACTCCGCCGGGTCCTGACTGGACCGTGACGAAAGCGAAGGGCTCTGACCAACTCGACGCACGCCTGACCGATGCGCACCGCCTGGTCCATCCCCGCCACCGGCGCCGGGGCCGGGTCGGCGTCTGGCGACACCTCGGGCCTGGGCTGATAACCGGCGCGGCCGACGACGACCCGTCCGGGATCGGGACCTACAGCCAGCTTGGGGCCCAGTTCGGGGTTGGCATGCTCTGGACCGTGCCTATCTCGTTCCCCCTCGCGGCCGCGGTTGAAGAGCTGGCGGCCCGACTGGGACTGGCAGGTAAGGAGGGCCTCGCGGCGCTCATCAAGCGGAGCTTTCCTCGGCCTGCCCTCTACGGGCTCTCCGTTCTGGTAGCCGCGGCCAACACATTCAACGTGGGCGCGGACCTGGGGGCGATGGCTGCCTCCGCCCGGTTGGTGGTCCCGATCCCATTCCTGGTCCTTCTTGTTTGCATCACCGGGGTGCTGCTTTTCCTCGAGATCGTTGTCACGTATCACAATTACGCGCGCCTGCTTCGACTCCTGACCCTTTCGCTGCTCGCCTACATCGGGGTTCTCGCGGTGGTGAAGGTGGACTGGCTCGCGGTCGCGAGCAACCTGGTCGTGCCGCACCTGAGTCTGCAGAAGGAATACATCGCCGGCCTGGTCGCCATCCTCGGCACGACGATCTCGCCCTACCTGATGTTCTGGCAATGCAGCGAAGAGGTCGAGGAGACTGCCGACCGAAAGGCCGGCATCCGGATCACCAGAACGCGGATCCTCGGCATGCGTGTCGACGTTATCGCCGGCATGGCAGCAGCGGTCGCGATCATGTTCGCGATCATGGTCGCCTGCGCCTACACATTGGGCGCCCACGGGGCGAGGGAGATCGGGACGGCGGACCAGGCAGCCCAGGCGCTCGAGCCGCTGGCAGGCAACCTCGCCGGCTTGCTGTTCGCGTTGGGGGTAATCGGTACCGGCTCCCTGGCGGTGCCAGTGCTGGCGGGATCGACCGCCTATGCGCTGTCAGAGACTTTCGGCTGGCGCGAGGGACTGGCGATGCGCTTTCGGGAGGCGAGTGGGTTCTACGGGGTCATCATCGCCTCGATGTTCGCCGGTCTGGCCATGAACCTGGCCGGCATCGAACCGATCCGCGCGCTGTTTTACGCGGCGCTGCTGAATGGTCTCGCGGCACCGCCGGTGATCGGCTCGATGCTGGTTCTCGGTAACAGAGCGGGTGCGGTCGGCCGGCACAGGAGCGGCTGGCTTTCCAACCTGCTGGTGGGCTTCGCCTGCTTGCTGATGACAGCGCTGCCTCTCATCTACCTCGCCCTGCGGTGAAGCTCGCCGAGCTCCGGCTACAACCAGTGCCTGCGTCTGAACAGCAGGTAGAGCGTCGCGCTGGTCAGCACCATGAGACCCAGGGCGAAGGGATAACCGAGCAGCCAGTGCAGCTCCGGCATGTGATCGAAGTTCATGCCGTAGACAGTGCCGATTAGGGTCGGGGCGAACAGGATGGCCGCCCAGGCCGACACCCTTTTGATCTCCTCGTTCTGGCTGTAGCTCGCCTCGGTGAGCTTCCTCATCTCCTCGTTCTGGGCCTGATTGACGAGGGTTGTGTTGACCGTGAGGATGTCGGTCAGCATGTGACGGAAGCCGTCCACGCGCTCGACGACGGTCGTGACGTGGTCGGCGACGTCGCGCAGGTAGCGCCTCAATTCCTCATCCCTTCCGTAGTTCTCGAATCCGGCGACGAGCCCATCGAGAATGCCGAGCAGCGGACGCGTGGCGCGCTGGAACTCGATCACTTCCTGGGAAAGCTCATAGATGCGGCGGGAAACGCGCGGTGCGCCACCGAACACCTCGGTCTCGATCTCGTCGATGTCTTTCTGCAGCCCCGCGATCACCGGTGCGTAGCCGTCCACCACGCCGTCCACGATCGCGTACAGCACGGCTTCCGGTCCGCGTGCCAGGAGCTCGGGATCGCCCTCCATGCGCCGGCGTACGGCGGCCAGGTCTGGGGCCTGGCTGTGCCGAATGGTCAACACGAAATTGGGGCCGACGAACACGTGGATCTCGCCGAACTCGACCTCTTCGGGGGCGTCCTTGTAGCGGGCCGGGCGCAGGACTACGAACAGGGTGTCGTCATAACGCTCGAGCTTGGGACGCTGATGCGCGACGATGGCGTCCTCGATGGCAAGTTCGTGCAGCCCGAACTGCTCTCCGGCGGCCAGTATCTGCGCCTCGGCCGGCCTGTACAGTCCGAGCCAGGCTATCGTGTCGGGGAGCTCGCGCAAGCGTTCGTAGGTCGCGGCCAGGGTCTGGGGACTCTCGATGCGGCGACCATCGCGGTAGATGGCCGCGTCGATCAAGCTGTCTTCGACCGGCGCCATCGTGGGGCCGCTCCGCGACTCCATCGACACTTCCGGCGCCGGTGGCTCAGCGGGCGGAGCTTCCGTCTTGCGCTTGGGCCGCCGAAACGGGGTCAGGGCACGCGGGCGCCAGCTCGACATCGAAACCTCCATCAAAAGGTTAGGGCGTCGGTCTTTTTTGTGGTCCGAGCGGCCGCAGTGCTATTGGACCGATCTCGGCATCGAACTCGATCTTCCGATTTGAAACGCTGCCCGCTGTCAAGTGTGGCTTGATCGCGGTAGGTCGAACCATCGGCTTCTGGGCTGCCACTTGAGTGTCATGTTGTTCCGGACTATGGACTCTTCGATCCAGACGATGTACAAGGATGGTTGGGGCGGGCGAACCTGGCAAGCTGCCAATCGTGGGGATGGGCCGGAGGGCGGTCGGATGGCGGGAGGTAACTGGGAAATGAGACACGCTGCTGTCATCGCGATTGTGGTTGCGATGTTGGCATTCGGCGGCGTTGATATGCAGCCGGTCGAAGCCTCGGCCGGCGACGGCGGTCGGCAGTTCTTTGTCCAGCCGTATTACGTGTACCCGCATGACCAGCCGTATCACGTTGAATATGCCCAAGCCATCGACGGACTTAGCAGCGAAATTCGCCATTGGTACGCCGACCGCGTAGGCAGACATTTCAGGTTCGCGCAACTGAAGGTTGTTCGATCTCCTGACGACTACCTGGTGATGCGATGTGGACCCCAACCAGACGCTTCGTGCCGTGACGACAGGCAAGCGATCCCCTTCATGTTGGGCTCAGTTCTCCGCGCCATCGGAGGGCTACCTAGCCGACAGAGCACGTGGATCTTCGCTCAGGGTGCAGGAGGCTTTGCCGGCGCCAACTTATTCGGCGATTACGTCGGCTTTGCGATGCTCGGTGACTGGGTTCTCGAGCCGATCTCCGGAGTGGCCGAGCCTGCCGGCATCCCGTGCATTTTTGCGACCTGGCAGTGCCAGGGCGGCGTCCCGAAAGGCGCCGCCGCGCACGAGTTAGGCCACACTTTCGGGCTGCATCATCCGCCTGCGGAATTTCCGGGACAGTCGCTGATGCGCTGGCATGGAGACTATCCGGATACGGAGTTGCTTGCACACGAAGTCATGATCCTCCGCGAGTCACCGCTCTTCGTTGGCCCCTCGGCTTTCGACGAGCGTGGACCGTGGTTGGATTTCGAGAACGCCGATTTCCTCGCCTGGGGCCAAGTTGCCACATTGAGTGGGCACAGCTTCAGTCCCGGAGACGCCCTCGAGCTGCGCGATGCTAGGCATTCGATTTTTCTCACGCCTGACTTCCTGACCCCATTCAGCATCACCTTCCTCGTGCCTGAGGGCCTCGATCCGGGCTATGCGCGCGTCTGGCACGGCAGATTGCAGAGCAACGCCGTTCCGATCAACTTTGTGCCGACGTTGTGAGGCCGTAGTCGAATTTTTCGAGCGCAAGGTCAATGGCGCTCGCGCACGGCCTCCGCGACTCTCTGGCACGCGAAGTCCTGGCCGATAGGCGCGACTCTTCGAAGGAAATTTAGATGACCTTCTTCACCCGAGTCGTCGGCATGATCAGCCGGAAGATGATCTTCTCGTTGCGGCCGAGGATCGATTCGAAGGTCTGCCGGACCTGACCGATCTCGACCCCCGCGTTTGTTCAGGACCTACCCGGCGA
>Ga0209056_10006477_pt1 | contig 12094 bp, 12 predicted proteins | sample GraSoiAngelo_114_FD_185876 | JGI IMG/M metagenome (GOLD analysis project Ga0209056, IMG submission 185876) | Grasslands soil microbial communities from the Angelo Coastal Reserve, California, USA - 14_0903_13_40cm (SPAdes) (version 2) | ecosystem: Environmental > Terrestrial > Soil > Grasslands... | reverse complement strand
CCGAAACACCTTTTGATATTGTCTGCTGTTCCAGCAGAAATGATGGTCGCAGCATGCACAGCGCTCTCGCCAGAGTTAATGAGGCTTTGGGAGAGTGCCTGGTAAACCGGATCGGTAGTTGCCAAGCCGGCACTCGGACCTTTGTAGGTGATCCACGCCAATCTGCTTAATGGGAACCGTGTTTTAACAAGAGGTTCGCCCACGACCGCGGTCGTGCCATCAAAGCGAGTGAAGCTCGTGGTGACACGACGAAGCAGGAAATTGGGATTAATTGCAGTTGAAGTGCTCGCAAGTGCCGCATAGTCGATGGTACTGCCTGCGGGAGTAGATGGCGAGAATGAAGGCGCGTTAGTCTCTCGTGAAAACGTGCTGAGATATTGCAGAACATTCGTGGAAAATGAACTTGTACTTCCTACTGTCTTGCGAAACCCGATGAGTTCTTGCCGCTGGACGAAAGTTTGATCTGTTCGCCCGTTCGGGGAAGTTCCATTGTTTGCACTCAAAAACCCGTTCGTGTTACCGAGCACGTAACTGCAGAATAGGGCTGCAGGTCTTGTAATCGTCGTATCGGTTTGGAAGTTCCTCGCAAAAGCTTGGCCTCCTGTATCGGGGAAATTGTTAGTCGGCCGAGTGGTTGCGTAATTGCGCCAGCCAACCAGTCGATCTACTTGATAAATGCTTCCGGCGTCTGGGTTAGACAACCGGTTCGCGTCAGTAGTGCCAAGAGCCCTCAGATCTGCATATGCGAGGGATCCCTTACGGCCCGGCCACGTGACCGCGGTGCCAGCTACCGCATCTGTTGGATAGCCGGCAACATTCATATCGAGCAACCCGCCTTCGTCGTAAATTGCATAGGCGTATCGCCCAATAACAGAGTTGTTAGGAGACGTGATGACTGTGCCTCCCGTGGGAGTAACAAAAACCCAATCTGGTGGGGTAAAGCCGTTCGGAACCGGCGTGTAGGGATTGAACGGAGCCAACAGGGGACTTGGCGGATAGCTGTCGTTGTTGAAAGGGTTGGTTTTTGGGAGTAAGTAGTGCGTGTTCCAACGCGCGAGAGTAATAGACCGCCCAGTAGCAGACGCGTCCGTCGTCGAGTTAACGGCTGAGGCGCGACTTGGCGGAGCTGGATTTCCTGACAGAGTATCGGAGCGGATGCTGCGCCGGATAAGATTTGGGCCGAGGGTCGTGTTTCCACTCCGCTGGGGAACCATATTCGCAGCAGTGCCGGCTCCGGTATCCCTAGGCACGTAAAGCGTAGTACCATCAGCTTGGGCATAGGCTGTTGAGCCGTTCGCGATCTCCTGACGAAGATCGCCAATTATGCTGTCCATGGCGCTTTGCGCTAGTTGATCGACATTAGATTGGTAGAAACTGCCGTGTGCCACCTGCCGATCACCTGTCGTTCTGGAGAGGTAAGCAACGCTTACTCCGGTGAGTAGAACGACGAAAGCCAGCACGATAAGGAGAGCGGCGCCTCGCTGCCGAGCGGGAAGCGCTTCATGCAACCTGTTCATCGTATGGTCTTCAAATCGAAGTAGCGGTTGTAGATTCGAATGCCCTTCGCTGCTTCTGGCGGAATGAGCTTGCCCGAAGGTGTTTGACCGGTCTGGGCTATGGATTGCACAACGGTATTCCAGCGGCCTTCCAAATCACCGATCTTTTGGCCTCCTACGCCATTGCCATTGGCATTCTTAAAGTCGGCGAGGTCTGCGGCGACATCGAGAATGTCTCCATATGCTGCGTTGGCGGAATGTGTTGTGTCAATCAGAACGCGGCCTTCGCGGTTAATGACAGCAATTGCCACCGCAATCGACTCTACCTGTGAGACACCAATGTTCGTTGGATTAGTGATTGTTATCTGATCGGGCATGTCCGACCTATCCCATGGCCAGTCTGTCACCCGCCCGTTCTTGAGGATGTAGTAGTATTCAAATCGAAAAACGCCTGGACCAATGACCTCATAATTGTCATCGCTGCTAGCATTATTGTTGTCATTATTAATCGCTGCTGACCACGCGCTTGCCCATGGATCGCATGGACCGTTGTTACAAGCAGTAAGCTGACCAGGTGAAAACACGATGGGATAGTTTGCGTTCTGACCTGTTCCATTGTCCACGCCGTTCCAGAGCAACCCCTTGGCCAGGCGCTCAAGCCTACCGTAAGCAGCATTAGTCGAGGTACTCTCGTTCACCCGATAGGCAACAAGTGCGAGCGAGCTTCCATAAGACGCAGGGTAGTAGCCGGGAATGTGGCTGAAAAAGGCTATCTGGTCACTTCCCTTATCTCCGTTGTGTCCCTGGCCCCACCCGTGGCCGTTGCCGTGTCCTTTGTAGCCGCTGCGTTGCTTTACGTAATAATCGACATCGGTGCGCTTGAGCATTTGCGCAAAGTCCACCGCCATCCGATCAAGCACCTCTCTTGCCTGAGTATCTGTGTCGATGTGCTTGTGGTCGCTTCGAGTGATGGCCGTTGCACTCGTCATCAATTGAGTGAACATCAATATAAGCAGGAGGAGGACGAAAACCGAGACCAGCAACTCGGCGAGCGTAAAGCCTTCACGCGCGCGGCGCGGGAGGGCGATGAGAGATGATTTCGCTCTCATCGATTAACTGCAATCATTGACGTTACGGAACCTGCTGGCACGCCACCTGAATCAGGATCTACTGCCGCAGGCCAACTGACACGAACGGTCGCCAGCGCCGTTGTGTCGGAAGGCGGCAGTCTATAGGTAATCGTCGCCCTAAACACGGCATCTGCTGGCGGGGTCCCGTTCACCGTGCCAGTCTGCTTTGCTTCGTTCGTGAAATAAAGCGTGTCGGGCAGCGCCCGGTTGCGCCAATTGCCGTGCAAATTGTCCCACTGACAAGAAGTGTTGCCGCAAACCTTGTTAGCCTGTCCAGGAGGAAGTCGGACATCAGCACGTAAAAAGGAAAAAATCTGTGAAATAATCTGGTTTGCAGTCGTTTGTTGGATGCTCGTCTGCTGCGTCTTGATGCCTGCGGGCAACAATCCTAGCAACGCTATCAGGGAAAACGCAGCTACACCTAGGGCCAAAGTTACTTCGACCAATGAAAACCCAGCAGGTCCGAGGGGAAGCCGCCGCTTCATGCGGAGCGGATTGTCATACCCCTCCGTTAAAGCGTGAATCTGAATCGTATCCAACCGCGTTGATCCTAACGGGAACGAATTAGGGTGAAGTCGTGCGTTCATCGCCGGTAAATTCTAGTGTTCCCAGCGAAGCCCTTAATTTGGACTGCAGCGACGTTTCCCAACCACGAGTTTCCACTTTGCCTCACTGCCAAAGCCGTACCGTGCGTAGGGAGAACTCCGACTTCAGTGTCCTCCACGATGTTAAAGCTGCCTCCGTGAACAAGAGCTTCACCTCGAGGGCTGAACTGAATCCATTTGTTAAACGTCGTCTGTTGAACCGTGAATGGGTAAGGCGTGTTTGGTGAAGTGGAAATTCGGTAATCGCTGAGTACGCTGGCCCGGCTCTCAAAGTCAGTGCCGTCGTTCGTCGGTGTGCCCGTATCGCCGATGTGGACGTTGTCCAGTGTCATCATTTTTCCAACCTGTATGAGACTGGGACTAGGAAGAGTATTATTGGTGCTCCAAAGATTTGTGCCATCCTTGGAAGCGACGATTGCCATTTTCACCTGTCCAGTCACGTACTGTTGTTGATTGGGGCCAATCGAGCCGGCAAATCCGACCCAGGTATAAGTGTTATTCGTTTTCGCATACGTTCGCGCGGTATCGAGCACGCCTTTGACCGTGTACGCGGCGCTGGTGAGGTCACCACCGCTTTTGATGGTTGTGAAAGCTGGCGCCACTAGCACCATCAACAGCGCAATGATGCCGACGACGATGAGAAGCTCCACGAGCGTGAAAGCGCAGCGCGCCTTCGCATGTAAAGTCGGGTATTTCACAGGGGAGGGATCGGTTCTTTCGAGAACCTAAGGACTTCTACGGAAACTGGGGGCCAAAGTTCCCAAAACGCTGAATAACAATTGCCCCTGTCTCCAGCCAGCCTCAGCTAGAAGGGGCTAAACGCGCAATTAGGAGGACAAACCGGAAATCTCAACCACCACGAATCGATGCCTGCCTTTCCGCACTTCAGGGCGCGGACAGCGATCACACGGACAACGGCGTGCTAAAGCCTAACGCGCCCGTTCTGTCGAAGTGCCCATTTCAAAATATCATTTGAGTCACGTCGGTGTTGTGACGTTCGCGAGCATGTCGCAAAGGATTCCACTGCTGGTGAGAAGCGCCCTCGTTGTGGGCAATGTAAGGTTGAACGGTTTGGTCAGGTGGAAAGATTACAACGTTTTTGCCTCGATCCTGCACATCACAGCCGAACCCTTTTGCTTTGTTAAAGGGTTCGCCAACTTCTTTATGACGATATCTCATCTTGTTTCCTCGTTTGTGCCGATAATGACCCAACCCCCAGCGTCCGGCCTTTCTGCTTTGACCGGATACGGTGGACGTTGCACTGCCCGAACCGTTCCCAAAGAAACGAAAAAGAATAGACCAACAATTATAGCAACGAATGTTTCGTTCATGACCAAGGGGGGAAGGTTGATGTTTTCTCACCCTCCTTCTACGGAAGCGCTTGAACGAAGTTCTTGAAAAAAGCCGAGTGGCGATTGAGCCTGTTCTCAAGCAGCTCAATTGGGAGGGGAATACCGAGAATGTGGGGAAGCTCTGTCACCACGGGTGCACTGGCGGGCTTCGCGCGTTCGGCGTACCAGGCGAACCAGACGAATAATAAACTGCCCCGAAACCTCGAACCTACTCGTTGACGACTTCGATCTGCTTGTTGATCGCTTCGTCAGGAATCCGTCGTTTAGGGATTCGAAAAGAGAAAATGCAATCAAACCGTCGGAAGACAGAAGCGCGCTAACAAGCGAATTTGAACATTTATATCGCTACGATTAGTGTCAGTTATTGTGAGTGCATCCGAAATTCTGGCTGAGCTTCCCAAGCTGTCGCGAGAAGACCGTCGTCGCCTCGCTGCAGCAATCTTCGACCTAGAGGAAGAGGCTGATCTGCTTCGCGCCTGTGACCGCCGCGCTGATGAACACTTTCGGATTTTGGACATGATGGAAGAAAAAGATGCCCAAGTCCGCCGCGGCGGATGAAATTTGGCGTGTCGATCTGGGCCTGACCGCAAAAGTGCGGCCATGTCTGATAATGAGCGATTACCCTACTGAGGAGGAGTTGGCGTTAGTCTTAGTGATTCCGCACACCACGGCGATTCGTGGAAATCGGTGGGAATTTGCTTGCAGGAAACCGTTTCTAAAACCAGGCGTCTTTCATCTCCAGCAAATCCAGCCTGTGTCGCTAAACCGACTGGAGACCAAGCTGGGGGCTCTGACAAGCGATGAATTTCGGATGCTAGGGAAACAGTTGGTGAGCTTGCTCAAACTCGAAACCGAATCTCGTCGGTAATTCCAAATCCGCGGTCAGCAGTAGCGCCTGCCACGCCGTAGTCCCGCGACCGCGGGACCGAAGGTGGGTAGTTTGCCTCAGCCGAGTCAGTTCGGATCAGTTATCAGCCATCGACTTCTCCCGAACTACTCAACCACTTCCTCAAGCTGTGTGCCAAGGACATCCACACTTCCATCGGGATTAAGGTCGCGACCGAGTGCGATGTGAAGCCAGTAGCGCTTTTCGGCTTCCACGGTGAAATCGGTGAGAGCTTGCGCATTAGGGGCAAACCGCCCCGTTTGTGCAATCACATCGATCATCAAATTCCAAGTCCGCGCTTGTGTTATCTCAGAAAGAGCGCGTGCGATCGCCTCCGGTACTTTTTCTGTTTCTTCTCCGGCAGCGATGCAGGCTGGAGTAGTTATCGCGCTTGCAGCGAGGCCAGTAAGCCGACCAATATCGGCACGAGTCACTGCGGCTTGCGCATTCGTGGCGGTAACGATCGCTTGTGCCGCGTTCGTTGCCTCACTTGATGATATGGTAGGGAAGCAGCCAGGAATAGGACTTACATCGACGTCTTTCTTTAGCGCGCTTTGCAGAATCGCAGCCAGGACCGGAATGTTCTTGGTGTTGAGATTGACAATGCCAAGTCGGGGATAGCCGTGGGCGACCGGATTATAACTAAAGAAGTCTAGAATCGAGGCGTTGGCGCTCGCCCCCCTTAAATTCAGGCGCTGAAAACGGTTCGCCGCGTATTCCGGCCTAAGACCGTAGCCAAATTCGCCAACAGTAGTGAAAGCATGATCGAGCGTGATCGGTGTAAATGTTGGGGTTCGCTTCGTGGTTCCCGTGGTCGGGTCAATTATTCCCGTCGAGGAATTATAGGGGTTAGTGCTAGCGGTAACCCCTTCGCCGGTTTCCCAGCCCAAGACAAACTGTCCGCTATTACCGTATTCTATGATCGTAACGTGAGTCTTCCTCGCAGCCGGGACACTGGTGTCTGGATCTAAGTCACCATCCGTGTCGACGGAATTAGGCGGGTTGTCATACTGGTCGATCAAGGAGGCCCCGAGTGCTAGAATATCAGCAACGTTAGCCGTATCATCCGAATCGACGTTCGCCTGAGTGAGCGCGTAATCCAAGATCATGAAGAAATCATTGTTCGCTCCTCGCAAAACCGGAATGTGATCGCATGCAATGGCGTTCGGACACTCCAAACCTGGCACCCCCACGTATCGCCAGTGGCCCCAGTATGCAAGCTGGTGTGAATCCGTTATCGTGAGATCTGGCCGAATCCACGCAAGCCCAAACTGATTGCGAATATCCCCTGCAGCACCTCTGAACCGTCCGCGGCCTCTGTAACATCCCTGGCCATTGCTTCCGCCATGCCCGTTGCCGCCACAGGACGGCGTACCTGGGGGATCGGGTTTAACCAGGGCAAGATTCGTAATGTCGTATCTGTCAGGTAGGCGACCGTTAAGGCGATTCCAATCCCTTGCGGGCTGGTTCCGCTCCCGCGAAAAGGTTCCCAAGTACTGAAGGACGCTTGTATTCAAGTTCAAACTGCTCCAAAGTTTCATTAATTCCTGCCGGGTCATCAAAGCCTGATCGGTTCGTGGAGGATTGTTGGTTGAACCATCAGGCACGACGCTTGTAAACGGGAAATTCGACGGGTCAGTGAACGGCGGGAAGCCGAAGTCGAGCAGGTAACTGCCGTAAGCGTTTTGCCTGTTGCGTTGGTTGCCCGTGGAGAAATTGGAACTGCCGAAGGTGCCAGTCTGCTGCGTCGTCGCAAAGTTTCGCCAGCCGACAACATTATTGACTTGCACCTGGGAGAGCGGCGCCAAAGCAGTAAGATCGGCGAAGGTTAGTATCCCTTTCCGTCCGACGTTTGTTGGCCACGGAGTTGGTGTGGGCTGCGACGGGTTGGGCGCGACAGTCCCGGTCCAGTTGGGATATCCAGCTAGATTCATGTCGAGCAAATCTCCCTCGTCGTAAAGCGCGAAAGCGTAGCGACCCACCACATAGTTGCTATTGCTCGCGTCCTTCAGGCTATCTTGCCATCCTGAGAACGACACAGGGCCGTTTTTCGTGACTACTACCCAATCAGGAGCGGTGAAGTTAGCTCCAGAGGGGATCAGATAGTGGCTATTCCAGCGAGGCGAGGTGATCTCGCCTCGCTTCGGGTTCGATGCATCAACTGGCGCAGAGCTGACGTTCGACGCTAAACTCGAAACCCCAGGTGCCGGTATTAAATCTGGATAGACGCTGCGACGAATCAGATTTGGGATAGACGCATCGGCACCCGACTCCCGCGGTCGGATGTTCGTCGAAGTGATGGGCTGGCTAAGAGGGCTCAGAAGTTCCTGTTTAACATCGCTAACCACGATATCCAGAGCGCTGCGCGCTAACAGACCGGCGCCAGTGTCGCTAGAGCTCGACTGAGCAAGCTGCCTGTCGATAGCGGTGCGAGAAAAATAGGCTAGGGCTAGACCGGTAAAAATGAGGACAAGCGCAAGGACGATGATGAGCGCAGCACCTGCGCATGCCTTCTTCGCCAGTTGGTTGGATGAGAGTTTCATAACGTTGCCGGTGAGAGATAAAGGAAACGTTCGTAAAACCGAATACCAGAAATCGCTGCATGCGGCAGGGTCGCGTTGGTGTCGATGGCATTGCGCCAGGCCGCTAGCAAAGCTCCGAGCGCGTCTCCGTTATAATCCCGCAACCCTTGGGCCAGTGTTGTTAGGTCGCCTACAATTACTCTACTCTTCGGATCAACTACAGCGATGTCCGCGACGATTGCCGCAACATCCTGCATACCGCGCACGCTTGAAGACGTATACCAAGGGGTTGCCGATAAATTCCCGTTCTTGAGCAGATAATAATATTCAAAGCGAAAAACCTGAGGCCCAATGATGTCGAGCGTGTTAGTAGTCGCAATTGTACTGTCCCAGGGGTTCAGGGGCGTCCAGAAAACAATCGGCGTATTCGGCAGGTTACTCGTGGAGACGCCGTTCCAAATCAAGCCGGCACCTAGCCGCTCCATTCTGTTAGCAAGTGTGTCTGCGCTCATGTGTATCCGGTATCCTACGATTGACACCGAACTCTGCTGTGAGCCACTCGAACCTGATGCATAATAACCTGGGACACTGCTGTAGAATGCCATCTCGTCATTGCCCGGCTGCGTTCCACACTCCGCGGAGGGACAATCAGTAGCGCTCGTAGATGCTTTGAGGTGGTAGTAGATGTCCGATCTCTTTACCATCTGCATGACATCGATGGCCATGCGATCGAATAGTTCGCGGGCTTGTGAGTCCGCATCCATTTGCTTGTGGCCGAGAGTGGTAACAGTCGCCGCGCTATTCAGAAACTGGGTGAAGAGCAGAACAAGCAGCACCAGTACGCCAATCGTGACTAGGAGCTCAGCCAACGTAAAGCCACTTACGGCGCGGAAACGCGGCCACTGTGGTGCCACGCCTGCTTGCCACGCCGGAGCATAGCGAAGGCGGGTCGCCTGCGAAGGTCGAAGCGTTGCAGCCGACACGGCTGCCTCTACAGGTAAGACACTTGCATTGTCCGACATCATGACATTAGTTTCTGTCGAAAGCGGCAAATATTTCTACCAAACCACTCGCGTTAGCTGGACTAGCTGCAGCCGGCCATGTGACCTTAACGTCAGCATAACGCAATCCACTCGGCGCAGAATTCCAGGTAATGTTCAGCTGATAACGGGAGTTCGCGCCTAACGTAGTCGCAAACTGCCCTGCTCCATCAAAGTACATCGGTGATGGATTCGCTCCGAACGTGATACCAAACTGCGAGGAAGTGTTACTCGTGCTCGGCGTCGCTCTCAGATCAGCCACGACTGCGGCAATGATGTTGGTAGCGGCGGTTTGAGAAGTCGCGTTGCGATTTGTTTGCAGCCCAACAGGCACCAAACCGAACACAGCAATCAAGCAAAAGGCAGCAACACCCAAAGCAAGTGTTACTTCTACCAGTGAGAATGCACCAGTCCTGGAGTTGCAAAATCTCATGGCCGGTAAACACGAACCGCACCGTCTGTGCTACCAAGCTGTATCACCGCTTGGTTTCCTACGTCTTGATGATTGCTCGGATCCGGCGGAACCAGTGTTCCGTGCGTTGGCTGTAGATCGATTTCCATCACCTGTGCGATTGCGTCTGCATTCGTCGAGGTCGCGGCCCGTGCAATGCCTGTAGGATCAAAGTAGATCACTCGATCGAATCGATACTGATAACCTGAATTCAATGGCGAGCCCAATGGCCAACAGAATGGCGTCGCAGGTGTTAACCCTGACCAATCGCCACTCAAAGTATACGGCACGGTCGATTGATACCTTGCCATCTTGGAGTTGGGGTGCGCCGCTGGCGTCCACGATCCGAAATTCCAGCGGATGAAGTCCAAGTTTTCAAAGACTTGCAGCTTGCCAACTGCCACTAGGTGGCGTCCGTGGTACTCGGGTTTGCTCGAATCCTCATAGTTCGACTGCCAGTCCGAGCCTTGGTTGCTGGTGGCATATTGGAAGTGTCGCGTTCCGTCTTTGGAAGCAACGACGGTCACCGCGACCCTGCCATACGGCGTGGGACCAGTTGTAACTTGCGGGCTAACCGAACGATCAACCGAAGAATCGACTTCTGCGAAACCAACGAAAACGTAAGTATGGCTAGCTTTCGCGTAGGTCCGTGCACTCTCGAGGGTTCCCTGGATCCCGTACACAGCATTCGTGAAATCGCCGGCGCCTTTGATAGTTGTGAATCCGGGTACGATCAGGATCATCAACAGCGCGATGATGCCGATGACGATGAGCAGTTCGAGCAACGTAAAAGCGCTAGCGCACTGACGTTGCCCCGGCAGGGTGAATGTGCTCCGACGTTGAAGCGTTAAAGGGTTGAAGGATTGAACCAGTGGTGTTGCCTCCCGACGAAACCGATGCCCGGTACTCGATGCCGGCGAAGGCGGGCAACCCGGATACTTAATGTATTCGGCCTTTGTCACGAGCGCCGCGCATTATGCGCATGTAGGATATCGCCCTACAAGCACAATTTTGCCGCACCTGCTTCAGCGGTCTCGGGCTGCCGCGGAAAAAACCATCAAACCGCTGTCCATTCGGGGTGAGCTCCGGTTTCATTTTCGCGCCGACCCGAGATCGACTTGCACCGAGCCCGGATTCGCAGATGCGTTTGAATCATCTCCCGAGATGCATTTGCGCGAGGCTTTGATTGGTCCGAACGATCCGTGTGAACCGCTCCCATCCAGCCTATTCACCCGTTTGCTAAAATGCCGGTAATATGGGAATATGGGTATGGATGAAGACGACCATCGAATTACCGGAAGCACTCTTTCGCCGCGCCAAGAGCATGGCGGCACAGGAAGGAGTGACGCTTAAACAATTGCTCACCGAGGCCTTGGAATCCCGGCTTGACATGAGAGCGGCCGCGCGCAATGGGAAGGCTGCTCCAAGGTGGATGCGAGCTTATGGTGCCCTGCGGCATTTGCGACAGGAGCGCAAGATGATCGAGCGCGCGATTGAGTCCGAATTCGAGAAAATCGAGCCCGAGGATCGCTCGTGATCCTCGATACGAACGCGCTTTCCGCCTTGCTGGATAAGGACGCGGCGCTGCTGGAGGTGATTCGAGAATCGCGCGAGCTCGCCTTGCCAGTGATTGTACTCGGCGAATTTCGTTTTGGCATTGGTGTTTCGCGGCGCCGCGATCAGTACGAAGCTTGGCTGAAGCGAGATCTGTCCCTGTTTCGTGTGCTTCCGGTCGTGGAAGAGACCTCCGTCTGTTACGCGGCAATTAGATCGGAATTAAAGGCTAGCGGCTCTCCGATTCCCGCGAATGACGCTTGGATTGCCGCACTGGCTCGACAGCATCGAATGCCAATTGTTAGCCGTGACATGCATTTTGACGGAGTTAGAAACATCGAACGGCTCGGTTGGAGCTAGGAGCTAGTTTATAGCTGGCCGCTCCCGCCTGCGGACGCCGTAGGGTTGCGCCGCGACCGAAGGCGGATGAATTAGCAACTCTCAATGCCTGCCAACTCCGAAGGATGGCAAGAGGCTTTCAACTCCGTAAGGGGGCGTCGCTCCCACTGACCTTTACGCTCTCAACAACGGACTATCAACTTCCCCTCGGAACTACCCGCATCTTTCGCTTCCCTGAGCGAAACTGCGCCTTAAGAGGGCAGCTACTTCCTGTGAAGTCGCTGGGTAGCCCAGCCCTTTCTGACGAGCGAGCCGCACCGCCCAGAGCGTAAATGAAACAACACCGTGGAAATAGGGCAAACCACTTTATCCTGAAAGGGCTGTTCAGCTTCCCGCTGAGCGGATATCAAATATCCGGGCTACTCGTTCACGACTTCGATCTGCTTGTCGATCCTTTGGCCGGTAGGAGTCATGGGATTACGATTTTTCGATACGCGCCGGGCTTCATCGCCCTGATTTCAGACTGAATCATGGCGGCCGGCTGCACGGATACGGCGAAGATCATTCGTCGAAAGTTCCAAAATGGCAATGCTCGACCCGAGGAGATTTTGCTGGTAGCGAATGTTCTGATCGGAGGTGATAAAGAGATCGAACTCGTTAACAGCCAGCGCCAACAATGCGCCGTTCTTTGTTCCTCTCCACCCTCGTCTTTGAACGCT
>Ga0209056_10006475_pt1 | contig 12094 bp, 11 predicted proteins | sample GraSoiAngelo_114_FD_185876 | JGI IMG/M metagenome (GOLD analysis project Ga0209056, IMG submission 185876) | Grasslands soil microbial communities from the Angelo Coastal Reserve, California, USA - 14_0903_13_40cm (SPAdes) (version 2) | ecosystem: Environmental > Terrestrial > Soil > Grasslands... | reverse complement strand
CTGTACGAACTCTCAGTTTGAGGGCATGGGAACCACCGAATTTAAGGTATATCTTCTTGCAACTGGACACATATCCAATCACAATCTACCCCAGAGTTACTGGACGTGTCGAGTTCCAAGCGAATGGGCGTGTGGGTCTAAGACCTGGGTTGTTTGCGCCGTTCTTCTATGAAAGCGCCTGGAAGGCCTTGGGCGGTCTCCGCAAGGCCGGCGACTGGCTCTTCAGCTTTGATAAGAACCTGATCTTCCGTCTCGGTCACCGAGGATGGCATGTTGAGAAGCTCACATATCGCCCTGGCGTATTCTGCATAGTAGGCCGATGCGTGGCTACCCATTTCGTGTCTCACGACAACTGTGTGGACCCGGCCCTCCTGTGAATGTTCGAAGACGAATGTGCCGCTGTATCTGGCAAGGATGCTTCCGAAGACTCGAAGGACATTTTCGAGGTTGAAATTTCCAAACCAGGAGATGACCATATGTGGCGCCTCTTCTCTCCCGTTCCTTCTTCCGAGCTCTCTCGCCTTTTCTTCAGCCAAGTTGTCAAAGAGTTCTCGCAGAAGTCTCTTTCCTGTAACCGCTAGTCCGGCGTTTTGGTAGACAGCGCCCCACTCTGCATATTCGCGTAGACCACTGTTCATTACATGGTTAAGAGAGAGATCTTCCTTTCTCGATAAACTTTCAAGGCGTTCTCTCACATCATCGTCGAGTCGGACCATCAAGCGAGCCTTGGATTTTCTTGGGAACCCCGCTCACTAACGCCAATTGTTTCCTTGGCACTGCTATTTTACGATTTCATGATTCAACGGCTTGCTACAATAGCTGGTGGGATTATAGCCTGTCGAGGACATGGTTCAGCTCGTGAGTATATGACGCCTTTTCTAGGCCATAGACTGGTAACGTGATAGTACTGTGGAGACGCTGGACAGGTTTCGATTCGCTTAATCTCCAATCTAGCCTCTGGCCATTCTGGCGAGACGGAGAGTCGGCCAGGGTCCAACATGAGATACATACTGACCGTCGACTTCGAAGACGACATCGATATTGACAGCTTTCTGAGATTCGTCGCGTATCATAGCAAGCGGCTGAAGTGTACGAACAAGGACGTATTCATTCGTCTCGCTCACGAGTGGGAGAAACAGCTGGTGAGCACCCATGAGTCAACAAGCCCAAATGGAGCAAAGAAAGAGAAGAAGAAAACACTCAAAGAGACTTCAGAGTAGCCGATACAAGATCCGCGTCCGCTACAAGTACCACTACTACCGCTGGATCGCAACAAAAGACTACGGCAGCTTCAAAGACATCTACGAAAAATACAAGGACAAAGGCTACACATACTGGTGCGCAGATTTACCGCCGGAGTTCTCAAGCCAGGATGGGACATGGACGGGATACAGGCTTGATGGAGACAAGACCCATACTGCATCTACACTGAAAAGATATGGGCGGCATAAGGCGTGGATCGATAGCAGCTACAAGTTCGAGGGAAAACCAGTAATCCTGGTCTACAACGCGTCGCAATCCAACTAATGATTTCTTAGCGCCTTTCTTCTTCTAGGATTTCACAATGCTAATTCATCTCAACACTACATGTGACTGTCCTATGTGACTACCTCGAGTGCGCGACCCTTATTTGTGACGGCAGAGTCCAGCATTGCATGGAGACGGCGACCGTCCAGAAGGAGACGCTCTGGCGGAATCACAGCTTCCTGAAGCTCTGGACCTCCGACACCATCTCGCAGTTCGGCAGCCAGTTTACAACGCTCGCTCTACCATTGACCGCGGTCATCATACTGCACTCGAATCCTACCGAGCAGGGAATTCTTATTTTCATGGGATCGGTTCCCTGGCTCCTCTTCGGATTATTCGTCGGCGTTTGGGTCGATCGCCACAGAAAGCAGCGGATCATGGTCACGTCGAACATTCTCAGAGGCTCACTCTTGGCGCTCATCCCGATAGCAGCCATCTTCGGCATGATAACTCAGCTGGGAATCCTCTTCCTCTACGCAATCAGCTTCTCTGTCGGATTCCTCCAAGTCTTCTTCGATATCACATACCAGTCTTTCCTCCCAGCCCTCGTGAGAAAGGAACAACTGGTCGAAGGAAATAGCAAGCTCCAGGCAAGTGCCTCCGTGGCCCAAGCGGCCGGACCCACCATGGCGGGGATTGTTATTGGAATAGTCACTGCGCCGATTGCAATAGCCATCGACGCCTGCTCATTCTTCGCATCAGCATTCACGCTCGCTCGCATCGAGCATAACGAATCTATTGATCAGGGGACCTCGAAAGCTTCTGTTTTCGGGGACATGCGGGAAGGCTTGAGGGTTGTACTCGGCGACAAGAGACTCCGGATGATAGCAGGCTCCACAGGAACATTCAACTTCTTCGGCACTGGCCTCTTCACGATACTACCATTCTTCCTACTATCCCTCGGAATCTCGACATCGAATGTAGCACTAGCCGAAGGACTGATCTTCAGCATAGCCAGCATTGGTTCTCTCGTTGGAGTCATTCTCGCACCCAGAATAGCGGCGAGAATAGGGATGGGACTGTCCATAATCGGAAGCGCGCTCATAGGAGGACTCGGTGGTATTCCCTACTACCTATCAGGATCCCTCACCGCATCCCCGCTATTCGCCCTGTTCGGCCTGGACGTCAACTGGTATCTTCTCGCCATTATGGCAGGCCAGTTCGTGAGTTTCATCGGAGTAGTTGTCTACAATATCAACCAAGTTAGCCTAAGACAAGCCATCGTCCCAATCCGCCTTCAGGGGCGAATGAACGCGACAATGCGATTCCTAGTCTGGGGCACGATACCGCTCGGTGCTCTCACCGGAGGATTACTCGGGACCTTCTTCGGTCTGCGGAATGCCATCGGCATAGCCGTACTCGGAGGATCTCTCACCTTTCTCTGGGTCCTACTGTCGCCCGTACGCTCGCTCAAAGAAATCCCAGAGTCGATGGAATAGAAAAGCTCGACCCTGCCAGCCGCTACAATCGAAGATTACTCCTGCGAGAAAACTCGCCCAGAACAAGCCCTGATCGGCAATCAGGGAGGGGGGTCCCACACGGTAGGTTTCGCAAGCATGACTGGACCCCACACGGCAATTATAGAAAACGGGCGATTAGCCTGTTCTGCGCGATAAACCGGAAAATCTCACCCAGAAACGTTTCAGCCAGCAAATCGACCCCTCCATAAGTTTAGAAAATAGAAAATTCCAGCGACACAAGAGTGCTCTTTGGACGCTCTGCCCAGCCAAGGTTAAAGCTCAGAACCAACAATCCGTCAATAGCATGAGCACCGTGTATTGGAGAATCAATTCTGTCGCGATGATCGGCGCAGCAATAGCCCTCGCCAGCGTCTTCCTCCCCTGGTGGGGAATCTACGAACTCTTGGGTTTCGACACGGTATCACTAGCCCGCTGGGCGCTCAGGAGCCCGCCAGGTTCAGCGGCCCTCCGCAGACTAGGCCGGCCCGATTCTCTCTCGACTGCCAGCATCTCTCAGACATTCACCTTTTCAAGCCTCATAGTGCTGATTCTAGCCCTGGTCGCGGCATCACTCGCCCTCACTGGTGGCCTCACTCTCGTCCGGAAATACTTGGCAGCCGGACTAGTAGTGTCAATCCTAACACCAGTCGCCTACACCATCACAATAGCTTACGTGACATCCACCTACTGCCTATTGTTCCCTCTATGCGCATCAGGACCCATCGGTACCGGAGCAGTCTTCGGAACCACGTACACTGGGGGATTCGAGACTGGATTCTACATCTTCATCGTCGCAATAGTCGTCTTGGCCCTGTCCCTCGTCTTGAACAACAGCCTGGCCAGAACCACCGCGATCCGTCGCGCAGAAGTCTCCGTCCCAACCAGCCAGCCAACAAGGTAGAACCAAAATCTAGCTTCCTAGATCACTGGCGTGTTCGAGAAGACTATTCCTTGCTGGGTGATCTGGTAGAAGTATCCCCGAGACGCTACCGGGTTCCGCCCAATCCGCAACACCTTCATCGTACCACCCTTCAACAAGATCTCACCACTCCTCTTCCTCATCTCGATCACACCATCAGCCAAATTCGCCGTGGCATTCTCCAAAGACTCATCCACAACCTCCGTGTGGAGGATCGCGATCGTCACAGCCCGCGCTATCCTAGTCGCAAACCGCATCACCTGGACGTACTGGAATACCTTTCGCGCTTCAGTCAGGAGAAAGAATGGCGTGATCGAGTCCATCACTATAATCTTCGGACCCAGACCCGGTTTCAACGCAAAGGCCCGACCATAGCTCAATAGGTCTTGAAACTTCAAAGTCTCCCCGAGCGAGAACATGTCAACAAACTCCAACCGGCCCTCCGACTCGATCTTGTCCACGGCGATATGATGATCCTCCAGTCCAAGCTTGACAATGTCCGCCGGATCATCGATACAGTAGTAGAGTAGGCTACATCCTTGACGGATGAAGTTCGTCACCAGCTCCCGGACAAGCATCGACTTCCCACTGCCAATAGGGCCCAGAAGAGCAATCGCTGACGGCCGAGGAAAGCCGCCCCCGGTCACCTTGTCGAGAATTGGAATCCCGGTCGGCTGGAGGGCCTCGACCCTATGATCATCAGCCGCTCTCTTCAAGAATGCACGCCGCACCAAACGGGTTGTGCAGTGGTTCGAAAGGTGGCTTGTAACCGGAACGAGAGTTGGGAAGTGACACTCGGAACCGACATCCCACACCGCCTTCGCTCGCTTCTGGCTCAGCTTTTATTAGACCCCGGCCGCCACGCTACCCTTTCTCTATGATAGTAATCGGCGGCTCAGCCTCCACCAGCCTCGCCGAGAAGGTGGCAAAGCAGCTCGGCCAAGAACCTGGGCGGATCGAGATCAAGAGATTCCCCGACGGCGAAAAATACATCCGGATCCACGAGGAGGTCAAAGGCCAAGACGTCGCGCTGATCCAGTCACTCTACCGGACACCAGACGAGTACGTCTTCGAATACCTCCTCATCGCAGACACACTACGAGACATGGGTGCCACCTCCATAACCGGAGTCACCCCATACCTAGCCTATGCCCGCCAAGACTCCCGCTTCTACCCGGGCGAAGCTCTAAGCTCGGCCTCCCTCGCAAAATTCTTCGAAGCCGCCGGCACAACATCCATCATCACGATCGACTGCCACCTCCACCGGCTCGGAGACGTCTCCAAAGTCTTCAAGATCCCCGCCCAGAACGTTTCAGCAATGAACCTCCTCGGCAAGTACGCACGCGAGAACCTGAGACCGAAGAAACCAATCGTCGTCGGACCTGACGAGGAGGCCGAACAGTGGGCCGGAACAGTGGCAAAGGAGCTAGACGCTGAACACACAGCGTTCACCAAGAGACGGGTCCGCAAAGAAGGAGAGACAAAATCCAGACTCGAAATGGACACAGGAAGTGTAGACGTCAAGGGTCGAGACATTGTCTTCGCAGACGACATCATCAGCACCGGAGGAACCATCGCAGAAGCCGCAAAGGCCTGCAAGAAAAAAGGCGCCAGACGAATCTTCGTACTCTGCACCCACCCCGTGCTAGCGGACGGAGCACTGAAACGGATCAGAGCCGCAGGAGCCACAAGAATAGTCGGAACAGACACAATTCCAAGCCCCATCAGCACCGTCTCCGTCGCCCCCGTCATAGCCGCAGCTCTCAAAACAAGACCATAGACGATGCTGAACGCAGACCAGTGTACAGCTTGAACATTCATTAGGACAATGGCTCGCGATCGCGCGGGAGATCATTGCCGCCAGAACTAGCCATCACCGGCGCCCTCAACTGGGACATCAACCTCTTCGTCAAACAGATCCCCCGCTCCGGACAGGAGGTAGTCGTAGAGAAGATCGACCGGGTGCCGGGGGGTAAAGGAGGCAACGTGGCGGTCGCCGCCACCAGAATACTCGGCCAAGGACACGTCGCACTCATCGCATGTCTAGGAAGAGATGATGTAGCGGAGAAACAGATCTCCATCCTAAAACAGGAAGGCGTTGACGCATCAACCGTCCAGATGCTCGACCGCTTCGAGTCCGGACAAGCCTACATAACAGTCGACCAGAAAGGCAGCAACGTCATCGAGACCCACTTCGGCGCAAACGCGGGACTCAACCAGGACCATCTAATGCTACCCACAGTCCAATCCGTCCTCGCAAACATCCAGACGCTCGTCGTAATCGACCCACCACGACAAGTTGCCGGAAGGTTGCTGGCCGAGGGCCGAAGACTCCGCAAGTCCGTAATCTGGCACCCGGGCGTTCTGACAAGATACGGGCTGAGCGAGTTCGAGGACGACATGGAGGAGATAGACTACTTGGTCCTTAACGAACATGAAGCGCCTCTCTTCGCAGGTGTCAAGCGGCTTGATCAAGCATTATCCTCGTTGAACAAGGCCGCGCCCAAAGCAAAAATTCTCGTCACGCTGGGAAATAGAGGCGCCGCCTTCTACTCGGCAGGCAAGCTATCAAGGATTCCAAGAATCTCGCTTGAGAAGCTTGGACGGAAAGTGGTCAACACGACCGGGAGTGGCGACGCGTTCGTCGGAGCCTTTGCAGCCTACAAGGTTCTGGGCGTCAACGACATTGACGCGTTTCGGTTCGCCAACATGGCTGGAGCGTTGAAAGCATGTCATCCGGAGACGCGTGGAAGCCCGACGAGGAAAGACCTAGAAGAGTCTTATCGGAAATATTTTGACTAGCTGACTACGCCAAGCTAACGGAGCCGATCTCCGTCAGATCCGCCAGACTGTTCATCTTCACCATGCTGTTGCTCACAGTATACAGTACGCCGCCGATGTAGAGTGCTCTATCGACGAAGAGGTTGGTATTGTAGTAGCTGGGCAGTTCACCGGTGGGTAGGTGAGTTACTCCTCCTCTGAAGACGAGTCCGTTCTGGCCTGTTACGTTGAACACGTAGGCGCCTTGCCAGACAGGAGGATTGTAAGCCCACGGATAGGTCGAACTCTGTTGCGCCTGCGCGATCTCGACCGGGATGACAAGCAGATTCAGCGACTCGTCGAAGAGTACTGCTCTGTGGTCGGTCAATGCCGGCGAGTCACTGCCACGATCTCCAACCAGGAAATTGCTGGTGTCTACGGGATGATTGGGGTCGGAGACGTCGAAGAAGCTGAGCTTGAGGCCTTGGAAGAGAGCAGCGTTCTCCCACGTCACGTTCGTCGAGGATTTTCCTAGGCCTATCAAGTGGGTCTCATCATAGGGTTGTAGATAGTCCGACACTCCGGTTATGTTGAGCTGGCCGAGCACCTTTGGTTGGGACGGGTCCTGGAGACTTATTACAAACAATGGGTCCATCCTCTGATACGTGACCAGGTAGGCTCTATCCCCCATGAACCTGGAAGTGTAGAACGCTTCTCCCGGTGATAATCTTTCGAGACTTCCAATAGTTCGAAGGCCGCTGTCCAGCACGTACAAGTCGGTCTGCTGCTGCGGCGACACCGTGGAGACTGCGGTCTGAAAGGCGAGGACCCTGGCGTAACCGTATTCGCTGGTTGCTATCCGGAAGTAGCCGTTGTATTCATCCATCGAGAACTGGTTGAGTACATGTCCTGGAACTGTCCCGGTGGCTTCGTAATTTATGGAAGACCCATTGATGCTGATCCTGTGAATGGTAGTCTGTTCTGTCTGGCTCCAGATCGGCTGTGTGAGGTAGATCTGGTTGAGTGAGACGTAGATGTTGCTACTTGTTCCGATCAGGAATGTCTTCGCAGCCGGAGCCGGGTTGATCTGGCTGACGTCAACGGCGATGACTGTCGTAAAGCTCTGAGCGTAGTCCGCAATGTCAGAGTGGTAGATCTGGCCGGGCATTATTGTCAATGCATGGCCATCGAGAATGTTTTCTGGAAGTGGGACTGGCTCTGAGCACCCGATGGGCTGGGTCGAAACCATGTACACGTAGTCTCCAATCAGACGAGCCCCAGACAGTGTTCCATTAGATATGACCGTGGTGGTTAGGACTGGATTGGAGTGGTTGGAGACGTCGAAGATCCACACTGAGCTGGTCTGGTCGTAAGAGTGGGCGGGCACGGCTATCGTGCTTACTCCTCCGGCGACTGCTGGACCCCCCGTGGTGTAGTAAGGCACTGGATAATACTGGAAATGTTGGGTCATGACCACCAGCCGGCTGCCGTCGATGAAGATTCCTTGGATAGAGCCGTTTACGGAGATCCTCGCCACTTGTTTTGCGTCGACAACCGGATAAGCGAGGACTATGGCGACCGTGTTGTTTGTGACGGTGTAAAGGTATGTCCCATCATTCTTCACCGTGTCCAGTTCGTCGACCCCCGCGACTTGTGCGTTGGTCTCTGAGTGGGTTGGAATCGAGCCCGAGTAGGAGGAACTGGATGCGGCAGTTGCGCTCAGTTCATTCCCGGACAAGGGTTGGGGAGCCGGGTTGGGATTGTATAGACCACGGACTTCAAGGCCATTACAGCTTTTTGTGAATATGAACTGTTGTAGCTCCTCGTAGGATGAGAAGGGAGTTAACGAGTGAACTGTTGGAGTGGCTGGGCTATGAGTCAGGTACATCGTAACCGGGACCATGGTTAGCGCTATCAGCGACAGAACAGAAACGGCTGTACCAAGGCTTAGGGGTCGCATGGTAACATACTCTCTGTGCTGGGGCTTAATTCCAGTGTTTCGAACGGGGCGTTCAGAGAACAGAACGCCTCCCTAAAGCGTAAGATTCTATCCTCCGGCAATGTTGTCTCTTCGGAGGGTCGGCGTTGGAGAAGGACCGTGACAAGATTGTAGAATCAGAACTGCGAGGGGTCACGCTGAGGGTCTACTGGCACATACTTGGTTCGAAGAACCGGTCTGTCGGAGTGAGGCCTGTGCAGCGGGCCCTCGGATTGAGCAGCCCTAGCGTTGCAATGCATCATTTAGAGAAACTTCGGGCGCTGGGATTGCTGGAGAAGGACTTGACGGGGGAATATCATCTCATTGAGCATGTAAAGGTGGGTGTGCTGCGAGACTTTGTCGGCGTTCTCGGGTTCCTTCTGCCACGCTACCTGTTCTATTCGACCATGTTTACTGTAATGCTGGTCCTCTACCCCATCTTCTATCCGCCCAATTTTTCAGCCCATAATATCATGGCGTTCGTCTTTGGAGGATCCGCGGCACTCGTTTCATGGACTGAGACTTACAGGGCGTGGAGGCTGAGACCGTTCTGATGATGGTACGGACCGTTCTAACGTGTGGGATTATGCCGAGGGGACGACCAATCAATACCATAGAAGGCCGCAGTAGAAGAAGGCGAGTCGAAGCTTGAAGCTAGGCGCGAGAACAAGGCTGACATTGGTCGTTATGCTCGGAGTCATAACTGGATTAGGGTTCATCGCACTTCCAGGTATCCTAGCAGTCCCTTCCCAATCTTCCCCGTCAACAAGAACGACGGGCACAAATTCGACCTCCGGAACAACGACCACCGCATTCAATCCAAATGCAACTGTGCAACTCGCGAACAGTACGAAGACTCAGACGCCAACAGAGACCACAATAACGCCGGGAGCCCTCCCCTTCCTCGTGTCTCTCATAATTGTTCCTGCTCTAACCCTCTCGTTGCTGACTTCGACACTGGTTTCAAGGCGTACGAGAAAGGGTCTAGAGAAGGCGTCAGAAGACGATTCTTCCCCGAGCTAGCTCTAAAGATTCCTAGTCTCGAGAGAATGACGCAAGCTTGACGCGGTGTTGGCCTGTATAGAAGAAGCTATCTACTCAATAGAGCTCCATCGCTACCGTGGCAAGCGCTAGTCTGAACAGATCTCTCGAGTACATATCGAAGAACAAGGACCGGTTTCTTCAGGACTTTCGAACCCTCCTCAAGCAGCCGAGCGTTTCCGCCCAGAAGATTGGGATTGAGGACTGCGCGAGGATAGTAAAGAAGCAGATGGAGATGGCTGGAGTAAAGACGAAGATTCTGCCCGTCAAGAACGGTAATCCCGTGGTCTACGGCGAGGCCAAGTCGAAGTCCAGCTCGAAGACTCTCCTGATCTATGGCCATTATGATGTTCAGCCTCCGGAGCCTCTGGAGAAATGGGTCTCTGGACCTTTCGATGCGAAGATGCAGGGCAGGAAGATCGTCTCGCGGGGTGCGGCGGATAGTAAGAACAACGTGACGTCTTTCATCAAGGCCACGGAGAGCTTTCTGAAAGCGACGGGTGATGTTCCTCTCAATCTCAAGTTCATTGTCGAGGGCGAGGAGGAGATTGGTAGTCCGCATCTTCCCGGCTTTGTCGAGGAGAATGCTGAGCGGTTGAAGGCGGATTCTGTCGTCTGTTATGATGGTGATTTTGACGAGACTGGCCGGGCCAAGATCAGCCTCGGGGTCAAGGGTCTCTTGTACGTCGAGCTTCGCTGCAAAAAGGCTCGCGAGGATCTGCACTCATCTTATGCTCCACTAGCTGAGAATCCGGCCTGGCGGCTTGTCTGGGCAATGTCCACGATCAAAGGCCCTGATGACAAGATTCTCGTCAAGGGCTGGTACGATGACGTGGAACGTTTCTCGCCGGCCCAATCGCGTCTGTTGGAGAAGGTTCCGTTTAGGGGCCAGAACCTGTTGAAGGAGTGGGGTCTCAAGAGTTTTTTGAAGGCGAAGAGTAACCGGGAGGCGTTGAGGCGTTACATGACTGAGCCTACGTGTACGATCTGCGGCTTCAAGGCCGGGTACATCGGCGAGGGCTCGAAGACTGTGCTACCGGGGAGTGCGATGTTGAAGATAGACTTCCGGCTCGTCTATAACCAGAATCCGAGGAAGCAGCTGCGGCTATTGAAGGAGCACTTGCACGGTCACGGGTTCGACGATATCCAGGTCCGGGGGCTCGGCTTCATAGAACCATCATTTACGAGACCATCGGCGCCGATAGCATTGGCAGCGGAGAAGGCGGCGAAGATCGCGTATGGGAGCAGTGCGGTGGTTATTCCGCGGAACCCGGCGTCGGGTCCCGACTATCTCTTTACCAAGCGGCTGGGCATGGAGTCTATCTGGACGGGCAGCGGGCCACCCTCGGCCTACTCTCACGCTCACGCGCCGAACGAGTATACGACGACCGAGGATTTCATCAACGGAATAAGATATATCGCTTCGATAATCGACTGCTACGCAAGCATGCGATAGCGACGTTTCCGGGGGGCCTTTCAGGCAGACGAGTGTTGTGTCGCTGGGACCCGGTGGTCTCGAGTCTCTTGGGCAGAGGGGATAGTCCTTCAGGTTCTCTCGGCTTTCTGAACGATTTTCAAACATGAACTTCTTCCAAAGAGTGCTTTTGTGTCGTGGGAAATTTTTTATTTCTAAATCCTGGAAGGGGTCCTCTCGCCATCTAAAACCGTTCTGGGCGAGAACTCCGGTTTATCGCGCAGAACAGGCTAATCGCCCGTTTTCTATAATTGCCGTGTGGAGTCCAGTCATGCTTGCGAAACCCTCCGCGTGGGACCCCCCTCCCTGATTGCTGATCCGCGCCTATTCTGGGCGAATTCTGTCGTTCTCAGCAGCCAGTCCAGTCCAGAAGACTTCCGAAGTTCATGGTTCAGCGAACGGGCTGACATCTCTGAAAAGGATCGTGGCGGGCAAAGCCCCTAGGGAGCTGATTCTCCTCAGACCAAGAAGATTGCCATTTGACCGTTCAAATATTTCTTGGTAAGAGATTGGACACGTAGGAGGGCAGGGTCTACCCTAGCCGGATCTGCTTGCCTTCGGCGGGCTTAAGGTCTGAGAGCTTGACGCCCACGAGTCTTATTCTTCGGCGATCCTTCTCGAACTCGCGGAATAGATGGTGGACGTATTCGCGGACAACGTCCTGGTCGTCGACATAGCCGGTATGGGTCTTGTCCCGGGTAAAAGTCTGGAACCCTTCGAACCGGACCTTGATGCTTACTGTCCGAAAGAGTAGTCGTTCCGCGAGGAGGCGTTCGTGTACCTCTTTGACGAGAGATTCTAGGGCTTCGAGGACGACTTGCTTGTTCTGTACGTCGCGTTCGAAGGTCTGTTCGACGCTGATCGATTTTCGCAAGCCTCTCTCCTCTACAGGGGTTTCTTCGATTCCGTTGGCTATTCCCCAGAGCCACACGCCA